>JABAOD010010908.1_pt3 | contig 13189 bp, 15 predicted proteins | sample 7062151 | NCBI WGS metagenome assembly JABAOD01 (sample SAMN14538626, study PRJNA623070) | marine sediment metagenome | biome: marine biome [ENVO:00000428]; feature: marine pelagic biome [ENVO:01000023]; material: deep marine sediment [ENVO:00002113] | place: India: Gulf of Khambhat ...
TTCATCGGTGGTGTCGCCCGGAGCCATCCGTGGGTTCGTGGGAGCGGCCTGTGGCGCCTGTCCGCCGCAGCGCTCAGTTCGCTCCTTTTGGTCATGCATCTTGGCCTGGCCGGATCTGGCCGTCTGCTGGCGCCCAGGCTGACGAGCCTGGGCAACGGCCTGGCGGAGGCCACGCTCCGGATCGAGGCTGGGGCGGAGCTTCGGGACCAGGATCTGGTGATCGTCAACGCTCCCAGCTCGTTCCCGCTTCTCTTCTTCCCATTCCTGAGAGCCGATCAGGGAGCGCCTCTCCCCCGCCATATGCGAGTGCTCGCACCCTCCTTTGTGCCGCTTGAAATCACCCGAACGGGCGAAAATGCGCTTTCCATTCGGACGCAAGCGGTAAGTCTGCTGCCAACAGAACCCCCCTCCGGGACCTTCCAGCCGCACCCGGTGTTCAGGCTCTTGCGAGCCGAAGAGGCTTTTCNNACTGAGAGCCTCCACGATCTCGCTTTGCCCGGCGTCGATATCCACATCCTGGAGGTCGGCCCCGACGGGCATCCAAGGGCGGTCTCCTACGAGTTCCCCGTACCTCTGGAGGACCCATCGCTGAGGTGGGTGACCTGGGACTGGCAGACCTGGTCGTATCGATCCTTCCGCCCGCCGCCCTTGGGGGAGCATTTTCGGGTCGGCGGTGGATTCGACCGGCCGCCGACAGGCGTCTCGCGGTCGATTTCCAGGGCCCTCCTGCGCGACGATCCCTGACCGCCGCGACCCCGGCCGGATCCCTTCCCCGCCGTGCCGGATCAAGACCGCTCCCCCCAATTTCACAGCTGGAGGGGAACTCCCGCTGCGCGTCGGTGTTATACAATTAGAGAGGAGGTTCAGGAGACTTGCCGGCCGAGGTTCTGCTAGTTGCAGGGCGGAGGTCAGGGAGCTCTGTGCTTCGCCTGTGGTCGAAGCGCGGCCGACCTCGCTCCCCTCTTCGAAATGCTCTCGGGGAGGTCGAGGGCCTGAGCTTCCCGTCTAGTGCGAACGCGCTCAATCATGAGCCTGATGCGGGATGAGATCCACCAGCAACCTCAGGTTCTGGGCCGATTCCTGGCGGAGGAACGAGCCCCCGTTGGGCGCATCATCGCCGACATCCAGAAGCGGGACGTCCGTTTTCTGGTTCTGGCAGCCCGCGGCAGTTCGGACAACGCTGCGCGCTACGGCAAGTATCTTTTCGGCAGCCTTTTGGGGCTGCCGGTCGCCTTGGCTGCCCCTTCGCTCTACACCCTGTACGGGACCCCGCCACAGCTGAAGGACGCTCTGGTCATCGGCATCTCCCAGTCGGGGCAATCTGAAGACATCGTCTCCGTGGTTGCGGACGCCCGTCGGCAGGGTGCGCCGACCCTGGCGATCACCAACTTTCCGGAAGCGCCTCTTGGCCGACAGGCGGATTACGTGGTCGGACTGCACGCCGGCCTCGAGCAGGCCGTCGCCGCCACGAAGACCTACACTGCGCAGCTCGCCGCGCTCGCCCTGCTGGCGGCCGCCTGGCAGGGGAACGAAGACCGCCTGAAGGAGCTCACTCGGGCGCCTGATTGGCTGCATCGGACTCTGGAGCTGGAGCCCATGGTCGAAGAAGCCGCCAGGCGGTACGTTGAAGCGGGTCACTGCGTGGTCGCGGGGCGCGGCTTCAACTACGGTACGGCGTTCGAGATCGCGCTCAAACTTAAAGAGACCTGCAATCTGCCGGCTGAACCCTTCTCGCCTGCCGACTTCCTTCATGGCCCGATCGCGCTTGTGAGCCCCGGCCTGCCCGTCATCGTCATCGGGCACTCGGGCGCAGCCTTCAGGTCTATGCTGGAATTCAGCTCCGATCTGCGTTCCAGAGGGGCCTCGCTTCTGATGATATCCGACCTCCAAGAGGCGCTCGGTTTGGCCGACGTCCCGCTGCGTTTGCCGGCCTCCGCACCTGAATGGTGTTCGCCGATCGTAACGGTGGTCCCGGGTCAGCTCCTGGCCTGGCACCTGGCGCTCGCCCGCGGCCATGACCCCGATCAGCCGCGCGGCCTGCAGAAAGTCACGCTTACCCGCTGATGAAAGGAGGAGATCATTGGCACAAGGACATGTGACGGCAAGGGCTTCCTCACGCAGGGTCCCGGCGCTCGAGCTCCTTCCCCGCTTTGATGAACCCAAAAGAGGGGCCGGGAGATCCAGCCGACCCGGTGAGAAGCTGGCGTTCTAGCTTAGGAGGTGCACCATGCAGGCACTGCAAAGCCTGCTCCAATTCCTGGCCAACAACCTCTTCAACGAGGTGGCCATTCTGATCGGCATCATCACGCTGCTGGGTTTGCTCCTGCAGCGCAAACCGATCGAGGACTTGATCGCCGGCGCGCTGCGCGCCACCATCGGCGTCTACATCCTGTTCATCGGCATCAGCGTCTTCGTCGGCGGCCTCATCGCCTTCCAGACCATCGTGTCCAGCGCGGTGGGCCTTGATCCGCCTCAGGCGACGAACACGCTTGGCGACTTCCTGGGGAGCCATGGCGGCACCATCGCCCTGGTCATCACAGTGGCCTTCTTCCTGCACATCCTGGCTGTCCGGATTCTCGGAACCCGCTATGTGTACCTGACCGGGCACCTGATGTTCTGGATCAGCGTGATTGTGACCGCGGCGCTCGTGGAGACCTTCGGCGACCTGGCGCAGGGGTACCTGGTCTTGGCGGGGGCGCTCATCGTTGCAGCCTACTGGACGATCCAGCCGCTGTACATCGCCCCGCTGATGCGGAAGGTGATCGGCTCCGACAACTGGGGCTACGGACACACCAGCTCGGCGGCCTGCTACATCGCCGGCAGGCTGGGGCCGGGCGTTGGCTCCAAGGAGGAGCACGATACCGAGCGGCTCAGCCTCCCGAGGCAACTGGCGTTCTTCAAGGACGTCAACGTATCCACCGCGCTGATCATCGGCATAATCATGCTGCTGTCGATGGCCTTCGCCGATCCGGACGTACTGGCCGAGCAGGCGGCTGGCTACAACGCACAGATCCACCCCTGGGTGTGGGGGATCGTGTCGGCCCTGCGCTTCGCGGCGGGCATCGCCATCCTGCTGTTCGGCGTGCGGATGTTCTTGGCCGAAATCGTGCCAGCCTTCAAGGGCATCAGCGACAGGCTGATCCCCAACTCGCGGCCGGCCCTTGACGTGCCAACCGTCTTCACGTTCGCCCCCACGGCCGTGATGATCGGGTTCGTCTCCAGCACCATCGTGTTTCTCATCTTGATGGGCGTCTTCGCGGCCATCGGATGGTTTGTGCTGGTGCCGCCCATGATCATGCTCTTCTTCCCCGGGGGCGGCGCGGGCGTGTTCGGCAACGCGTTCGGCGGCTGGCGCGGCGCGGCCCTGGGCGGAGCCGTGAACGGCCTCTTCCTGGCCTTCGGCCAAGCCATCACCTGGGGTCTGCTATCAGACACGGCCCCGGAGCTGGCCACCCTGGCCGACCCTGACTGGTACATCCTCACCTGGTTGATCATGCTGGTGGGGCTGCCCCTGGCAGGCGTCGCCGCGGCGACCAGGATATGGATCGTCACGGTGGTCGTCGTGGTTCTGTTCTTCCTGTGGCTGGTCTACCTAAAGCGCCGAGTGTCGATGCCGGAAGAAGGCCTGGGGGATACGCCGTTCACCGGTGATACGGCTGCTCCCTCGGGCGGTGGAGGCCCAGGCTAGGCCGCGGAGGTCACCCAATGGCTGCCAGACCGTCCGGAGAACCTCTCCGGGTCATCACAATTTGCGGCGTAGGTATGGGGAGCAGCCTTATCCTGCGCATGACCGCCGAGCAGGCTTTCCAGGAGCTGGGCGTCCAGGCTAAGGTGGAGGCCACCGATGTCTCGTCCGCCCGCAGCATGCAGGCCGACGTCATCATCGGCCAGGGCCTGCACACCGACGAGTTCACAGGCCTGGCTCCCGTCGTGGTGGCCATTTCGGACTTCTTGGACGTCCAGGCTCTGAAGGCCAAACTTGCCGGCCCGCTGCAGGAGCAGGGGTGGCTGGCGTAGGCCCTGAGCCCGTCATCGCCGCCCGCATGGAGGTGGAGGTCGAGGACTGGAAAGGGGCCGTGCGAGCCGCCTGCCGGCCGCTCTATGAGGCCGGTGCCGTTGAGGCGCGCTACATCGAGCGCTGCATCGACATGGTGCTCGAGCACGGCCCCTACATGGTGCTTACCCCGGGGATCGCGCTGGCCCACGCACGACCCGAAGACGGCGTCCTGCGCCTCGGGCTTGCCGTGGCCGGCCTGGCTCGCCCGATCGCCTTCCACCATCCGGAGAACGATCCGGTTGATCTGGTGTTCGCCTTCGGGTCACCCGACTCCCAACAGCACCTCGGGCTGCTCGGGGCGCTGGCCAAAGGGCTGTTGGCCGGGCTGGGGGCGGAGCTCAGGGCGGCGAAGGAAGCGGATAAGGCCAAGCAGCTCTTGGAGGGAATCCTGACCAATGTCGCCTGAACCCGCAACCTCGCCGGGAGAAACGATGCGGGCCCACCTAGCCCGGGCCGAGCGGGCCAACGCCGCCACGCTGGACACCGTGGCGCGTCGGATGCTCGAGGTGGTCCGGGATGACGGGCTCATCTACACAACCGGAACCGGTCACTCCCTGGCCCTGGTGTTGGAGAGCTTCTACCGGGCCGGAGGGCTGGCCTGCGTGTACCCGATCTACCATCCGGCGCTGCTCCCGCTCGAGGGCGGTACGGCGAGCACCCTCCTGGAGCGGACCGCAGGCCTGGCCCAGCTTCTCCTCGAGCGGCTGCGCCCGTCGCGGCGCGATCTCGCCTTCGTGTTCTCCAATTCCGGAGTTAACGCCGTTCCGGTCGAGCTGGCCGAGGGGCTCCGCTCGGCCGGGGCTGCCGTCGTGGCGGTCGTCTCGCTGCCTCACCTGCGACAGGCCTCGGCCCGGACCGCGCATAAGCTTGACGAGGTGGCCGATTACGTGCTGGATACCCTGGTTCCCTACGGGGACGCCTCCCATCCGGTGGACGGCTCGGCCACGGCACCTCTCTCCTCCCTGACCGGAATCTACCTGTGGAATCTTTTGCTGGTTCGACTGTCTGAGCTGGCCCGGCGGGAGGGGATCGAACTGCCGCTGTGGGTAAGCGCCAACGTTGAGCAGGGCGACGAACGCAACCGGTCACTGGCGGAGCGCTATCGCGTCCGGATCAACCCCCTCTGATACGATCAGGCCTGGGAGGCGCTCCCACACGGCCTCGGCCGGGGAGGCCTCCGAGCTGGCTCCTCCACTGTCCAGGGGCTCGGCGTCTGAGACGGCTTGGCGGACTATACTTGAGGGGCCCTGCTGGGGGTCAGATGGCTGGTCGCGGAGCGGGGCGCGGGCTGCCGAGGCGGGACCCGGATAGCAACCACCCACCGCGCGCCCCCGGATGATGCCCGGCCGGAGGAGATAGGACCCATGATCGCGATCGTTGGCGGAACGATCTATACCCCCGACGAACTGATCGAGCAGGGGGTGGTTCTGATCGATGGCGGCAAGATCCGCGCCGTGGATGTTGCCGCTCGGCTGGATGTACCGGAGGAAGCCCAGATCATTGAGGCTACCTCCCGCGGTATGTGGTTCCGGGGTACGTTGATGTGCACACCCACGGCCTCCAGGGTCATGACGTCATGGGGCCGGGACTGGCACAGGCGATCCCACGCTACCCCCAGTACGGCGTGACCAGCTTTATGGCGACCACGTTCACGCTGCCAGAGGACAGGACGAATGCCGCGCTGGAGGCCATGGCCGAAGTCCTGGAGCAGCCGCCGCCGGGCGCACGCTGCCTGGGCATCCACGTCGAAGGGCCCCATCTGTCTCCGGCCAGGCCCGGTATGGCAACCGCGAAGTGGTTCCAGCCGCTCACCTGGGAGATCTTTGAGCGCCTCCAGCAGCAGGCGAGGGGTCACATCAGGATGATCACCTTCGCGCCCGAGGAAGGTGACGCCATGGGTGTGATTCCGCAGCTTTGCCGGGCGGGAGTCGTGCCGGTCATCGGTCACTCCGACGCCACCTTTTCCCAGGTGGAAGAGGCCGTGGCTCTCGGTTTAGCCCACGCCACGCACACCTTCAACGCCATGCGCGGCTTGCACCACCGTGAGCCGGGGGTCGTCGGCGCGGTCCTGTACTTCGACGAGATCTTCGCCGAGTTCATCGCCGACGGTGTACACCTACATCCTGCGGCGATTGAGCTCCTGCTGCGCGCCAAGGGGACTGATCGGGCTATCCTGATCTCCGACTCGGCTCCCGTGGCTGCTTTGCCCTCCGGCGAATACGACTGGGAGCACGAACGGATCTACGTCCGGGACGGTCGGTGCGAGCTGGAGGACGGCACGATCGCGGGCGCGCATGCGCTGCTCGATACAGGGGTGCGAACCCTGGTGGGGAAGCTTGGGCTTCCGCTGGGCAAGGCCCTGGTCCCGGCCACATGTACCGCGGCCGATTCAGTCGGCGCCGAGGCCAAAGGGCGTATCGCGCCCGACCTGGACGCCGACCTCGTCCTGCTCGACGAAGATCTCTACCCCGTTCGCACGCTTGTTGAGGGTCAAACCGTCTGGGTTCGGCAATGAGGCCGCGGACACCAGGCCGGTGATCTTCCAGGGCTGAGGTCCTTGCTGTACGGCGCTGCGGGAGCGGTTCGCCGGCTTGGGCTACAATAGGATCGGGGACTAGTCCCGCTTGTCTCGATGAGGGAGGATAACAATGCCCACCTATATTCTTCTGAGCAGTCTGACCGACGAAGGCGCCAAGACCATTAAACGCAGGCCTAGCCGGATCAAAGAGGTCAACGCGGAGCTTGAAAAACTAGGAGTGAGCGTCACAGCGCAGTACGCCACACTGGGACCGTTCGACTTCGTCAACGTGGTCGAGGCGCCGGACAACGCCACAATCGCCCGGGTTTCCGCCGAGCTGGCCTCGCGGGGTTCGGTGAAGATCACCACCCTAGCCGCTATTCCAATCGACGAGTTCATCGCCTCTCTCGGCTGACCCGGCTCCTACAGCCCCAGTCAGGCACGCGCCGGATGCGCCGAGCTTGACTCTCTCAACCCTTCGCACCTGGGACACGGTGCCAGGGTCTGCCCTGGCGCGCACGAAAGGCCCCGCCCCGAGCATGCACAGCGCACAAATCGCAAGGCCCCTTGATCCCCGCCTGCGCGCCCGCCATCGGCGCGTGCTGCGCTTTTTCGCCGCGGTCCTGCTGAACATCGTCCTGTGGGATGTTGTACTGCGCCGCATCGGCCTGCGGTCGGTGTCGCGCCGCAGCGCGCCGCGCCGCTACCACCGCGCCGCGCAACGCTACCGCGCCCTGGCCGTCGAGCTGGGCGGCGTGTGGATCAAAATGGGCCAGTTCATGTCGGCGCGCGTCGACGTGCTCCCCGAAGACATCACCTCCGAGCTGGCCGGCCTGCAGGACGAAGTCGCCCCGGAGCCCGTGGAGGCGCTGCGCCAGGTCGTGGAGGCTGAGTTCGGCGCGCCCCTGGAAGAGGTTTTCAACTGGTTCGACCCTGCGCCGCTGGCCTCCGCCTCCCTCGGTCAGGTCCACCGCGCCGGTTTGCCCTCCGGCGAGACCGTCGTCGTGAAGGTCCAGCGCCCCGCCATCCACGACCTGATCCGGGTCGATCTGAGAGCGCTGTGGACCGTCATCACCTGGCTCAAGCGCTATCGCCCCCTTTCCCGGCGCGCCGATCTGGATGCCCTGTACCAGGAGTTCAGCCGCACCCTGTGGGAGGAGGTGGACTATCTGGCGGAGGCCGAGAACGCCCGGCGCTTCGCCGCCATGTTCGCAGAAGACGCCAGCGTGCGCATCCCCGCCGTTCACGCCTCCCACACCACGGCGCGCGTGCTCACCCTTGAAGACGTCTATTTCATCAAGATCACCGATTACGAGATCTTCGAGGCCGCCGGCGTGGACCGCGGCCAGGTGGCCGAGCGCCTCTTCCGCACCTACCTCAAGCAGATCTTCCTGGAAGGCTTTTTCCACGCCGACCCCCACCCGGGCAACCTGTTCGTCGAACCGCTCGGTGAGGGTCAGTGGCGGCTGGTCTTCGTCGATTTCGGCATGGTGGGACACCTGACCCCAGAGGCCATGGCCGGACTGCGCGACTTGGCCATCGCGGTGGGCGCCCGCGACCTGGACCGCCTGATGCGCGCCTACCAGCGCCTGGGTGTCCTGCTGCCCGGCGCCGACTTGGCGCGTATCCGGCAGGCGGAGCAGGCCGCCTTCGAGCGGCTGTGGGGCTTGGGCATGCGCGATCTAGTGCGGGCCCATCCGCGCGAGATGCGCCAGCTGGCCTACCAGTTCCGAGACCTGGTCTACGAGATGCCCTTCCAGATCCCGACGGACCTGATCTTCCTGGGCCGCTGTCTCGCCATCCTGTCCGGCATGTGCACCGGCCTCGACCCGGAGTTCAATGTCTTCCGGGGCCTGTCGCCTTTCGCCCAGCGGCTCCTGGAGGCGGAGCGGGGCGAGGGATGGGAGGCTCTTCTGGACTGGCTGATAGAACAGGGCGAGATGCTGATCCGTATGCCGGCTCGCATGGACGCAGCCTTGAGGAAGATCGAACGCGGCGACCTGGAAGTGAGGGCGCGCCCCTCGATTGAACTGGAGCGGCGCCTCCGGAGGCTTACGCAGGCTGTCGACCGACTGGTGGGCGCGGTGGTCTTCAGTGCCCTGCTTCTTTTCGGCGCGCTGCTTTACACCAGCGGAGAGCGGCTGATTGGAGGCGGCGCGCTCCTGCTGGCCTTCAGCCTGCTGACCGTCTGGATGCTGCGTTCCCGCCCACGCTGAAACGCCGCGGCCGTGGCGCAGCGCCACGGCCGGACCAACCCCTATCCATTGACGGCGCACAACGCCGCCTGAGCCACCAGCCTGCCAAGCCTTCGAGACCGGCCCGGAGTTCAGCCCCCCTGTCGGGCAGCGCCGGCCGGCCTAGCCGGATTCACGCTCCTCCATGCGCTTCAGGGCATGGTCGATAAGGCTGCGAGCCGCAAGCAACATTTCCCGCCGTGCCGCCCGGCGGTGCTGGACGAACTCTGGCGGCAGCAGCATCTCCATACTGGTCCGCCACTCCCGGCGCGCGGCGTGCAGGTGTTCTCGGGTCTCCTCCGGCAGCCAGTCTCTGGCCTGCCTGGTGGCCTCTTTCGCTTCCTTCTTCGCCATCGCGACCTCCTGACAAACGCCAGCTTGAGTGCATTCCCGAGGTCCGTCCCCCATTATACAACGAGCGTCGAAGACCGCCCGGGCCCTCAGCGGTAGTGCCGGGCCAATTCAGAGGCATACCGTCGACCGAGGAGATCGGCATTGCCCCGCAGCCAGTCGCTCAAGAGGGTAGCGCCGCTCGGCGGGTCCTGAGACACCAGGAGGCCGGCCATCAGGCCCTCGATTTCATCCCTCGTCAGGACGATATCGCGCACGATCAGGTTTAGCCCCTTGATGAGCACGAGCGCCAGGCTCGGCGGCAGGTGAAGGATTCGAGGCGCCCTTCCAAGGGTCTCCGCTATGAGCCCGACCAGCTCCACATACGGGTAGACCTCTGGTCCGACGGCGTCGAGGGTCATGTCCGCCTCCTGGTGACCGGCGGCAACTGCCACCTCCGCCAAATCCTCGACGTAGATGGGCTGAAGGTCGTAGTCCCCACGGCCCGGGACCACGAAGACCGGGAACCTCCGCAGGAACCAGGCGATGTTGTTGATCAGAATGTCCTCGCGCCCAAAGATGACGGTTGGCCGGAGGACGGCGTAGGACAAGCCCGATTCCCGAAGCGCCTCTTCAAGGATCGCCTTGCCTCTGAAGTAAGGCAGCGGCGAATCCGGGCTGGGATTGGTGATGCTCACATGCACCAGCCTGCGCACCCCGGCCTCGCGGGCCGCCCTGAACAAGGTAAGGGTGTTCTCTACGGCTCGCTCGAAGGTGGTCCCCCCATGGGGAAAGCGGATCCAGTACGTGTTGTAGAGCGTCGAGGCCGGCCTGAGACCCTTCACCAGTTCAGCCGGTTCGTGGAAGCTGTACGGGAGCGCCTCCACCTTGTCGCCAAACGGGTTCGGCCGGTCGGGATGACCGGTCAGGGTCCTCACCGCCTCGCCCATCTCGAGCAGCCGGCGGGTTATGTACCTCCCGGTATACCCGAAGGCCCCTGTGACGATGTTCAGGGGTGGTGTACTCACCGCTCACCTCAGTCCCTCATGCGGCCCCACTGGGGGCCATGGCGCAGGACGCCCGCCAGAGGCGCGGCTTCAGGCCCGCCAGTCTAGACGCCGACCAGCTCCCCCTGCAGCACGGTCCGCGCCGCGCCCCCCAGGTGGACCCGCTTCCCCTCGACGCGGACGCGGAGGAGGCCGCCTCGAGCCGAGGCTTGATAGGCGACCATTTCGTCCTTGCCGAAGCGGCTGCTCCAGAAGGGGCCCAGGCAACAGTGGGCTGATCCCGTGACGGGGTCTTCATCAATCCCGGCGCCCGGCGCAAAGAAGCGAGAAACAAAGTCATAGTCTCCCGAGCGGGACGCGCTCGTGACCATGACCCCCCGGACGGACAGTGCCTTGAGTTTTGAAAAATCAGGCTTGAGGTTCTTGACCACGCCTTCAGACTCAACTTCGACGAGATAGTCGAACCGGCTCATGCCAACGTATCGGGGGGTCACGCCCAATGCCTCCTCAAGCCCGGCCGGTGCGCTGGTTGGGGCCTCAGGGGTGGCGGGGAAGTCCATTTCGATCGCCCCCCCCTTTCGGGCCGCCGTCAGCAAGCCGCTGAGCGTATGAAAGCGCGCCTGCCGCTCGGGATCCAGGCGACCAATTTCCCACAGGATGTGAGCGCTCGCAAGCGTGGCATGACCGCACAGCTCAACTTCGACAGCCGGGGTGAACCAGCGCAGGCTGAAGGCGTCCTCCTGCTCATAGAGAAAAGCCGTCTCCGACAGGTTCATCTCTCGGGCGACAGCCTGCATCCAGGCCTCATCCCGCGGCCCGGAAAGAAGACAGACGGCCGCCGGGTTGCCTCGAAAGGGCTCATCCGTGAATGCATCAACCTGATAGATCGGAACTCCCACGTTGGGTCTCCCTCCTGGCTTAACCTTCCCCGCGCGGCCCGCCGCAAGGCCTCCGTCCGGGGGCGATCGCCTGCCCCTGAAGGATACCTCGCCGGGGAGAGGCTGGGGAGCTCCGCCGGCCAGTTCGGGCGCGGCCAGCGGGCACGCCTACTCCCAAACCTTGAGGAGGGCGATGTCGACCTTGGCTAGGGCCAGCTGCAGGGAACAGGGCACCCCACGCACNNGCCGGATGCCCTCCAGGATCTCGCCCGCCTCAATAAGGAGAGGGAGCGCATCTCCCGAATCGAGCACTTCATCCTCCTCCACCATACGAATTGCCGGAGGAAAGTGGACAAATTCCAAATCTGGGACCTTCATAACTACCTTGCCTGCGAAGGCGCCCATCGTGTCTGCTCCTCTGAGAATCAAACCGCTGGAAGACTAGCTCTCCGCGCCCTTCCGGCCCTTCAACTGCGATCGGTCAAAGGCCAAGGTGACATTCATGCTGGGCGGCGCAAGCGCCCTGAGGCGCGCCGCGCTCAAGAACTCGCGAGCCTGCAGGGACCCGGGACCGCGAAGCTGAACCCGGACGACCGCATCGGGGTCGATAGCTCGCAGCTGAACAGCGACATGACTCATGAGCGCATCACCGCTCAAGCCCTGCGGCTCAATCACCAGGTTGACCATAGGACGGGCCAGCAGAGGAACGATCGAAACGTCCGCGAGCTGACCCACGTGATCCCCGGACCGGTTGAAGGCCAAGATCACGTAGTTCTTGCCCTCCTTCCATTCCGCGAAAGAGGTGCGCTCGATCGACCCCGGGTAGACCACCGGCGCCGCCAGGGGCCTCCCCTTCAGATCGTGGGTCAGCACCTGGGTGCGGTGGATGTGCCCCGACAGCACAGCGCTGAAGCCGCCGGGGATCTGCGACCCTCTCACCACCTCCGGCCCGCTCCGGAACGTGTAGTCTATGACGCCGACCTGCGCGCCTTCCACTGCCTGGTGGACGCACAAGAGGTGGATGTCCGCGCTTACCGCTCTGTACCCGGTCCGATCAACCAGCTCGCCAAACTGGTCACGGACATCCCTGGAAAAAGGGAACCCGGACAATGCAAGGGTCCTTCCCCCTGCAAGACAGAGGTAGGTTCTGGGCTCATCAAAGATGAATAGGTTGGGATGCGCCGCCCACAGGTGCAGCGGAATGCGGGATCGTTCGTGATTCCCCGGGACGAGGTACACGGGCGTCCCCTGATCCGCCACACGGACCAGGGGGGCCATGGCCATCTCAACCAGCGCAGCGGGCACCTTACTCCGGTAGAGCAGGTCCCCGCCGTGGACGACAAGGTGCACCTCACCCCGAACGGCAGGTTGAAGGGCTCTTTCAAAGTTGGCGAAGAAGTCGTGGCCCCTCCTCCGCCGCTCAATCCGCGGCCGAAAGGGGAGGTCGAAGCCCAGGTGGGTGTCTGCGATCAGCAGGATGCGGACAACGTCAGGTGTCACTTGTTTGACCTGGACCCAGAGATCCCTCGGGTAGGAGGCGAGGAACCCGTTCAACACGGATCTGCAATTGGACCACTACCCCTTACTCCCCCGCGCCGACCCGGCAGGAACACGCGATGAACGCAAGCCTGCCTGGCTACCGGACCCGAATCTGGCTTGGATCCACCGCCCCCTCTCGCAGGAACTGGCAATCCCCGCCGACAAGCACTCAGTTGAATCCCGCCCCGCCCCGGCGGTGGCTAGCCGCGTCCAGCAGGCGGCGCGTGAAAGAGTGGCGGTGGGCGCGGGGGAAGTGGTTGGTGACGGGCAGCAGCCAGCTCAGGAAGTCGAAGGTGCGGGCGAAGATCATCATCTCGTCGCGCGGCATATCGACCCTGCCTTTCTGAGGCATCTTTTTTCAGAGTTCCAGAGCCTAGAGTTTCCAGAGCCCAGAGTTAGGATGGGGAAAGCGCGATCCGAAACCCGAAGAACTTGTAGCCACCCGGATCGTATCCGAAGCGGGAGGCACAGCGGACGTCCCCCGCAGTATTGTAGAACGACCCGCCACGCAACACGCGCCGCCCACCTTCCTCCGGACCCTGCGGGTCCTGGACCGCACCCTCCGAGCGCCGCTCGTATTCACGCTCGTCATACCAGTCGGCGCACCACTCCCACACGTTCCCGGC
>JABAOD010008595.1_pt1 | contig 13179 bp, 10 predicted proteins | sample 7062151 | NCBI WGS metagenome assembly JABAOD01 (sample SAMN14538626, study PRJNA623070) | marine sediment metagenome | biome: marine biome [ENVO:00000428]; feature: marine pelagic biome [ENVO:01000023]; material: deep marine sediment [ENVO:00002113] | place: India: Gulf of Khambhat ...
GCCGGTGTTGAACCACTGCGGGGAGTTCGGGGCGGCCATCTGGTGGAGCAGCATGTAGGCGAGCTCGTCCTGGAAGGCGTCGGCGTCCTCGCTCGAGGCGAAGTAGCCGTGGGTCTCGCCCCACCAGCGCCACGTGCCGACGAGCCGGTCGATGACCTGCTTGGCGGAGCGCTCCGGCCCGGTGATCATCTTCCCGTCGTCGTCGAAGGTCGGGTTGCCCTCGTCGTCGAGCTGCGGAACCCCGGCCTTGCGGAAGTACTTCGGACACCATGATGTCGGCGGCGACCTGCGACCAGTCCGCCGGGATCTCGGCCCCCTCCATCTCGAAGACGACCGATCCGTCGGGATTGGCGATCTTGGAGTGTCGCTTCGACCATTCGACCTTGGCGTACGGATCCTCCCCGGCCTCGGTGAACTGGCGCTCGATCTTCAGGCCCTTCTTCGGCATGTACCCCTCCGTACTCCTGCGGGCTCCCGCATCTCCCGTGCGGTTCATGTCGAGCCCTTTGTCCACAGCGTTCTCCACAACCACTACATGTTGGGGGTGGCAGTGACGTCGACCCCTAGATATAGCGCAAGGAACGCGATGATAGTTACACACGTGTAGTTACGTCAAGGGAATTCCCGAGAGCGGGAAAAACCCTTCTGTTGCAAGGGGAAGTGGCTCTGCCGAGCCGAGGAAGTCGCGCCCGTCGGGGCGCATCCGGGTTTCTACACGGTCGAGCTCGACCCTGGCAAGCTCCGCGACTACCCGTCTTTCGCGACCCGGATCGAGTTTTCGCGACGCCAGTTCGCACGAATCTCCGCATCGGCGACCGGCGGGTACCATCGGCCGAGTCGCACCGAGGAGGTCCTCATCGATTCGCGACCCAAATGCAGCATCGTGATACCGGTGTTCAACAGCGCAGCCTTCGTGGGTGAGACCATCGATCGCACGTCGAAGGTGTGTCACGAGGCGGGTATCGACTACGAGATCGTCCTCGTCAACGACGGCAGTACCGATGGGTCGTGGGGTGTGATCTCCGAGGCTGCGGCGGCCGACGATCGGATCGTCGCCGTCGACCTCCTGAAGAACTACGGGCAGCACACGGCTGTCTACGCCGGACTCAAGCTCAGCCGCGGTGACTACGTGGTCACCATCGACGACGATCTCCAGAACCCGCCGGAGGAGATCGTGCCGATCCTGGAGAAGGCCGAAGAGGGATTCGATCTCGTGCTGGGTGCCTTCAAGGAGAAACGACACTCCTTCGTCCGGAGGATGGGGAGCCGGGTCGTCGAGTGGATGAACACCAAGGTCTTCAACAAGCCGAAGGACCTCGTCCTCACCAACTTCCGATGCATCCGCCGCGACGTCGTCGAGCGCATGGTCGAGTACCGCACGGTGTACCCATACATCTCGGGCCTGGCGCTGATGTTCTCGCGGAGCCGGGTCAACATCGAGGTCGAGCATCACCCACGCATCAGCGGCTCGAGCAACTACAACCTCTCGAGGATCGTTGCGGTCGTCTTTCGGATCCTCTTCAACTACTCGTCTTTCCCCCTCAGGCTGGTGTCTGCGCTCGGTCTCATCGTGACCGCTGGTGCCTTTGCGCTCACCGGGTACATCTTCATCAGGAATCTGTTGGTAGGGAGTACGGTGCCGGGCTGGACATCGGTCGCGTTGATGCTCGCGTTCTTCAATGGCGTCACGCTGTTGATCATCTCGATGCTGGGCGAGTACCTCGTGCGCCTGCTCAACCAGTCGAGCTATCCCGACGGCTATCACGTGCGTGCGATCGTCGGGGGCAATGGCTGAGCACTTCTTCATCGTCGGTGCGCAGCGATGCGGCACCACGTATCTCTACCGGCTGCTCGAGCAGCACCCGGAGATCGCCATGGCCCGGCCGCTGCGGCCTGAGCCGAAGTACTTCCTGGTCGGTGGCTCTCCGGATCACACACCGGAGCACTACGAGGAGACGTACTTCGCCCATGCCGGAGATCGGCAGGTGCGAGGGGAGAAGAGTGCCGGCTATCTCGAATCGCCGGAGGCCGCCGCCCGCATCCATGAGTGGTACCCCGGCACACGCATCGTCGTCGCCGTGCGCGAGCCCATTGCGCGTGCGATCTCCAACTATCGGTTCTCGGTCGAAAACCGACTCGAGCATCTGCCGGTCGATGAGGCGCTGCTGGCCGATCCGCATCGTCGTGTCCAGAGGATCGGCTCGTGGTTCGTGGTGGATGGCGTCCGCATCGCCTCGAATCCATTTCTCTACCTCGAGCGCGGCCGCTACGTGGACCCTCTCCGCGTCTATGCAGAGCTGTTCGGTCGCGAGAGGATCCACATCGTCGTGCTCGAGGAGCTCGTTCGGTCGATGGATCGCATGCGGGATCTCTACGGGTTTCTCGGTGTCGACGCCGGGTTCGTGGCGACCGGGCGCGAACGCCCCGTCAACGCGTCGACGAGCCCGAAGCCAGAGCCGCGCCCTGACACGCTCGACCGGCTGCACGAGTACTACCGAGAGTCGAACCGCAGGCTCGGAGTCGACTTCGATGTCGATGTCTCATGGTGGTCAGCCGGCGACTGACGAGTCTCGGGAACTCGAGGCGACCAGGGCATAGAGCGCCAGGACCGCCACGAGCTCCGACACGACGAAGGCCGCCACCACCACGTCCAGAGTCTCACCTGGCCAGGCCGTCAACGCGACGACTGCAGCGAGCAGCGCGACAACCATCGCACCTTGGACGGCTCCGGCCCGACCTGCGGCAGTGAGCATGAGGATCAGGACGAGACCGCCGAGGGCCAACGTGCACGCCGCTGCGATCGCTCCGATCGGCCGAGATCCGATGGTGGTCTCCGGTGCGAAGACGAGATCGATGAGCGGCGGTCCCACGGTGCGGCCGAACGCGTAGGCAGCGCCGGCCCCGACGATCGCGGTTGCCGCAACGGCCGTGGCGATGCGCCGGATTCGACCCTCGGGGCTGGACCGCATCAGATGTGTGAGCGGCGCCGTCAGCCGCGTGGCGCCTCCGAGCGCGAGCAGATACGGCGCACGGAAGAGCGCGAGGGCGAGGAACAGCGCTGTGACCTCATCCGCCACACCACCCATCGCCTGGAGCACGACGGGGGCTGCGTTCAGGATCACCTGGGCGATGAGGATCCCGCCGGCGAGCCCGCCGAGGAATACGAATGCGGGGAGTCTCTCTCCGGAGCGAAGGTCGAGGCGGAACGTCTCGGGCCAGAACACGGCGACGAGCGGGCCGGCCGCGAGGACGACCGCGAACCACGCGACGTCCTCGATCGTCATAGCCACGACGATGCCGAGTGCCACTCGCAACACGTTCTCGGCGGCGATGTTCGCCGCTGTCGCGTAATAGCGACCGAGTCCGGCCAGGATGCCCCGCTGGAGGCCCGACAGACCACTCCCGACCGTGATCAAGCCGACGAGAAGCGGCCACCTGATGTCGCTGTCGCCGAACAGCCGCTCCGACCAGAGCAGCGTCGCTGCAGATCCGAGGATCGCCAACGTCACGACCGTGACTGCGATCCGCGGCACCGTGCCTGCAACGCCGCTCGTGTCACCGTCGATCGAGATCTGGCGGATCACCCAGTGCTGCAACGGGAACATGAAGAGTGCCACCGAGATGGCCCAGAACGTCCAGAGCACGGCGACCGGCGCCATGGCGGCGTCGCCATACGAGCGGGTGCCGATCGCGATGTATGCGTACGCCAGCAGACCGTTGACGGCGGTGCCGGCGACGACTGCCGTGGACTCCCCGACGGCACGTCGTCTCGACACGTGCCTGTGGGGTGCGTCCGCCATGGCGGGAGTGTACGCAGCGACGTCTGCCGCTCCCCGGCACGCCCGCACGGAGTGAGTAACGTTCGCCGCCGTCCGGTGGAGGTGCGATGACATTCGATGAAGCGGTCGCCGCCTATCAGGAGGCCGCAGCGGCGGTCGGTCTAGCGATGAGCCGGCTCCAGGCGGAGTCCCACGTCGAATCGGTGAAGGACTGGTCGCAGACGGGCGACCTCGACAGTCTTCGAAGATGGTTTCTCGAACAACGCGCCTCCAACCCGATGCGGGTGAGCAAGATCCCTGTTCACCAATGCCGCGGCTGGTTCACCGAGGAGGAGACGGGGTACCTTCGCCACGACTCCGGCGAGTTCTTCGTCGTCGAAGCGATCGAGGTCTCGATGTCCGCATCGCGCGAAGTCGGCTCGGCCGGTTGGTGTCAGCCCGTGCTCACACAGGTGGGAGACGACGGTGGCGTGCTCGGTCTGCTCCGTACCAGGGTGAAGGGGGCGCCTCACTATCTCGTCCAGGCGAAGGCCGAGCCGGGAAACTACGAACTGGTGTCGCTGAGCCCCGCCGTACAGGCGACGTTCAGCAACCTCGAGCGAGCCCATGGTGGAACGCTGCCCATCTTCGCCTCCTACTTCTATCCGGAGCCGGATCCCGACGGATCCGTGATCGCTCGGGCCTGGCTGTCCGAGGACGGGGGGCGGCTCTTCAACAAGCGCAACCTCGGCATCGTGCTCGAAGTCGAGAACGGTGCCGACCTCGAACTGCGTGAGGATTTCCGTTGGGTGTCGATGTGGCAGATCAAACAGCTGTTCACGGAGAACGCCTGGGTGAACCCGCACCTGTTCCGGTTGATCTCCATGGTCGGAGCCTGATCGTGGCGAGGACACTCGTCGTGCAGGGGCTGGGTGCGCACACGCTCAAGACGATCCTGCCTGCGATCGAGACGTCTGCAGGCTGGAGCCTCGCTGCGGTGATCTCCCGGAGGGCCGATGCTGCCGCCGAAGTCGCTGCCCAGTACGGCGTGCGACACCACCGAACCTTCGCCGACGCCGTCGATGCCGAGCCGCCGGATGCCGTGTACCTGGCGACGGAACCTTCGGATCATCTCGCATCCGTGCGAGCGAGCCTCGAGGCCGGGGTCGCCACTGTCTTCTGCGAGAAACCGCTCGTCACCAGCGTTGCCGATGCTCGTGAGTTGCTGACGACGGCGAGGGCTCGGGAAGCGCTGCTGTGCGAATCCTTGGCCTATCGGTTCCACCCACAGTTTGCGGCTCTGCGAGCCACCGTGAACAGCGATGCCGTCGGAGGTGTGGCACACGGGTACGCCAGGTTCTCCTATCCGCATCTGGATCCCGACAACCACCGGTACGACCCGGCCGCCGGAGGCGGGGCGCTGCTCGACGCCGGCGTGTATCCCCTCTCGCTTGGCGTGAGCATCATGGGCGACGTGCCGTTGGCGGTCGTCGCCGGGGCCGACTTCGGCGACCGCAACGTCGACATCGCCGGTCATGCGACGTTGACCGACGACGGCGGTCGGACCTTCCAATGCTCGTGGCAGATGGGCTCGGCCTACACGAACCTCGCCAGAATCGTCGGCGCGAACGGGTCCGTCGAGGTCGATCGACCGTTCTCGAAGCCCCCCACGTTCGACTCACCCATCGTTGCGATCTCGGGGTGGGGCGAACGGTCCGAGGTCGCATACGAGCCGGCAGACCAATTCACCGCGATGCTCGACGAGGTCGCCAGCCGTCGCGAGGACGACGTCTACGTCGAGCGGATGCACAGTGAGACCGAGAGACGGTGGGACGTGATAGGAGAAGTGATGTCGTCGATCAGCGTGCGGCGCTCGCCCAGCTGACGATCGTCCCCGCCACTCGCTCGGCGNNCGCCGTGTGCAACGGCAGGCGCAGCACGCGGCTGGCCCACCGCTCCGTCATCGGGAGTGGTCTGTCCAGACCCGCCCGTACCCCGTAGGGCGCATCGTGCAGCGGAACATATCCGATGTAGGCGAAGATCCCCGCGGCACGGAGCACTTCACGGATGTCGTCTGCCAGATCATCGGTCTCGAGGCGGATGAAGAACGCGTGGTGGTTGTTCACGACGTCGCTGCGCCACGTCTGGACGTGGACCCCCTGCTCGTCCAGGCCGCCGAGTCGTTCCGAATAGACGTCCCAGATCTCACGCCGTTTGGCGACCACCGAGTCGTACTCCTCGATCCCCGCCAGCAGCAAGGCTGCCTGCATCTCCGACACCTGAAAGCTCGAGCCGATCTCGACCCACGAGTATTTGTCGACGAGGCCTTTGAGGAGCGCCTGGCGGTTCGTGCCGCGTTCCCAGATGTAGGTCGCACGCTCGACGAGTTCGGGGTCGTTCAAGAAGAGCGCCCCTCCGAGGGAGCAGTGGATGTTCTTGGTGAAGTGGAACGAGATCGCGGCGAGAGCGCCGAACGTGCCTGCGCTGCGATTACCCACCCACGACCCCAGCGACTGAGCAGCGTCCTCCACCACGTGGAGTCCCCGCTCCGCCGCCCACTCGGCCAACCGGTCGATCTCCCCGGGGTTGCCTGCGTAGTGGACAGGGACGATCACGCCTCCTTCCGCGGGCTCGGCGGCGGCGAACTCGGCGATGCCGGCGCTCATCGTCGCCGGATCGATGTCGACGAACTCGACGTCGAACCCGGCCCGCAAGAACGCGTTGGCCGTCGATGAGAAGGTGTACGAGGGCATGTAGGCCTTGGTGGCTCCGTGTGCGGCGGAGAGGAGCATGGCCGACATCTCGAGTGCACCCGTCGCCGAGTGGGTGATCAAGACCTCGCCGCCGACGCCGTAAGTGGAATGGAGTCGATCCGAGCACGCCCGGGTGAATCGCCCGTTGACGTTCTCGTCCTCGTCGAGTGCCATCAACACGTACTCCTTCGCACGCTCTGGCGCATGTGCCACGTGGAAGGGGATCGTCGAGGGGTGTGCTTGCGTCGCCACTGACTTCGCACGGTACCGGTTGATACCCGCTATGCCAGGTAGCATCAGCGATGTGCTCGTCCCAGTGGTGCAACCGGCGCACGGGCTGACGTGAGGCGGAATGCGGAGGCCCGATCGTGGGCGTGATGATCACAGGGGCAGCAGGATTCATCGGATCGGCTCTCGTCAGACACTTGCGCGGCCAGTGGCCCGACCAACAGCTCGTCCTCGTCGACCTGTTGACGTACTCCGGACATCTGGCCAGTCTCGAGGGCGTCATCGACGACCCCCATGTCACGTTCGTGCACGCCGACGTCGCCGACCGGGAGGCGATGCATGAGGTCTTCCAATCGCACGATCTCGAGGGTGTCATCCACCTCGCAGCCGAAAGCCACGTCGACCGGTCGATCCACGACCCCGGTGCCTTCGTCCGCACCAACGTGATGGGCACGGTGGTGTTGCTCCAAGAGGCCCAGGCGGCGTGGGGCGGTGATCCCACTCGACGCTTCCATCACGTGTCGACCGATGAGGTCTTTGGTGCGCTCGGTCTGAGCGGTGCGTTCAGCGAGACCACCCCGTACGCCCCGAACAGCCCGTACGCGGCATCCAAGGCGGCGTCGGATCACTTCGTCAGAGCATGGGGCGAGACCTACGGGATGCGCACCGTGATCACGAACTGCACCAACAACTATGGGCCGCGTCAGTTCCCCGAGAAGCTGATTCCCGTCGTGATCACGCGGGCTCTCCGAGGTGAGTCGATACCCATCTACGGCACGGGCTCCCAGATACGGGATTGGTTGTTCGTCGACGACCATTGCGAGGCCTTGCGAGTGGTCTTCGAGCGAGGTGCAGATGGTTCCACGTACTGCATCGGGGGCGGGACGGAACTGACCAACAAGGAGCTCGTCGAGAGGGTGCTCTCCGCGTTCGATGTCGCCCGTGGCGAGGAAGCCGGCACGTCACGCGGCCTCATGGAGTTCGTCACCGATCGTCCGGGCCACGACTTCCGGTATGCCATGGACACCTCTCACATCGAGCGTGAGCTCGGGTGGCGACCGTCGACGACGATCGACGAAGGTATCGCCCTGACCGTCCGCTGGTATCTGGACAACCCGGAATGGATCGACGCCGTGACCAATGAAGAGCACGAGGCGTTTGCCCGATCCTGGTATTCGAGGTGAGAGGGGGGCACTCATGAGTGCAGACACATCACACAAGGCCATCGTCTTGGCCGGAGGGACGGGAAGTCGCCTCCACCCGGTCACAGCCGTCACGAGCAAGCAACTCGTGGGCGTGTTCGACAAGCCGTTGATCTACTACCCACTGACGACGCTCCTGATCGCCGGCGTGCGGGACGTCTTGCTGATCTCGAATCCCGAGCATCTGCCGAGCTTCCGTGCGGCGCTCTCCGATGGTTCGCAATGGGGGATCCGAATCGACTATCTGCCGCAGCATGCACCGGATGGGATCGCACAGGCGCTGATCATCGGCGAGGAGTTCCTGGGTGACGATCCGTCGATCCTCGTGCTCGGCGACAACATCGTGTACGGCCGATACGACTTCTTGCGCAAGGCACTGAGCGGAGCCGGGGACCATGCGACGATCTTTGCGTATCACGTCGACGACCCTTCCCAGTACGGCGTCGTCGAGTTCGACGAAGCCGGCCAGGTGCTGAGCCTGGTCGAGAAGCCCGCAAAGCCCGCGTCGCCATGGGCCGTGCCTGGCCTCTACATCTATCCACCCGGCGTTGCCGACGAGGCTCGGAAGGTGACACCGTCTGCCCGGGGAGAGCTCGAGATCACGGACCTCCATCTCCGCTACCTCGAGCAGGGCAGGTTGCAAGCGCGCAGGATGGGGCGGGGCACAGCGTGGTTCGACACGGGTACCCCCCAGGATCTGCTGGAGGCCGGCAACTTCATCGAGGCGATCCAACGACGCCAGGGGCTTCTGGTCGGATCCCCGGAGGAGGCGGCGTATCGGGTCGGTTTGATCGACGAGGCGGAGTTCCGGGCCAACGTCGATGCACTTCCGCAGTGCCAGTACCGGGACTACTTGATTCGCGTGCTGGAAGACACAGAGTGACCGGCGGGCTGGTCGGTTCGGGGCGGCCGGCGGATCCGAACGGGACCTCGGCGCCGGGTGACTCTCCCGACGTCGACACCTCGATCCACGTCGGCGTGAGCTCTGGTGGGGACGCCGAGGGCGCAGACGCGGAACTCGACCCCGCAGCGCCATCTCGGATCGAGTGGCTCATCGCCCTTGCGGTCGTGATGGGAGCAGCGTTCNNGTGGTTCTACTCGGATGTGTGGGACTTCTTGGCTCTGCGCAGCATCACAGACATCGAGAGCCTGTTGCGGCCGCATTTCGGCCACTGGCAGGTCCCGGCCGCCATCCAGGGACGCCTCATGTATGCGATCTCGGGCATGGACTACTGGCCGGTTCATCAGATCGGCCGCGCACTCGGCTGGGGTGTGTTCTCTCTCTGTTCGTGGTGGTTGATGAGACGGCGCGGCGCAGACAGTGTCGTTTCGCTCGGTGTCCTGGTGATCATCTCGGTGCTCGGTACCAGCTTCTACTTCCAGGCGTCGCACGTCGGTGCCTTGATCGCGATCGGGTCCGTGATCGCCGCGGCAGTGCTGATCGAGAACGAGGTCGAGCCCACAATCGGCGATCGGGCGAAGCTGTTCGGGCTGCTCTTGCTCGCCGTGATGTCGGCCGGCATCGGTGTCGCCTCGATGCCGGGGGTCGGACTCGGGCTCTTGCTGATCGGAAGGCTTCGCCGCTGGTTGATGCCGATCGCGGGTGTTGCGGCCGTATATGTCGGATGGTTCGTGGCTTTGAATGTCTCGTCTGAAGATGCGACCGAACCGGTCCGGTCGGTGCTCGAGATTCCAATGGCGTTCGCGAGGAACGTGGCAAATGTCCTCGTCGCTCTCACGGGTCTTCCCAGTTGGGCCGGATGGCCACTCCTCATCTTGGCGCTCGCCGGTCTGGCGTATCTGGCGATCAACCGTCGTCTCACCCCGGCCCAGGTGGTGCTGCTGTCCTGTGCCATCGTCTACCTGGTGCTCGTCGCCCGGAGCCGTTTCAGCGTGTCCCGTGCCCCGGTCGCGACCAACGTGACGCTCATGCTGCTCCCGGTGTTCATTCCGGTGATCCGAGTTCGTCGAACGATGATTCGAGGCATGGTCGTCGTCGTGTTCGCCGCGCTCTTCCTCTCGCATGCGGTCCGGCTCGAGTTCGGACTCGACGAGCGAATCGCGCTGAGCACGGAGGGGCGGCGAACCGTCGAGACGATGGCGCACCTGATCGGCGAGGGCGAGGCCTTCGATGGGACGTTTCACATCCGCGATCTCACGTCGAGCTCACAGCTGACGCTGAATGGGCTGGCGCGATTGGTCGACGAGGGATGGAGCCCGGGAGCCCGAGGCGATGTCGACGAGGCTGCCTTCAGGCTCCGGGTCTCGTTGATCCCGCCCGAGCCCGGCGTGCGCAACGGGTCGATCGAAGTGGTCGAAGGACGGCTGCGAGCCGACGCCTGTGCGATCGCTCTGGACGGCGCACCCGTCGTCCTCTCTGTCGTCGGGCCGACGAGCGTGACGTACCGGGTCTCTCCGTCGAGCGACGTGACCATTGCCTGGGCCGGTGCCGGTACACCCGGCGCGGGGCACCTCGGGTGGACCACCTTCACCGACGTCGATGTCCACCTCTACGGCTCGTCAGAGGGAGCGACGGTCACGTTCGAGGCCGGCCCCGAATCGGATCGGCTTGTCGTTTGCGGGCTCGCGCCCCATCTCGCCTCGTCGTGATCTCGGCTCGGGAGTCCGAGCCGATGCCGTTTCAGAATCCGACGAACTCTTCGCACGACCAGTGAACGTCGAGTCGACCCCGGCGGTCCTCCACGCGGCACGTGTCGTGATCGAAGCCTCCGTAGATGAGGTCGGTACCGCCCCATCCATCGAGGAAGTCGTTGCCGGGCCCCCCTCGAAGCACGTTCTCGGACGGCAGGTAGTCCGAGAGGCCCGGGCATTCGCCGTTCTCGCTGGCCAGGTAGTCATCGCCCGGCCCGCCGAAGAGCAGATCGTCCCCAGGTGCTCCGATGATCCAATCGTTACCGGGCCCGCCGTAGATGACGTCGTTGCCGGGGATCGGATCGACGATGGGGTCGCACGTCTCGACGGTCCCCGGAGTCGGGTCACCTATCAGCCGATCGTCGCCTCCACGCCCCCGGATCTCGTCGTTCCCGAGTCCGCCGGCAAGAGTGTTGTGGCTCGCATCTCCGAGCACGATGTCGTCGCCCGGGCCCGTGGTGACGTGCTCGATGTCCAGGAGCGTGTCGTTGCCGGCTCCGCTGCTCGTCCCGTCGACGAGATCGACGACGTGATCCACGGCATCCGGGAAGAACGCCATGTCCCCAGGGGCCGCCGGTCCCGAAGGTTGGTTGTACCAGGGCCACCTGTCCCGGCTGCATGCCTGCCCGAATCCGTCTTCGGGGCCGCCATCGATCACATCGGATCCCATGCCGCCGATCAGGAGATCGCTGCCCGCGCGCCCGCGAATCTCGTCGTCGCCGTCACCGCCGACCAGCACATCCGAAGAATCACTGCCGAGCAGGACGTCATTGCCGGCGCCCGTGGTCGCCCCGCAGACGTCCACCAATGTGTCGTAGCCCTCGCCGGTGGCGAAGCCGGCCTCCAGGTTGACCACGTGATCCACCGGAGCCGGCAGGATGACGTGTCCCCCCGTGATGATGTCGTCTCCGGGACCCGGTGTGACGAGCCCCGTCGCCGTGATGGTGTCGTTTCCGGGTCCAGTGGCCACCGAAGCTGGCCATGAAGTCTCCACCATGGTCACCGTGTCGTCACCGGGGCCGGTGACGATCGACAAGAGCCCCACGAGGAGGTCTGCTCCCTCGCCCGTAGCAGTCTGGGTGTCCCCACCCTGCCCGTCCGGTTGGATCTCGATCGTCTTATCCGTTGCCCGCGGAAAGCGCGCAATCGTGGTTCCGCCGAATCCGCCACCGAGCGGCCGTGCCCCGGCCACGAGGACGTCGTCACCCCATCCTCCTGAGATGATGTCGAGGTCGAACGGTGCACGGCAGAAGAAGTCGCAGTCGAAATGGGTGCCGCCCTGGACGTTGTCGTTGCCACCCCCGCCCCGAGCTTCGTCGCTCCCGGGTCCGCCGTTCAGGAAGTCGTTGCCCGCGCCACCTGTCAGCTCGTCGTCGCCCCAGTCGCAGTCCCAGGGCTCGCAGTCCTCCCGTTCACCCCACAGTTCGTCGGCACCGTCGCCGCCAGACACCGCGTCGTTGCCGCCGTTTCCGGTGATCCTGTCGTTGCCGCGCTGGCCCCGGAGGTCGTCGTCTCCGGGGCCACCGTCGATCCAGTCCGCACCGGGGCCGCCGAACACGACGTCGTTGCCCGCCCCGGCGTCGACGGTGTCGTGACCCGGGCCGCCGCATACGATGTCGTCACCCCCGAGTGCGTCGATGGTGTCGTTGCCACCGAGACCGGCGATCACGTCGGGTCCGGCGGTGCCTGGGAGGACGTCGTCACCGGGGCCGCCGACGATGGTGGCCGGCACGCCGTTACACGTGATGGCTGCGGCGCTCGCCGCAGGAGCGGTCACGAGCGAGCCCAGGACCAGGGCGAAGGACGCAAGGACGTGGGTGCGCCGGTGTCGTTTGAGCCGTCGCTTGATCAATCTTCGACTCTCTTGCAGCGACTGCCTTCGAGCCTACGCATCGGGACGTTGCGCCGTCGCGCCTCGGCCTCGACCGATCCGGAAGAGTGGGTCGGCCATGGGGCGCTGCCCATCGCAGGCGCTCGGTGTGGCTGTGACAATGCCGGGGTGGAGATCTCGAATCCCGACAAGGAGTACTTCCCCGGCGTCACGAAACGCGAGGTCGTCGAGCACTACGACCGGGTTTCCGAGGTGATGCTGCCGTTTCTCGTCGATCGTCCCCTGACACTCGAGCGATACCCGAGCGGTGTGGGGGAGAAGGGCTTCATGCAGAAGAACGCGTCGAAGCACTTCCCGGACTTCATCGGGCGCATCGAGATCGAGAGCGCCAACACGACGACGACCTTCCCGACGATCTCGGACGTGCGCGGTCTGCTGTACCTGGCGGGGCAGGGCACCATCGTCTTTCACATCCCGGCGTCACGCATCGATGACCTCTGGCACCCGGATCGCCTCGTCATCGATCTCGACCCTGCCGGCGACGACCCGGGCGAGGTCGCCGAGGTCGCTCGCCGCACCCGGGCCGTTCTGGAGGACCAAGGGGTCGCATCCGGTGCGATGATCACCGGTTCGTCGGGCATCCACGTCGTCGTCGGGCTCGAGCGAACCGTGGACTTCGAGCGCCTCGCACGTACGGCCCGCGCCATCGCCGGGCTCGTCGTCGATGCTGCACCCGAGCTGGCCACCACCGAGTT
>JABAOD010005213.1_pt6 | contig 13167 bp, 14 predicted proteins | sample 7062151 | NCBI WGS metagenome assembly JABAOD01 (sample SAMN14538626, study PRJNA623070) | marine sediment metagenome | biome: marine biome [ENVO:00000428]; feature: marine pelagic biome [ENVO:01000023]; material: deep marine sediment [ENVO:00002113] | place: India: Gulf of Khambhat ...
TTGCCGGATACGAGCTGGAGGCGTTAGGGGCGGAGATCGTGCTGGCCAACGCCTATCACCTCTACCTGCGGCCGGGTCACGAGCTGATCAGACGTCTGGGCGGGTTGCATCGCTTCATGGACTGGCAGCGGCCAATCCTCACCGACTCCGGCGGCTATCAGGTCTTTTCCCTCGCCAGGATCAACGAGGTCACCGACGAGGGCGTTCGGTTCCAAAGCCACATCGACGGGTCCTCCCACTTCATCACACCCGAGTTGGTGATGGAGATCGAGACCGCGCTCGGCGCCGATGTGATCATGGCCTTCGACGAGTGCCCGCCGGGGCGCGCCGACCGCGAGATCTCGGCGCGGGCGGTGGAACGAACGCAGCGCTGGCTGGAGCGTTGCGCGGCGCGCTTCGACGAGCTGGCGGCGGAGGGACCGGCGCAGGTGCTTCTTCCCGTGATACAGGGTGGCACCGACCTCGACCTTCGGAGCCAGTCGCTTGCCCGTGCCCGCACGGTGCGAGACTGGGCCGGCTTCGGGATCGGCGGTCTGTCGGTGGGCGAGCCGAGAGAGCGGACCTACGCGACGCTGGAGGGTCTGGCCGGAGAGCTTCCGGTCGATGGGGTTCGCTACCTGATGGGGGTCGGGTATCCGCCCGATTTGCTGGAGGCGGTGCGGTTGGGCTACGATGTTTTCGATTGCGTCGCTCCCACCCGTAACGGCCGGAACGGCACCGCGTTTACCGCGTCGGGCCCGGTGAACGTGAAGCTCGCGGCGTGGAGAGACGACGCGTCGCCGATCGAGCCGGGCTGCGGCTGTTGGGCTTGCGGACGCTTTACGCGGGCGTATCTGCGACATTTGTTTATGGCCGGGGAGCTGTTGGGCTTGCGGGCCCTGTCGATTCACAATCTCTATTTTCTCACGGATCTGATGCGAGGGGCACGCTCGGCGATTCGGTCGGGGCGCTTTGAGGCTTGGGCGGAGGGCTGGCTTGCCCGCTACGGACTCAGCGAGGAAACGAGGTAGAGAAATTGTTGACACTATTGTTCGTACCGTCGGAACAGGGTGGTGGCGGAGCGATGGGAACCGTCATCATGCTCGTGGCTTTCATCGCGATCTTCTACTTCCTGCTGATCCGTCCTCAGCGTCAGCAGCAGAAGCGTCATGAGGAAATGGTCAAGGCGCTGAGGCGCGGTGACGAGGTATCGACGGTCGGTGGAATCGTGGGCCGGATCGTGCACATCAAAGAAGACCGCATCACGATCAAGACGGCCGATGACACCCGGATCGTCGTGGAGCGCGAAAAAGTGGCGCGCAAACTGGCGGCCGGAGAGGAGGAGTCGTCATAGCCACGCTCGAGATTCGAACCCTTGGCGACCCGATACTTCGTCAGCGGTCCGTAGAAGTCGATCAGTTCGACTCGAATCTCCGTGACCTCGCGGATGACATGTTCGAGACCATGTACGCCGCCGACGGGATCGGTCTCGCGGCGCCGCAGGTCGGCATCGGCAAACGGCTGTTCGTGATCGACGTACGCGAGCCGGATTTCGAGCCCCTGACCGTGGTGAACCCGGTCATCCTGGAAAGCAGTGGAAGCGAAAAGGGTGAAGAGGGCTGCCTCTCCTTGCCCGGTTTGATCGGCGTCGTCGAGCGCGCCGCCCGCGTGACCTTGGGGGGTTTCGATGTGGCCGGGCGGCCGATCCGCCTGGACGCCACAGGGCTTCTCGCCCGTGCCATCCAGCACGAGATCGACCATGTCGATGGCGTTCTGTTCATCGACCGGCTGTCACCGATCAAGCGCAGGATGCTGCTCAGCAAATGGAAGAAGCTGGTGCAGGAAGAAGCTGGGCGGTGAGGATCGTTTTCTGGGGTACACCTACGTTCGCGGACACGGTGCTTCGCCGGCTCCTCGACACGGGGCGCGAGGTCGTGGGGATCGTCACGCAGCCGGACCGACCGGCGGGGCGCGGTCGAAAGCTGAAGGCGCCGCCGGTCAAGGCGACGGCGGAGGCGAGCGGCGTGCCGGTGCTCCAACCGGAGCGCCCGCGCGGCTCTCAGTTCCTGGCAGCGCTGGGTTCGTGGCGGCCTGACATCTCGGTGGTCGCGGCCTACGGCCACATCTTGCGCCGCGAAGTGCTCGACCTGCCACCACGAGGTTCCTTCAATGTCCACGCCTCGCTCTTGCCGGAACTGCGTGGAGCGGCGCCGGTCAACTGGGCCATCATCCGCGGGTACGCCGAAACGGGCGTCACGATCATGAGGATGGTGGAGGCCATGGACGCCGGTCCAGTGCTTTTGCAGAAAGATTGCCCCGTCGCGCCCGATGTCACGGCAGGCATCCTCGAGTCAGAACTTGCCCGACTCGGCGCCGAGGCGCTGCTCGAGGCGCTGGATCGCATCGAGGCGGGCGAGGCGCAAGAGGTTCCTCAGGACGACTCGCAGGCGACGTACGCACCGAAGTTGAGTGCCGATGAAGTGCGGATCGACTGGACCCGCCCCGCCACTGAGCTGGGCCGCTGGATCCGCGGCTGCGATCCGGCGCCGGCGGCCTGGACCGAGTTGGGGGACGAGCGTATCCGGGTGTTCACGCCGCGCCTCGAGCCCATAGGCGACCCGGCCGCACCCGGAGAGGTTGTCCGGGCCGATCCGCGTGAAGGGCTCGCCGTGGCGACCGGGGACGGGATGCTGACCGTGGGGGAGGTACAGCCGGCGGGTAAGCGACGGATGAAGGCGGTCGAGTGGATTCGGGGACGCGGCGTCGCAGTTGGGCAGCGCTTTCGGTGAGGGGCCCGCTGCCCCGGCTGCACCTGGTCACGAACCGGGAGCTGCTTCTGCAGGCGGACTTCCCGAGCCGGGCCGCGTCGGCTTTGGCAGCTGGGGGTGAGCGCTGCGCGCTTCACCTGCGCGGACGCGGCGTGCCGGGAAGGTGGCTCTGGGATCTCGTGAGCGTGTTGAGGGCTGGCGGGACGGGGGGGACCTTGTGGGTCAACGATCGAGTCGACCTGGCGCTGGCGATTCGTGCGGAGGGGGTCCAGCTGGGAGGGGGTAGCCTTCCCGTGGGTGTGGCACGGCGGCTGCTGGGGCGCAGCGCCTGGGTCGGCCAGTCGGTTCACTCAGTCGACGAGGCGGCGGCGAGCGAAGCTGACGTGGCGGTGTTGGGGAACATCTACCCCACGGAATCACACCCGGGCCGCCCGCCGCTGGGGGTTCAGGCGGTACAGCGCGCAGCGTCTCTGCCGCGACCGATCCTGGCGATCGGGGGTATCACCCCGGACGGGGCAGCCGAAGTAGTGGATGCTGGCGCCTGGGGCGTGGCCGTGCTAAGCGGCGTCTGGCGAGAGCGCGATCCGGCGGGAGCTGTGCGAAGCTATCTGCGCGCTCTCGAGCCGAGGTCGCCGAGCGTGCGGGGAACCGGCGCCGCCGCAGGCTGACGAGCAGAGGATGAAAGGACCGAGCCAAGAGATCAGGATAACTCTGAACGGCGAAGAGCGGTCGGTTCCAGCCGGGCTGACGGTCCGTGGACTCCTGGCGCACCTGAGCCTGCAGGAGGGGATGGTGGTGGTCGAGCGCAACCGAGAGATCCTGCGGCGCGGCGGTTACGACGAGGTCGTCGTGGGCGAAGGCGACGTGATCGAGCTCGTGCACTTCGTCGGCGGAGGCTGAACGCGAGAGCTGCCGGAAACGATCAGGTCAGGAGGTGAATGCTAGATGTCTGTGGTTGGCGAGAAGCTGGATGTCCTCGACGAGGCGCTTGTGATCGCGGGAAGGAGTTTCAGCTCCCGCCTGATCGTGGGCACCGGGAAGTACAGGAAGAACGAGTCGATGGTCGAGGCGATTACCGCCTCGGGTGCCGAGATCGTCACCGTCGCCGTGCGCCGTATCGACCTCGACCGCACGAAGGAAGAAGGGATCCTTTACCATCTCGACCAGGATCGTTGGCTTCTGCTTCCGAACACAGCCGGCTGCTACACGGCGGACGACGCGATCCGCTACGCCCGGTTGGGGCGGGCGGCCGGGTTCACCGACTGGATCAAGCTCGAGGTCATCGGAGATCAGGATACGCTGCTCCCGGACGTCGAAGGGCTGCTCGAAGCGACACGCACCCTGGTGGCCGAAGGTTTCAAGGTGCTGGCTTACACCAACGAGGACCTGGTCACGGCGCTCAAGCTCGAAGACCTGGGCGTGTCGGCGGTCATGCCGCTGGCCTCGCCGATCGGCAGCGGGCTGGGCTTGCTGAACCCGTTCAACATCCGGCTGATCAAGAGCCGGCTGAGTGTCCCGGTGATTGTGGACGCCGGGGTGGGCACCGCATCCGATGCCTGCATCACGATGGAGCAAGGCGTCGACGGGATCCTGATGAATACGGCGATCGCGGCGGCCCGTGACCCGGTTCGAATGGCTCTGGCGATGAAGCGGGCCACAGAGGCCGGTCGGCTCGCGTACCTGTCCGGCCGTATGCCGCGGCGTGAGCAAGCCGCACCCTCGAGCCCGACGTCCGGGATGCTCGAGTGAAGGTCGGGTCCTGAAGTCTCCCAAGGCGATCGCTCCGGCTCGTGGCGCGGCGCTCGATATACTCCGAGCCGTACGGGCAGGTGCGTTCGCCGATCACGCCTTCGAGCGGGTCGCCGACTCGCTGAGCGAGCCAGATCGTCGGTTGGCGCAGGAGCTGGCGTACGGCGTGTTGCGCTTGCGAGGCCGGCTCGATTACGTCATCGATCGTCTGGTCAAGGGCAGAAAGCGTAGCCTGGACCCGGATGTACTCGACGCCATTCGCCTCGGCGCCTACCAGCTGTTGGAGCTGGACCGGGTGCCGGCCTATGCGGCGGTGTCGGATGCCGTGGAGGCCGCGAAAGCCACGGGGAAGGGCGCCGCCGCGCTCACCAACGCGGTCCTCCGCCGGCTGAGTCGGGAGGCTTACGGATCCGCGACCTTTCCGTCTCCGGACCGGGACCCGGCCGCGTATCTGGCCGCTTGGGGGTCACACCCTCGCTGGATGATCGATCGCTGGCTCCAGCGCTGGACTCCTGCGGAGGTGCGCCGGCTGGTCGATCACAACAATCAACGACCGCCGGTGTACCTGAGTGTGCTGGGCGACCGCGATGGGGCTGTCGAGCGACTGCAGGCCGCCGGGCTTCAGGCCGAGCCGGTGCCGCTGGCGGTTGCGTCGGTGCGCGTCGAGTCGGCGGGCCTGCGGCAGGGGCTGGAGATCGTGCCCGCAGTGGTGCAGGATCCCGCCGCCGCCGCCGTGGTGGATTACGCGGCTCCGGCCCCGGGTGGCCGGATCGCCGATCTGTGCGCCGCACCAGGCGGAAAAGCGGCGCTGTTTGCGGCGCGCGGGCACGAAGTCTGGGCGTTGGAGGCCAGCCGGGTCCGGATGACGAAGCTGGCGGAGAACCGGGATCGGCTCGGCCTCAGCCGGTTGCACCCGGCGCTGGCGGATTCGGCACAGCCGCCGATCCGGGCGGCCGACATGGTGTTGATCGATGCACCGTGCAGCGGGACCGGCACGCTGGCGCGGAACCCCGATCTGCGCTGGCGGCTTCGTGCTGGCGACTTGCCGGCGCTGGCCGAAGTCCAGCGGCGTCTGCTGGCGGCGGGCGCCGACCTGGTTGAAGTCGGTGGTCATCTGGTGTATGCCACCTGCTCGCTGGAAGCTGAGGAGAACGAGAAGCAAGTGGAAGATTTTCTGGCTCGACGGCGCGACTTCGTGCCGGACCCGCCCCCGGCGTCGGCTGTGCCGGCCGATCTGATGGGACCGGACGGAGATCTCCGCATCATCCCACAGCAGCACGGAGTCGATGGCGCGTATGCCGCACGACTACGGCGGCGATCCGTCTGAGGGCAGGTTACGATCGCTGGGGCGGCTGCGAGGGTGGTATCGATCGCTGACCGCCGCCGGGCGCGTCGTGATCGCGATCATTGCGGTGGTGGCCAGCGGCCTGGTCATCGGCTACGGCGTGGCGGCCGTCGCGGTCTTTCCGTCGGGAGACTCGGCCGGTAACCTCACACGCGTTCCCGACCTGGTCGGACGGAGTTCGGCTGAGGCGCGTGAACGGGTCGAGCGCGCGGGCCTCGTGTACAACGAGGCGGCCAGCCTGGAACATCCGGCTACAGCCGGCACGGTGCTGGCCCAGGAGCCGTTGGGGGGCCAGGTCTCCGATCCCGGCTCCACGGTCGATGTCACGGTGAGCCAGGGGCCGAGACGCAGGCCGGTGCCGAATCTGCGCGGCCTCCGGCACGAGCAGGCGGAGTCGGTGCTCGCCCGGGCGGGCTATCGAAGCGAGCTGGTCTGGGTCGATGCGGAAGAAGATGTGGGGGCGGTCGTCGGCACGCGGCCTTCGGCGGGAACGCCGCTGGAGCAGGAGGCGACTGTGCAGATCGTCGTGAGCGCTGGACTGCCGAGGGTCGCCGTGCCGGACCTGGTCAGTCTGTCGTTGGCCGAGGCACAGAAAGACCTCGAGCGGCTTGGCTTACGGCTGGGAACGGTGGGCCGCGACTCGGCATCGCTCGCAGCTCCGGGGACCGTATTGAGCCAGTCCCCGTCGCCCGGCACCATGGTAGAACGGGCCACACGGATTCGAGTGAGGGTGGCCACGGAGCCGATCGTGGACGCGGCGGTCGACACCACGGCCAGCGGCTGACCCTTGTAACGGAGGAGGAATGCGGATCGTAACGAGAAGCGGGATCGGCATCGGCGTCGGGTCGCGGACCCCTGGACTGTCCCTCGGGTTGGCGGCGCTGGCCTCCATCGTCGCCGTGACCCTGATCGCGGGCTGTGGCCCCGGGATCGCTCGGGGCGTGGAGGTGGGGGACGAGGTGCCAGAATACAGCGCACCCGCTCTCGACGGCGCCGAGATCGCTCTCGATGACCTGCGTGGCAACGTCGTGCTGATCAACGTCTGGGCGACGTGGTGCGGGCCCTGCCGGGTCGAGATGCCGCCGATCCAGAAGAGCTATGCCCGCTTCAAGGACCGTGGGTTCACGGTGATCGCGGTCTCGATCGACGCCGGACCCGGCTATCGAGAGAAAGTCTCGGCGTTTGCCGACGAGTTCGGGCTGGAGTTTCCAATTCTGTTGGATCCGGAGGGGCGCATCTCCCGGGTCATGCAGACCATTGGTGTTCCCGAGACGTTCGTCGTCGATCGTGAGGGAAAGATCGTGAAGCGACTGATCGGCGCCGCGGACTGGGACTCGCCGGCAAACCAGGCCCTGATCGAAGAACTGCTCGGGATGTGAGCGATGGACGACTGGCGCACGACGTTCAAAAGGAACTGGCTCTATATGCTGACGGGAACACTGATCTCCGTGTTCCTTTGGGTCGCGGTTAGCGCCGACACCGTCGAGCAGCAAACGCTGCCCGTCGACCTCTTGGTCGGCAACAACGATCGACGCTACGTGCTGACCGACCAGGATCCCACGGACGAGGTGTCCGTCGTCTTCACCGGCCGCGCCGGCGACCTGGCGCTGCTCTCGCTGTCGCGCCCGCAGATTCTGGTTTCGATCGACACCGTTCATGAGGCCGACCTTGAGATGCCGTTGACGGCAGGCATGGTAAAGAGCCGCGGTGGCCGCGAACTGGTGGACGTGCGGCCGATCAGCGTGCGCCCCAACCGTCTGAACCTCCACTTCGAGCCCCGCAGCCGCAGACAGGTGCCGGTCGTTCCGCTGGTGCGTGTCAGCACGGCGCGCGGGTTTGCCGTAGCCGACTCGCCGCGCGTCGAGCCGAGCGCGGTGACGCTGGACGGTCCGGCGGTCTGGGTGAACTCGATCGACACCCTGTTCACCTTGCCGATCACCCGCGAAGGCGTGCGCGAGTCGTTGAACATCGAAGCGCCGGTGGACATCGAGCCCAACGCCGACGTCGATCTGATACCGGAGAGGGTGAGGATCCGGCTGGCGGTGGAGCCGCTCAGCGAACGGGCCTTTCCCGGTGTACCGGTCAACCTGGTCGGGGGCGACGGTTACCGGGTCGAGCCGCCGGTCGTGGACCTTCGCGTTTCCGGTCCCCGCAGCGCGGTGAGCGCGCTCAGGGCCGGAGAGCTGGTTCCCCGGGTCGAGGTGCGGGAACCGCTCGAGCCGCCGCTGAAACTGCCGGTCGTCATCACTCTGCCCAGCTCGTTCTTGACGGTCGAGGTCGTGCCGGATTCGGCGCGGGTCGTGTCCAGCGAGTCGGAACCCCTTTGAGCGCAGAGGTCGCGTTTCGGATGCTCGCGCCCGACTCTCTGATTCTCGCCGTCGAGACGTCTTGCGATGACACTTCGGCGGCCCTGCTCCGCGGCGAGCGCCAGCTTCTGGGCCATGTGATTGCGACCCAGGACATGCACGGGGGCTTTGGCGGCGTGGTGCCCGAAATCGCCTCCCGGGCGCAACTGCGAGTGATCGACGCCATCGTCGAACAGGCCCTCGCTCAGGCCGACGTTCGACTGGACGACGTGACGGCTTTCGCCGTCACCTCAGGTCCCGGCCTGATCGGATCGCTGCTCGTGGGGCTCAACTGGGTGAAGGCGGCGGCCTACGCGCTCGGACGTCCCTTCCTCGGTATCCACCACATGGAGGCGCACCTCTTCGCGACGGCGCTCGAAGACGAGGGGGCGCAGCCACCGTTCGTAGCGCTTCTGGTCTCAGGCGGGCATACGCTGTTGCTCTTCGCGGAACAGTGGGGCCGCTATCAACTGCTCGGGCAGACCCGCGACGATGCCGCTGGAGAGGCGTTTGATAAGGTAGCGCGCCTGTTGGGCCTCGGTTACCCGGGGGGACCCGCGATCGAGCGCATGGCTCGGGAGGGGGAACCGGAGCGCCAACCCTTCTCGGTTCCGATGGTCGGAGCAGGCCAGAAGCCGCAGGACGAAGACTACTTCGACATGTCGTTCAGCGGACTGAAGACCGCCGTGTTGACCCGGGTACGAGAGCTGGAGGCTGAGGGGAGGCTCAGCGAAGCGATCGCCGACCTCGCCGCGGGCTTTCAGCGGGCTGCCATCGATCAGCTGGTGGAGAAGACGCTGCGGGCGGTAACCGAGTCCGGCTGTGGGCGAGTGGTTCTGGGCGGCGGTGTGGCCCGGAACGGGACGCTGGCGGAGAGCGTGCGGCGTCGACTGCCGCCCGGCGGTCAACTGTTTGTACCGTCACCGCGGCTCGCGACGGACAACGCGGCGATGGTGGCGCGCGCCGCGTACTTTCGTTTGGGTTGTGGGGAGCGGAGCGGTCTCGATCTCAACGCGCAAGCGTCGCTGGCAATTCCGGGAATCGTCTGACCCGGCGGCTGCTTTCGCGGGGCTGGGATCTCGAGACAGAGGCGAATCAATGCACCCGGTACTTTTCAGATTCAAAGGATTCGAATTCACCAGCTTTGGGCTGATGCTCGGGCTCGCCTTCCTGACCGCGGGGTGGCTGACGAGCCTCGAGCTACAGCGTAAAGGCTATCAGAAGGATGTAGCCTGGACGCTGCTCATGGGCGCGCTGATCGGTGGGATCGTCGGAGCAAAGCTCTACTACGCATTTCTCAATTGGCCCACCCTCGTGCGCTATCCGTTGCAGACGCTCTTCTCTCGCGCCGGCCTCGTCTGGTACGGCGGCTTCATCGGCGGGACCCTGGGCGTCATCTACATGGGTCGGCGTGAGAAGCTGCCGATTGGCAAGGTGGCTGACTCCGTAGCCACCGGCTTGCCGCTCGCCTACGCGGTGGGCCGGATAGGCTGTTTTCTGGTTGGCGACGACTACGGGCGACCCACCGACAGCTGGGTGGGTCTGGCGTTCCCGCAGGGATCGCCACCGTCGACAGCGGAGAACCTGCGCGAGTATTTCGGTGTGGCGGTCCCCGACTCCATCTCGGCTCAAACCGTCCTGCCGGTCCACCCGACGCAGCTTTACGAGGTCGCGCTCTCGACGCTCATCTTTCTCTTGATCTGGCGGTTTCGGCGGCATCCGCATCGTGCGGGCTGGCTCTTCATGGTCTACCTGATGTTGGCCGGTCTGGAGCGAGGCATCGTCGAGCTATTCCGAGCCAAGGATGATCGGTTCTTCGGACCGTTCACGCTCGCCCAACTCATCAGCTTGACGCTGATCATCGGCGGTGCCTATGGCGCTTGGCAGCTCACGCGCCGGCGCGTCGAGCCGGCGGCCGCCGCCTCGTGAGCTGAAAGCGAAGAGGCCGCGACGGTGCCCACTCTGCTGCATGTTTCGGATCTGCACTTCGGGAAGCCTTTCCTTCCGGAGGTGGCGGCCGCCGTTCTGGAGCAGAGCCGTGAGCTGAAGCCCGACGTCGTCGTCGTTTCGGGCGATCTCACACAGCGTGCGCGCGCCTCCCAGTTTCAGGAGGCGGCCGACTACCTGAGGCGATTCGAGGCCCCGGTCGTGGTGACCCCGGGCAACCACGACGTGCCCTTCTACCGGTTCTGGGAGAGGGCCTTGAGGCCGTATCGATATTACCGCCAGTACATATCCTCCGATCTGAACAGCGTGACCGAGGTGGCCGGCCTGTTGATCGTGGCGCTGAACTCGAGTCGCCGGCTGACGCTGACGAACGGCCGAATCCGCCGGTCACAGCTTGCATTCGCCGCTCAAGCGTTCGAGGCGGCGGATAAGTCGCTCGTCCGTATCGTCGTCACGCATCACCACTTTGCGCCGCCGCCGGGGTTCGAGGGCGGAAACGTTATGCCGTTCGCCCGGCGCGCCCTGCGCCAATTCACGCGCTTGAACGTCGATCTGATTCTGGCCGGTCACATGCACCGGTCGTATATCGGCAGCTCGCTCGATTTTTTCCCCGGCGATCTCAGCCGACGTGGTATCGTGATCGTGCAGTGCGGGACGACCACGTCGCGGCGCGGGCGCGGTATCGAACGGTTCCGGAACACGTTCAATTTGATTCAGATCGAAAAAGAGATGATCCGGGTCGCGCATCACGTCTGGGTTGCGGATCACCAGCGTTTCCTGCGGACCAGCGAGCATCAGTTCCCGAGCGGCGACCATCGCTACTTCGATGGTCTGCAGCACGCCGCTGATGACTAGCCGGCGAGCTCTCGAGTGCCGTTCGGGGCTCGCCCTCGAGGAACCGAGGGCGGGCGCCGAGTCGAGCGGCGGGGCGCTCGAGCGCTGGAGTGTTCGTCTGGCGGGGGGTTTGTTGCCGGTGCTGCGGGCGACGCTGCTCGGGTTGGCCTCGACCCTGGCACTCGCCGCGCCGTTACAGGGCCAGGTCACAGCACGGGACACGCTGCCGATCGTGCGTCGTATCGAGATCGAGGGAAACACCGCCTTCAGCGACGAGCGCATCAAGGAAGCGATCGCCACACGCGAGAGCGGTTGCCGGTCCGTCTTCCTGAGCCCCTTTTGCTGGATCGGGATCGGCGTGTTCCATCGGCGCGTTCAGCTCAGCCCCCGCGAGCTTCGTACCGACGTGGCGCGCATCCGCATCTTCTACTTTCGGCGCGGCTATAGACAGGCGCAGGTCGATACCTCGCTGGTGCGAAGCGACGGCGAGGTCGACGTTATCTTCAAGATCGATGAAGGCGTGCCGATCGTCGTGCGCAGTGTGGAAGTGAGTGGCTTGGAAGAACTTCCGAACCCGAACGCGGTCCTGGCCAGCTTGCCGTTGCGGATCGACTCCACTTTCAGCGAGGTCAGGCTTTCGGCAGCCCGGGAACAGATCGAGCGCCGGTTGCGCAACCGGGGGTATGCGCGTGCTGCGGTCGTGTTCGATGCGAGGGTTCCCAGCGAGGATAGTCTTGGCGCCTACGTCACCGTCGAGGTGATCCCGGGGGCGCCGTATCGGTTCGGCGAGATCGAGGTGGAGGGCGCCTCGGAGCTCGAGCCCCGGCACGTGAGACGGCTGCTCTCGTTCCGCAGCGGTGACCGGTACAGTGAGGCCGAGATCGTTCGCAGCCAGCGTGCCCTCTATTCGATGGCGCTGTTCGACTACGTCAACATCGTCGCCACGCCGTCGGTCATCGACTCGACCGTGAACGTTCGCGTCCAGGTGAACGAGGCCGATATGCGGTCGTTGCAGTTCGGCTCGGGCGTCTCCACGACCGAATGCGTAGAGCTGGAAGCAGGCTGGACGCACCGGAACTTCTTGGGCGGCACGAGACGATTCGCGTTGAGCGGCGGGCTGTCCAACATCCTCACGTCCGAGCTGGCTCAGCGCTTCCCCTGTCAGCAGGCGGGCGAAGAGGTTACCGCGGACGAGCGCGTGAGTCGTGCCTTCAACCGGATCAACTGGCGGGTTCGCGCCGACTTCAGTCAACCCTGGTTTCTCGGAACTCGGAACACCCTGCAGCTCGGCGTCTTCTCCGAGCGCCAGAGCTTGCCGCCGGTGTACGCGCGGCTGAGCTACGGCGGAGACGTGAGGATCGGCCGCGAGCTGTCGCCGGGCACCGCGCTGTTCACGACTTTCCGCGCCGGGCAAGATTCGCTGCTGGAAGGGAGCGCAGACTTCCTGTTCTGTGCGAATTTCGGGGTCTGCAATCCCGCCGACATCGAGACGCTGTCCGAGACACGCTGGCTCAACTGGGTGTCGTTCGGCATCGCGCGGAACCAGGCGGACGCGGTTCTCAACCCGACCCGGGGCTATCGCTTGACCCTGGAAGGCGAACACGCCTCGAAGCGATTCACGGGATCGGACTGGGCGTATTATCGCGCCCAGGGCGAGTTCAGCTGGTACCAACGGCTGGGTGGCGGCCGCGTTCTCGCGCTGCGGTTGCGCGGCGGTTTGGTGCGACCCACCGGATCGGGAATCGAGGGCGTCGCCCCGGACCCGGCGAGCGGTGCGGTGAGCCATCCGCTGAAGCGCCAGTACGCGGGCGGGGCGTACACGGTTCGTGGTTACGGGCAGAACCTGCTGGGCCCCAAGGTGCTGCTGCTGTCGACCTCGAATGAAGACCAGATCATGGCCAAGCTGCCGGGCTGCGACCTGAGCGAGGTGGCAAACAATGCCTGGCCTTGCGATCCGAGCGCCACCGGCCAGAAGGTGAGCGCCGGCGATTTTACGCCGCGACCGATCGGCGGTGAGAACTCGGTGGTCGCGAACCTGGAGCTTCGTGTGCCGCTGGGGTCCGACCGCTGGAGCGGCGTGACCTTTGTGGACGTGGGCCGGGTGTGGACCGATGGGTTGCTGGGTGCGGCCGAAGACTTTCAGTGGTCGCCGGGCATCGGCGTTCGCTACCGAAGCCCGGTGGGCCCCATTCGCGTCGAT
>JABAOD010006431.1_pt1 | contig 13150 bp, 11 predicted proteins | sample 7062151 | NCBI WGS metagenome assembly JABAOD01 (sample SAMN14538626, study PRJNA623070) | marine sediment metagenome | biome: marine biome [ENVO:00000428]; feature: marine pelagic biome [ENVO:01000023]; material: deep marine sediment [ENVO:00002113] | place: India: Gulf of Khambhat ...
ACCCCGGCCGCCAACCAGGCACGCAGGTTCTCGCGGAACGCGACGGGCGCGATTTCGCCTGTGGCCCGGTCGAACGGTGTCGTCACCGGCAGGAGGACACCGGCCAGCTTCATGCGAGCTCGTGGATCAGCTGATCCTCGCCCAGCGTCTTCATCTTCAGCTCGAAGTCCGTCGGGTTCGTCGCCGCGTACTTGGCCGTCTCGTACTCCACCAAGCCGTGCTTCACGAGATCCATCAGGTGCAGGTCGAAGGTCTGGGTTCCGTACTGCTGCCTCCCCTCCTCCATCAGCTTTCGTATCTCGTCCAGCTTCTGAGGGTCGAGAATACAATCACGCACCGCCGCCGTCACCACCATCACCTCGCACGCCAGGATCCGACCGTTACCATCGGCCCGCGGCAGCAGCCGTTGGGAGATCACCGCCTGGAGCGACTCGGCCAGCCGCACGCGCAGCTGTTCCTGCTCTTCGGGTGGAAACACCGAGATCGTCCGGGTGATGGTCGTCACCGAGTCCGGTGTGTGCAGGGTAGAGATGACCAGGTGACCCGTCTCCGTCGCCTTGATCGCCGTATCGATGGTCTCGGTGTCGCGCATCTCGCCGATCAAGATCACGTCAGGATCCTCTCGCAGCGCCGCCCGCAGCCCGGTCTGAAACGAGCTGGTGTCGGTCCCGACCTCGCGCTGAGTGATCGAGCAGTTGATGTCTCGGTGCAGATACTCGATGGGATTTTCCAGCGTAATGATGTGCCGCCGAAAGTTCTGGTTGATGTAGTGGATCATCGCGGCCTGCGTCGTCGTCTTCCCAGATCCCGTGACGCCGGTCACCAGCACAAGCCCTCGTGGCAAAGCGGAGATTTGCGGGAGCACCGGTGGCAAGTTGAGTTGCTCGAAGTTGGGAATCTCCACCGGGATGATCCGCAGCACGATCATGAAGCTGCCGCGCTGCCGCAGGATGTTGACCCGGAAGCGTCCGAGCCCGGGCACACCCCAGGCGCAGTCATAGTCGGTGATCCGATCGATGTTGTTGCGGTCGCGCTCGTTCGGGATCAGCCGCACCGCGATCTCGCGCGTCTGCTCCGGCGTCAGCAACTGCTTGGTCATCGGGACCAGATCGCCGTGAATGCGCGCTCGAAACACATCGCCCGCCTTGATGTGCAGATCGCTTGCCCCGCGCTCGATCGCCGTCCTCAGAATCTTCTCCATCTCCCGCTCCTAGTAACCTGCCCGTTTGTTCACCACGTTCAGCAGCGGCTCGCCCGCCAGGTAGCGTCGCGTGTTTTCGAGGATCAACTCCGTCTCCCGCTCCCAGAAGCGCGGGCTGACCCCGGCCACGTGTGGTGTCAGACAGACATTATCCAGATCCCAAAGTGGGCTCGATCCCGGCAGCGGCTCCACGCGAAATACGTCGAGGCCAGCCCCGCGAATCGCGCCCGCCCGCAGCGCCTCGACCAGCGCCTCCTCGTCGACGATCCCGCCGCGCGAGACGTTGATCAATACCGCATCGCGCCGCATCATCGCCAGCTCCCGGGCCCCGATCAACCCGTCCGTCTCCCGGGTGTGCGGCAGCACGATCACCAGGTAGTCGGCAGCCGCCAGAAGCTCCGGCAGATCGCTCGGACCCAGCTGGCGTTCGACCTCGGTCGCCGGCTCGGCCGCCGGGTGTCGCCGCAGCGCCCACACCCGCATCCCCAGACCCCGAGCCCGCCGTCCCACCTCCCGGCCGATCCCCCCGTAGCCCAGGATGCCCACAAGCGAGCCGTTCAGCTCTCGCACCGGATTCGGCGCCACCGAGATCGGTTCGCGGTCCCACTTCTTCCCCGCCCGCCGGCTGGCCACCACCCGATCCAGAGCCCGGGCGAAATAGAACATCATCGACACCGCATGCTCGGCCACCGGAACGCCGTGCGTGCCCGCCGAGTTGGTGAAGATCACTTCGCTCTCCAACATCTCGGCATAGAGCGAGCCGCCCACACCCGCCGCCCCTGAATGCACCCAGCGCAGCGCGTCGCTCGCCGCGAACAGCTCGCGCGGAATCCCAAAACCGCAGTACACCTCGGCGCCCCGCAGCGCCTGCAACAGTGTCGGTGTGATTCGCGGCGTGCCATCACCCGAGCCGTCCGCCTCCTCCCTCACCCGCACCAGCTCCCAATCCGGCGGCAACTCGGCGCCTATGCGCTCGGCATCCGCCTCCGGCATGCACCAGAGGGGATAGCGGGACGAGAACATGTCGATGACGAAACGGCGGGACGAGGGGGGAGTCATGCTTCGGTCCGGACCACCGCACCTATTATAACCCGCCCGCCCCGTCGTTGCAGGGTCAACGAACTGTGATCTTTCTCACACCTTCCGCCTCCGCCAGCTCGCTCAGCGCCTGGGTGCGTCGGTGCGTCGGGCCGACCAGCTCGTACGAAGCACGAATCCGGTCGGCTTGCTTCTCGAGCTTTTCGGGCCGGGCGCGCACGCGGTGCGACTTGAACAGCGCGTTGATCTCGTTCAGCAGGTCGGGCCGCGCATCCGCCACCAGGTCGAGGCGAATCGTCTGGCGCCGCCTGAACAGGAAATCCTCGACCCGGCCCAGGATGACGAGCGTCAGTCCGACGAGCACGGCGGCGCCGATGGCCTCGATGTAGGCGTGCGCCCCCACGGCGAGGCCGATGGCCGCCACGACCCAGAGGGTGGCCGCCGTCGTCAGGCCGACCACGCTGCCACGTTCGACCAGGATGGTGCCGGCACCGATAAAGCCGATCCCCGAGACGACCTGCGCGGCGATCCGCCCGGGGTCGGCCGGGCCGACGGTAGCCTCCCCAGCCACCGCCTGCGACACATCCATCAACAGGGCAGCGCCGACACAGATGAGGATGTTGGTGCGAAGACCCGCCGGCTTGGCGGACAGCTCCCGTTCCAGCCCGATCAGGCCACCCAGGAGCGTGGCCAACAGCAGACGCCCCAGCAGGCTGAGTCGCAGCGTTTCGATCCAGGCGGGATCGAGCCAGTCGGGCACAGCGCCTCCTGCGGTGTCAGTCGAGCGGGGTTTCCACCGGCCGGCCGGCCGGGGTCAGCCCCATGCGTCTTCGAACCTCGGCCATGGTTGCGCCGGCGATGGCGCGGCTGCGCTCCGCTCCAGCGGCGAGTGCGGCCGCGACGTGCTCGGGTTTGAGCGCGGCGGCCCGCTCGCGTATCGGCCGCAACTCCTCGATCAGATTGTCGGTCAGCCGCCGCTTACAGTCGATGCAACCGATGCCAGCCGTTCGGCACCCTTCATCCGCCCAGGCGATGTCGTCCGGGGGGGAAAAATGGCGGTGCAGGCTGAAGATGTTGCAGACGTTCGGGTTTCCCGGGTCCTTCCGTGTCTTGCGCGCCGGGTCGGTCAGACCGACACGAACCTTTTCCCAGATCTCATCCGGCGAATCGAGCAGACCGACCGTATTACCCAGCGACTTCGACATCTTCGCCTGACCGTCCAGCCCCAGCACGCGGCGAACCGGTCCCACCAGCGCCTCGGGCTCGGGGAAGTACTCGCCGAAACGTGCGTTCCACTTGCGGGCGATCTCGCGGGTCAGCTCGATGTGCTGGATCTGATCTTCGCCCACCGGCACCGCGACGGCGTGATAGAGCAGGATGTCAGCGGCCTGCAGCACGGGATAGTTGAGGAGCCCGGCCAGCACCGACTCCTGACGCGAGGATTTGTCCTTGTACTGCGTCATCCGCTCGAGCTCGCCCAGGGGCGTGATCGACGTGAAGATCCAGGAGAGCTCGCTGTGTTCAGGTACGTGCGATTGGACGAACAGGGTGCAGCGGTCCGGTTCGAGTCCCGATGCCATGAGCGTCAGCGCCATATCGTAGACGCGTTTGGGCAGCTCGGACGGCTCGAACGGCTGCGTGATGGCGTGCAGATCCACGATACAGACGAACAGGTCGTAGTCCTGCTGCATCACGACCCAGTTCTTCACGGCGCCGAGGTAGTTGCCGATGTGAAGCTCACCTGACGGCTGGATACCCGAGAAGGCGCGCGGTTTGTTTCGGCTCATCGCGGATTGGCGGCTGGTGATTGGCGAATAATCAATGTCGAATACTCAATGTCCAATATTCAAGTACTTGGTCATTCGGTGCTGAGAATTGGACATTCGATATTCCCATCGGGCGCCAGCCTCCACACAAACTGCAGACAAAACAGATCGGGTGCCGGCGGCCGGGCACTGGGAAAGATCCGTAGCCCCGCCCCAACACCCGTCGCGCGTTCGCTGGTCCGCTCGCCAACGACGGGTTAAGTTACCGCGCCCTAACAACCTGATCAAGCTATGGATTCGCACGACGATCTTCTTCACGCCGCTCAGCAGGCGGCCCAGGCCGCCGCCGAGGTGCACCACACCCACGCCCCGGAAGCCGACCCCGGCGCCTGGACCGAGAAGGGTCATGCCGACTGGGTCAGCGAGGTCGACTTCGCCGCCGAGGAGGCGGCGGTCGCCGAGTTGCGCGGACGCTTCCCCGACCATGCCATCGCGGCGGAGGAGCGCGACTGGGGAGGACCGCCGCCCGAGAAGGCCGAGATTACCTGGTACATCGATCCGCTCGACGGCACCACGAACTTCTTGCACCGCTATCCCGTCTACTCGGTCTCCGTCGCCGCCATCGACTCTCAGGGGCCCGCCGTCGGCGTCGTCGTCAACTCGGCCCGCTGGGAGCGCTTTCAGGCCAAACGAGGCGGCGGTGCCGAAAAGGACGGCGAGGTGATCAGGGTCTCGAAAGTAGCCGACCTCAAGTTCGCGCTCATCGGGACCGGCTTCCCCTTCAAGAAGACCGAGATCCTCGATTCGTACCTGGCGCAGTTCAAGGCCATCCTGCCCCGGACCAGCGGCGTACGGCGCACCGGCTCCGCCGCCATCGACCTCTGCGACGTGGCCTGCGGGCGGCTGGATGGATTCTGGGAGGCCCACCTCGCTCCCTGGGACGTCGCCGCCGGCGTGCTGCTCGTACGCGAGGCGGGTGGCGTCATCACCGACTACGACGGAAGCGAGAACGTGATCAAGCACGGCGGCTTCATCGCCGGCAACCCAGAGATCTACCGGGCGCTGCGAGCGCTGCTCGAACAGAACCGTTAGTCAGTCTCGGCGTGCGTGCCGGCCACGACCCGGCGCGCGGCCCTTGCCTCCAGCTTTGCCCCCGGTTCCAGGCGCGGCGGGCAAGATACCGACGTCGGGGAGAGCCTGGCGGACCACCCAGCGTCGCATGAAGGGGCTGTCGAACTCGTAGACGCCCTCCTCCCGCTTCACGACCAGGTCCACATCGATCAGCGCCTCGAGGGCCGAGGCGACGTACGACGTCCCTCTCAGGCCGTAACGTTCGCGCACCGCCTCCGAGAACAGCTTCGCCTCGCCCGCCGCGATCGCTCGCAGCACGTTCTGCTGCAGCGCCGTGCGCCGCTCCCACTCCGAGCGCAACAGATCGTCCTCCACGTCGACCACCTGATCCAGCGCGCGTTCCAGATCGCCTTCGGTCAGTTCCCCAGCCGCCGCGCCGACGCTGAAGGCCGCGCGGGCCAGCTGCACGATGTCGCGCGTGCGCGGTCGAGCCAACGCGACGATCCGACCGCCCAGGTCGTTCGGTCTCACGCCGTGCGTCTCGAGGCGCGACTCGATCCACCGGGCAAGGTGGTCCTCATCGATGGGGCCGAAGGGGAGAAGCTCGAACAGTTTGTAGAAGGCCCGGTTCTCCGCGATCATCGCCTGAATCAGGCTCTCTTTTGAACCGGCCAGCACGTAGCTCACATGCTTGTGTCGCTGAATGACGCCGCGCAGGTGCCACTCCGCCTCCTCACCACCGAAGCGGTGGATCTCCTGGAACTCGTCCAGCGCCACGCCGATCGACCGGCCCTTCGCCGACGCCAGCCGGTCGATGGCGTCGAGCGCCTCGGCCAGCGACAGGCGCTGCTCGTCGAGCGGCGCGCTGCGCCGGCTGACGTCGAGTCGAAGGGTCTGGTGGCCGCTACCGGGGTCCACGCCCACGGACACGCCGATGCGAAGCTGGCTCACCAGCTCGCCCACCACGTTCTTCCAGGTGGCGCGCAGCTGCCGGGTGGCGCTTTGCAGGATCCGCGTCGCCATGTCGGCCAAGGTGGTCGTGGCGGAGAGGTCGGCCAGGATTGCCGGCTGGGATTTGCGACGCAGCCGGCGGATGGCGGACTCAAGCGTGGATGACTTGCCCATGCGGCGGGGCCCGAAGACCAGGAGCTTGGCCTGCGGCTCGGAGAGGGCGGCGGCGATGCGTTTGAGCTCGGCGGCGCGATCGGTGAAGTAGGGGCCGATCACTGTGCCGCCGACGCGAAACGGGTTGTCCATGCGCGGCGCCGGTGCGGGGCGGACAAACTCAGCTATAGCTTACTAACTCGAAATTCACTCAGCTATAGCTTACTAAACCCAGGCTGACCCTAAAGGGTCACCCCGCTCCGAGTCAAGCCCCCTGCAACGACCACGCCCGCTCAGCCGCCCCGCCAGCCAACCAGAATCAGCGCGCTCACCGCCAGCCAGATCAGCCCCAGCGCCCCGAACACCCAGTACTCCACCGCCTCCACCTTTTGCCGGCCGCGCTTGCCGTGGAACCAGGCGCCGGTGAGCACCGCGGGCAGCCCGGTGACCGCCGCCACCAGCACCAGCCGATAGGCCACCTCGGGAAGCACGTCCCGATCCGCCAGCTGATCCACGACCTGCAGCAGCAGCCAGGCGACGAGGGCGTAGGCGCCGGTGATCTGAGGCAGCCGCCGCTCCATCAACCTGGAGAACAGACCCCCGCGGCCCGGACGCGCGAGCGCCGGCGTGAAGGCGGGGGTGGCGGCAGCCGGGCCCGCCTTCAGCCGCTGCGCCAGGTCGGCGGAGTTGGGACGGTGCGCTGGCTCCTTGGCGAGGCAGCGGATCAGCAACTCCTCGAGCTCGGGCTCGGCATCAGCCAGCAGCTCGGAAAGTCGACGCGGCTCCTGCTGGAGGTGAGCCGTCAGCTGCTCGCGACGCGAGGTCGCGTCGTAGGGACCCCGTCCCGTCAGCAGCTTGTAGCCGAGAAGACCGATCGCATAGACGTCGCTGCGCTCGGTGATCTCGCCGCCCTTGAGCTGCTCGGGGCTCATATACTCCGGATCGCCGACCAGCTCGCCGGTGCGCGTCAGTCGCGCCGAACCCTGAGCGTCGGCGCTCGGCAGGATGGCGACGATGCCGAAATCGCTGAGTAGCGAGTGACCGGTATCTTCTTCGTACAGGATGTTCCCCGGCCGCACATCGCGATGCACGATCCCCTTCTGGTGGGCCGCCGCCAGAGCCGCTGCGACCTCGCTCAATACGTCCCGCGCCTCGGGGACCGTCAGGCTTCCCTGGGCCACGAGACGATCCGCCAGAGTGCGGCCCTTCACGTACTGCATGACGATGTAGGGGATTCCGTTCGAGAAGCGACCCACGCGATACACGGCGACGATGTTGGGGTGAGAGAGCGCCGCCGCCGCCTGCGCCTCCCGCTCGAAGCGGCGCCGCGCTCGTTCGTCGAGGGCGAGCTTCGGGGCCATCACCTTGACGGCGACGAGGCGCTTCAGCTCCTGCTCCCTCGCCAGGTAGACGCTGGCCACCGAGCCACGGCCCAGCTTCCTCAGAACCTCCAGCTCCGGCCCGAGCTCCGCTTTGACCAGGGCATCCAGCTCGCCGTTCCCGCGACTTTCGTCCCGCTCAGGCTTCTTTACCATCGCCCCGTCCCCTTCGCCCTCTATCGACGGACCACGTTACGGCCGCCCTTCGGTGTCAGGCAAGCAAGGCAGTCCGGACGGGTTATGTTGTAGTGAACATCGAACATCCAACATACGACATTGAGCTTCGAAGTTTCTTACTGAACATCGAATCACGAACATCGAACGCCGAACATCAAGCAAGCGTTGGCCGCCGGGATCCGCTGCTTGTAACTTGGCTATTGGCTTCGACGTTCAGCGTTCGATATTCATCGGTGACTTCGTAATTCGATGTTGGAGGTTGGCTGTTCGATGTTCACTACAATATCACTCCCTTGATCCGGCTCTCATCTCCCTAGCCGGCTCCCGCACGATCACCGCCGGCACCGCGTGCTCCGCGATCAGCGCGTTGAACGCCGGTATATCGACGCGGATAATTTCAGCCAGCCGGTCGAGCTGGGCCTGTAGCTGGCCCGATAGGTCCTCGTAAACTTCGTACGACTGATCGGTCGGCCGCGCGTCGCCGCTTGCCACGACGTTGGCCAGCGCCGCGATCCTGTTGTTCAACTTAATGGGGAAATTGAGCGGATCCTGCCGACTCCGGTTCTTCGTCTGATAGATCTCGTTCTCGACCTCCGCCAGCGGACCCTTGATGGCGTCGGCCTTTTGCCGAATCGGTTCCGCGTAGTCCTCGCCTTCGACCCGCTCGACCGCAGCGTCGATCTGCCCGCGGACGTCGCGTATCTGTTTTACCGCATCGTTCGCCTCGCTGACGCGATCGCGGATACGGATCAAGAAATCGAACTGCGCCTGAAGATCGGCCTGGCTCGCGGGCAAACGCGGATCCGCTTTCAGCAAGAAGTTCTCGGTTAACAGGCGAGCGCCGATGCTCAGCCGAACCTGGTATTCGCCCGGAACGGCACGCGGCCCGTCGAGAAGGCCGGCCCACATGATCAGCCCATCGAAACGGTGCGCCTCGGGATAGCGCAGGTCCCAGACGAAGCGGTTCATCCCGGGCTCGACGGCCAACTCGCCTTCTTCTTCACCTTCCTCGGGCAGGCTGGAGAACTCGCGAATCAGGGTGCCGTCCGCTTCGAGGAAAGCCAGCTTCGCCTCGGCTGTGGGCGCGCTCTTAATATAGTAGTGCACCATCACACCGTCCGGCGGGTTCTCGCCCGCCGCCCCGACATCCCGCCCAAACCCGAAGCTTCGAAGCCTGTAGGTGTCTCGAGGCTTGAACAGATGCATGTCGGAACGTGCGACCTGATCCGTAAGCTGGTGCAGCGGCGTCAGGTCGTCGAGAATCCAGAACGAGCGGCCGTGCGTCCCGATGACCAGATCGTTCTCCTTGACCGCCATGTCGCGGACGGGGACGACCGGGAGATTGAGCTGTAGCGAACCCCAGTTCGCACCGTCGTCGAACGACACGTAAACGCCGAACTCTCCGCCGGCGTAAAGCAGCCCGCGCCGGACCGGATCCTCGCGCACCACCCGCACGTAGTGGCCGTCGGGAATCCCGGCAACGATCTTTCTCCAGCTCCTGCCGTAGTCGGTCGTCTTGAAGATGTAGGGGCTGAAATCGTCCAGCTTGTAGCGGTTGACGGCCAGATAGACCGTTCCCGCCTGGTGAGGAGACTCCTCGATGATGCTCACCAGACCCCACTCGGGCATCTGTTTCGGGGTGATCTCGCTCCAGCTCGCGCCGCCGTCGCGGGTGATGTGCACGCGGCCGTCGTCGGTGCCCGCCCAGATCACATCTCGCTCGTGCGTCGAGGGTACGAGGGCGAAGATCGTGTTGTAGTACTCGACGCTGGTGTTGTCCTTCGTGATCGGGCCGCCAGAGGATACCTGTTTGCTCTTGTCATTCCGCGTAAGATCGGGGCTGATCACCTCCCAGCTCTGCCCTTCGTCCCGGGACCGGAAGACGACGTTGGCGGCGATGTACAGCTCGTTGGGATCGTGGGGCGAGAGAACGATCGGGAACGTCCACTGGAAGCGGTACTTGAGGTCGGCCGCGCCCCAGCCCATCGGGTTATCTGGCCAGGCGTGGATGTTTCGCGACTGCCCGGTCTTGCGATCGTAGCGTGTGATCATGCCGCCGTAGCAACCCGCGTAGGCGACATCGGGATCATCCGGGCGTACCGCGATGTAGCCGCTCTCGCAGCCGCCCGTCGGATACCAGTGCTGGTTGGTGATCCCGAAGCTCGCCGTGCGGCTTTCCGTGCACAACGTGCTGTTGTCCTGCTGCGCACCGCACACGCGGTAAGGAAAATGGTCCGTCGTGATGACGTGGTAGAACTGTGCGGTGGGTTGATTGTCTTGCCGAGTCCAGGTCGCCCCGCCGTTGTAGGTGACGTTCGCGCCGCCATCGTTCCCCTCGACCATGCGGAGCGCATTGCCGGGGTCGATCCACAGGTCGTGATTGTCACCGTGAGGCGTGCCGATCTGTTCAAACGAGCGGCCGCCATCGGTCGATTTCCAGAAGCGGACGTTGAGGACGTAGACCGTGTTCTCATGCTGGGGATCGGCGTAGATGTGCGTGTAGTACCAGGCCCGCTGCCTGAGCGACCGATCGTCGTTGACCCGGGCCCAGGTGGCACCGCCATCCTCAGACCGGAAAACGCCGCCTTCTTCGGCTTCGACCATCGCCCAGATCCGCTCCGAGTTCACCGGCGAGACCGCGATTCCGATCTTGCCGAGGGTGCCCTCGGGCAAGCCCGAGTTGCGGCTGATCTCGGTCCAGCTATCGCCGCCGTCGGTCGACTTGAACAGCCCACTCCCCGGGCCGCCGCTCTCCATCCCCCACGGCATGCGGCGGGCCTGCCAAAGGGCGGCGTAGATGATCCGCGGATTGTTCGGGTCGAGGGCGATATCGATGGCGCCCGCGTTCTCGTCCCGATAAAGGACATTCTCCCAGATGGCGCCACCGTCCAGCGAGCGGAAGACGCCGCGGGTCGAGTTGGGCCCAAAGGCGTGTCCGAGAACCGCCGCGTAGACCAGGTCCGGGTTGGTGGGGTGGACCCGCAGCTCGCCGATCTGGCCGCCGTCGCGCAGCCCGATGTGGGTCCAGCTCTTCCCTGCGTCGGTGGACTTGTAGATGCCGTCGCCCGGCGAGGTGTTGCCACGAATGCACGTCTCGCCGGTGCCAACGTAGACGACGTTGGGGTCGGAGGGGGCGACGGCGATACCGCCGATCGACCCGGCGCCGAAGTGCTCGTCGGAGACAGGCTTCCACGTCATCCCGCCATCCACGGTCTTCCAAACCCCGCCGCCGGTGGCGCCCATGTAGTACACGTAGGGCTGGCTCGGCACCCCGGCCACCGCGGTGACCCGGCCGCCGCGGTAGGGACCGATCGAACGCCACTCCAACGCATCGAACAGCTTCTCGTCGTAGCTCTGGCCACGCGCCGGGTCCACGTCCACCCATGCGGTGGGTGCGACGAGCGTAAGGCTGAGCAGCAAACGACACAGGCTTCGCGGGGTTCTCATGGCCGTCCCTCCGAACTGGCGCGACACGGTTCGAATTTCTGAAGTTTGTCGGGTTGGGAAGCGCTATGGTAGCAAGCCGCCGCTGGCGCCGCCAGCGCCACCCGCACCCGCCCGAGGCCAACGACTGCGGAGCGCTACGGCGGAACGCAAAGGTTAGAGGACCCAACGCCTCCCGACTAGCCGGGCCACAGCCAGCCGAACACACCGCCAGTCAGCAGCCCGAAGACGAGACCGTCGATCACGCTCTTCCAGATGCTGCTCCACGTCCGGCCGAACCAGATGGCGTGAGGGATCTCGGCGGCGGCGTAAGCCAGGACCGCCGTGGTCCCCAGCACCCGGAAGACGTGCAGGTCCTCGACGCCCGCCGGAATCGCCGCGTACCCGACGTAAGCCACCATGAACGAGACCGCTAGACAGAAGAGGAAGTACTGGGCCAGGCTCCTGACCATGTTGCGCTGAGGCCAGATGATCAGCGAACCAAGCGGCCCCTCCTTCGCCTTGGCCACAGCCTCCGGATCCTTCGCGCCCTCCGGCGTCATCGCGCGGGGGAACACGTACTGCCCGCGCTCGAGGTTCAGGTTACGGAGCACTTGCAGCAGCGGCTCGTCGTTGGGAACGCTCACCCAGTCGGAACGGTGGTGGGGCAGGACTTGCCAGAAGAGGAAAGCGGCGAAGAAGACGATGACCGTGGACACGAGAATCGGCAGCCACAGCGACAGAAGACTCACTTGTTCGAGCATGGGCACCTCCCGGGGGAGTTAGACGGGGTCGAGCGGAGTACCGGTCGCGTGCATGGGAGCTGGGTCACAAGACGACAAGATGCGAGAGCATTATACGCCGCGGCGCGCTTCCGGGCACCCGGCACCAAGCCAGAGCCGACCGGGCGAGTCGGCGTCCCCGGGGGAATCGACCGGAGTCGTGAGGCCGCCCGACCCGGCCCGCAGCGGTCCTACGGCGTGGGCCGCTCTACTCCATCTCGAAGGCGATGAAAAGCAAGCGCCCGCGGCGCTCCACCTGGAGAACGACGGGCTCACCCACCTGAATGCCGTCGATCGCGGCCCGAAGCTGCGCCAGGCTGATGATGGGCTGGCCGTTCAATACGCGGATGACATCACCGGGGGCAAGAGCGGCGCGGCCGTAAGTCGCATCGGGTGACCGGGCCGCCACCACGACGCCGCTCTGCGTGCGCAGCCCGGGAAGCATCGCCGTCACCGCCTCGGTGAGATCCACCGCCAGGATGCCGAGCCGCGGCACGAGGTTCTCGTCCGGCGTGACCATGGGCGTGAAGCGGTGCACATCATCGGGGCGCTCGAACACCGGCACCTGCAGGGTCAGCGTTTCGCCCGCGCGCAGCACTTCCAGAGTTACGCTCGCGCCCACCGGGGTCCGATAGAGGTTCACGTCGAACTGGCGGCCGTTTTCCATCACCTTGCCGTCGACGGTGAGCACGACATCACCGACCCGCAGCCCCACTCGCTGCGCCGGACTTCCCGGATACACATCGCCCAGCACCACGCCCCAGTCGCGCCCGAGCCCCAGCCCCGACGCGAGCGTTGGCGTGATCGTTTGCGCGTGCACGCCGATCTCGCCCCGGCGCACATAGCCGTTGAGCTTGATCTGCTGAAAGACGTTGCGGACGATGTTGCTGGGAGCCGCGAAGCCCAGGCCCTCGCTCCCCCCGGACTGTGACAGGATGAGCGTGTTGATGCCGATGACTGACCCCTGCGCATCGACGAGGGGTCCGCCGCTGTTACCCGGATTGATCGGCGCGTCGGTCTGTATGTAGATCATCGGGTCCTCGGGCCTCAGTTGGCGCGCCACCGAGCTCACCACGCCCATCGACACCGAGTTCTCGAGGCCGAGCGGGCCGCCGAAGGCGAAGACGAGCTGACCCTTCCTGACCCGATCCGAGTCGCCGAGCGTCAGGTGCGCCAGACCGGTCTCGTCGACTTTCAAGACGGCCAGGT
>JABAOD010000635.1_pt3 | contig 13146 bp, 16 predicted proteins | sample 7062151 | NCBI WGS metagenome assembly JABAOD01 (sample SAMN14538626, study PRJNA623070) | marine sediment metagenome | biome: marine biome [ENVO:00000428]; feature: marine pelagic biome [ENVO:01000023]; material: deep marine sediment [ENVO:00002113] | place: India: Gulf of Khambhat ...
CGCAACCTGGCGGCGAATTACAGAAGTTACCGGCGTCTGCGGGCCACCCAGCCCCTGGAGACCGTGAACGCGGCGGCCGAAGCCGACACGGCGCGAGAGGCGGAGCGCAGCGAGCTCCGTAAGGAGTTGTCGACCGCGATCGGCGAGCTGAGCCCCGCGCAGCGCGAGGTGGTCCTGTTGCACGATCTTCACGGTTGGAAGCACCGCGAGATCGCCGACTCGCTGGGCATGTCGGAGGGCATGTCGCGGCAGCACCTTTTCAATGCACGGCACAAGCTGCGCGAGCGCTTAGGCGCAGGATTTCTCAAGGAGCACACGGATGACTGACGATCGCATGGACCTTTCGCCGCTCGACCCGGTCCGGGATTCCGAGCGCTTCGACGGCATCGTTCGCTCCATCATGGCCGCCGCCGGGCCCGCGCTGGCCGCCCGCCGCAGCCGGGCCGGTGTGTTCGGTCAAGTCGGCCTTTGGTGGCGACCGCTATTGGCCGCCGCCGCGATCACGGGCATCGTGGCACTAACGGCCCTCGCCCGCATCGAAGACTCGGCGCAGCCATCGCTGGCGCCGACCGGGCTGGCCGAGGCCCTGGGCGTCCCGGAGCAGATCGCCGAATGGGTGCGTAGCGATCAGGCGCCCACGCCCGCCGAACTGCTCATCGGCCAGGAGGAGGAGTCATGAGGGACGGAGTCGAATCGCTCGGTCGCGTCCGCGCAAAGGGCATCGCGATCCTGCTTCTCACCTTTCTCGTCGGCGGGCTGGCCGGAGCGGCTATCGAGCGGGCGCGCGCCTCGCGAAGCACGCCCGAACCGACGGCTCCCTGGTGGGAGGCACGCCGGGGCGCAGCTCGGCCAGGAGTCTTGCCCCCGATGTTCCGTCGGCTGAACCTGACGGACGAGCAGCGAGCCCGGATCCGCGAGATCATGGAGCAGGCCCGGCCCCGAACCGACGCGCTGCTGAACGAGATGCTCCCCGAGCTGCGGGCCGTCACGGACTCGATCCAAGGGGAGATCCGGGCCGTGCTGACACCCGAGCAGGCTGCCCTGCTCGACAGCTTGCTGCCGCGCGGCCGCTTTGGACCCAGGCACGGCCGGCCGGGCATGCGGCGCCGCGACCGGGAGGGACCGCCGCCCCCCCTGTACGGGGACCCGCCCCCTTTCCATGTTCCCCAGTAAGGCTCGGCCGCTGGCCGCGTGTGTGATCCGGCTGCGGTCGGTCGGCACCCGCAGCGCAGCCCGTTTGGCGGAAATGAAATGATATTGACGAGAGTGACAACGCGACGCCCGATGCTCCACCTGCCGGCGGCCCTGATCGCCGTCGGCTTCCTCGGCACTCTGGCCTGCTCCGGCGGCTCGACCGGAGGTCCCATCCCCGAACACCCGGATTTCAGCGGCACGTGGGTCATCAATCTGGAGCTGAGCGACCGGCCCGACGACCAGCTTCGTCGGCGCGACGACGACCGTGCACCTCGTGATGCCGCCGGTGGCCGACCCGAGCCGCGACGCACCGGCCCCGGCCTCGGCGCTTTGTTGCAGAGTTTCGTGGCCTTCCGGATCGTCGACCAGGATTCCACTCTCGTTCTGGCGGGTGCGGGGGGCGAGCAGCGTGTCGTTCACCCGGACGGCGTCGAGCGACAAAGCCGGCTCGAGGGGTTGGGGAACGTCAGGGTCAAGACACGGTGGAAGGGCGAACGTCTCGTCGTCGAACGTCAGCTCGACAGCGGGGCCAAGATCACCGAGACCTTCGAGCTGGCGAAAGAAGGCCGCCGCCTTTATGTGACCACGCGTATCAGCGGCATCCCGCGGAAGATCGAGTTTCGGCGGGTATACGACCCCGGCCAGGAAGGGGTCTAGCCCTCGGCGGTCTCCAGCGCCCGAAGCACTGCCCGCATGCCAAACCTGGCATCGCGTAGGGCCTCCGCACCGACCTCCCCTTCCATTCGGTCCACGAGCAGCGACTCCCCACGCCGGATCTCCTCCGCCAGGGCGGAGCCGGCGGTCGTGAGGTCAACCAGGTACGAGCGTCGGTGTGCCGGGTTGGGCACTCGACGCACCAGCCCCCGCTCCGTCAGCCCCTCCACCACGACGCGCACCTGCTGCCGGGTCACGGAACGGGCCCGCGCCAGCTGCGGCAGAGTCGCCGGGCCACGCCGCGCCAGGTCGGCCAGCACCGCCCGTTGTGCCGCCGTCAGTCCAGCGCCCACGGCTTCGCGCCGGTCTAGCGCGCTCAGGCGGGCACCGAGGGCCCGAGCAAGGTCCAGCAGGTCGTCCGCTTCCCCGGCGGAGTCTTCGGCGCCGGAGCGCCTCAGGTCCCTGCCGGGCACCCGTGTCGGCGGCCGAGTCTCAGCGGGCACCGACCCGAGCGCGCCGAGGCTGAGCGGCAGAAAGCTGGCGATCACGGTAAGACCTCCGATCGGTGGGGCCAACGTGTAATATATATTGTCATCATGACAATATAAATGTCACAATGGACAAACACCACCGTGCCCCCCGGCCAGACCGACCCACATCCACGGCCCTGAGGAAACGCTCCGAGTCTCTGATCTAGACAAGAGTCGGCGGGGCAGCCTCACCGATCCCGAGCATCGCTGCGGGGGCGACACCGAAGCCAGCGAAGCGTACCCCGCCGAGGTGGAGGAGAGAAGAAGCGTGGGGAAAAACTTCAGGTTCCGTGCCAACCCCGGCCTGGACGGAGAACCCAACAACGCTTATGGCTCCGGCGCCGGCAGGGCGAGCCTTTGCGCCACGCGGCCGCAACAAGCCCGTTGCAAAGCCACGACGAGTGGCGCGGTCCGCAGTCATTCGGCCAGGGCTCGCTCGACCGCCGATTCGGCGTGAATTCGGGTCGTATCGAAGATGGGGATCGGCGCGTCGCCCGGCCCGACCAGCAGACCGATCTCGGTACACCCGAGAATCACGCCCTCGGCCCCGCGGCCAGCCAGGGTCCCGATGATCTCGCGGTACGCATCGCGCGACTCGTCGCGGATGCGCCCCATGCAAAGCTCCTCGTAGATGACGCGGTCCACTTCTCTTCGTTCGTCCGCGTCGGGCACGAGGACCTGCAGCCCGTGTTGCGATAGCCGGTCGCGGTAGAAGTCCTCCTCCATCGTGAAACGAGTGCCCAGCAATCCCAGGCGCGTCAGCCCTTCGCTCTTGACCTTCTCGGCGGCCGCATCAGCGATGTGGATCAGAGGGATATCGATCGCCGCTTCGATCACCCCGGCCACTTTGTGCATGGTGTTTGTGCAGAGGAGGACCAGGTCCGCACCCGCCCGCTGCAGCTCTTGCGCATACGCGGCGAGCAGCTGACCGGCGCGGTCCCAGGCGGCCGTGTCTTGAAAGCGCTCGATCTCCTCGAAGTCGAGGCTGTAGAGGAGGATCCGAGCGGAGTGTTGGCCGCCGAGTCTCCGCCGCACCTCCTGATTGAGTATGCGATAGTAGACGGCGGTCGATTCCCAGCTCATCCCGCCGAGCAGTCCGATCACCCGCATCGGTCTCTCCCTGTGCGGAGGGGCATGAGGGCAATCTGATCGCTGGAGGCGCAGGGGGAAAGCTGGGGCTGAGGATCGGCGGAGATCCCAGCCAAGACCGAGCCCCACCGCCCGGCCGGGCGGTGGGGCTTTGGATTGTTCGTCGTTCAAAGGCCGGCGCTACGCTTTGGGCTCCACGCTGAGTTCGGTGACGTGCAGGTTCAGCCCGTGATTGACACGCAGACCCACGATCCCGTCCACGTTCATCTCGCCGCGTGGCAGGCTCGCCACCTTCTCACCGTTGACGAGGAAATCCACCTGCTCGGCGCCCGCGACAATCTCCAGGACGTTCGTGACTCTCTCCTCGCCCCCCGGATGCTTGACGATGGCCGAATGCTCCGTCCATGGCGTCAGCACATGAGTGTCGCTGCCCGCCCGGTGCTTGATCAGGAAGCGGCCATCCTTGCGAATCAGGAAGTACAGATACGACTGGTTCGCAGCCTCCAGATTCTCTCCGCCGACGAACACGCCGAAGCCTTCGCGCCTCTCCCCTGGGAACAGAACAACCTCAGCGCGAACACGGTACTCACCTCGCGCTACACGCGACGGGGCGTACATGATCGACGACGGGCCCGAGGTGATATGCCAGCCCGGCGTCATGGTGACGAAATAGAGCGCCGAGTCGGGGGCCGGGCGATCGAAGCGCGTCTTCCAATCCGCCGGGCGTTGCAGCTCCTGAGCGGAAAGCACGGGCGCTGCGGCCGCGAGGCCGCCGGCAAGGCAGGCCAGAGCCGCAAAGCGTTGAGCGAACGTCATTGTCGTACCTCCGGTGAACAGGTCATCGCATCGAGGAGTGTCTGAAGCATACCCACGTGAGCCACGCAAGCTACAGTCCGAGAATCGACGCGCCAGAGGCGGACACACGCCGGGCCGCATGCGAAGCGGCGAAGCCGGCAGGCTACATCCGCTTGTAGCTGGGACCGCTTCCACCCTCACGCGGCGTCCAGCGAGGCCCGATCACATCCGTGGCCTTGCAGTCGATGCAGTTCGGCGCGTTGACGATCAGTCGATCTCCCTCGCGCTCGTAGACGCCCGCCGGGCACATGTGTGCGTACAGCTCCGCGACCTCTGGTGGCACGTGCTCGCCCACGATGAGGTGGGACGGGATGTCGTCACGCGTCGTGTTGCCCGATCGGAACACCGCATCCACCTTGCTCAGCGTGTGCACGCCGTCGGGGCTGAACGCGTCTGACGCGGTGACGCGGCGAGCTTCCTCGGCATCCTCTTCGATAGCGAGGCGACCACCGAACAGCGCTCCGCCGCTGATCGCCATCAGAGCCGCCTTCAACCCTCCGCTGTAAAAACCCGATTTGAAAGCGAGCCGCATGTTGCGCGTGCGATAGATGTCTTTGCCGATGAAGCTGTCTCGCACGCGCGCGTCGTATTCCGCCAGCCCGCTCGCGGAGGTATCGTCTGTCTTCAACGCCTCGTAGATGGTCCGGGCGGCGAAGATCCCAGAACCCACCGCGTAGTGAATGCCCTTGAGCGATGGCACGTCCACCAGCCCGGCAGCGTCCCCGGCGATCAGCAGACCATCGCCGTGCATACGCTCGGGCAGCGCGTAATAGCCCCCTTCGGGGATCGTCTTCGCGCCCCACTCCAGCAGCTCGCCGCCTTCGAGAAGCGGGGCCACCAGCGGGTGTCGTTTCAAACGCTGGAGGAGGATGTGAACGTCCAGGGAGTGTTGACGATAGTCGAGACCCACCACCAGCCCCAGTGAGATCAGATCGTCGGCCATCGGATAGATCCAGCTGCCACCGAAGGCATCTTTGGGCAGCGGCCAGCCGAGGGTGTGAACGATCGCATCCAACGGCCGCTTGACCTGCCACAGCTCCTTCACGCCGAGGGCGTAGATTTGAGGGTTCGGCGAGCGTATCCCCTGCGAGCTGAGATACGCTTGGGTCAGAGACCCACGGGTCCCTTCGCACAACACCGTGACGCGTGCCGTGACATCGGTCGGCGGCGTGTAGCCGCTGCCCGGCTGGCCCGACCGATCGAGCCCGACCGGTGTCGTGCGCACACCGACGACACGGCCGTCCTCCACGAGGAGCGCGTCGGCCGGGAAGCCGGTGAAAATGTTCACGCCCAGCTCTTCAGCCCGCTCACCCATCCAACGTACGACCTCGCAGATCGACGCGACGTGGTAGCCGCGATTGTGCATGGTCGGTGGCGTCGGCAGGCGGGCCTTCCCTTTCTCGGAAAGCAGGTAGACTCGATCGCGGGGCGCCGGAGCCCGGAACGGTAGGTCGTCCACGGCGGTGTCGGGGAACAGCTCACGGAAGGGGCCCGGGTTCACGACGGCGCCCGAGAGACAGTGCTCGCCCAACGACTCCGCCTTCTCGAGCACCCCGATCTCGAGGCTGCCGAGGGCGCCGCCCGCCTCTCCATCTTTGCGCACCAAGCGGGCAAGCTCGATCGCCCCGGCAAGTCCGGCCGGCCCCCCGCCTACGAACAGCACGTCCATCGGGACCGCCTCCTCGCCGGGTGGCTCCGAGACGATGAAGCGATTGATCGGTAGTGGAGGTTGATAGTCCGCCGGTTTGAAAGTATCCATGGAATCAACTCACCATCGCGCTCGTATACATTGACAGTGGGAGGAATCCGGTTGGGCCGGCTGCAAGATGACGCCTGTCACCTTCCCCGTCCAGCCGCCGCAGGGTCGAGGCGGCTCGTCGTGCGCCGGTGGCGCTCGATCGCGACGACTTTGCGCCACCCCCGGCGTTCCCGACACATTCCCGGTAAGCGGAACCCCGGGACGCGCGGCGGCAGCGGATGAGCGGCGCTGCCGGTGCCTCTCGGCGGAAGAGCCAACGGCCCCGCTCGCCTGGTGGAGTCGTGTCCTCAGAACGGAGCAGGAAGCGGATCAGCTTTCGGCCGCTGACAGCCGACCGCTGGGCTGACCTGGAACGGCTGTTCGGAAAACGCGGCGCCTGCGGTGGCTGCTGGTGCATGTGGTGGCGGCTGAGTCACTCGCAATACGAACGGCAGAAGGGCGCGGCGAACAGGCGCGCCTTCAAGAAGCTGGTCGCCGCGGGCGTCGAACCGGGCCTGATCGCTTACCGCGAAGCTCAACCCGTCGGCTGGTGTGCCGTTCAGCCAAGGGAAGAATACCCCCGGCTGGCCCGGTCGCGGATTCTCAAACCGGTGGACGAACAACCCGTCTGGTCGGTCGTCTGCCTCTACGTGACGAGAGAACTGCGGCGATCCGGTATCTCGGTCGAACTGCTCCGAGCCGCCGTCGAATATGCGAGGAAGAAGGGCGCGCGCATCGTGGAGGGTTATCCGGTGGAGCCGCGGCAGCCGAGCATCGCGGACGTGTTTGCCGCCTGCGGCACCGCCTCGGCTTTTCGCAAGGCCGGCTTCACAGAAGTGGCCCGGCGGTCCGCGACCCGACCGATCATGCGCTTCGATCTGTCCAGATGAGACTCGGAGTCCGATACCCACCCGATTTCAGGCCAGGCCTGCTATGAGGATCATTGACGAAGCCACGATTCGAGCCACGATCGGCGAACCTGAGGCTCTGGCTTCTGCGGAACGTGCCTTCCGAGCCCTCGCTGAAGGAGGCGTCGAGCTTCCTCCGCCCATGGGCCTCGAGTTTCCCGAGGTCGATGGCGAGGTGCACGTAAAGTCGGCCTACCTCAAGGGCTCAGCGATCTTCGCCGTGAAGATCGCGAGCGGCTTCTATGGGAACGCCACGCGTGGCCTGCCGAGCGGTTCCGGTCTGATCCTGGTCTTTGACGCCTCAACCGGGTTTCCCCTCGCGTTGCTGGACGACCACGGTTACCTCACCGAGCTTCGCACCGCCGCCGCCGGAGCGCTCGCCGCCCGGCTCCTGTCGCCCGAGCGGCTCACCCGCGTGGCGGTGCTGGGTAGCGGCGTCCAGGCACGATTTCAGCTCCGGGCACTCGCCGGTGTGCGCCGCTGGCAGACGACTCGAGCTTGGAGTCCGGACCCCGAGCACGTGCGCTACTACTGCGCGGAGATGGAACGCGACTTGAAGGTCCCCTTCTCAGCGGCGTCCGGTCCGGAGCAGGCCGTCCGTGGCGCCGATCTTCTGATCACGGTGACGCCCAGCCGCGAACCGTTGCTGGAAGCCGAGTGGTTGACGCCGCACGCGACGGTCATCGCGGTCGGTTCGGATGGTCCGGACAAGCGCGAGCTACCCACGGCGGCGCTCGTCCGAGCGAACAAGATCGTGGTGGACCGGCTGAGCCAGTGCCTCGAGCTGGGTGAGGTCCACCACGCCGTCGCGGAAGGCGCCCTCGACCCGGGGGCCATCCACGCTGAGCTGGGCGAAGTGGTCGCGGGCACGCGGCCGGGGCGCGAAGGCGACGAGCTGATCATCTGCGATCTCACCGGGGTCGGCGCCCAAGATGCCGCCATCGCCGAACAGGTCTGGGACAAGCTGGCGAGGTGAGTGAGGCGGTCCCCTCTCCGCATGTTTCCCGGCGCCACCGACCTCTACGGGAACCGGGCGGCGCCGGGTAACGTTCCGAACGGTGCCCCGTGCGAAGCGACCGGTGCCCCTAGACGCGCTGTCGAGTTGCGCGCATGAGTGCCGGGCACGGCCAGTTGAGCCGCATTTCGCCGCTCAAACCGGCCAGGCCTCGCCCTTCCAGCACATCTCCCAAAAGGCCCACTCGTAGCGGCTCGACACGACGAACAGCTCGGTAAGCCGCTCGCGCTTATCGAGAGAAGCATTGAGCGCCAGGCGATTCATCTCGGCCTTGAGCCACTCGGCCGCCTCCGCGAACTCGTCCGAGGAGTACTGAGCGATCCAGTCCGCGTAGCGCTGATCCCCAGGCGGCGCGCCACGCGCCAGCTGCTGGGCGACGTGAACGTAGCCCCAGGCGCAAGGCAGAAGAGCCGCGACCAGATCGGCCATATCGCCGTCCGCCGCTGTGCGCACGAGAAAGTCCGTGTATGCACGCGTGGTCGGCCACATCTCGACCGCTTCCAGGTCGGCCGGCGTTAGGCCGAAGCGAGCAGCGTAACCCCGGTGCAGCTCCATCTCCGTGTTCAACGTCAAGTCGAGCACCGCAGCGTACCAACCCATAGAGTCCAGACGTTCCGACTTGGCCACCGCCCAGGCGAATACCCGCGCGAACTCTTTCAGGTAGCGATAATCCTGCAGGACCCAGCGCTTGAAGACGTCTTCGTCCAGCGATCCGTCGCCGATCCCGACAACGAACGGGTGCCGGAGCTGGGCGTCCCAGACCGGTTTCGCCGCCGCATACAGCCGATCCGTGAATTCCATCGACCCACCTCCTCAGGACAAGCCCGGCCAGCTCGCTCCGCCGGCCGCCATCTCCCAAAACGCCAGCTCGTACTTCGCCGTCAGCTCGAACAACTCGCCCATCCGCTGGCGCTCCGCCGGTCCGGCAGCGTCGGCGAGGCCGTCCAGCTCGCGCTGCAGGAATTCGACCCAGCCCTTGAACGCCTCGCTGGTCCAGTTCTCGACGAACGGGTACCAGACCGAGCCTTTGTCGATGCCGTCGCGCACGACCGACCACGAGTCGTAGTACGCCTTCTCGGCCACGTAGAGCACGGTAAACGCCTCGGCATACGACCGGGTGTAGGCGCTGGCCAGCAGGAACTGCACATACCCGTGGTTAATGAGGGACGGCGTGACGTCGTCCAGGCTAACGCCGGCGACCTCGGCCCGTTCGCGGAACAGCTCCAGCTCGGTTTCCAGAGCCGGGATCACCTTTCCCAGCGCCACGCGATGCGCCCGGGGCGCTTTGGGAATCAGCGCCGCGATGAACGGTATGGCCGCCTCCACGAACAGGTAGTCCTGGCGCATCCAGTTCGCGAAGGTTTCGTGCGCGATGCTGCCGTCGCGGGTTTCCCGAAGGAAGCGGTGGCTCAGCATCAGCTCCCAGATTGACGTCGTCCGGGCGAGCTGATCGGCGCAAAAGCTCATGATGAGATCCTCCCTGCAGGGCGGCTTCACCTCTGACGAAAGAGAGCAGAGAGGGATGGAGGGGAACCGCTGACTCCCTGCGCCGGCATTACCCGGATCAGGTTCGAGGGTCTGTTCTCAGCCGGGCGACTTCCCCAGCACCCCTGTCAACATCAGCCTGTTGGGTCCTACGGCACGACGGCAAGGGTGGCGCCGTATGAGACGCCACCCTTGCTTCCACCTCAGCCAGCGGCCTGCTTCTTCGCCGCCTCCTTCAGCTTCTCGTTGGCCATGATCGCCAACTCGACGCGCCGATTCTGCTGTCGGCCCTCGGCCGTGTCGTTCGAGGCGATCGGCTGCATCTCACCGTAGCCGATCACGCTGAAGCGACGCGAATCGACGTTCTGCGCGGCCAGATAAGCCGAGACCGAGCGGGCACGACGCTCGGACAGCGTCTGGTTGTAATCCTCCGAGCCGGTCGAGTCGGTGTGACCTTCGATGAGGATGTTCGTGTCCGAGTACTTGTTCAGGATGCGCGCCAGCTCGGTCAGCTCCGCCTGTGCCTCCGGCCGCAGGTCCGCTTTGTCCACGTCGAACAGCAGGCCCGAGCCGAAGGTGATCTTGATCCCTTCGCCCACGCGGACGATCTTCGCGCCCTCGAGGTCGCGCTCCATCTCCTCGGCCTGCTTGTCCATGTAGTTGCCGATCACGGCGCCGGCGGCGCCGCCAATAGCCGCGCCGAGGATCGCGCCAACGGCCGTGTTCCCGGCCGCCGCACCCACCGCGCCGCCGACCACGGCGCCGGCACCCGCTCCGACCAGCGCCCCCGTCTGGGTCTTGGTCGCGCAGGAATACGAGCCGACCGTCACGACGCCGACGAAGGCGACGGCGGTCAAGACAGATGCAATGCGCTTCATGCTCTTTTCCCCCTAAGCCTGTGGATGGACTAGCCCCGCAGCGCGGCGATGCGCCCCGCAAGGCACCCTTTATCTTACCAGCATTAACAGAGACCGCAATCCGCCCCGAAACGTCACTTTTCCGCCTTTGGCAGCTCGCGGCGCGGCCGCCGCCGTTGACGATCAATCCTCTCCCTCGGGGCAGTAGACTGTAAGCCAGAACATATACTGCCCCTTCCTCGCTTTCCGGTAAGGTTCAACCGATCCGGGCTTCGGCCTGGCGGCGCGCGGCGCGGACGGTCTCGCAGTGGATCTCGACCGTGTCGTCGAACCGGCGGGCGTAACCGCCGGCCAATGTGACGGCCACCGCGACCCCCGCTTCGCACAGCAGGCGAAAGATGAACTCGTCGCGGCGGCGCAGCCCGTCGCGAGTCAGTCGCAGACCGCCAAGCTGATCCTGCTCGTAGGGGTCGGCGCCCGCCAGATAGAAGGCGAGCTGCGGCCTGTGCTGTTCGATGATGCTGGGGATGTGGCGCTCCAGCAGGCGCAGATACTCGACGTCACCGGTGCCGTCGGAGAGGCCGAGGTCGAGATCGCCCGGCGGTTTGTAGGCCGGGTAGTTGTTCTGCTGATGGATGGAGAAGGTGAAGACCGTGGGATCGCTTTGGAATATCGCGGCGGTCCCGTTGCCGTGATGCAGGTCGCAGTCGATCACGGCCGATCGCTGGATCGCGCCCTCCGCGCTCAGCACGCGCACGGCGATCGCCACATCGTTGATCAGACAGAAACCTTCTCCATGATCCGGGAACGCGTGGTGGAACCCCCCGCCCAGGTGCACAGCTAGGCCGTGCTCGATAGCGAGACGCGCCGTCAGGGTCGAACCGCCGACGCAGAGCCACATGGCTTCTTTGAGCTCTGGCGTGAAGGGGAGTTCGAGGGTCATCACGTCCTGCCACGAGAAGGCGCCCCGCCGGATCTTATCCAGATAAGCCTCCGTATGAACCAGAGCCACCTCGGCGTCGCTCGCCGGCTCGGGTCGACGGATGTCCTCCGGCGCGATCGTACCGTCGGCGATGAGACGGTCGCGTGCCGCCCGATACTTGCGCGTTGGAAAGACGTGCGGGCCGATGTCAGCCTCGTACGCCTCGTGCCAGATGATCGGCAGCGGCCCTTTCATCCTCTACGGAACTCGAACGCCGAGATTGTAACTTCAGCGGCAGGTCGGGCGTAAAAAGCCTTCCCGCTGCGCGACATCAGTGCCAAAGTAGCGGCTTTTGCTCGCTCGATACAGACTGACTCTCTCCCCGCCACCCGTCTCTCCGGGCACGCAGCTCGGCGGCCGAGCGCGCCCCTCGCCGCGGGAAGCTGGCGCCACGAGACCGGTGCATTAAGTTGCCCTCGTGCCCATCCACCGCATCGCCGACCGACTGTTTCAGCGCGCCGCCCTCGTGACCCTGGCGGGGATCTTATCCTGTACCGGGGGTGGTCAAGACGCCCGGACCGAGGCCCTCAACTCCCTCGTCGAGTCTGAGCGCGCTTTTGCCCGCAGCGCAACGGAGCTGGGCGTGCAGGAGGCGTTTCTCGCTTTTTTGGCCGACGACGCCGTGCTGTTCCGGCCGCGCGTCGTCAAAGGTAAGGAGTGGCTGGCCAAGCAACCCCCGACCCCAGGGCAACTCTCCTGGGAGCCACGCTACGCCGATGTCGCCGAAAGCGTAGACCTCGGCTTCACCCTGGGTCCCTGGACCTACCAACCCGAGGGCGCAGACAGCGTGGTGGCGCGTGGCTACTACTTCAGCGTGTGGCGCAGAGGGCCCGACGGAATCTGGAAGGTCGTCATCGACCACGGGACGACCAGCGCGCCCCCCGCCGCTGAGGGCGACGTGGAGAGCGCCTCGGTCACGGAGTCGCGCGGTGCCGCCAAAGGCTCGATCGACCGGGGGGCGGTGCGGACCGAGCTGCTCCGCGCCGACCGCTCCTTCGCCGGGGCGGTAGGGAAAGCCGGCTCGGCCGATCGGCTCGATCGCTTCGTGTCTGCGCAGACACGTGTGGTTCGCGATGGCCGGCCGCCGACCTTGGTCGCTTCCCTGAACTCGCTGGAGTCGGCCTGGCCGACGCCGATGTTCTGGGAGGTGCTCGGAGGGGACGTCTCGAACTCGGGGACGTTCGGCTTCACCTTTGGCGAATACGAGACCCGCGACTCCACCGGAGATCGACCGATCGAAGACGGGAACTACCTCCGAACCTGGCGTCGGGATGGCGACGGTAACTGGAGGATTGTGGTTGATTTGATGAGTGCCGTCACTCGCTACGATACGAACTAGCCAGCGTAGCAAGCACCAACCTCAACATCCACCCGCCGGTATCTCCTCGCCTTTCTTGAAGGTCGGGGGGCGCCCCGGTAGATTCTGCGACGTTATGTCGGACTCTGGGGAACTCCGCCGTCGCTACGGCGAGAAGGAAGTCGGCCTGATCCTCAAACGCGCGGCCGAACTTCAGCGTGATGCATCGGCGACGAGCGCGGGCGGCGGCGGACTCAGCTTAGGCGAGCTCGAGGAGATCGCAGGAGAGGCGGGCATCGATCCCCGCTACTTGCGCCAGGCCGCGGCCGAGCTGGATACGGGAGCCGCGGGCGCCCCCAGCGGAGCGGCCGCCCGGTTCCTCGGCGGCCCCCTGACCATCGAGCTCGAGCGGAGCCTGGCCGGCGAGTTGTCTCCCCGGGATTTCGAGGCGCTCGTCCCCGACATTCAACGAGCCGCCGATGCGCTTGGGCAGGCCAGCCTTCTGGGCCACACCCTCACCTGGCATTCGAGCACCCCACAAG
>JABAOD010006310.1_pt4 | contig 13144 bp, 15 predicted proteins | sample 7062151 | NCBI WGS metagenome assembly JABAOD01 (sample SAMN14538626, study PRJNA623070) | marine sediment metagenome | biome: marine biome [ENVO:00000428]; feature: marine pelagic biome [ENVO:01000023]; material: deep marine sediment [ENVO:00002113] | place: India: Gulf of Khambhat ...
CCTCAACTACCCATTACTTCTTTTCGCCCCCAAGGAGTCCTTTGACCCCCTTGAGAGCCCCCTCCGCGGCCTTGCCAGCCTCACCCGCTTTCTCTTCTACGGCCTTTCGCCCCGCAGCTTCCACACCCGTGGCCATCTCGCCCGCCTTTTCGAGCCCCTTTTGCTGCAAGGCCTCCACGCCCCCAAAGGCCTTGATGCTTTCTGTCAGGGCTGAGGCCACCCGCGCGGAAAAAGACTTGTTGAGAGAGAACTGAGGATTGTCGATATCACCCTCGATAACGAAGTCCACTTCGATATTATTATCCTTGCCCTTAAGAAAATCCACCACAGCCACGCGCGGTACCCCCATGAATGTATCGAGCGCGCCCCGCCCCGGAGCAAACTCCAGGTCGGAGATCAATACCTTTCCCGGCGCGCGAAGCTTTTTATTGCTCACCTCCGAGTCGAGATCCAGGTCCAACGCTCCCTTCTGAACTCGCGCCTCTGTAGCCTTCGTGAAATACGGTTGAAATGGAACGAGATCAACGGACTTGAGTCGTGTCTCCACCGAGGAGTCCTTGCTGGCCACCACGGCCCACCCGGAGACCGCGACGCGTCCGTCCTGCTGGACGCCCTTCACCACGCCCGAAAGGTCGAACCGAGTCTTGCCCGCGAGCGTCGGCGCTGCGACGTTGCGCACGGTGGCCTGGATCTGCTCCAGGCGAATTTTCAGAGGTGGCTGAGCGACCGTGGCGTCGAACAACTCCACCACGCCATCCTGCAGCCTTATCCGCGAAATGGTTACCCCTGGAGCTGGAGCCTTGCTTGGTTCCTGCGCCTTTGTCTTCGGCCGCTCCAGCAGACTGGGTAGTACCCGTAGCTTCCCTTCCCGGGTGCGCCAGGCCGAGAGGTAGGGTCTCACAACCGTGATGGATCCAACCTGGATCTGGCCAGACAGGAGACTGCTCAGGCTGGGAACGATGACTACCCGCCCCGCCCGAAGGGTATCCTTGGCCGGCCAGTCTTGGCTTCCCCTGATCCGGAGGCCCACCACCTCCACCGCAGACCAGCCAACGCTGAGTTCTTTAATCTCACTGTCAGGCCCCAGGGCTTCTGCCACCTTATCCTTGAGGAGGCCCACTGCTGCGCGGAATGCGAGGACACCCCCCACGATCAGGGGTACCAGGATAACAACAATGATGATGCCCCACTTCTTTCCCTTCGTGCTTACCATGGCCTCACCCCTTGGTACTTATTGCCTATCCACCCGAACTCAAACACAAAAACGCCCCAAGTGACCCATCGGTTTCGCGATCCTCACAAGTCTTCCTCCCCCCCTGCTCCGGATCCGATGCTAGTCACCATTCGGTTTCCAGCACCCTTTCTGGCTCAGGAGAGGTTTCCGACCCTCGGGTTTCGCAAATCCCTCTGAACCCCTTGGGGCACCATGAATATATTTCTAGTTGATTTGGTTGTCAAGGATATTTTTCAAGTCGGCTTCCTCACTCGTATTGGCCTGAACTTCGATCCCCTTCCCCGGCCAGGATCACGCGCCGGGTCGTTTGCCTTGGGGTTCAGGGGCAAACCGGGAAAGCAGGAAATGGTGGTGCTCGTCGTCAGTCGGAGGCGGAGTCCGCTGGATGCTGGCTCAGAAGGAGGTTCTTGAGGTTCTTGCCGCTAAGGGTCGTACTGACCGCGCGATCCACCTCCTCGACTACTTCCTCAACCACCTCTTTGTGGTCGCCTTTTGCACGCACCATTTGCGGTTCCCCGAACGTCCGCAGCGTATCCAGAATGTCCTTGATGCCGATCCGCTCAAGATCACGGGCTGGGAGATAGGCCTGTCCGTCCGACACTACGGTGAGCAGGCGCTTCTCGGCAAGGATATGCAGTAGCTCCGTGACCAGTCGGACGGGCGCGTTCAGCCGCTTGGCCAAGTCGTCCGCGGTCCAGGGGGGTTTTCCAACGAGGAAACGCTGCCCGACCAGCAGCATGATTCTCAGGGCCAGCTGTTCCCGTTCTACCATGCTGGCCAAGGAAGCCCTCCTCCCTCCCTGGTAGGTACGGAGATGCTGGTTTGCAAACGCTACCTCCGCACCGAATAGGACAATCACCCACCCGACGTAAAACCAGATGAGAAACAGCAACAGGATGGCAAAGCTCGAATAGATGGCGGTGTACTTGGTTGATGAGGCGACAAATCCCGCGAACCCCCATCCAGCAGTTACCCAAAGTATCGCCGCCACCAGCCCCCCCATCAGGGCGGACCCCAGGTTCACGCTCGTGTTGGGCATGAAGATATACATGAAGCTGAAAGCGCCCAACAGCATCAGGTACGGTAACAGCTCCAGGCCGGTAACGATCAGGGTGCCAAAGGGTTCAATGGACATGAGGCGTTGAACCAGCGTGGAACTCTGGAGGGACGCGATGATTCCCAGTGCCGAGAACACCAGCACTGGACCCACCAGGAGTACGCTGAGGTAGTCGCTGAATTTCCGTGCCAGCCGCCTCGGTGTTTTGACGCCCCAGATGCGATTGAAGGCGNNAAGGCGTTCTCGATATTCCCCATCAAGGACACGATCGTGATAAACAGGGTGATCAGACCAACTGTCCCCAGCGCTCCCACATTTACGTTACTCACAAACGTGATCAGGCGCGTGGTAATCTCATCGGCACTCGGGCCGAGGGGAGCAAGGCCCTCAGCCAGGATGGGTTGTAACTGATTGTGGACCCCAAATGCCTTCAGTACCGAAAACGCCACCGCCAAGAACGGCGCGATGGAGAGGAGCATTGAGAAGGTCAAGGCTGATGCCTGAAGGGTCAGCCGATTGTCCATAAAACCGTGCGCCACGATATACACGAGCCTGAGCTGTCGGTACAGGAAGCGCCGGAACTTCGTAAGCTCGGCAGGCTCAAGCTGCCACACATCCTCCAAGATTAGGGTGTTCAGCCGGTGCATATAGCTATGGAGCCGTGTGCTCATGGCAACTCACCGTCTCTCGCCATCGGCGTCTGGCCCGTGGACCTCCCGAAATACGCCTTGACCGACTCGTGCTTCCCGAACCAATACAGGGGTGGCTGGGTGAATCGGTTCCAACCTGAGAACCCCTCGATAAAGAATGAGTATCCTGTATTGTGGATAGCATGTCAATTTCCACTCAGCACCATGCTGATGGCCAGCGCCTCGCCTCGAACGGAGGGCCGGGATTGGTTCCGCAAGGTCCGTCGCCCAAATTCGGCTTACCAAGTTGGAACGGCACTAGCAGAAGCGATTGTAGAGCCAAGCAATGACAATCCCACCGAGCGCGCCATCGAAGAAGGCCCAGAGTCCGCCGATCAGGCTCCCGGTGAAGCTCGGGCGATAGCCTAGGTAAACGGAACCCAGCACGTCCACGAGCGGCCGACCCCAGCCGACAGAGCCAGCTAGGCCAAGGAGAACGACCCCTCCCCCCCAGCTCACGCCGAGCGCTATAGCCAGGCCTTTTATGCTGAGTGGTTGCATTATTTCCTCCGCATTCGGGTCACATACTTCACCTGCTTACCACTTCGGGAATTGCTTCCGCCATCTGAGTGCGCGCAGCGCTAACCCAACCTATCCGGACGCCAACCCAGACCCAGGTGAAGGAGGCGGTGCAAGAGCGCCTCGTAAGAGACACCCGCCTTTTCGGCCGATTCGGCAAAGTCCTCTCCGTAAGCGATTTCGGGGTTTGGGTTTGCCTCGAGAACGAAGACTTTTCCGCTCGTGTCAAGCCGCAGATCAATGCGTGCATAGCCGCTCAGATTGAGGACACGATAGACACGCTTGGCAAGGCGCTGAATAGTCTCCGGCAGCCCCTCGGGCAGCCCCTTCGCCTCGCCGGATTTGATGCCGTGCTTTTTTCGGTACTTGGGACTCCACTTGACTCTCGCCGTGGCGATGTGCCGGACTTCGTCTGGCATCCCGCCTAAAAACAGCTCCCAGACCGGAAACACCTCGAGCCGCATATTGCCCAGGACTCCCACGTAAAGCTCGCGCCCTTCGATATAGCGTTCGACGATGGCGTCGGTACTCACGTTCTTGTGGATAAAGGCTACCCGCTCCCGCAGCTTATCCTCATTGTCCACTATGGAGGCCTGCGAGATGCCCAGCGAGGCTTCCTGGGAAACGGATTTCACGATCACGGGGTAAGAGAGCCGTTTGCGGCTCTTGACTTTTCGCCCGATGGGAAAGACGCCGAACTCAGGCACGGAAATGCGGTGATAGGAAAGGACCTTTTTGGACAGAGACTTATCCCGCGCCAGCATCAGCCCCCGAGGATTGCAGCCGGTGTACGGCATCCGCAACAGCTCGAGGTAAGCGACGACGTTTTGATCGTACACAGCGACACCATCGAACTCTTCGAGGAGGTTGAAGGCGATATGAGGCTTCCATGCCTCGATGGCGTTTCGAATCACTGTCAGATCGCTGCGCACACCAACGACCTGGACTTCGTGTCCCATCTCGCGGAGCGTGGTCACCACATCAAACTCTGTTTTCCAATCCACGGTCGCGAGATCGACTCCCGTGACATCCTCTGGAGGAACCAGGGCCTCGTGCACGAGGACCAAAAGCCGCAGCTTCCTCATACTCATAGCGCCACTCGGTGACGACCGCTGTGGAGATAGTTCATCGTCTGCACCGTCAGGAGCACCGTAAAATCCAGCTTGGCCTGGTGCTCGGGGGTAGTCACGCGCAAATTGAGCTCGCGGCAACGCCCGATCATATCCTCAAGGACTTGATCAATTGTGTACTGGTACTCTCCGGTCCAGTCTGCGACCTTACGGCGGACTTCCTTCCGGATCCGTTTCAAAAAGCTGGCTGCGGTTATGCTGCCCGTGAGCTCCGGTCTGTCGGAGAAAAGCCGCCTCAGGTCCCGATCGTAAAAGTTCGGATACTCGAGACCGTAGTGCTCCCGTTTCTCTTTGTAGTGCCAACGCAAGGTCTTGCGCAGACGGGAGAGGGGATCTACCCGCTCCTTTGACATCACCAGGGGTTTTTGGCCGGCAATTTCCCGCATGAGCTCTTCCATATACTCCAGTTTCTTCAGCGCCGGCCAGCCCGCGTAGCGCTCTCTCCACATGGATTGCGGATTCAGCCAGACCGCGAAGGTCTCGGCAAAGTCCTCATCTGGGTGGCTTTGCGCGTACCACGTATCGAGGTGCAGCACAAAACTCTTGCTGTAGGGTCTTGGCGTGTAAAACTCGGGATAGGGGTCGGAGGACTTGCCGAAGAGCCTTTGCCGCCGCCGTCGGCGCCGCAAGAGGTACGCGTTTTCGATGGCGTGTCCGGTCTCGTGGCGGAGGATGCGCATGCACCATTCAGGGGTTCCGCCCTCGACCTCGAGCATCTGATTCAGCTCAANNGCGCGGATGGGCCATATAGAAAGGGACGGCGGTCCCGGGAACATCGTCGGGAGTAAACCAGTCATCCGAAAGCCAAAAGTGAGGCCGAAATTGGAGGCCGCGGTCTTTGAGCTCTCCATAGACCTGCTCGATCCGCCCTTCGAGGTCGGTCCCCTCGATCTTGACAGCAAGATCACACATCCTTATGTCGAGGAGCTTCTCGTCGGGCCAATCCGCCCATTCAGGTTTCGTTGGATGGCCGGAAGGAGCCACCCTTCGGTTCCTGCCTGCCATTTGTATTCCTTTAGGATCAGGGCGCATCGTCAAAACCCTGTTGCAAGGCCTCTTCGACCGGAAACCCTGCAAGTCCTCAACTGATCACAGCTTGGCNNACACCCATCCCATGTCTCATAGCAGTATACCCACTCCTGATTCAGCGGGCAAGCTCACGCCAGGCCAGCAGTAGCAGGGAAAATAGGGTCAAATGGTCCAGAGGGGAGGCAAGGCTCCCACAAGGCGCCGCAGAGGGGCCCAGATCTTGGAGGATGGCTGTGTCACACCGCACGCCCAGACACCTGTTGCCGCTATGGCCTCATGGCGTGAAGGCTTCGTTGGCGGACGAGAACGAACCCCCCGGCCTCGGTCCGCCTGAGAGGACATAGATGCGCTGCCCCGCCACCGCTGCCCCCAGCCCATGCCGGGCTGTGGGCATAGGGGCCCACGTGGTCCAGGTGTTCGTCGCAGGCTCATAGGCCTCCGTCTGACTGAACGTTCCAGCCACCGACTCCCCTCCAAAAACAAAAACCCGCCCCCCCAGGGCGGCGGCCGCGATCCCGCTTCGCGGTGTGGGCATGGGGGGGCGAGCCTGCCACCGGTCAGTGCCAGGGTCGTATTCTTCGGTGGCCGCCAGGTTCCGGGCGTAGCTCCCGTCGATCCGTCCCCCGATCGCGTACAATCGCTCGCCCACGACCCCCACGGCCAAGTGGTCCCGCGGCGTAGGCATGGCGGCCCGGGCCGTCCATCGATCAGTGTGGGGGTCATACTCCTCGTTCGCACCGGTGTTGCGCCGGTTTTCGCCGACCCCGCCCACGGCGAATATCCTCTCGCCGATGACTCCCACCGCCAGGGCCCCCCGGGCCGTAGGCATGGATGCTCGCGTCCGCCACCGATCCTGCGACGGACTGTACTCAACGACCAAGTCTAGCGGTGACCAACCAGCGCCGAAGCCACCGATGATGTAAACTTTTCCTCCTACAACCGCAGCCGCCACGTGGTGGAGGGGCCGCGGCAACGCAGCCCGACGCCGCCAGCGGTCTGTGGCGGGATCGTACTCTTCCACGAGGTCTCCGCTCTCCCCGAACCCGCCGATCACGTAGATCTTTCCACCTACTTCTACGACGGCCACCTCGGTTCGCTCTGAGGGCATGGGTGCACGAATCACCCACTTCCCCCGACCCTGTCCAGAGGCGCCGAGGCAGACACCCATCACGAAAGCGAGAGAGATCCCCAGGGCAAGAAACCGCCGAAAGCTCATAACCGCACCCCCTTACAGCCTTCTGATTGACAGATTCTAACTTGCTGACTTGGCAAAAACCGCTACTGCATCGCCTGAAAGGGATCAAGTATTCCCCGCCGTGCAAGGTGTGTCAAGTATCAAGCAGGAAAGGCCAAATAACCAGGGTCCTTGCACAAGGGGCTCTTCCACGCTCGCAAGACTATCAACTCAGGGGTTTGGAAAGAAATGTGCGTTTGGTATCGGCGCCGAAGGAGAAGGGTGGTTTAGGCCCTGAAGGAAAAGTGCACAACAAAACGCCTTCGCGGGCCGCATGCAGCCCAGCAAGGCATCTTGATTCTGTCCCGCAAACGATTGCGCTGTAGGTGGGCTCACAGCTTCGCTCACGTAAGGCTTATTCGCTGCCTGCGATGTTAAGGAGAAGGCACGGTAAGGAAAAAAAGCGGCGAGCTCGTCGGAGGATACCTGAGGTAACAGCTATCGATCGCCTGTAATGTAGTTTTCGAGCTGCTTTATCAAGAAATCTTTCTCCGCGATGACCGCTTTGACCAGGTCCCCGATGGACACAACACCAGTGACCTTGTCTCCTTTGATGACGGGCAGATGTCGGATTCGTTTATCGGTCATCAGCGCCATACATTCTTCGATCGTCTGATCTGGACGGACGCAAATCACTTTCTCTGTCATGATGTCCCTTACAGGGGTCTCTAAAGATGACTTGCCGGTGAGCATCACCTTCCTGGCGTAATCCCGTTCCGAGATGATACCAGCGACTTTCCCTTCGTCCATGACCAGCAAGGCTCCCACCTCTTTGTCGGCCATCAATTTGAGGGCCTCATGCACCGAAGAATCAGATGTAATCGACCAGACGTTCTTCCCTTTCTCTTGCAAAATGTGTTTGACAGTCTTCATCGCCCACCCTCTTTCCTACTCGTATCCCAATCTCCCCAACGAATCTCCAAAGGAGGTCTAGTATCTCTAACCGGGCAAGGGGTGTCAAGCCCGCCGTTTCAGGGTCTTGGGAAGCACCCGGTGGACCCGGGGCTCCTTCAACTCTCTTTCTTCACCAGTTTGAGTGAGACAGAATTGATGCAATATCGCTGGTGTGTGGGGGCGGGTCCATCGTCGAACACATGACCGAGGTGGGCATCACACACGTTGCACATCACCTCCACTCGTTGCATGCCATGGCTGTTATCGGCCTCCGTGCTTATGTTCTGTGGCGCGATGGGGGCCCAGAAGCTTGGCCACCCTGTCCCGGAGTCGAATTTGGTCTCCGAGCTGAACAATTCGTTACCGCAACACACGCAGTGGTAAATACCATCTTCTTTGGATCGGTGATATTCCCCCGAGAACGGTCTCTCCGTGCCCTTCATACGACAGACACCATACTGTTCTGGAGTGAGTTCTTGCATCCACTGCTCCTCAGATTTGGATATCTTCTTCATTATTTGAGATACCTCCAAGCGTTCGCGCGGCCATTCCCTGATGACCGTGCAACCTCTCTAATTTAGAAGCTTCGCAAGCTCGAGATCGACGTGCCACATGGCGCGGCAGTCATCTTCATTATACATGAGGGCCCGATTGATCGCAGATTCATTCCCGCTCTCTAGATAATCCCAATAGCAGACCATCGAGTCAAAGGCATCAAACTCATCCTGCTGCCACCGGAACCCCAGCGCAGGTGCCACGCATTTCAGGGAAAATGTAGGAACCGGTAGGTAGACGGCTGATTTAATCACGCGCATAAGATCTACGCAAGAGGACATCAATCGCCGCAGTGACGCTTCGAGACGGGGCCACCGCTGAATCACCTGTGCCATCTGCCCGATTTCATAGTCGGTCCAGTGGTAGAGCCGCGCGTTCTCTACATCCTCGATATAGTCCAGAAACGCCCGGAAGATCCTTTCTTCGTCTTCCGCGCCGCGGGCAAGGAAATTGACATACTGGTTCAGCTCCGTATCCCAGCACCCAATCAGATAGACATGGGGCGGCTCGGTTGGATGTACCTCATCCGAGGTCTCAAAGTCGAAGTAGAGATGCCGTTGGGCCCGAGGGATGGTCAGCCGAGATTTGGGCTTGAGTAAGGGGTGTCCCGTCTTGTAGGCCTGTGCCACGTAATGCGCCTGGGCCCCATATCGGGCTCCAACGATCTCGTTGATTTCATCCAGATGGAGATTCCACAGCTGATCGACTCGATGAATCCCTGCTTCACGCAGTTTCTCTCGTTCTTTGGCCCCGACACCGGCCAACAAGACCAGATCCCTCCTGCGCTCAATTAACTTGTTTCCATACACTCGCCAGGGTGAATCCGTCACATCTGGAGGCCTGCCGGGTTCAGGGACATTCTCTCCGTCGCGCAAGGCCCTCCATTTTGCGACGATTCCATCCAGCTCCTTTTCTCTGCCGGTATACGGGACAGTCTCGATTGTCTCTCTGAGGGCGACGGTCAGGACCGCCGGGGTATGTCCCTGGATCCTCCCGAGTATCCGATTATAGAAGGCGGCCTGCAAAACATGGTAATCCTGTAACGACCTGGCGCGCTTGATCTCCACCAGTCGATAGTGGTACGACCCCAGATCTGAACCGCCGGTGTCGTCACGCACCAGTAGATCAGCCTTCCCATAGCTCTCCCCCCCGAGGTCCCACAGGTGCGGTTGGTGAATTGCGGAAATCCCTTCGACCATTGCCTGAAGCGTGTTCCTGAGCCCCTCAAAACCGAAGTCTGGTGTCACCTTGACCGCAGCCGGATAGTGTTCCCGTATCCAGGCCTGTTCATATTCGATGCCTCGTTGCCACCGCATCTCGTCATAGCGGTCGGTTTCATCCACCGCCTCGGAGCGAGGAGCATGGTACTCGCACCAGACCCAGAAGGGGTCCTGGAGCACGTGATACACCAAGGAAGGCCGAAACAGCACGTGGCGATCCAGCTTCTGTCCGCTTATCGCTCGCTGAATCAGTTCCTGCACCGTCACCGTGCACCCAACTTGGAAAAGCAGAGAGACGGGGGCTTGTCCCTGAAATGACCAGCACCGATCCCGTGGGTCCGTGGGCAGGAGGACTTCTGGGGACCGAAGACCTCCACGCGCAGAATGAAGGTGCGAGCCTTCGCAGGGTCAAGACCCCCGACGCCGACGACATGGCGTGAAATCACATCCCCCCGGTCGTTCTGCACCTGCATCACCACGGCGTACTCCAGCGATTCCTTACTCCCAGGGTGACCGATGGTACCCCGGACGCGCAGAGGACAATGAATGGGGGAAGCCAACCGGCCACCCTTGACCGGGTCAAAGCGCAGATAGCGGTGGCAGGCAGGACAGGTTGTCGCGCTCTTGAGGATTGTGGCCTTGCAGTGAGGGCAAAGGCGGGGTTCTGCGGATAAAGGGGACTGGGTCGAGGTTATCACGGGGCCTCGTCGCCTTCGCTCACACCAGCCGGATTGGCCTCGTGCTCATTCCAACCGAATTCGACCTTTCCCCGCATACGCGACCCCGCCGCCACTGTCAGGGAGGCTGCCTTGAGATCCCCGATCAGGGTCCCGGACTCCAAAAGCTCCACCCGGGAGTCGGCCTGGATGTTGCCGTGTACCTCGCCTCCCACGAGGATGGTGTCAGCCCGTATCTCTCCGGCGACGTGAGCGCCGGACTCGATGGTCAGGTCCCCCTCCACGCGAACGTCTCCCTTGAAGCGGCCGGCAATCCGCACGTGGCCTGCCCCCTCAATTTTCCCCTCGACGGTTATCCCGGCAGCAATGAGAGAGTCGGTTCTCCGCAAGGGCTCCTCCCCTCGGCCTGGTGACTGAGCGCGCGACGGCGTCACCTCGGGTTGATCGGTCCCGGATGGCATTTGCTCTTTCTGCGGGTATTCCTTCCAGAGTGCCATAGCTCGATCCTCCTCACCTCTGCCAGTTTCGATGAGGNNCATAGCTCGATCCTCCTCACCTATGCCGATTTCGACGAGGGAGGCCGCCTGGACTGCAGGAATCCTCGCCGCAGGCCAGCCGCTGACTCCCCCTTCGAATCGAGCTTGCAACGGGTGTCCACAAAAGCAGTCTCCAGTCACGGTGAAGCGTATTCAAGGGTACAAGGCAGAGTCCATGCCAAACTGGGGGACCACACACGACTCGCAGAGGCAATGTCCCTGATTTTGCAAGTTTTACTGGAAACGCTCAAGGGTGGGGTCTAGCGCTGGCCGCGCTTTCCTTCGCTCGTGAAAATGTAAGGCTTACACGGTCGGATTGTAAGGATTACATCGTGAAGATGATCACGTCCTTTTTCTCGCCTCTTGGACCATTTCCACCAGAACTGCCCTGGTTTCTTGGGGACTTCTGACCTCACGGGTGAAGGGGATGCGGGCCCCTTGAACTCTGTCCCCCTTTTTGAGTCGCAGATGAAAACCCAGGCGGTCCACCGAAGTCATCGTCACTTCATCAACCTCGAAGCGACCGAAAACCCGCGCAAAAAGAAGCAACGCATCGGCGTGGTCGGCGTTCATGTGCTGGAGAATTCTCGGCGCCCCCTCCGCGAGGGGATCGGGTTCGGCCAGAGTGTATTCCTCCGCTGACACCCACCCCATCACGCCAAACCCGCCCACGAAATAGACATCGAGGACCTCCATCCGGTAAAAGGCGAAATCCTCGAAGTCCACCCAGTACTTTGCACTCTCGTATCGGGTCAAGTAGAGCTGGCGCGCCCCTCCCAAATGCTCCACCGGGATCAGGGAAACATCCCCCATGAGGGTGACACGACTGCCCCCTAGCGGGTCCCCGCTCCAGTCGGGCTGTGTCACCAGCAGGCTCGCCCGGGGGTCCGTGGTGATATTCTGCGTGTGGGCGGCCATATTGCTGATCAGGAAGACCGGCCGGCCGCGGTCGTCGAGCCCATACGGCATCACCGAGCCAAACGGCCACCCTGCGTGTTTCCGGGAAGTGGTCGAGAGGCTCCCCACCCGGCCAATGTGCAGTAGTGTCCGTGCCCGTTCGGCGTACGTCGGTTCCGGCACCGCGGGCTTCTCAGTCGCGGGTTCACCCCCCGCGTGGTGCCCGAGAGATCGATTTCCCACGCTGCAGCCCTCCTCGCCTTCTCGACAGTCAAGCGCCGTGTCGCCCAGCCCGAATCCGCACCACTGCTCAACCTTGACTGCCTTTATAGATATCATGTCAAGGTGCCGAATGCTACGAAGGCTTTGCGAACTGGCGAAACCACTCGGAGACTCCGTGGTTACCCTGCTTGCCTTTCGTCCGGTTCACGCGATTCCGGCAAAACTCTTGGACTTTCAGAACACCTGCTGTCAAGCTCATCTCTCCCCAAAAATATCGCCTCTCGGATCGCGAAAGGGCCCGAGAAGGTGCCACCCTACAATTGAGAGTCTAGGGGTAAAACTAGGAGGTCACGCCGTCAACGTATGAAAAGCGGAGAGCCTGTCTTACGGAGAATCGCTGGTCCTGATCTCAATGCACTGCTCTTCCTGTGCCCCTCCGAATCGAGCGGCACTAGCACGACCTAGCCGCTTCCTCGTCCCCTTGGACCGGTTTTCGTCCTACCACCAGAAGGCTGCCCCGAAAGTGGGGCAACACGTAAAAGGGACCATTTCGCCAAGTCGATCAGACGCTGTAAGGTCCGCTTCACGTTATACCGAGTGTTGTCACCGAGGAAATGGCGGGCCTCGACTACCTGTAATCCGGCCCGCCGGAAGCAGTCGCAGAGCTCCGCCAGAGTATATTCCCGGAAATGAGGCCGCCACTCGTCCTCGGGGTGATCGTAATCTAGCGGGATCAGTCGGTCAAAATTTGAGCGGCCGACGACCAATTTGAAGACATTGCCGATCCGGGTCACGTTCGGCGTGGTCACCAGGAAGTGCCCGCCCGGTGCCAAAATGCGTGATGCCTCGGTGAAAAGGTGGGAGGGCGAGACGAGGTGCTCGATCACTTCGAGGGCCGAGACTAATTGGACGCTACCGTCGTCCAAGGGGATGCGCGTGGGATAACGCATGCCGCGCAGCTGATCGTTCCGGGGGTACAGGTTGACCGTCAGGATCTCTGCCGCACAATCCTTCGCCATTGCCCTGCGAAACTCTTCAGAGGTCATCAGACCGACTCCGATCAGCCGGCACATCTCGGGGGGGAGCATGCGGCGGAGGAGCCTGAGGAAGCTTCCGGGATACGTTCCCAAGTCAGCCACTGTGAACGGGCCGGTTGGAGCATAACGCGCAGCGGTCCGCAGAGCTACCCGCAGCCGATCGTAGTTTTTTAGGACATGGTGCATTCGCACCCTGAAGCGGGGATCAGTGGGC
>JABAOD010003950.1_pt1 | contig 13132 bp, 10 predicted proteins | sample 7062151 | NCBI WGS metagenome assembly JABAOD01 (sample SAMN14538626, study PRJNA623070) | marine sediment metagenome | biome: marine biome [ENVO:00000428]; feature: marine pelagic biome [ENVO:01000023]; material: deep marine sediment [ENVO:00002113] | place: India: Gulf of Khambhat ...
TCACGCGTTCATGCAATTCTGGGGAAGGCTCTCAGGTATACGTGGAAAGCGACTAGCAAGTAGCCTCGATTCCCTCGTGCAGCTCCTGCAGGTGGCCGACGTGCTTGACGAGGACCCCCGGAGTTACTCGGTGGGAGCCCACAGACGGTTCATGCTACTGCAGGCTCTCCTCTCTGAACCGCAGGTTCTCATCCTCGATGAGCCCTTAGCACCCCTGATGGGTCAGGAGCGGGACTCCGTGGTTCGTGTCCTCCAAGAGCTTCGGCGGCGCGGTCTCACCTTAACAGTGAGTTCCCCCCACCTGCGGGATGTCCAGCCTGTCTGCGATCATGTAGCCATCATGTACGGAGGCAGACTCACAAGAGCTTTCGAGACACAAGATCTCCTTCGCCGAGTTGGGGAAAAGCGCCACGCTAGAATCTTCGTCCATGCCGAGGACATTCCATCACACGCAATCACCAGCCTAAGGAGGTTGGATGGAGTGATCGATGTGAGGTCTGCCGTCACCGCGACCGTCGTATATACAATGCCTGGAAAGGCCACAGCTAACCAGGTAGCTGAGGCCCTGAAAAGGGACGGGGTACCTTTCCATTCAGTCCGCGAGGCGGAGGTTACCCTGGGAGACGTGCTTCGGGCCATTTGGGAGGAAGCAGGATGAGAATGGCCCAAGTGACGGGCCCCGCCCTCGCCTTCTTGGTCAAGGATTTCCGTACCGCCCTGCTCAGCCCGAAGCTAGGCATTGTTTCGTCCGTTGTCGCGGCCATTACCCTCTTGGCAGTATGGAACCTGGGAACGGCGGCTCAGGTCGCTCTGGGTGGTGGTGCGGATCCTGCGACACTACACCTCTGGGAGAGGGGGGCTAACGGTGTCCTGGCGGCCCTGGCCTTCCTAATGCCAGCATTCCTTCCGGTCCTCCCTGTGTTCGTCGCACGTCAGAACCTTAAGGCCGACCGGGACGGGGGGCTACTGGCTCTGGCGCTGACAAAGCCAGTGGTTTCAGGGAGTATCGGAATGGGGAAGTTGGTTGGCTTGATGGCGGCGCTCACGGTTCCCGTGGCGCTCATCAGTATGGCGGCCGTCTTCCTCGTCCAGCTAATGCTGGGGATGCCGGTTGACACCCCCCTTGTGGTCACCTTCCTGACTAACAACCTCCTGCTGACGGCCCTCTACCTGCTCCTGGCCTTTGCTGCGGGGCGGGGAAGGGCTCCCGAGTACGTGGGAATCCTCTCCTTCCTTGCGTGGGCCGCCTTCAACATCCTACGGCCCACCGCCTTTGAGCTTCTGGGACAGATGATAGGGGCCCTCGCCTTGGGCACGGTCGTTTCCTTCGAATACGCCTTGACGGACACCTTGTCCTTCACCGGACTTTACCAGGGCCTATTGGCCAGCAGCCTTCCGGTGAACCTCGGTTTCGTCACAGGCCCGGTAGACATTGCGCCCATTCTCCCCTGGTCAGCCCTGGTATGGATGCTTGGCCTCGCCGCCTTGAATGGATACTTCCTCTACCGACTGCCAGTCCGGTAGGGATTCTCCTTTCAGCGTCGATCCGGATACTTCCCGCCTAAAGTCAATCCAATCCAAGTCGCCTTACCTGTAAAGTCTCCTGACCCCGTGTGAAACCGACAGGGTAACAGTTCCGGAGTTTACCGTAGATGGGGTCTGGGCCAATGGTTATATATCATTCAGCCTGTTGGTTCGTTGTGGGATTTGCCCGCTATCTGGTCAAGCGTGGCGTGTTCCTGGTTGTCACGCTCATACTGGCGGTCTACTTGGTCGTCGTCATCGCCAACTTTGGCGGTTACGTGGATAACCTCCTCAGAGGGCAGATTCGCTTCAATGTCAGTCAACAACTCCGAGCAGATCCGGAGTTCGGTCGGTTATCCCAGGAAGACCAAGACCGCATCTTTAACGAAACCGTCGCGCGCCTCGTGGAAGCAAGAGGACTGAACGAGCCGTTTCTTCCCAAGTCCATCCGCTTTACCATCGAAGCCCTCACCTTCAACTTAGGAGAAGCTATCACGCTGACGAGCGCGTCAGGGTCTCGGGATCTCGCCGACATTATCATGGAACGAATCCCCCGAACTATGATCCTCTTCTTCACAGGGGATATTATCGCGGCGGTCCTTGGCATCTGGCTCGGGATGAAGATGGCCCGGAGGGCCATGTCAGTAGCCGACCGCGGCTTGACCGTTCTGTCGATTACGACCTTCGTAGTCCCTCCGTGGATCTTTGGGATATACTTCATCCTCGTGTTCGCGTATGGGCTACGATGGGTCCCGCCAGGAGGATTCCTCAGTTTGCCGCCTCCAGAGGACCCCTTCCCATACTTCTTGGACTTCCTTCACCATCTCGCCCTCCCACTCGCCACGGTGGTGTTCGCCTTCTTCGGATCCTGGGCATATACGACCCGGAACCTGGTTCTCCAGATTATGGACGAAGACTTCGTTATGGTAGGACGCGCAAAGGGACTCCCGGAAGGGACCCTGCATCGGAAGTACGTGCTCCGTGCAGCCTCCCCTCCCATCGTTACCTCTCTTGCTCTCACCCTCATCGCATCTTGGTTTGGAGCCATAATCACCGAAACAGTCTTCCGCTGGCCTGGGATCGGGCGCCTCTACTACGAAGCTATCATCGTGCTCGACGCTCCTGTCATCATAGCCCTGAACACGATGTTTGCCTTCCTTCTCGTCGCCACAGTGTTCGTACTAGACCTTACCTATGGCCTGCTCGACCCCCGGATTAGGGCGACCCGAGGTGGGTAGACAGAATGACCGAACAGCCTGTCATTGGAGTTATGGCGACCCTGCGCGACGCCTTCCGTACGCCCGCCGGCATGGTGGGAGGAGCGATGCTCGCGGTCCTAATCTCCATGGTCATCGTCGTACCTCTCTATGCCCCCTACGACGTAGTTCGGACCTGGGGCGATTCGACGGCTTGGGTGAACAATCCCAAGAGTGCGGCCCCTGAGTGGGTCGACCTGTTCGAATCCGGGACGCTTCCGCGTAACACAATTCTGAATCGAGAGGACTTCCGCAAGGATCAGTTCGTATCGGAGCTCTTCGGCACTAATATCGTTGTCCTTCGTAGGGTTTTTTCGTACAGCTACGACGACTTTCCTTCGGAGTTGACCCTTTGGATCTGGGCGAGTTTTGGAAACATCAGCCCCCTAGTGTCCATTGAGTTTGAGCGACCTGATGGGGAGGTACTTGACCTGATCACGTTCCTGCCTGATGTCCGAGACCCCGTTGCGACCTTACTACCTATTTCGAGCACGGTCGACCCAGCCATGGCAGAGACTCTTGGCCGCATAAGGAATTGGGCGATCACCAAATTCAACGCAACGGACGTCGCCTTCCCGAAGCCGGAGGTAACCCTCTTCGCAATGGGTGGGGAGGATATGCTCGATCCCACGCGGGCTCGGGTTCTCAAGGGGGACTATGCGATTCGCATCGTGGCCATTTCCTTCAGCCCGACGGACGATGTCGATGCCAAGCTCATTGCGTACGGGAAGGTTTTTGGCCTGGCCGGTACCGACAGCCGCAGGCGAGACCTACTCACGGGCCTCATGTGGGGAGCGCCCGTGGCCCTCGCCTTTGGGACCGTGGCGGCCCTCGTCATCATCCTGGTGCAGACTTTTTTCGGGGTCGTGTCGGCCTGGTACGGGGGGCGGGCGGACGAGATTGTGCAAAGGGCCTCGGACTTCTTCTTGATCATCCCCTTGCTGCCTATACTCATCCTAATCGGCCTCTTCTATCGACCAAGTATCTTCCTTATACTGATGCTCATCATTGGCTTCTCACTGGTTGGCGGCACCACGAAGGTGGTTAGGAGCATCGTATTCCAAGTCAAGGAGGAGCAGTATGTGGAATCAGCCCTCTCCTACGGTACAGGCAATATGCGGATCCTCCTGCGCCACCTCTTTCCCCGGGTCCTGCCGCTCACCTTCGCCATAATAGCTCTGAACGTTCCAGCATACATCTTCTTGGAGGCTTCCCTGTCCTTCCTGAATGTCGGCGATCCCGTCCTGCCAACCTGGGGGTCAATTATGGGCGATGCCTATGCCCGAAACGCCCTGTTTAATGGCTGGTGGTGGTGGGTCGCCCTCCCCGCCACGGGAATCATTTTCACGACCGTCGCCTTCGCATTGCTAGGGTATTCATTCGACAAGGTGCTAAATCCACGGTTGCGGGAACAGTAGTATGAAGGAGATTCCATGGCCATCCTAGAGGTCAGAAACCTCCACCTTTACTATCGCACATTGAAAGGGGCTGTCCGGGCCGTCGACGACGTCTCCTTCGACATGGAACGAGGCAACACGCTCGCCATTGTGGGGGAGAGCGGCTGCGGGAAGACATCCACGGCCTCGGCCATCCTGCGACTCTTGCCCAGGAACGTGGAACGCTACGATGGGAGAGTACTTTTAGAAGGACAGGACATCATGGCCCTGAACAACGAGACATTCCGCAAGGATGTACGATGGCAGGGTATCTCCATGGTGTTCCAGGGGGCTATGAACGCCCTGAACCCCACTATGAGAGTAGGCAAGCAAGTAGCGGAGCCCATGCTCCTCCACAGCAACGCTGAGGCAGAGGAAGCCCTCCAAGAGGCAAAGAAGGCCCTCCGAAGCGTGGGTCTCCCTGAATACGTTTTCCGGAGTTATCCTCACGAGCTGAGCGGCGGGATGAAGCAGCGCGTCGTGATTGCCATGGCACTCATTCTGAGGCCACACCTCGTCATCCTCGACGAGCCCACCTCAGCCCTGGATGTGATGACACAAGCCAATATCATGAACCTCCTGAAGAGGCTTAAGAAGGAGGAGAGGCTCTCATACATCTTCATAACCCACGACCTCGGCCTAGCAAGCGAGCTAGCCGACGAGCTGTGCATCATGTATGCGGGGAAGGCAGTAGAAATCGGCCCATCGGAGCTTGTCTACGAAAAACCGATTCATCCCTACACCGAGGCCCTCCTGAAGAGCGTTCCCCTCCTTCGAAGCAGAAGGGAACCCCTTTCCATCCCTGGAGTTCCCCCAGACCTTGTCAGCCCTCCCTTTGGGTGTCGTTTCCACCCTCGCTGTTCTGTCGCCTTTGAGGAATGCGGCTGGAGAGCCTCTGAGATGGCGCGGATACTCCAGAAGCTTGCGTTGACAGATGCGGATCTCCAGAGCCTTTCGGGGGATGCCATCGAAGTGAAGGATGACCTGACCCTCACCCTAAAGCTGGGGGAGGGTGCAAACGCTGGGCGGTTGCGGGCTCGACTTAAGGAACTCATGGCATCTCAGGAGGCTGGTGCCCGGGTCTTCCAGGCAATTCGGGAAGCACGAGTGGGGGATGGCGCCTTGACCATTCGGTTGCATGAGGCAGCACCCCTGGACATGATTGGGGAGCGACATCGTGCGGCCTGTCTGCTACTCCGAGGGGGTGAACCGAGAGATGCTTGAGGACGGGAGGCCCTTACTGGCCCTGAAGGAACTCGCAGTGTGGTTCGAGGCGAGGAAGGGAGGTCTCTTTGGAGAGCCCCTCTACGTGCGTGCGGTAGATAACGTAGATCTTGTGATACACGCTGGCGAAACCGTGGCCTTGGTGGGGGAGAGTGGCTGCGGGAAAACCACACTGGGGAGGACCATCCTGAGACTCTTGGAACCCACTGCAGGGGAGATTCAGTTTGACCTGAGGGACATCACCCGCACTCCCAACCGAGACTTGATGTGGCTCCGGAGGGATGCACAGATGATCCCTCAGGACCCCTACTCGAGCATCAACCCTACCTACCCTGTAGTGAAGGTCCTAGAGGAACCACTGGTCGTTCACGGTCTGGGCAATCGGAGAGAACGATGGGAGAAGGTCCTCGAGGCCCTGGAGCGTGTCCATCTAACGCCGCCCGAGTTCTTTGCTAACAAGTACCCACACATGTTGAGCGGCGGTCAGCGACAGCGTGTGGTCGTGGCCCGTGCGATGATTCTCGAGCCAAAGTTCATTGTGGCCGACGAACCCGTCTCCATGCTAGATGCGTCGGTCAAGGTCAGCATCCTGCGCCTGCTGCGGGAGATCCAGCGAGAAGAAGCAGTCAGCTTTCTTCACATTACTCATGACCTTGCTACGGCACACCACTTCGCCGAGCGCCTTGGAATTATGTACGCTGGAAAGCTCGTGGAGATCGGCCCCAAGGATAGCGTTTTGCAGGAGCCTCTCCACCCGTATACCCAGGCCCTAATCGAGGCCATTCCTGACCCCGATCCAGAGAACCGATTTCGAGAAAGGCCGGCCCTGCCTGGTGAGCCCCCCAATCTTGTGCATCCCCCGCCCGCGTGCCGTTTCCATCCCCGGTGCCCCATCGCTGAGGCGGGCCTTTGTGACATGGAGGAGCCCCTGCTGCGGGAACTCAGGCCAGGTCACTTCGTCGCATGCCACCTCGCTGAGTGATGGCGAGAACCCTCTTGCGTGGGGCCATTCATCTCTCCCGCTGCCTTTGCCTATCGCCTTCACGCAACCAGTCGCGGGCTGCTACCGTTCCCCAGAGTAGGACAAGCCCCACTAAGATTCCGAGGGCTATGAGCGTCACCAGGACAAGCCGAGCCGCCCCTTCCGTGTCGGGGGGGAGAGGGGTGAGGAAAGAAACGGCATCGCCGACGGAAACGGTGCCATCGGCGTTGGCCCGAGCACGGTATTCGTACCCTTGACCGGGGGTCAGGTCTGTGAGGATTCTCTCATAAGGGCCAGCCCGTAGGAGCGTCTCTGGCTCCGTGGTCTGCCAGGCTAGCTCACCCACGGGTCTCCATTCGAAGAACACCTCGGCCTGTGGGAAGTCTCCCGTGGATTTGAGGTCCCCCCGGAGGAGGGCGCTCGTGGGAGTGACATCAGCCGCAGGAAGAGTCTGGGCGGCAAGCTGGAGGAGACCGACGGCGTACCTTAAACCCTTCTGACTCCAGTGGTAGTAGGACAGGTGGGGGTTCCCCATGGGGTCTACGACCACCGAGGCGTACCAGCCCACCACGCCCTCCGTCTCCACAATATCGATAAGCCACCCATCGCCGGACCGACGGGCATGACGCAATTCCGAATCCATCCGCTCGTAGTAGGCCATGTGGACCACATCCCCGGCCCCCAGGGCCAAACCTATGTCCCATCCAGCGTCCCCGTGCATGTCGACCTGTTCAAGATTCCAGAAAGAGCCTTCTCGCCAGGCATATCGAAGGTCCCCTTCCTGCGCGTCCCGATAGGCAATGTGGGCCGCCCCCCGAGAGTCGATGACGAGCCTCGCGAACCCGCCGACCTCCTCGGAGTCGTCCACAACCTCCAGAACCCATCGGTTACCGTCCCAGAGAGCATACCGAAGGACCCCGAATCCTTGGTAGGCGATCTGTGGAAAGTCTTCGCTGTCTAGGGCAAGGGAAATGTAACGGACGTCGATAGTCTCTGGGTCAACTACCTCTAACTGCCATTCCTCTCCGTTCCAGTGAGCGTATCGCAACTTCGTGTTAAGGTAAGCATAGGCGAGATAGGGCCGGCCGTGAGAGTCCAAGGCCAGACCGTGGAAGCCCCGAATCACAGGAGCATCCACGCGGTGGCGCTCCCACTGAGAGCCGTTGCCCACTGCATAGAGGAGGGCATTGCGCTTCTCGCTGAAGTAGCTGACGTGGGGTTGCCCTTGGGTATCAACGATGAGATTCGTGCTTCCCGCGAAGCCGCCGCCAGCGTCTACCACTCGGGTCTCCCACACTCCCGCCTCTCGGACTGCATACTTCACCGTGTCTGTCTTTCTATCCACGTAAACAATGTGAGGCCTCCCCTGGTCGTCAAGGGTTATGCTTGTGTAGACTCCAACGCCTTCCCCTGCGTCTACGGTTTCGACTAGCCATAGCAGACCTCCTGCCTCCGCTCGGGAGCCGAGTGTAAGTGAGATAACGATAACCAGGGCGATGATTATGCTCCACGCGATAGGGCCCGCGAGCCGAAGCGGTTGTCTTGTCCTCACTGGCTTAGAAAGCCTACCGCTCCCACCGGCCGAAGGAATCTCGGGCTTTCCCAGACCCAGTGCCACGCGGCATGAGTAGCCCTCGGCCGCCTTAGCCGCGGACGCTGTCACGATATCGCCTACCCCACCAGAGGATAAGAAAGTGCGTTTTTCCCTCCCGAGTCTTTCAGGCAGGCTCGGACCCTGGGGCAATTCTTATATACTGATTGACAATTAGCCTATCGCGCCCCAAGCTGTGGGACATTGCTTGGGGGAGGAACACAGAGGTGGAGGAATGAAGAGAAGCATTGTTGTTGCCATGGCTTTTGCCCTGTTGCTCACGATCGCTATAGTCGCCATTCCCAGGCCCGTAGCGGCGCAATTGAAGGGTGGGTATGTCGACGAGATAGTGTTCTCGGTCGTGGATCAACCCCAGGCTGTCATACAGACGTCGGCGGCTGACATCGACCTGTACATCTTCAGGCTGGATGTCGCGACGGATGTGGTCGCAGCCAAGGATGACCCCAACGTAAACGTCGAGCAGGCCTACTCAGGATTCAGAGGACTCATCGTCAACCCAGCGGCTCCCGCAGACGGGAGCTTCAACCCCTTCACCATCCGAGAGATTCGGGAGGCCATGCACTGGGCCGTTGACCGAGATTTCATGATCACAGAATACGGTGGCGGCCAAGGAGTTGTTAAGATCGCCTCCCAGGCCCCCGTCGAGCCGAACTACGTGCGAGACGCGCCCTTCTTTGCTACCCTAGAAGCGAAGTACTCCTTCGATATGGAGAGGGCGAGGACTCAGATCAACAATGCCATGGCACGCGTCGCCGGGGCTACATTCGACACGGCCACGGAGAAGTGGCTGGTCAACGGGAACCCCATCAACCTCATCATCATCAGCCGCCTCTCTCCCGACCCTCGCTTCGACATCGGGGAGCACATGAGAGTGGTGCTTGAGGATTTCGGTTTCAATGCTATCACGGAGCCCTCGACCTTTGAGAGGGCGCTCGATGTTGTGTACTTCAGCCCAGCTGACCTGGGTCAGTGGCATATGTACACGGAAGGGTGGGGCAGCACAGGCTTCGTGCAGTTTGACGACACGAACGGACCCTTCTTCTACAATGGCGACTTCGGGTCCGCCATTTGGGACGATTACGTGCCGCCAGCGAGTCTGTCAATTCCTTGCCAGGCCCTGGAAGATGGCAACTATCTGACCCTGGCAGAGCGGAGTGAACTCCTCACTACGTGTGAGGAAGAAGGCATGAGAGAGGGTGTCCGCCAGTTCCTGTGGCAGGATCTAGACTCCCATATCTCGAGCGTGCAGATCGACACTGGAGCCTACGACATCTTCTCCGGGTTCCAGAATCCCTACGCGCTGAGGACAACCAAGGTGCTTCCGGGAGCCAGCCGCCCCGCCACTGATCCTCCGGTAAGAGCTGACGGCACGGGCGGGACGCTCCGAGTGGCCCAGCCCATCCACGGAGCACCCCTCTGGAGCGCATACGGCTACACGGATGTCTACTCAGTCTATCAGCATTGGGCGGTCTACGACTATGGGACATACACACACCCGCACCTGGGAGTCGTCACGCCAATTCGAGCCGACTTTGCGATCACAACTGTAGGACCTGCCTCCAAGGTGGCTGTCCCGGCAGACGCCTGGTTCTTCAACACCACATCCAACAAGTTCGAACAGGTCGGAACCGGCCTCCAATCCCAGTCTTACGTGGACTACACTTACACATGGGGAGAGTGGCACCATGGCGCTCAGATGTCCATGGATGATATCTACGCGCAGATCGCCTTCATTTCCCGAGTTGCGACCGGGGACATCGGTGCGCTGAATCCCTCTATTGCTTCCGAGACAGCTTACATCAGGTGGGCTGGCTCGTTCCGAGCCTTCAACGTCACAGGGCCGGATACCATCCGGGTATGGTACGACACTTACAACCCAGACATCACGTTGATCGCTTCCCGAGCTGACGTGTGGCCCTTCTATCCGTGGGAGCTCCACCACATCATCGCTGAATCCGCCATAGACCCAAGCGGGACGCGGCTGTCTCCGGTCGATGCGCGTACTCAGGGCCTGCCTGGCCTCGACCTTGCGAAGGGCACCGATGTCTTCGCCGACCTCCAACTCAGACTTGACACCGAAGCTGCTGCAGGCACCATCCCGGGTTACCTAACGGGCATAGTCGACCCTGGCGAGGCTGCAGCGCGATGGACTGCCCTCTCAGACTGGAGAACTCGGAAGGGTGCTGGCTGCACGGACGGACCTGGCGACTGGACCTGCGGTTTCACAGTCTCCAACGGCCCGTACATCCTGGACACCTACTTCAGCGCCCCTGAGGGGGCCGTCTACACGGCGAAGCGCGTCGGCTACCCGTTCGACGTCGACAGGTGGGACTTCCTTGCCGACATCAGGGTACCTACAATCACTCTGGGCACACCTCCACAAGTCGTTCAGACCTTCCCAGCCACCTGGTCGTTCACCAGCTCCTTGGCGGGACAAGCCTACGACCGGCTGCAGACCCGCTCCTGGCTGGTATTCGATCCAGCAACACGGGAGCTGCTCTTTAGCGGCGAGGCTGTACGCGTCGGTCCCGGGAACTACGAGGTTAGGATGACGGCGGAACAGACATCTGGCCTTGCCGAAGGGACCTACGAACTACGAACCATCGTGGTTGGCGAGGAGGCTGCGCTACCGGTGATCACAAGCCGGGCCTTCAGCACTCTCAGCTTACGGACAGCGATCCTCACGGAGGTCACGAACCTCTTATCGCAGGAACTCGCAACCGTACAGGACAGTCTCGACGCTAACACAGGGGCCATCAACGACGCCCGCGCAGCGGCTGATGACGCCGCTCGCCTGGCAAACATCCTGCTGGTGATCGCCTCCGTAGCTGTTGTAGTCGCCGTCGTCAGCCTAGTGGTGCTGATGGTTGTCTGGAGGCGCCTTCCGAAGCAGCCTTAGTGAGAGACAGAACCTGAGGTGCCTATGAGGGCGCCTCCCCTTTCTATTTCTTCAAACCCTTGTTTTGTTCGGAATCTTCCTCCAACGACTTGCCAAGTTGGAGAATCCCCCGCATCAGAAACATGACCAGCAGAGGGATGGCCCCCCCGACTAACAGAATCAAGCCGGGGATGGCCATCCAATGGTAGGGTCGAATCGCGCGAAGAAACTCCCCCTCAACGGTGTAATCCAGGGACTCCTCTGGGCCGACGTTTCGAATGAGCAGGTAGGATACTGGCTGTCCCTTGACCACCGAGGGGTTGTCGCAGTGCAAGGCCTGTGGAGGTAGGGAGCCGCTATCGGTGTATGCCTGATACTCCGCCTCGCTGAGTGGATAGATGATTAGTGGGCAGGGCAAGCTCGATGTGAACCTGGCAAAGCCGTGATCCGTCACATTGAGACCCAGGAGACCTAGCCCGGGGGGGGCCGTCCCCTGGAAGACCTCAGTTGCCACTGTCGTCGCCACAGAGAAGGAGGACACGAGGCTGATGGCAATGCCTGCTGCGACGAGGAGGACTGCGGGGAGGAGGGGTAGGGGTCGTCTCCTCGCTCGGGTGACAGCCCCTCCGGATTGAGGATTGAGACGCTCCGGTCCATCCATTCGTCGAGTGAATGGGTTGAAGGTTCTGATAAACCTGCGGCTTCTACTGAGGGATCCTCCTCATTCCATCCCGCGGACCGGAACCTATGTAGCTAAGGTCCTCTAGGTTTCAGCTAGAATGGCAAAGTACTTTAGAGAACAAAGGAGGTTCAGTGACGATGCATACGGCCCTCACCGGAACCCCAGGAACGGGGAAGAGCAGCGTCGGCGAATACCTGGAGCGGAGAGGGGTGGCCACCCGTCGCCTCTCAGAGTTAGCCAGGGAATCGAATGCTCTGCGAAGGTTTTACCCGGACCGCCAGACCACTGAGGTTGATCTGACCATCCTCGAACAATCTCTCCCCCATGAACCGTGGACAGTTCTTATCGGCCATCATTCCCACCGGCTCAGAGTGGACAGGGTCATCGTCCTCCGTTGCCACCCGGAGATCCTCCGGGCAAGGCTGGAGGCTAGAGGGTGGGCCCCGATGAAAGTACAAGAGAATGTGGAAGCAGAAGCGATAGGCGTCATCACGGCTGAGGCTTTGAGGCTTAAAGAAGTGTATGAGGTGGACACTAGCAAGAAGACTCAACAGGAGGTCACGCTGATGGTCCTGGATGTCCTCGAGGGCCGAGGGGAGAGATTTAGGGCTCCCTGGGTGGATTGGAGTGAGGTGATCCTCGGGTGGTACTAGACTCCTATAGAGAGGCCGCGGACCGGTTTCTCAAACCCATTGCAGTGCGAATCAAGAAGTTGAGCCCCAACCTCATGTCCTGGATAGCGCTTTTCACGGCGGCCTTCACAGGGCTCTTCTTCTTCCTCTCCGGCTACCTCGATGGCGCTATTGCACTGTCCTTGGCCTTGTTCTTTCTCGTTGTGAGCTCCCTGTTCGATGCCCTCGATGGGAGGGTTGCCAGGTTGAGGGGAATTGCATCCAAGAGAGGAGACTTCCTGGACCATGTATTCGATAGATACGCGGATGTGTTTATTCTGACAGGCCTATTCTTCAGTGTGTACGCCAAGGAATGGATCGTGCTCTTCGGACTCTTGGGCGTCCTGCTGACAAGCTACCTGGGAACACAAGCTCAGGCAGTTGGCGTAGGCCGCATATACGGCGGAGCGTTGGGGAGGGCCGACCGACTTGTGGTGTTGCTAGTTGTCATCGTCCTACATATCGCGTTCGACCCAGACGGGGGTCTCCTGCTAGGGTTCGGAGATGTGCGATTCACCATGATGGAGTACGCACTTCTTCTCTTTGGGGCACTAGGCAACATTACCGCCATCCAGCGGGCCCGTGCTGCCTGGAAGGAACTCACCTAGTGTGGTTGCTCATGAGTCATTGAGAGTGCTACCCAATCAATCCTGGGAGGGCGCCGGTGCGTCATCCCGCGACCTACCTCTGGAGATTCTCAGGGCCTTCCGGCCCTTGTGCCGATAGTAGCTCAGAGGATGAGTAATCCTCCGGCATAGGTTGTCCGGCCCAGGACACAGGCCGTAGGACTTCATGGTGCTGCACTCGGGGGATGTGTACTCAGTGCCTGATATCCTACCGGTAATGTGCTCTATCTGGTATCTCGTC
>JABAOD010004079.1_pt3 | contig 13127 bp, 12 predicted proteins | sample 7062151 | NCBI WGS metagenome assembly JABAOD01 (sample SAMN14538626, study PRJNA623070) | marine sediment metagenome | biome: marine biome [ENVO:00000428]; feature: marine pelagic biome [ENVO:01000023]; material: deep marine sediment [ENVO:00002113] | place: India: Gulf of Khambhat ...
AGAGCAGCTCGACGACCGCCGCGAGCTTCTCTTCCAACGACGCGTCGGCGAGCTCCGCACGAATCCGGTCGGCCTGCGCCCGAAACCGCTGGGCAAAGAACGCGCGGACCGCTTCTCGGCCACTGCTGCGCGCGACGAAGGCCAGCACGTCGGTGAGGGCCTCTCCATACTGCGTCGGAAACAGCGCCTCGCCGCTGGGACTGAGCCGGTAGGCATACGTCGGCGCCCCGGTCCCACGCTGCTCACGCAGGTACGCCACCAGCCCCTCGGCCTCGAGTTCCTTGAGGTGGCGGCGCACGGCATTGGCCGACACGCCAAAACGCTGGGCGAGCTCCTTGGCAGTGAGCGGCTGCTGCCGCTTGAGCTCAAGGAGGATATCCCCCCGCAGTCCCTTGTGCCCGGCGAGTCCGGGCGAGATCGCAGCCATGACGAAGGGGAATCCTAACAGGCTCCTGGGGATTTCGCAACTAATTCAACGAATTTGTTTGCGAACGCGGTGCACGCCAGCAAGCCGCACAACTTAAGGTTCTATCTTTCAACGGCTTACGGATGGATCCGAAGGAGCGTCGCGGGCTTCTATCTGGCGTCTTGGTGCGACGTAGCAACTCGGCGTAGTCTTCCGGCGTATCGATATCGTTCAGCACTGCTCGATCGTCGACATCGACCTCCGCGACTCGGGACGGATCGGATCGCACGACGCTTCGCGCACCCTGCGTATCCGGTGCGGCAAGCAGGGCGTCGAACACGGCACGGCCGAAGAGGACGGGATGCCCCCGCCGCTCCCCGTGGCGGGGCACCACGACGGCCGCACCCCCTTGCCGAAAGCGAGCCAGCAGGGCCTGGACCGTTCCTACTGACACGTGTGGCACATCCACCGGCCAGATCAGCGTTGCCTCAACCGGACGGTTAAGGAGTGCCTCGATCCCGATGCGTATGGNNATGGAGCTGATAGGGCCGCCAGCGGGGGCGGGGTTCTTGAGTACTTGTGCTTTACCCAAATCGCATTCTGACAACACCTTATCTGCATCCTCGCCGAGCACGACGAAGCAAGCCCCCACCCCGGCGGCGTACGCTGCGTCGAGTATCGCCTCCAAGAAGGAGCGGCCCCGGTAGCGCAGCAGTGCCTTGGGACTGCCCATCCGCTCCGAAGCCCCGGCGGCGAGGACGATGGCCGCGATCACGAGGACGCCATAGATTGGGGAGGCCACTCCCACAGGCTGAGGCTACTCATGGCGATTCGCCCGGTCCGGCTGCTCGGAGACCCGATCTTGCGCGCCCGGTGCCAGCCGGTCAAGAAGGTGCGCTCACCGGCGGTTCGCGTGGTGGCCGACGATCTCCAGGATACGTTGCGCAGCCTCCAGGCGCGCCACGGCATGGGTCGCGGGCTCTCCGCACCACAGATCGGCGCCCCGCTTCGCGTCGTGTACGTCGAGATCGATAAGCCATGGTTCCTCATCAACCCGGAGATCGTCGACATCGGCGAGGACGACTTCCTGGTGTGGGACGACTGCTTCTCCGCACCGAACCTCCTGGTGCGGGTGCAGCGTGCCTACCGCGTGACGGTGGCGTACCTGGACCTCGCAGGGAAGCAGCGGACGGTCGAGGCTGAGGGTCCGCTCGCCGAACTCCTCCAGCACGAGATCGACCACCTTGATGGCGTGCTGATGGTCGACCGCCCTGTAGGACTCGACCCGTTCTGCTTCCGGCAGGAATGGGAAACGCACTACGCCGCAGAGGGACGCTACGGGGAGCCGGCGCCGCGAGCAGAGATCACGGCCGAGCACTTCAGCCCGATCGCCCGCTGAGCCGGTGGCGCCCGCGGGGCGCTCCTCGCAGCGACCGCGCCTAATCCAGCACCTGCAAGAACTCGCCGATGACCCGAGTCGTGGCGACGGGTTGCTCGAGGGGCACCAGGTGGCCCGCGCCGGCGATGGCCGTGTACTGCGCACCGGGGATCCGGGCCGCCATCGCCTTGGAGTGTTTGGCCGGGATCAGGCGATCCTCACGGCCCGCAACTACCAGCGTCGGCACGGCGATCTTCTCGAGCAGCGGCGTCGAGTCGGGGCGCTCCTTCATGGCTTCGAGGGCGCCGATCACCCCGGCCCGCGGGCTACCCGCGATCATGGTGCGGAGGTGCTCGACCACCTGGGGCATCGCCGAGATTGACGTCGGGGCCAACAACTTCGGGAGCAAGACGTCGACCAGCGCCTCCGGGCCCTCGCGCTCCACCAGCGCGATGGTCTCGTCCCGTCCCGCCTTTCCTTCAGCGGTCTCGGCATCGGCGCGCGAGTTGGCGAGGATCAGCGCGCGCACGCGATCGGGATGACGCCGCACCATCTCGAGTGCCACATAGCCGCCCATCGACAGACCGCACACGATGGCTTGCTCCACCTTGAGGATATCCAGCAGCGCTGCGAGGTCTTCGGCGTACTCCTCCATGCTATAGCCACCTTCGGGTGCGTCACTCAGGCCCATGCCCCGCAGGTCAGGCGCGATCCGCCGCCACCCGGTGAGCGGCGCAACCAGGTGTCGCCACATCGTTCGGTCGAGCGGAAAGCCGTGAATGAACAGGATGGCCGGGCCGTCTCCTTGGACGTCGACGGCCGTCGCAATCCCTCGAACCAGGAGATGTTGAAAGGCACCTGCGCGCACGGAGGGCCGGGTTCCGAAGTAGCGCCGAATCTCGTCCGGCACCGGGGTCGGGTGACTCCGGTCGTCGACACAGACGAAGACCAGGTCGCCTTCGGCCACCAAGGTCTGGTCGGACTCTCGCCGCGCCGTCTGGTGCAGCGAGAAGCTGGTGCGACCCAGATGAGTCAGCGTGGTGTCGAATCGCAGCACCTGACCGGGTAACGCTTCGGCGTAGTACTCGACGGTGGCCTTGCGAACCACCGGCCAGGCATTGTGGCGGGCGAACACGTCGACACCGGGGCCGCGGGCCAGAGATTCCCAGCGCGCGCGCTCAAACATGCCCAGGAACGCCGACTGGTTCAGGTGACCCCGGGCGTCACAGTCGCCAGGATAGATTCGGATCTCAACGGGGGCAACGGAACTCAAGAGACCACACTCGGTTCTGAGAGTGGGTAAACTTACTGCGTCGCCGGGCAATCGGCACGAGGAGCTGCGCACGCATGCTCCATGCGCGAACGAGAGCGCGGGGGCGGTTCGCCCGGACAGACACGGGTTCGAAGCCTCCCCGGACCCGGGTTGCGATGTATCGATGGTGTAACGATTGTGCGTTGTCGGTGATCTCTCGTGTGCCGACCTAAGGGATTGTGAGCAAAGCACATACGATTTTTCCACACCGTCTAGACACTGTGTCGATAAGCGGGGTCGGCTTGCGCAATCCGCCAGATGATCGACCGTCCTGAGCCGGCATCGAGCCCCCCGGGGCTGGTCACCGATGCCGGCAGCTTGGCGGTGCTGGTTCGCCGCCTCGCGCGCGAGCGACGCATCGCGCTCGACACCGAAGCGGCGTCCTTTCACCGGTATGTGGATCGGGTGTACCTGCTCCAGCTCAGCAGCGATCGTGAAACGGTGCTGGTCGATCCACTGCGGGTCGCCGACCTGTCGCCGATCGGAGAGTTGCTGGCTGACCGCGCGATCGAGAAGATCCTACACGACGCCGACTACGACCTCAGAATCCTGGATCGCGATTACGGATTCAGAATCACCAACGTGTTCGACACCCGGATCGCCGCACAGCTGGCGGGGGAGCCGGCGGTCGGGTTGAACTCCCTCCTGCACAAGTACTTCGATGTGAGCCTGAACAAGAAATACCAGCGCGCCGACTGGTCCCGGCGGCCCCTGACTCCCGGGATGATCGCCTACGCGGCCGACGACACGCGCTTCCTGCCGCCGCTTCGCGACACCCTCGAACAGCAACTCACGCAACTGGGACGACTCTCCTGGGCCCGCGAGGAATTCGCGCGGCTCGAGGAGCTACGATGGACACCGGGACGAAGCGATTCCGAGCACGCGTACCTTCGACTCCGCGGCGCGAGGCGTCTCACCCCGCAGCAAATGGCCGTCCTCCGCGCGCTGTACCAGTGGCGCGAGGAGCGGGCGCAGGCGCTCGACCGCGCCCCGTTTCGGGTGGTGAGCAATGCGGCGCTGATCACGCTGGCCCAGCACAACCCCCCCGACCGGGAGGCCCTGGCCGCCATCCGGGACATCCCGCCCGTGGTGGCAAAGCGCTACGGTGAGGAGATCATCGCGGCAGTGAGCGCCGGCCACTCGTCTCCGGGCACGCCGGCACCACACGACCGCCGCTCGCCGCGGCGCTCCCGTGATCCCGGCTACGATCAGCGTCTGGAGCGGCTCAAGGCGCTCCGCAACACGCGCTCGGAGGAGGCTGGTCTCGCCCCCGGTCTCCTGTGCCCCAACGGAACGCTGCAAGCGATCGCACGGGCGGTGCCCCATACGGCGGACGAGCTGGCGGGCGTGACCGAGCTGCGGGACTGGCAGCGCCAGGCAATGGGGGAGACTGCCATCCTCGCCGCCGTGCTGGTGTCGGATCCGGGCGACTAGAAGCCGAGGTAGGCTCGGACCTTGGGGTCGATCCGCTCCGGAGTCCAATAGGGCTCCCAGACCAGCTCGATCCGCACGTCGCTTACCCCGTCGAGGGAGCGGACCGCGTCGTCGGCATCGCTCATGATCTGGCCCCCCGCGGGGCATCCCGGAGAGGTCAGCGTCATCTTCACGTCGACCTTGTCCTGGTCGATCTGAATATCGTACACCAGCCCGAGGTCGATGATGTTCAGGCCCACCTCGGGGTCCTTCACCTGGCGAAGGGCGTCGCGAACTGCGGTCTCGTCTGGCATCGGCGTCCCGGATTGATCGTGTTGCACGTACGGTGCCAACCTACTGCGCGGGGGGAACTCACCGCCAGGCTCCCCTAGCCCGCTGGGCCCCAGGTACGCGCAATTCGAGCGTACAGGCGTTCCGCCACCGGCATCACACCTGGTACCGCCGCGAGCGCCCGAACGATCCAGCCGCCGCGCAGATGCCGGGCCAGCTCCCGTCCCGCTGCCGCGCCCGCGAACACGGCACCGTCAGGCCTCACGAAGTGAGCGGCTTGCCGGAGACGCTCGACCGGCTGCCCCGACAGGGCGCGCGCCTCAGGATCCTGCAGCGGCAACACCCGTACGGTTCCCCCGGGATCGAGTCGCTGGGCTCGCGCCACCCATCGCCGGCAGAACCCACAGCTCCCATCGTAGATCAGTGTCGGGTTGAGCGGTGCGGCAGGCGCCTGGCCGACGTAGCCCGCCGTTAGCACCTGGCGGCCCCGGAGGCGCCGGCAGCTCCACAGGCCGTCCCTCGAAGCTCCACGGCCAAGTCCGCCAGGCGTCCACGGATCTGTTTCAGCTTGCCGATCGAGTTACGGGTCCGCGGGGCGAACACCCGGTTGGTGAGCATGATGACGNNATCGGGGTCGATCCAGATCGACGTGCCCGTGAAGCCGCCGTGCCCATACGCCGCGTCGGACAGCAGCGCGCCCACGCTGTCCACGGTCAATGTATCGCGCATCTCCCACCCGAGCGCCCGGCCGGCCGGCCCGCGGGCAGTGAAATGCCGGACCGTGCCGCCGCTGAACAGGGCCCGTCCATCGGCCATCTGTCCGACGCGCAGCCACAGCTGCGCGTACCGCGCCAGATCCGCCCCCGTGCTGTACAAGCCCGCGTGGCCCGAGACGCCCCCCAGCCGAACGGCGTTTTGGTCATGGAGCTGCCCGGCGATCACGTGGCCGCGCCAGATCCCCACCGGTGCGGCCTCGCGCTGGGCGGCTCGCGAAAGACGGTAGCCGGTGCGCGCCATTCCCAGCGGCGCGTACACCTGGTCGGAGACGAACCGGTCGAGCGGTTGTGCCGCCACCTGTTCCACGATCCAGCCCAACAACATGGCGTTGAGGTCGCTGTAGACCACCCGCCCCCCGGGCCGGAACCGAAGCGGCTCTGCCAGCACCAGCCGCCGCGCCTCTTCCGCGGTACTCGCGCGCTCGTTGAGCGGCAGGAAGGCGCGTAGTCCCGACCGGTGCTCGAGCAGGTGGCGGACGGTCACCCGCTCCTTGCCTGGACCCGAGAACTCGGGTAGGTAGTGCTGCACCGATCGGTCGAGATCCAGCCGCCCGGACTCGACCAGCAACATGGTTGCCGGCACGAGTGCCACGACCTTGGTCAACGAGGCCAGGTCGTACCGTGTACGTTCGGGATCAGGGCGACCGCTGGACGCCGACCACGACAGCCGCCCGTACCCTCGGGACAGCAGCACGGAATCCCGCGTACCGATCACCACCACGGCACCGGGGTAGACCCCGTCGCGAATCCCACCTGCGACCACCCGGTCGATCTGTGCCTCCGGCGCGACTTGCCGGGCAAGCGTCGCGACCAGCAGACCTGCGCCGACCAGTGCGGTACCGGCGGTGTGGCCCCGCGCGCCGGCGGGGCAACGAGAGTACAATGAGACGGACGCCACGTCGGCAGTATTCTAGTGAAGCAACGGTCGTAGCTCCACACCACGGAATCCTTGAGGGAATCAGCGTGATTCGGACGCTCGCGTGGACCTTGGCGTTCGCCTCCGCTCTCGGTATGCGGCAGGCGCAGGGACAAGATCCCCCCATCGACACCTTGGCGTTGAAGGCGCACACCCACTTCCTCGCGCACGACCTCCTGCGAGGCCGCGCTTCCGGATCCGAGGGGGCGCGGCTCGCCGCACTCTACATCGCGAGCGTCTGCCGCGCGCTCGGGCTCGGGCCGGTGAACGGCACCTACCTGCACCCGCTTCCCCTGGAAGAGGCCACCGTGCGCCCGGGTACCCGCTTGCGAGTCTCTGGCACCACCGGGACCGTGGAGTTCGACCACCCCCGCGATTTCGTCCCGAACGTCGGCACCCGCGCCACACTGGTCGATGTCCAGGGACCCGCCGTGTTTGTCGGCGCCGAGAGGGACCTGGCGCGCGGGGCGGTGGGTGACTTGGATCTGAACGGCACCGTCGCGGTCACGCTAGGACTGGTTCACGGCCCTGCCGCCGACACGTTGTCCGCCCGGGGCGTGACGGGCATGGTACACCTGGTCGGAGACGAAGACGACTTCGCGCTCTATGCGCGAAGTCGTGGCCCGTCGCGGCTCTATCACCGCAGCCCGGACGTGCACTCGTCCTTCTTGCCCCGGCTCCCGTCTCTCATCGCCGGCCCTCAATTGGCACGCACGCTGCTGGCTGGCGTCCGGGTGGGGCAAGACGATGCGCTGGTGGCGCGCCCGTTGCCCTGGAGCATCGGTGCCACGCTCGTCCTGGAGCGCCGACCGATCGACGATGTGAACGTTGCCTGCCATCTCTCTGGGGCAGACGCCGGGGCGCGTGACACGGCGATCGCATTCACCGCCCACTACGATCACCTGGGGGTGAGCGTCCCCGACGCCTCGGGAGATTCCATCTACAACGGCTTCTCGGACAACGCGGCCGGGGTCGCCATGCTCCTCGGCATTGCACAAGCGGCGGCTCGCGGGCGCGTGCCACCCCTCAGGCACTCCGTGCTGTTCCTGTTCTTCAGCGGCGAGGAGCGTGGCCTCCTCGGCTCGGACCACTTCGTCACGGCGCCCCCCTGGCCGCTGGAGCGCATGGCTGCCGTCATCAACCTCGATGCGGGCGCGCCTCCCGGCGCGCCAGTGAGTTGGCGCCTTGCCGGTGTGGACAGCTCGGGCATCGGCGGTGTCGCCCGAGCCGCGGCCGAGTCGCGGGGTTGGGCGGTCACGACCTCGCCACCACGGCCCAATTCGGACTACTTCCCGTTCGTGAGGAAGGGGGTGCCGGCGATGTTCATCATCCCCGGCGCCCAGCCGTACGAAGGGCTGAGTGCTGACAGCTCCAAGGCGTTACGCCAACGCTGGGATCACTACCATCGCGCGAGCGATGAGTGGGCCGAGGACTTTCCCTTCGGCGGACTCGCGCGCTACGCCGAGTACGCCCTGCTCATCGCGCGCGCGCTCGACGATCCGGGTCGTCGGGGGACGTCGATGCGCTAGGTCGTGGGTGGTTGTACGTCGCGAACCGACCCGGGCGGCAGCGCGTAGAGCAGACTGGCCGTGCGTTTGTCCCGCGCCGATAAGTCTCGTACGGACGTCATCGGGTACATCAGATCACCCCGGTCGTCGGAGTGCCCGAGCCCCAACAGGTGTCCGATCTCGTGAAGCGCAACGGCAAACACGTCCTCGGGGGACAGCGGCCAACCGTTGTGCGTGTGGGTCGCCAGGGTGAGCGTGCCCCGTGACAACCAGCCGCCGCCGCTCCAGACGACGTGTGCCTGGCCGGTGCGCTCGGCGTCGGTGAAGCGCTCGATCCACAAGACGACGACCTCCGCGGCTCCCGAGTCCCGCACGCTCTGGAAGGCCACCGGTATGCCGCTGCCGCGTTGCCACCGGCTCAGCGCATCTGCCACGGCGCGCCCGAACCGCGGCGTGTAGCCGCGGGCCGCGCCAGCTCCGAGGTACACGGTGATAGGGTCGGCCACCCGCTCCGGCCAGCGCTTCAGCACCGAGTCGCCCTCGGCGAGCATGGCCGGCAGATACGTGTCCGAATCGGCGATGCGCCGCCGGACCATGGCGCGCACCGCCCGCACGCTGTCCCAGGCGATGGTCGTCCCTCGCACCTCCCGCCCGGGGGTGCCCGACACCGCCGCGTCCCTCGCCTCCGAGCCGGCGCGGCCCCCCCGCCCGATGAGGCCGTAGCCGACCGCCGCGAGCGCGAGCAGCATCAGGAGCCAGTGGGAGCGACGCATGGATGAGAATATGCGTTGACCGGAGCGTCAGCCGCCAGCGTCGGCGGGTGGCATTGAGCAGCGGAGGCGTCTATCATTTGAGTCCGCGAAACAGACCTCGACGCGGAGCACCAACGAAGCCTCTCATCTCAACCGCAACTGTAGTGCGCGTTGCGGAGGGTGGTAGGGTGGTAGCCGCATGATTCCCTCTATCGCCCGCGCAATCGTCCGCTACCGAGCGCTCGTCATCGCCTTCTGGGTCGTGGCCGCCGCGCTCGCGCTGCCGCGGGCCGCGAGCGTGCACGAGGTGCTGCAAGTCGAGGGGAAGACCTTGCTCGATTCGGAGTCTCGACGGGCAACGGATCTCATCATTGGCGAATTCCCGCTACCGGTGAAGGACTTCTTCGCCGTCGCGATGACGGGACCCATCCCCCTGGACAGCCCTCCGTACTCGGCGCTGCTGGACTCGCTGACCCTCCAAGCCCTGGCCGAGCCCTACGTCACTCGGGTGGTCTCATACCTCACGGCCCCCGACTCGAACCTGATCAGTCGGGATCGCCGGACCACGTTCTTCATCGCCGCCCTCGACCCGAGCACGACCACCAGCCCTGCCGACTTCGTCCCCGAGTTTCGCGAGACCATCCATGGCACCATGAACCGCATTCCGTGGGCCGCCTCGTACGAGGTGTACGTCACGGGCGGGCCGGCTCTGGACTACGACGTGCGCCAAGTCAGCCGGGACGACGCGCGGACGGGCGAGCGGAGAGCGTTGCCGTTCAGCGGGGTGGTGCTCCTCCTCGCTTTCGGCGCGCTGGTCGCCGCCGTACTCCCACTGGTCGTCGGCGTGTTGGCCATTGTGTGCGCCCTCGGCCTCGTGCACGCGACCGCCGGGGTGTTCCCGATGTCGGTCTTTGTACTCACCCTCGTGTCGATGGTGGGGCTGGGGGTGGGTATCGACTACTCCTTGTTCGTGGTCACCCGGTTCAGAGAGGAACTCAACCGCGGGCGCAGCGCGCGCGAAGCCGCCATCCGCACGATCGGGACGGCCGGACGCGCGGTCCTGACCAGCGGCTTGACGATCCTCCTCGGTTTTTCCGCGCTGCTCATCACGCCGACCACGGACACGCGATCGGTGGCAGTGGGCGGGATCCTGGTCGTGGGCTCCGCCGTACTGCTGTCTGTCACCCTGTTGCCGGCAGCACTCTCACTCATCGGCCGGGGGATCGATCGCCCACGCTGGCTGGCGCGGCGTCTCGCCTGGTACCACGCGCCGACGGGCTGGGAACGCTGGGCACGCTGGCTCGGTCACCACCCCTGGCGCGCCATCGTCATCGGGGGGTTCGCCATCGCCGTGATCACGTCGCCCCTCACGCAGATCAAGATCGGGCTGCCGCGCGCGGGATGGTTCCCGTCCAACACGGAGTCTACGGCGGGTGTGAACCAACTCGACCGCATCGGCGCGCGCGGTGCACTCCAGCCGGTGCGCGTGGTCCTGCGGGCACCTGAGGGTGGGCGCATTGTGGGCACGCAGCATCTCCGGGGACTCAAGCGGCTCTCCGACTCGATTCGCGCCGACCCCCGCGTGGCGCAGGTGCGCAGTCCGGTGGACTTGGTGCCCGGGATGTCCCTCCTGCGCTACACCATCATGTACAGCGACATCGAGGCCGCGCGAGAACGGGCGCCCGAGTTCTTCTCGGCCTACCTGTCGGACGACAATCGGACGACCCTCATGGACGTCCAACTGGCGGACACCACCTCGTTCACCAGCGCCATGGATGTGGTGCGGCGCATCCGACACCTGCGCGACGGGCGCGTGGCGGGTCTCGATTCCGTCGAGGTCCTCGTGGGAGGCTTTCAGGCCTCGAGCGTCGACCTGCAGGCGGCGCTGCTGCGCCAGTTCCCGCTGGTCATCGCGTTGGTGCTCATCGCCACGGCGGTGATGCTGTTCATCGCCTTCCAATCCGTCTTGGTGCCGCTCAAGGCGGTCGCGATGAACTGCCTGTCCGTTGCCGCGACGTTCGGGGTCATCGTGTTGGTGTTCCAGCACGGGGTGGGGTCCGAGTTCCTCGGGCTCGAAGGACCTACCGAGGCGGTGTACGTCGNNCTTGCTCTCGCGCATCAAAGAGGCGTTCGACCGCACGGGGCGCAACGACCAGGCCACGATGGAGGGACTGACCCAGACCGCATCGGTCATCACGAGCGCGGCGTTGATCATGATCATCGTGTTTGGCACCTTCAGCTTCTCACGCGTCCTCGCCGTCCAGTTCCTCGGCTTCGGCCTCGCGATTGCGGTGCTGCTGGACGCCACGCTGATTCGGATGGTGCTGGTTCCGGCGATCATGCACATCGCCGGCCGCTGGAACTGGTGGCCTGGCTTTCGCAGGCTCCACCGACCGGAGGGCGCTAGCCCGGCCGCGCCGCCACCCGCGGCGCAGCCAGCCGAAGCGCCCGCTCCAACCGCGCGCCCCTGAGATCCCAGTGCCAGGCAGGTAGCCGCTGGCGGGTCTGCGGGTGTCTGAGGGGTCGATACTGCAGCCACTCTGCTCGCAACCCCAGGACGACACCGGCGTCCAACAACGCCTGACGATTCGCCGAGACCAGGTGCGCCCACTGCTCCCCGCGGAGCTCGAAGGGATGCAGCCAAAGCCCGCCGTCGAGCGCGTGCACCAGCCCGTCGCGCCAAAGGGCGAACTGACGCCACGTACCGTTAGCCGCAGGCAATCGTCCCGGTTTCCGTGGCCGGCCCGACCGGACTCGCACCCCCCACGAACAAGAAGCAGCGCAGGGCGGTACTGGAGTGGGAGGCGGTAGCGGACCACCCGATGCTGGTCGCCTCATTCACGCGGATTTGGGCATCGGCACCCGTCTCAAGGCCCCGCGCCTCCAGCGCACGGACGTCGGCGGCGTAGACACGGTGGTCGTAGAAGTACGATGCCTCCGCGACCGCGACATTGCGGAGCTCGGCCTTCATCGCCGCAACGTACTGACGCTCCCGCCAGCGCCCTAGCACTGCGGGCGCCAACGCCAACGCCAGCGCCACGACCACGATCAGGATCAACAGCTCCGGCAGCGTCAGGCCGCGAGACCTCACGGCACCCCTGGAGCCGGTTTCTGCCTGCGGTGTCTTCATGCCTTGGCGTCCAGCCAGTTCGCACCCACTCCAATCTCGACCAGGAGCGGCACCCGCAACGCGGCCGCACCTTCCATCTTCCGTCGCACGATGCCGACGACCTCGTCGACTTCTTCCCTCAAGGCCTCGACCACCAACTCGTCGTGGACCTGCAACAGGATACCGCTGGCGAGCCCGGTCTGGCGAATCGCCGCAGCCACATCGATCATCGCCCGCTTGATGAGGTCGGCCGCGGAGCCCTGGAGCGGCGAGTTCATCGCCACCCGCTCGCCAAATGCACGGACATTATACGTACGGTCCTTGAGTTCCGGGACATAGCGCCGACGCCCGAACAGCGTCTCGGCATATCCGCGCTCCCTGGCCTTCGACACGCAGTCGTCCAGAAACCGCCGAATGCCCGCGAACCGCTCGAAGTAGACGCGGATGAACTCCCGGGCCTCCTCTTGACTGATATCCAGCTGCCGACTCAGCGCAAACGGCCCCTGACCGTAAATGGTCGCAAAATTGATGGTCTTCGCGCGAGCGCGCATTTCGGGACTCACCGCCTCGTGCGGAACGTCGAAGATGACCGCCGCGGTTTCCTTGTGGATGTCGCCGCCTCGCTCGAATGCCGCAATGAAGACCGGGTCCTCGGACAGATGGGCCAAGAGGCGCAGCTCGATCTGCGAGTAATCGGCGACCACGAACGTCGCCCCCTCACCGGGGACGAAGCACCGACGGATGCGCTCACCACGCGCGGTGCGCACGGGGATGTTCTGGAGGTTGGGCTCGGACGACGACAGGCGTCCCGTCGCCGCGGCAGTTTGGCTGAAGCTCGTGTGGATCCGTCCGGTCCGCGGGTCGATCCGTGCGGGCAGCACGTCCACGTACGTGGACTGCAGCTTGCTGAGCTCCCGGTACTCCAGCAGGAGTCGCGGCAACACGAATCCCGTCGCGGCGAGCTCGGCCAGGACTGCGGCATCGGTGGACGGACCCGTTTTCGTCCTCTTGAGCACCGGTAGCTGGAGCTTCTCGTACAGGACGTGGCGGAGCTGAGGTGTGCTGTTGATGTTGAACTCCGCACCGGCTTCACGGTAGATGGCGCGCTCCAGTTCCCGCATCTCACTCCCGAACCTGGCCGAGAGATCGGCGAGCCGCTCACGATCCACGGCGATTCCCCGCCACTCCATGTCGACGAGCACCCCGACCAGGGGCAACTCGATGTCCTGCAGAAGGCCCGCCACCCCGAGACTCTCCAGCTGCGGC
>JABAOD010007890.1_pt5 | contig 13126 bp, 12 predicted proteins | sample 7062151 | NCBI WGS metagenome assembly JABAOD01 (sample SAMN14538626, study PRJNA623070) | marine sediment metagenome | biome: marine biome [ENVO:00000428]; feature: marine pelagic biome [ENVO:01000023]; material: deep marine sediment [ENVO:00002113] | place: India: Gulf of Khambhat ...
CGCGATTGCGCTCAAATTCAATCTCAGCGTTGCGGCGCAGCGCCTCTTCGGATGCGAAGAAGTCAACCTGCACCGAGTGATCGATCACAAGATCGACTGGGATTCGGGGGCTGATCTTCTTTGGATCGCCGCCAAGCCGGGCGAGCGCAGACCGCATCGCAGCCAGGTCCACCACCGCAGGGACGCCGGTGAAATCCTGCATGATGACCCGTGCCGGTAGGTAAGGGACGTCTGACCTCTCACCGGACTCGGGTTGCCAGCCCGCCAGCGCGACTACATCCTGCTTGACAATCTCACGGCCATTGACCTGACGAAGGACGGATTCAAGCAGGATGCGGATCGAGAAAGGCAAGCTCTCGATCTTCGTCAGACCAGCCCTTTCCAGAGCATCGAGCCGGTAGATGGTGAACTGGCCGGATTTGGTCGACAAGCTGCCAATTGAGTTGAAAAGATCATTCTTCATCGCAGACCTCGATCCATGCCTGATTCCGGGCTCAAATCTGAAGTTTCAGTAGGTGCTAACCGTGGGGGTGTCCTCAGCGCCGCGCAGGACCAAGCCCAGGTAGGAGTATAAACCAAAAAGCGGGCACCCCAACCTGACGCGCCACAAGGCTGGTCTCGATCGGACAGAGGAGGGTTACGTGCTGTCGGCCCAGCCTGCGCGAGGGCTTGCGGGTCCGCGCTTCAAGGTCTGAATTCGAGTTGGAGTCCGGATTGAAGACAGTTTTCGAACGGCCCGCAAGGGCAGTGAGGATCAAGATCGCGTCTGCAGCCTACCTCTGCCTTCTGGCGGTCGAAAGGCCAAGAACAGGCCTTCCACCGCTGCTTGCAGTCCGGCTACGATAGGTCCAGGGCGGCATAGATAGGACCGAGATCCAGGCGTTCAGACATCAACTGCATGAAGCTTTGCAGCTTAGCTGGTTGACTCAGGCGCGTCTTGCCGTATACCTTCTCGATGGCTTCGACGGTGTCCATCGTGTTTTGAGGGACGAGGAGGATTGGGACATCCAATGCCTCCGCTTGTTTGATCGTCAGGGGGCTCGGATGGAGGTTGCCTGTCAGGATCAACGCCGCTGTCGAGGTCTCTAGGGCCGCCAGTTGGATATCGGTCCGATCACCGCCGGTGATCACAGCTTTGTCTTGCTGGCGCCGAAAGCGGGTGAGGGATGCATCGGCGGTCATGGCTCCGATCGTGAATGTCTCAACCAGGGAGTCACGGTCCACGCTTTCTGTCAACACCTCGGCACCCAGCAGATCGATGATCTCTCCGATGCTGAGGGCGGATAGGCGCGGCACGCGAGGCAAGGAACCCAAGACTCGCACCCCTTCCTTGTCGAGAAAAGGCGTCGCGAATTCGTCCAGGAAATCTTGGNNCCTGAATCGGGCAGTAAGTGCGCTGTCGAGCACCTGCATCTCGCCATCATAGCGCACCAATACGATGGCTGGGGCACCCAGCTCCTTGGCCACCTTCAAATTCGAAAGACCCACTGCATAGCCTTCCCTCAGACTGGCACCCCCTTCCAGCAGAAGAGCATCCTTTCCCTGACCGGCATTCTCGGCGGCCGCCTTGACCAAATCCAGCAAGTTGGCAGGTGACGGATCTTGCAGACGGGCGCGCAGTTTCTCACTAGTGATGACTACGGGTGCCAGCTCCTTGAGAGGACTCTCCAATCCAAGAGCCCTCTGCACGAAGGCCGCGTCCTCATCGGCCAGGTCGCCTTCTGGGGTCCGCCAGGGTTGTGTGCTGAAGGGTTTGAGATAGCCGACTTTGTACCCTTCGGACTGTAGCTTCTTTCCGAGTGCCAAGCAGACCGCGGTCTTACCCGAATACGGCTCGACGGATGTGACGTAGATTGCTCTCATAACATCCTCTTCTACATAAGCCCTGTGGGCGATTGGGAGGCTCCAATCGCATCAGGATTAAGGATCAAACGCATGTCGATGGCAATACCGCCGCGTTTCTCCTCATACACGACGTAGGGGTTGACGTCCAACTCGGCAATTTCGGGGAAGTCCGTCACCAGTTGACCTATGCGCAGAAGGGCATCGACGAGCGCGATCCTGTCGACAGGCGGGCGCCCGCGAACACCCTCTAGAAGCGCACGCGCTCTGATCTCCTCCAGCATTGACTCAGCTTCAGAGCGCGAAAAGGGTGAGATCCTGAAGGCCACATCCTTAAGGGTCTCGACATAGATGCCTCCCAGCCCGAAGGTGACTACGGGACCGAATTGAGGATCACGGTTCATACCAATCAAGACCTCCAGCCCCTGAGGTACCATCTCCTGAACGAGGCAGCCCCAAAGCCTGGCTTCCGGCAGGTAGCGCTGGGCGCGGTAGGTAATGAGATCGTATGCGTCGCGCACGTCGACCGGATTCTCGAGGCCTACCTTCACCCCACCTACATCGGTCTTGTGAAGAATATCCGGCGAAGCGATCTTCAGCACGACCGGGTAGCCGATTTGGTCGGCGATCGTGACCGCTGCGTCGGCCGAGTCGGCGAGGTGCGATGCAGGGATTCTGAGCCCGTAGGCCGCCAGAATTCCACGTGCTTCAGCATCGCCTATCGTCACGCGACCCTCGGCGACCACCTGATCAATAGTTCGGCGAGCTGTAGCCCGATCGACCTGGAAGGTTTCATAACGAGGCAGGTCCCGAGCTTGGTAGTTGGTGTAGGTCTGCATTGCCTTCAGGACTTTGGCCGCCCTCTCCGGGTATGGAAAGTTGGGCACACCACCGGCCGAGAGGACTTGGATACCGGGCTCGACACGCGCCCCACCCATGAAACAGCCCAATATGGGAATATCCACTCGCCCGGCAATCTCGACAACGATCTGGGCCGTTCCTTCGATTTCAGTCATCGCCTGGGGTGTCAGGATCACAAGCACCCCGTCTACATTGGGCGCTCTCGAGACCATGGCGAGGGTGGCTTCGTATCGGTCGGCTCGAGCGTCGCCAAGGACGTCGATCGGATTGGAGACACTGGCGGCCTCAGGGAGCAGTTCGCCTAAGGCCAGGATACTATCGGAATCGANNGAATCGAATTGGGCCAGCTCGAGTCCGACGCGCTCCAAGGCGTCGGTGGCCAAGATGCCCGGCCCGCCAGCGTTCGTGACAATCGCAATCCGGCTGCCCTTGAAGGGCGGCAGATAGCCAAAGGCGAGAGCATAATCGAATAGATCTTGCATGGACTCGGCCCGGATCACGCCGGCCTGATGAAAGGCCGCCCGATAGGCCTGTTCGGAGCCGGCCAAGGAACCGGTATGGGAAATCACCGCCCGAGAACCGGCCTGTGTCACTCCAGATTTAACTACCACGATTGCTTTCTTCTTGGAGACCTCTCGAGCGACCCGAATGAATTCCTGGCCGTCGGGCAGTCCTTCTGTATAGATCAGAATCGCACGCAAGGCTGGATCATCCTCCCAATGTCGCAGGAGGTCAATCTCGCTCACGTCGGCTTTATTGCCCAGCGAGACGAACTTGTCCATCCCTATCTTGCCGGCTTGTGCCCAGTCAAGGATCGCGGTTCCCAGAGCCCCGGACTGCGACATAAAGGCCATGGGTCCGGCAGGCGGCATCCCGGCGGCGAACGTGGCATTCAGGGGTGTGACTGTGTCGATCACTCCAAGGCAGTTGGGCCCGATAACTCGAATGTCCTGTTCACGGGCGATCTGCAGTAGCTCCAACTCGCGCTCTAGCCCTTCCTTGCCCGCCTCCCGAAAGCCGGCACTGATGACAATGACGGCCGGGATGCCTTTCTCGCCGCAGCTGCGCAGTGCGTCCGGTACCTGCAGATAGGGTATGACGATGATGGCCAGGTCGATGTCGCCGGGCACCTTGGTGACGACTGGATAGACTTGCAGGCCAAGTATTCGATCCGCCTTCGGGTTGATGGGGTAGATCTTGCGCCCGTCCTTCAAGAATCCGGCCGCAAGCAGGTTTTCGAGAACCGCGTAGCCCAGCTTTTTCGGATTGGTGGAGGCGCCAATGACGGCAACAGAATGGGGATTAAAGAAAGGCGTCAGTGACAACGCCGAACCTCCTGGGGTTCTGGAGCCTCTAAGCTTGCAGGCTCTGGGTCCGCCAGTCTCTGTGCTTCGAGATTGGCGCCTGGATTGCGCCGTTGGAAGCCGGAAGCCAGGGTGTCCTGCTTCGTCCTGACACCAGCGACTTTAGACGGCCAACTCCGCCGAAGAGCAGCCACGAAAGTGTACCGCCCGACAGGCAGCGACTGGAGCGTAAGACATACGATGGATCGGTGTTGGTCCGAGGACATTCAGCGCAGCCTTATGCCGCGGCGTTCCATAGCCCTTATTGTGCTCGAAGCCGTACCCAGGGTAGGCAGCCCCGTGTTCTACCATGCGACGATCGCGGGCTACCTTGGCGATGACTGAGGCGGCCGCGATGGAGAGGATCTGGCTATCGCCCCGGGCGAGCGAGGTCTGGGGGAGCTCTTCCTCCGGCAGCAAGATGTAGTCCAGCAACAGATGATCTGGAATGATCGGGAGGTTCGAGAGGGCGCGTGAGATTGCGGTTCGAGTGGCCCCGATTATTCCCCAGGCATCGACCTCGGCGGGAGCCGCCATCCCAACCCCAACTGCGACCGCGATCGCCTCGATGTGGGCCGCCCAGTGATCGCGTTCAGCAGGTGCCATCCGTTTCGAGTCCCGGACCCCGGACAGGCTCCTGCCGAGATGGCGTCTCTCGGTTGGTAGGACCACCGCCGCGGCTACGACGGGACCGGCCAGGGCTCCCCGCCCTGCTTCGTCGATGCCGGCGACCGAGCGATGACCGGCTATCCAGAGAACACGCTCGTACTTGAGGTCGGGCCGCGCTTGTACCTCAGTTCGGGCGATCATAGAAGCCTTGCCGCCAATTGCGCCGAATGCGGAACAAATCTCGAAACATAGCCAATGAGTCCTGGGCCAGCCTGACGCGGCTGTCGGGATCATAGTACCAGGGGATCGGAACCTCTACGATCTTGTAGCCGCGCTTTGTACCCACAAAGAGGATTTCGACGTCGAAACCCATCCCCTCCAACTGTTGTACGCCAAACAGATCCTCAGCCACCGCTGCCCGGAAACACTTGAATCCGCATTGAGTGTCTTGGAAGCCGGGAACGGCTACAGCTCGCACAACATGGTTGAACACGCGGCCGATGAGATGGCGGTAGACGGGTTCGCCGTAGCGAATGGCCCCCGGCAGTTCACGGGAGGCGATGGCTATGTCGAAGTCGTCCAGCTGGGGGGGCAGGAAACGATTCACCTCGGTTATGGGCATCGAGAGATCGGCGTCGCAGATGAAACGATACTCACCTCTGGCCTCAAGCATCCCCCGCCGGACGGCAAGTCCTTTGCCTCGCCTCTGCTCAATCAGGAGGCGATAGTTGGCATGGCTTGCCTCAAACGCCTCGGCGATCTGGATGGTGTTGTCCTGGCTGCCATTCTCGACGACCAAAACTTCGGCCGTGTAGGCCTGTGAATCGAGGAAATCGAAAATCGTATCCAGTGTGGCGGGCAGACGTCTCTCTTCGTTATACACAGGAACGATGAGTGAAAGTAGGACGCCCAAGGGGTATGGTCTCAGGGGTAGTCAGCCTGCGCTCATCCGAAGATACCGCCGGAAATCAGGACCAGACCAAAGATCATCAAGACAAGAAAGTTGAAGAAGGCCAGGACCGCCAGGATGATCAACTGGTTTCTTGTCATGCCAAAGAATTGAGTGGCTGCATTACCAGCCGGTCCTCGCTCTGCTAGCTGAAACGGATCCGGGGCAGGAAGCTCGTCGGGTTTGGGTTCGGGAAGCGCGGTCTCCTCGACCTCAGGTTCCGGTTCTGGTTCCGGTTCTGGTTCGGGCGGTTTAAGGAGAGCGTCCACAACCGCATCGATGTCTTCTCGGTCCATAATGGGCTGTTGTTGGAGCAGGTTGGCAGCGAAGTGTTCGATGGCGTCCCTTTGCACAACCCGCGCCGTAGGACGGATAGTGTCGACATGCGTTCGAGGGTTGGTGAAGATAAGGACTGCCTCGATCTCGGGAAGAGGGAAACCTTCCTTCTCCAGGTAGGAGTGCAGCGATTGTGCGATCCCCAGTGCGGATTCCTGCATATTGGGTCGGGTGCGTCGAAAGCTCCGTGTGCGGCCGTCAAACTTGTGCCATTCCTCACCCTTGGCACGAAATACCCCCCTGAGAGGCGAGGCAATGATGATGCGGACGCCCTGAGGGTTGATGAGGATCATCGGGGCCGGGATGTTGCTGCGCGGCAAGGCCAGATTCAGGATGAGAACATGGTCTGTTGGCAGGGTCTTATTGAGTTGTTGTGAGACGATTTCCTGGGCCTTCATCTCNNCGATCTTCAAGGCTGATATTGCCTTCTTCGTCACGAAAAGGTGAGCGTTCGATGATTCTCATGTTGCGCCTCCGGACTAAGTGCTCATGGATATCGGACGACGTCGAAAAGGGCGGCTGACCGTCGGAGCCTCTTGGATCTCCCCGGCCAGATAGGCTGCCACGAGTTCAACCGAGTGGATCAGGCTTAGATCCCAAAATGCGCGTAAGTGACTTTGCGGGAGATAGCGGAACACGGCTCGCTCCATCTCTGCCCGCGAGGCGAGTCGAGCGGCGAACTTGTCTGCTGAGATGCCGAGTCGGCTGGAGAAAACGCGCACAGTTCGCGAGGAGCCGCCCGGTTCAAGCTGGATCCTTAAATGGTTGCGCCATTGACGCAAATCCTTATCGGGGGCAAAAGCCAGCCAGCCGTTGGGCTCAGCCTGATTGAGGGCCGTCCCAACCTCGGGTTGCAGCCGATTGCGGTCCTTCTGATCCAGGTAGGCGCGCAACAGGTTGTGATTGACTAGCCGTTGATGAAAACTACCGCGTGGAACCTCGGGGCCGAAGATCGGCTCGAAGAAAGTCGCAATCCATGCTTGGTCGAGCCATAGGTGCGCCAGATAGCCAGCGACGAATGCCGCACGGTCCGGCGCCAATTCATCGGGCCGTACAAGCTCAGGATGGCGAGCGAGCAATCGCAAGTGCGCTGGCCTTCGATCCAGCATGGGTACGTCAAAAAAGTGGCTCGCGGCCCGAGGCAACCCCGATACTGTCCCGAAGTCGGGTGCGGTGTTGCCAAGCAGAAACGCCGAGCGATTAAGGCGCAACGCCTGGCGATGCTGTTCGGGCATCCGCGGATGCACCAGCATGGCATCTGCTAGCGCCAGATGGTTGAAAGGCGTAGGCACAATGGCATTATAAGCCAAGCGCAAACCAGGTAAAAGGCGGCAGAGCCTTGAGGATATGCTCCAACGTGAGAGTTACGGATTATAATCATATTCGAGGCAGTCCGATGCGTCTGAAGTTGTCTTTGTNNTTGCCGCTTTTGGGCCTCGCCCAAGCAGACCGCCAAGTCTTGGTCCTCACCGCAGAGGGACCCCTGACGCCTGCCGTTGCTGAGTATTTGGAGCGGGGTCTATCGCGTGCTGAGCGCGAGGGCGCTGAGGCGGTGATCTTCCAGCTGGACACCCCCGGTGGCGAGCTTGAGTTGACCAACCGGATTGTTCAGGTTTTGCGCGCCAGCCAGGTGCCTGTAGTGATCTATGTTTCGCCCCCAGGAGCTATTGCGGGCAGCGCCGGCACAGTTGTTACCCTGGCTGGCCATGCTGCGGCCATGGCCCCGGAAACCGCCATTGGGGCGGCCAGCCCGGTTGGCCCTCAGGGGGAAGACCTGGGAGATACGATCGAGGCCAAGACCAAGGAGATCCTAAGAGCCACGATACGCAGCCTGGCCGAACGTAGGGGCGAAAACGCGATCGCTCTGGCGGAGGCCACCGTTCAAGAAGCCAAGGCTGCCTCGGCGAGTGAAGCTCTAGAAGCTGGCTTGGTGGATTTCGTTGCAAAGGACGTCGACGATCTGCTTCTGCAGCTTGACGGCTTCGAGGTGGAGCTTGGGTCCGGGCTAAGGAACCTGCAAACAGCTGACGCTTCAATTCTTGAGGTTCCCATGTCCTTCATAGAGCGGCTCCTGCAGGCTTTGACAAACCCAAACATCGTCTTCATCCTAATGGCCGTGGGCGTACAAGCACTGCTCATTGAGATTTCTAGCCCGGGAGGCTGGGTCGCAGGCTTCATTGGCGCTGTCTGTTTGGCGCTGGGAGCCTATGGCTTGGGCGTTTTGCCGGTGAACTGGTTTGGCCTTCTCTTCTTGATCATAGCCTTCGTCCTCTTCCTGGCCGAAGTCAAGACGCCGAGCTTTGGGGCCCTCAGTGTCGCCGGGCTGCTCTCCTTTATCCTCGGAGCGCTGGTGCTCTTCAATTCGCCTGGGACGCCTGCTTTTCAGCGGGTTTCAATCCCTCTAGTGATTGGCTCGGGGCTTGTGACGGCCGGGCTGTTCCTCTTTATCGTTACTTTCGCCCTGCGGGCGCAACGACGCCCGGTGGAAGTCGGCTCCGAAGCGTTGGTGGGTCAATGGGGTGTCGTGGATACAGAGCTTGCACCTTTCGGCAAGGTTTTCGTGGCGGGTGAATTATGGTCCGCCAAGGTCAAGGACCCTTCGGCGCGTGTCGAGGCGGGCAAGAGCGTTCAAGTCGTTTCCGTAGAGGGNNTGACTCCCTTTATGTCAGACTGTACACTAGCCCCTACGAATCGGAATCACGCCAGAGGTGAACCGCATGACGACCGGATCATTTCGATTGGTCGAGCAAACTGGGCCCAATCCCGGCGCAATCCATGATTTGAGCAAAGAAATCTCGGTCATTGGGCGGGACGTTGCGAATGACATCGTACTGAACGATGCCGAAGTATCTCGCCAGCATGCACGCCTGACTCAGACCCCGGGTGGCTACGTTCTGGAGGATCTGGGCTCGACCAATGGGACCTTCGTGAACGGTGAACGACTGGTGGCGCCGCGTGTGTTGAGCGCTGGAGATCTGGTTGGCCTGAGCGAAAAAGTAAGCCTGATCTTCGACGCGGTCACCCCCGAAACTGCCGCAACCGTGGTAACCCCCNNCCCAGCCGCCGCCTCTTGAGGTGGCGCCTCCGGCTGCCGCTCCGCCCCCTGCCGATTTTGCCGTGCCGGGAGATAGAACTGATCTCAGACGCTGGTCGTGGGCCGGTTGCGGCTGCTTGGTTTTGCTGTTCGCTTGCGGAGGCATATTCGCATTCATGGACTTGTACTATCCCGAGACCCTGTATGCGCCCATAATGCCCATTCTGCGTATCCTTGGACTCATCAGCTAGACCGGGCGTCCTTCTGCAGATCGGCTGAAAACCCCCAACGCCTATCATCCCAATCAACTCGGGACGGTGCTTGAAGCTCCTCGAGCGTCTTATGCCGCGCGAGCTCCGGGCCCTCCTTCGGATCCATGCAGGGTTGAATGTTAAGCATGGATCCCAAGCTGGGGTTGACCTCATCGGGGGTCTTAGAACCCAGCTGTCAATAGGTCGGTCGGGGCTGTGGATCCGAGCAAGATTTACGCCCCCAACCTGGGGATTCAATTCACCTGGCGGGAGATGCGGGCTCCAGCGTCGCGACTGGTCTCTTGAACAATGAGGTGGCGTACCTCGACGAACCGAGCCAGGCGATTCGGTTCGTGATTGGCAAGCATCAGTGCAATTCCTGTGACGGGGCTTTCGTATTTGGCGCTACATCGGCTGTGGTTCTTCGATCGGTTCCCGCGCTGGCGTGGCGGAAAACTCAAGTCCCTCAGGCCCGCGGGCTACCCGCAGGTTATCGCCAGGATGAAAGCTGCCGGCGATGAGCATCAAAGCCAATGGATCTTGAAGTTGGCGTTGGATGGCGCGTTTCAGTGGTCGAGCGCCATACACCGGATCGTAGCCGACCTCGGCCAGGTAGAGCTTGGCATCTTCGGTGACCTCCAGCGAGTAGCCCTGCTCAAGCAATCTCTTCGCCACACGCTGCAACTGGATTTCTACGATCTTCTTGAGATCACCCTTGGTCAGACGGCGGAAGACCACGACTTCATCAATCCGATTGAGGAACTCCCCGGCCGGAAGTGCCGCGTCAGAAGCTCACGGACATTGGCTTCCGCTGCCGCCTCGGCCTGCGCTGCTTCTCCCCATAACTCGGTACCCAAATTGCTTGTCATGATGACGACCGTGTGGCGCATGCTAATCGTACGTCCCTGGCCATCCGTCAGGCGGCCGTCGTCGAGCACCTGAAGCAGAACATTGAAGATCTCCGGATGCGCCTTCTCGATCTCATCGAATAGGATCACGGTGTAGGGTCTGCGCCGGACCGGTTCCGTCAGCTGACCCCCTTCTCCATAACCGACGTAGCCGGGCGGGGCGCCAACGAGGCGCGAGACGGTGTGTTTCTCCTGATACTCACTCATGTCGATCCGCACCAATGCCTGTTCGTCGTCGAAAAGGAACTCGGCCAACGCCCGCGCCAGCTCGGTCTTGCCTACACCCGTTGGCCCCAGGAAGATGAAGGATCCGATTGGGCGATTGGGGTCCTGTAGGCCGGAGCGGGCCCGACGGACGGCGTTCGAAACTGCCTGCACGGCCTCTTTCTGGCCAACTATGCGGCGGTGGAGGCGTTCCTCCATATGCAGCAGTTTCTCCATCTCGCCTTCGAGTAGCTTGGAAGCGGGAATCCCCGTCCAGCGCGAGACGACCCCGGCAATGTCCTCAGCATCGACCTCCTCTTTCAGGAGTGAGCCCTCGGCTTGAAGGACCTTTAGGCGGCCTTCTTGATCAGCCAAGTTCTGCTCCAGTTCAGCCAAGGTAGTGTAGCGAAGACGGGCGGCCTGCTCAAGATCCGCCTTTCGCTCCGCCTGCTCGATCTGGAAGCGGGTCTGTTCGATACGCTCCTTGGTAGTACGCAGCTCAGCGATGGCCTCCTTCTCCGTTTGCCAGCGGGCATGGAGCTGGGCCGATTCCTCGCGCAGGTCCGCCAGTTCGGCTTCAATGCGCGTAAGCCGATCGCGCGAGGCCTCATCCTTCTCTTTTTTGAGAGCCTCCCGCTCGATCTCCAATTGCATGACCTGTCGATCGACCTCGTCCAGTGCCTGAGGCTTGGAATCGANNGTCTATCAGATCGATTGCCTTGTCGGGCAGATGCCGGTCGGAGATGTATCGGTTTGAAAGGGTTGCGGCGGCGATCACGGCACTATCCTGTATACGGACGCCATGATGGACTTCATAGCGTTCCTTGAGACCTCGCAAGATGCTTATGGTGTCCTCCACGCTTGGCTCTTCGACCAAGACTGGCTGGAAGCGTCGCTCGAGCGCCGGATCCTTCTCGACATGCTTGCGATACTCGTCGAGTGTGGTTGCGCCGATCATGTGCAGTTCGCCCCGGGCCAGCATCGGCTTGAGCATATTGCTGGCGTCCATGGCGCCCTCTGCCGCGCCAGCGCCGACGACGGTGTGCATTTCATCAACAAACAGCAGGATTTCGCCCGCGGCTTCGGTGATCTCCTTGAGCACCGCCTTGAGACGTTCCTCGAACTCGCCCCGGTACTTGGCGCCGGCGACGAGGGCCCCCATGTCGAGCTGGACGATTCGTTTGTCCTTCAAGCCTTCCGGCACGTCCCCATTGACGATCCTCTGCGCCAGGCCCTCGACGATGGCCGTTTTGCCCACGCCTGGGTCGCCGATCAGGGCCGGGTTGTTCTTCGTGCGGCGCGACAGCACTTGGACGATACGTCGGATTTCCTCATCACGGCCGATAACAGGGTCCAGTTTCCCCTGGCGCGCCATTCTGGTCAGTTCCCGACCGTACCTTTCCAGAGGCTGGTAGGTAGCCTCCGGGTTGGGCGTGAGGACGCGTTGTGAGCCGCGAATGTTAGCCAGCGACCGCAGCACTGCGTCGACGCTGATTCCATATTTGCCAAGCCTTTCCGCCTCAGGCCCCGCCGCCAAAGCAAGCAGGATGTGTTCGGTGGAGACGTAGTCGTCCCGCATAGCCTCGCCGCGCCTCTCGGCATCTCGTAAGACGTCGGCCGCAGCCCGCGAAAGACCGACCTGCGCGGTGTTTCCGGTTACCTTGGGCCGAGTTGCCAGGTAGGCTTCTAGCTCGTCCCGGAGCATCGCAGGGCTGCCAGCAATAGCGGTCACGATCGCCGGTACTACGCCCTCTGGCTGGCGGAGCAGCGCCAGCAGCAGATGGGCAGGCTCGAGGGCACTGTGATCTGCCTCTACGGCCAGTCGTTGAGCCTCGATGATCGCCTGCTGAGCTTTCTGTGTATATTTCTCCAGATCCATTGTCTTTCCCCAAACAATCGAATTCTTATACCGAGTTGTGCCCCCCAAGTCGCCGCCGGCTGACCTCCGGCCGAAGCGAACGGGTGCAAAGATCGCCGCTCTAGGCGAGGATTCCTGCAGCCGCTACCAGTTTATGACTTGGGTGTTGGAGCAGTGTCTGAGCAACGTTAGAGAGATATCAGCGAGGCGCCGCGGAAAGCGGCTGATGAAGCCGCATGATCCCGCTGGCAGCAAAGTCTGAGCGCGTTTTCACGCTGCAAGTTCCATTTCGTCATCGGGTGGGAAGAGCGACTCAAACCACACGTCTTAGGCCCGCTAGGTTCTCGGCGTTGATTCTGATCAATCTGACGAGCGGGTTGCCTGCCTCAAGACCGGGAGGCAAGGACCCCCCTTACTCCGTTCGCCGGCATCCGGCTTGGGTCAGGCGAATCGTTCTCAGATCGATCAAGACGGCCTGCACAGGCGTTGGAGATCACTGTCTTCGCTGGTCATCGATTTCCCAAGAGAGCAAGTTGCCCGACCGAACCCGGGATTCTGAGTGGAAAGCAAGGATCGATCGTCTTTGGATGAAACAGGGCAGCTATCTCGGGTAAACCCACTCTTCAAAGAGTGGCGTGAGGTCGCAGATGCACGCTTGTTCTGCCATTGCTTTAAAGCTCTCCGAAGTTGCAATCCCCCACTGATGCAGATCGTAGTAGCTGCACAGAAAAGAGTTGAACTTCGCCTGTCCCATCGACTCAGCCAGTGTCTCGATGAAGATCGGTCCGCGTCCATAGACGATGGCGCTGTACATCGGCGGGTCATAAGCCTCAACCGGCAGGCCGATAGGAATCGGGGCTTTGTCAATTCGAGCCCAGCGCTCCTCAAGCGAGCCCCGGAAACCGGTCGCTCCGATGGGGCCGTGGAAGGA
>JABAOD010015189.1_pt2 | contig 13121 bp, 12 predicted proteins | sample 7062151 | NCBI WGS metagenome assembly JABAOD01 (sample SAMN14538626, study PRJNA623070) | marine sediment metagenome | biome: marine biome [ENVO:00000428]; feature: marine pelagic biome [ENVO:01000023]; material: deep marine sediment [ENVO:00002113] | place: India: Gulf of Khambhat ...
GCGGGATCGAAATAGCCGATGGCGCAGTGGGGCTCGATCGCCGTATGGGTGGTGCCCTCGAAGAAGTACTCGCCCTCGACCACCACGTCCGACTCGGCCATCAACCCGTCCACGTCGCCGAACTCGAGGTGGACGTTCTTCGATAGGTTGCCGTTCTGGCCTGGCTTGCGCGGCTCGTGGATCGGCGTCTCCGGGTGGGCCAGCGCTTCCTCCGGGTCGAGGAAGTAGGGAAGGGGCTCGTACACGACCTCGATCAGGTCGAGCGCTTCGACCGCCGTGTCCTCGTCCACCGCCGCCACCGCCGCCACGCCGTCGCCAACGTACCGGACCTTGTCCACGCAAAGTGGATACTCGTCCCGGGTCCAGGGGATGATGCCGTACGGCACGGCCATGTCGCGCCCCGTGACCACGGCGCGCACGCCGTCCAGCGCCAGAGCTTGCGAGGCGTCGATCGACTCGATCCGCGCGTGCGGGTGCGGGCTCCGCAGGATCTTCGCGTGCAACATGCCGGGGAGCACGATGTCGTCGGTGTACAGGGCGCGACCGGTGGACTTCGCCAGCCCGTCGGTGCGGCGCAGCCGCCGGCCGATCACCCGGAACTCGCGCTCCAGCGCCGCCCGCAGCTCTTCCTCGCTGGCCGCGCCCTCGGCCTGCTTCTCGCGAAAGTCTTCCAGCTTCATGTGCGTGCCAACTCCGCCGCGGGGCGGTTCTCACGCAGCGCCCGCGCCGCCAGCTCCACCGCCTCGTAAATCTTCGTGTAGCCCGTGCACCGGCAGAGGTTGCCCGACAGCGCCTCGCGGATCTCGTCCAGCGTCGGTTCGCGATTCGCGTTCAAGAGGCTAGCCGCAGAGATCAGGATGCCCGGCGTGCAGAATCCGCACTGCGCCGCGCCCGTCAGATCGAAGGCTTCCTGAAGGGGATGCGCGCCGTCCGAGGTCGCCAACCCCTCCACCGTGGTCACCTCGTGACCGATGGCCTCCTGAACCGGAAGAATACACGAGAGGGTGGGCACCCCGTCCAGCAAGACCGTGCAGGCGCCACAGTCGCCCTTGTCACAGCCCTGCTTCGACCCAGTATACCCGAGCACGTAGCGCAACGTCTCGAGCAGGGTGTAGTGGCTCGGCACACCCACCTCGCGCCGGTCGCCGTTGACGGTAAGTTCGATTACATCGATCAAGCCCAGCACCTCGACTCGCGATTCTTCTAGCGCCCGGCGTGCGCCGCCGTAGCGCCGACGGCGGCTGACGGCCGGTTGGATGAGCCGTCAAAACCGCCGTCTGATTACAGTTAGATCGTAACCCGGGGCCGAGCGAAACGTCAAGCGTCCGTGAGACCATGACCACTCTGTTGGCCGTCCTCATCGTCCTTTACCTGGCCGTCATATTCGCGGTGAGCGTCTACGCCGGGCGTCGGGTGAAGACCGAGGAGGACTACATCGTGGCCGGCCGACGGCTGCCCCTCGCCCTCGCCTGGGGGACGCTGCTCGCGACGTGGTTCGGCGCCGCCACGGTGCTGGGCGCGGCCGAGGCCGCGAGGTTCGAAGGTGTACGAGGGACGATCCTCGACCCCTGGGCGTCCGGCGGGGCACTGATCCTGGCGGGGCTCTTCTTCGCGCGGCCGCTCTGGGAGATGCGACTCCTGACCATCGCGGACTTCTACGGACGCGCCTTCGGGCCGAAGTCGGAGCTGGTCGCGAGCATCATTCTGGTACCCGGCTATTTCGGCTGGATCGCCGCGCAGTATCTCGCCCTCGCCGGCATCCAGACCACATTCTTCGGCATCGACCTCGTCGCGGGCATCCTCATCGCGGCCGGCGTCGTGGTGGGCTACACCCTGATCGGCGGAATGTGGTCGGTGACGCTGACCGATGCGCTGCAGATGGGCGTGGTATTGGTCACGTTGCTGATCCTGGCCGCGGCCACCTTCGCGCAACTGGGTGATGGGGCCGTGGCGGCGGGGATCGGGCGCCTGTTCTCGGAGACACCGCGGAGCGCCCTCACGTTGTGGCCGGAGGCGGGAGCGGCGGCGGCGGTCTTGTGGTTGGGAACCTGGGGCAGCGGGCTGCTCGGGAACATCCCGGGGCAGGATCTCATGCAACGGGTTTTCGCGTCCCGGGACGCCCGCACCGCATCGCGCGCCTGCATCCTCGCCGGGGTCATCTACATCGCTTTCGGTCTCATCCCCGTCGCTCTCGGCCTGGCGTCGCGGATCCTCCTGCCGGGCGATGAGACGGGCGACGTGCTTGGGATTCTGGCGAGCCAGTATCTGCGGCCGGCGTTGACCGTCGTATTCGTGGTGTCGCTGATCTCGATCATCGTGTCGACCGCCACCAGCGCCGTGCTTTCGCCCGCGACCATCCTCGGTCACAACCTGCTAGGCCGGCTGCGGCCGTTTCGGCGCCGGCAACTCTTCGTCGACCGGCTCTCGGTCGCGCTAATCACACTGGCCAGCGTCGCTACGGCGTTCTCCGGCCGCACCATCCTCGAACTGCTCGAGCTGTCTCTCTCCATCGCCCTCGTCTCGCTCTTCGTGCCGCTGGTGGCCGGGCTTTACGGACGGCCGCGGGGAGAGCTGGCGGCCTTGCTGGCGATGTGCGTGGGCACGGCGGTGTGGCTCGCCCGGGAGCTGATGGAAGGGCTGGTGTTGGCTCAGCCGGCGACGGGGCCGGCCGCGTCGCTCCCCTACCACGAATACGTAGCGCTGGCTGTGCCGGCTGAGGGTGTCGGGGCGGCGCTCGCCGGCCTGGCCTACGTTTTAGCGTTGCTGCCGTCCGCCATCTCGGGCACGCTGGCCAGCGTGGCCGGTTACGCGATCGGCCGGCTGATCACGAGATCGAGAGCGCCGTTGTCTTAAGAACCGAGGACCCGGCGCTGGCGCGTCAGCCGGTGGGCACTCGCCCGGCCACAGTCGCACCGCTTACCGCCTACCGCCTACCGTTCTACCGGGTGGCCAACGCGACCAGACGCTTGGCGTCGAGGTCGTACGGCGTCGCGTCGAGACTGCCGTAGAGCGCGACCTTTGAGAAGCCCGCCTTCAGCAAGCTCGCCTTTAGCTCCGCGCCGGAATAGAGTCGCAAGCCGAAGTCGTAGGATTTCGGAGGTCCGTGTTCGCTTATTAGCGTCCAGCGAACGTCGAGCCAATCCCATCCGCTGTGCAGCTTTCTCTCTTCGAGGAGGTAGCCCGACCCGCTCGGCAGCGTGTGCCAGTCTCGCTCCTGAAACTTCCGGGCCAGCGGTTCCTTGCCCTGCATGTCCATGAGCAGCCTGCCGCCCGGCTTGAGCGAGCCATGAAGATTGCGTAGCACTCGCAGGTCGTCCTCGGGGTCTTCGAAGTATCCGAACGAGCTGTAGAGGTTGAGGGCGGCGTCGAAGGTGTCCGGGCGCCGGAACTCACGCATGTCGGCGCGCACGACTTCGATGCTCAGGTTCCGTTCGGCGGCGTGTGCCTGGAGCTTGTCCAGATAGATCTGGGTGAGATCGACACCTGTGACCGCGAGCCCGCGCCGGGCCAGCTCGAGGGAGTGGCGGCCGGGCCCGCAGCACAGGTCGAGCACGGACGCACCGCCTTCGAGCCCGAGCAGAGAGATGATCCGGTCGGCCTCCGATGCGGCGGCATCGGGAGTCAGCACGTGGGAAAAAAGAAAATCGTGCAGACCACCCCAGAAGCCCACGTCTTCGTACCAGGCGCTCATTCGCGTTCGGCCGCCGGGGCCGCCACAACCGGTTCCTGGACCTGACGATCCTCCGCCTGCGTTCGCTGTGGCGGCCGTTCTAGGCGCGCGGGCCGGTCAGGACTCTCGGATGACCCGCGTAACCTTCTCCTTAAGCTCGGGCGTGATCTGGCTGATGCCGTGAACCTCCTTGGCGTGCTTGGCGACCTTCTGCATCAGCTCTTCATGGGTCTCGGCTTTTGCGACGAAGTCGCAGTCCATTCCCACATCCGAGCAGCGAAGCTCTTTCGCCATCGTAACCTCCGGGCGAAGGGTGGTTGGGACCCCGACACGGTCGGGGACGAGGGGCCGACAATATGCCGACCGATTGTATCAAAAACCAGTGCGGCTCAGCGAACCAGGTGAAGCTTCTCCTGGCGCGCAAGCGCCCAGTGGCGGTCGCCACGCGCGTCGAGAAAGGCGTCCTCCTCCAAAGCCATCCGCACATCCTGTCCGTCCCACTCGGGCACTGGGGTCGTCGCCTGCAGCTCGATCGAGAACCAGGTATTGGGCCGCACCGGCACGTCGCCGCGCCCGGGCACGCCCTCCTGACGGTCCCAGAGGCCGACCAGCGGACCGGCCCCGTGTCCGTGATCGCCGATCGGGTGGGTGTAGACGGTTCCGTTGATGCCCGCCGCCTGCATGCGAGCCAGCGCCTGACGCAGCACATCGTTGCCCGAACGCCCGGGCCTCAACTCTCCCATCACGATGTCTTGAAGCTGGTTGCCCACGGCCAGCGCCCGTTCCAGGCCGGCCGGCGCCTGCGCTTCACCGGGTCGGAGAACGTAGCCCATGTGCTGCGTGTCGGTGTTGAGCCCGAGGGCCGTGATCCCGAAGTCGCAGTGGAGCACATCGCCGTGCAAGATCGCCGGATTGGCCGAATCGCTCATCTGGACGCCGCGCCGTTGAACGCTCACGGACGGCTGGAACCAGGTGCCGAGGCCCAGGTCGTTCACACGCTGGCGCATCCACCAAACGACGTCCTGGGTACGCGTGACGCCGGGACGGATGACCTGATTCGAGAACGCGGTCTCGATGATGCCGTGGGCGATCTTCTGCATCTCGACGTAGACCGCCAGCATCTCGGGCGGTCGCTCGGCGATATAGTCCACCGCCAGACGCTCGCGGCGCACGATTCGCGATCGGTATTTCTCCGGGAGCGCCGCCTGCAGCTGTTCCCACTCGCCGGCGCTGAGACCGTCGGCGAAGTTGTGGGTGTGCGAGATGTTGACCGCGATGACTTCGGGGTCGCACTCCTCGACGATCGGCGGCAAGAGCTTCCATTGATCGGGCCCGAACGGCTCGGCACGGCGTTGCTGGCCGCCAGCCGCGCCGATCTGAGCGTCGGGGTCGCGCACGACGCGGTACAGGTCACCCTGCGATGTCCCGCCGATGGCGATGCGCTCGACGCCCTCCTCGGGGCCGCGATCACAGAAGGCGTAGATCGTGCGCCGGCGCGCCGCCATCGTGGTCGGCGAGACCAGGGCCCGGAAGACGGGATCCTCGTTGTACTCGCGCATCGGCACGATCCACATGTCCACGCCGTGCTCGCGCATCAGTCGCGGCAGCACGCGCTCCAGCCGCAGCTTCAGCCAACCTTGCTGGATCTCGGCTTGCTCGCGCAGAGTGCCTAGAGGGCGGTCTTGGGCGGGTAGGGAGCCGGGCCATACCGTCGCGCATAAAGCCAGTAGGATCAGACGTTTCATTTTCGCGGTCGGGTTCAGGTTGTCGTCGTCATGGGCTCATAAGCCAGCGACGCGTTGACGGCCCCGCGGCGGCTGGGTCGCCGCAGGCCGCGCGGTCTGCAAGATCGTCGGTCCGCCCGTGCCCGGCTAGAGAAGCAGCCCCGAGTCCAGACCCGCGGCGATCGCCATCGCGTCCCAGAACATCTTCTCGTAGCCTTGCAACAGCCGCGCGCTGTGCGTGATGAGCGCGGGCTCGAGCCCCTGGTCCAGGTCGTGCTGGATGATTGCCAGCGCCTCTGACTCGAATGAAGGCACGTTGGCGAAGGCATCGAGAAACGCGGTGTCGCCCGGTGCGAAGCCGTAGCTCCATTGCAGCGCGAAGCTCATGCGCCCGCAGTTCGCACCCCAGGCGTCGAAGTTCAGCAGGATCGCGCCGGTGAACTCGGCGGCCGAGGCGTTGACCGCCATCCAGCTCAAGTAGGCGGCGTAAGCGAAACCGCGGGCGCTCACCTCGTAGTGGTGCAGCTCCTCCTCGCGCATCCCCAGCCGCGCCCCCAGCCGGATGACGTTTTCCAGCGCCTCCGTTTCCCCCTGAGTCAGCGCCAGAATGAAGGCGGCGGCCGGCCTCTGCTCGAATCTCCGTTGCATAACCTCGAACGACGCGAGGTCGCTCTTGACCACGTGGTACTGGTGACCCGGAAAGGCGCGGAGTGAGTCCTCGGGAACCGCTCCACGCTCCAGTGCATCGAGAAAGGGGTGGCGAAGGATCACGCCCTCGATGCCGGCCAGCGCCCGACGCGCATCCGAAACGACTTTGGCAGCGTTCGCCATCCCTCTTCCACCCGATCGTGTGTCCCCCAGAGATCGAACCCCAAAAGCTAACGTTGGGCGCTCGCGCCGGCCAAGCGGCGTAAAGACCGGACGGGGGCGACTCGGTTCCGGCCGGGGCGGGCTTGGCGTGGCGTCGCCCGGGGACTGAGCGCCAGGGGGCCGTCTGCCGTTCGCGGGGGCCCGCTCGAAATTTTATGATTAGACGCGATTCTCGAGCGCTCGCGCCCCGGCACGGTGACGGCGCAACTCTGCAAGGAGCCCAGGATGACGCAACCGGGTACGGAAGCCCAGCCGCTGCGCGTGGCGATCGTCGGCTCTGGTCCCGCTGGATTCTACACCGCCGAGAAGCTGTTGAAGCAAGAGGAGGTGGTCGTCGAGATCGACATGTACGACCGTTTGCCCGCGCCGTACGGCCTCGTGCGCTACGGGGTCGCCCCGGACCACGAAAAGATCAAGAACGTCACGCGGATCTACGCCAAGGCGGCGGCGAACCCGCGCTTTCGATTCTTTGGCAACGTCGAGGTAGGTGTACACGTGTCTCTCGACGATCTGCGACGTCATTACCATCAGATCTGCTACGCGACGGGTGCGCAGACGGACCGACGGATGGGCATCCCGGGCGAAGATCTCGAGCGCAGCCATCCGGCGACGGAGTTCGTGGCCTGGTACAACGGCCACCCGGAGTTCCGCGACTACGAGTTCGACCTGTCGGTCGAGCGCGTGGCGGTCGTGGGTGTCGGCAACGTGGCCGTCGATGTGGCGCGTATCCTCTGCCGTACGGTCGAGGAGCTCGAGACGACCGACATCGCCGACTACGCGCTCGACGCGCTGCGCGAGAGCCGGGTCAAAGAGGTTTACATCCTCGGGCGCCGAGGTCCGGCGCAGGCCGCGTTCACCAATCCCGAAGTGAGGGAGCTCGGCGAGCTGGACGGCGCGGATGTGGCGGTGCTGTCGGAAGAGGTGCAGCTCGATCCGCTCAGCGAAGCCGATCTGGAGAAAAGCGGCGACAAGGCGACGCGAAAGAAAGTCGAGATCCTTCAGAGCTTCGTCGACCGACCGCCGGCGGGGAAGCCGAGAACGCTCACCCTTCGGTTCCTCGTCTCACCCGCGGAGATCTTCGGAGACGAGCGAGGCCGGGTCAGAGGGATGCGTCTGGTGCGAAACGAGCTGTACGTCAGCGATGATGGATCGCTGCGGCCGCGGGCCACCGATCGGTTCGAGGACCTCGATGTGGACATGGTCTTTCGCTCGGTCGGCTATCGAGGCGTTCCGCTGGCCGGCCTCCCCTTCCACGAGCGCTGGGGCGTCGTTCCAAACGAAAAGGGGCGCGTCGTCGATCCGGATACCCAGCAACCGCTGGCCGGGGTGTATGTTGCGGGTTGGATCAAGCGCGGTCCGACCGGTGTGATCGGCACGAACAAGCCCGATGCCGGCGAGACGGTTGAAGCGATGATGGAGGATCTGGCGGCTGGCGTCGTCCTGCGACCGGAGCGCCCGGATCGGGCGGCGGCCGAGGATCTGGTGCGGCGCGGCCAGCCGGCTTTCGTGTCGTGGACGGATTGGCTGGCACTGCAAAAGCTGGAGGAGACGCTCGGCGCAGAGGGGGGTCGGCCACGGGTGAAGTTGACGAGCGTCGAGGAGATGCTGGCGGCCTTGAGCCGGGTGCGGTGATGATCGGTGGTATCGTCCTCGCCGGTGGCCATTCGGAGCGCATGGGACGTTCCAAGGCGCTGTTGAGGGCTGGCGGCGTGACTTTCTTGGATCGGGCCGTTCACACGCTGCAAGCCGGTGGTTGCGACGCCGTGGTTGTGGTGCTCAATCGCCGGGACCCCGATGTTGCCGCTTTGCACGAGAGCTGGGGCGTCGATGCGGCCTGGGCCGAGGCGGGTGGGGACGAGCAGATCGATTCGTTGCGCGTTGGGCTTCGAGCCCTGCCACGCACGTGTGAAGCGGCAGTGGTTCTGCCCGTGGATCACCCGCTGGTGAAGCCGGGCACCGTCCGCTCGCTGATCGAGACGTACAGGACACGCCGGGCTCCCGTCGTGCGGGCCGTGTATCAGGGGCGGCACGGCCACCCCGTGCTGTTCAGCGCGGCGACGTTCGACGAGCTGCTGCAGCGGGATCTTCCGGATGGAGCGCGCACCGTGGTCCGCGGGCACGCCCGGGATCGCGTGGACGTCGAGGTCGAGGACGCGGGCGTCCTCGTCGATGTCGACACTCCCGAGGACTATGAGCGGCATTTCGGGGCGTGACGGGCCGATCGCCGGCGACGGAGGTGTCACGGCCGCGGAGGCGGCGGAACGGGCGCTGTCGGCCCAGGAAGGCGGTCCGCCGGTCGCCCTGGTGACGCTGATCGCCGCGCCGGAGAGCGATCGGATCGGACGGCGTTTGGTCGTGACGGCCGACGCGCGGACGGGCAGCCTGGGTTCCGCGGAGCTCGACGCGGATGTCACGCGGCTGGCGCGCGAGGTTCTGGCGGCCCGGGGTCGCGGCGTGTACGAGCTGGAGCATCAGGGCGCGACGTGGGCCGTCTACATCGAGTCTCAACATGCCCGACCCGAGCTGCTGATCGTGGGTGCCGGTCACATCGGCCAGGCGCTCTGCCGGCTGGGCGGCCTGCTGGGATTTCGGGTGACGGTCATCGATGACCGTCGGGAGTTTGCGACGCGCGAGCGCTTTCCGGAGGCGGAGCGAGTGCTCGTCGTCGACTTCGCCGCGGCGTTCAAGGACGTGAGTGTCGGGCGCGACTCGTACGTCGTGCTCGTCACACGGGGGCACAAGTACGACTTCGACTGCATCGTCCAGCTGTTGAACATGGACACGAAACCCAATTACCTGGGCATGATCGGGAGCCGGCGACGCGTTCGTGCCACGTTCGAGGCCTTGTTGCGCGACGGCATCACGCCCGAGAGGCTGGCCGACGTGCGTGCGCCCATCGGCCTCGATATCGGCGCCGAGACACCGGAGGAGATCGCGCTGGCCATCGCCGCCGAGATCGTTGCCTGTCGGAGGGGGAGAAGCGGAGGGGCGTTGAGCGCACAGGAAGAAGTTCTGGCCCGGGTGGCGAGGAAGCGGGAGTCGCAAAAGCCCGACCCACACACCCCCCGGGACACGGGCGTAGCGCGAGGAGAAGATTCGAGTGCCTGATGACCGTGAGATCTACGTGGCCGTGAAGGCCGCGGCCCGTGAACGGCGGCCGTTGGCCCTGGCGACGGTCGTGCGAGTAAAGGGCTCCACGCCGCGCGACGCCGGCAGCAAAATGCTGGTCGGTGCCGACGGCACACCGGTGGGGACGATCGGTGGCGGCTGCGGCGAAGCCGAGGTGCTGGAGGCGGCGCGCCGGGTGATCGAGACGGGCGTTCCGCAGCTCGTCCGCGTCGAACTGACCGACGACTTCCTGTCGTGGAGCCCGGCGGTCTGCGGCGGCGTGATGGAGGTGTTCGTCGAGCGGGTCGGCGGGTCGGACTGAACGCGATCGCGCGGGACCTCAGGCGGGCACGATCCGGTCGATGGCGGCCACCAGGTCGTCGCCCAGCGAGATCTCCGCGGCGGCCGCGTTCATCTCCACCTGCTCGACCTTGCTCGCGCCGGTGATCGCCGACGAGACCTCGGGCCGGCGCAGGCACCACGCCAGCGCCATCTCCGCCAGGGTGAACCCGGCCTCTTGGGCGAGCCGCTCGAGCTTTCGAACCTGCTCGAGCCCCTCTTCCGAGAACCACGGCCCCATGAACTGGCGTCCCCGCTCGTCGGCCGCCCGCGAGTCGGCCGGCACATCGTCCAGCGACCGGTACTTGCCGGTGAGCACGCCGCGAGCCAGGGGCGAGTAGACCAGCAAACCCAGACCTTCCCGGGCGCAGGTTTCCATCACGCCGTCACGTTCGATCTCGCGCTTGAAGATGTGATACTGCGGCTGATTGGAGATCAAACGGCGCAGACCCAGCGTACGACCCAATCGAACCGCGTCCTCGATGTTCTCCGCCGACCACATACTCACGCCGCCGTACAGCACCTTCCCCTGCGCGATCAGGTCGTCGATCGCTCTCAGCGTCTCGTCCAGCGGCGTCTCGCTGTCGAAGCGGTGGCACTGGAACAGGTCGACGTAGTCCGTTCGGAGTCGCCGCAGGCTCAGGTGCACCTGCTCGAAGATGTGCTTTCGCGACAGACCTTTGTCGTTAGGGCCCGGCCCGACCGGGAAATAGGCCTTGGTGGCGATCACGTATTCCTGGCGCGCCAGCGGGGCGAGCGCTTGGCCCAGCACCTCTTCGGCACGGCCGCCGGCGTACACGTTGGCGGTGTCGAACAGGTTGATCCCCAGCTCGAAGGCCCGGCGCACGCAGCGCACCGACGCGTCCTCTTCGGTCTTGTGGCCGAAGGTCAGCCAGCTGCCGAGCGCGATCGTGCTGACCTGAAGGCCCGAGCTTCCGAGTTTACGGTATTGCATCGATCACCACGTGGTCAGTGGTCCGTGGGCGGTGCGTACGTCACGGGCCGACGCACCCTCATTGTGATTCGTATCAGATCCTCAGGCTCATCTGCGGCTCGCCGGCCCGCGGCGCCCGCCGGATGGCGGCGCGGACGACCCCGGCGAGCTTGCGTGTGCCGATGGGTAGCTTCAGCGGCTTGCCGGCGCGCCCGCCGTCCTCCGCGTACGCCGGCTCGAGACCGACCACGTCACCGGAGAGGGTAATCGCGACGACAGTGTCGCCGGGAAGCAGGTCGATGAATCCGACCAGCCGGCCGGCCTGCAGCCGCGGCGGCACGAAGTGAACTCCCTTGCCGCCTCGCGACTGAACGCGCAGCTCATCGATGCCGAAACTGCGAGCCAGACCCTCCTCGGTGACGCCGAGAAGCTGGGCGTCGCGACGCGGGACGACGAACGCTGCGACCCTATCGCCGCGCGTGAGTTGTATCCCCCGGACGCCGGAAGCGGCGCGACCCATTGGACGCACGTCGCTCTCGTCGAAGCGGATCAGCTGGCCGCGTTGAGTGGCCAGGACCAGTTGATCGGCCCCGGCGGTGATGTGCACGCCGACCACCTCGTCTCCTTTCTCGAGGCCTACGGCGATGATACCCCCGCTGCGGATGTTCCCGTACTCCGACAATAACGTCCGTTTGACCCGGCCTTTCCGGGTCGCCACGACGACGTAGCGGTCGGCGCTGAACTCTCGAACCGTGTGTACGGCGACCGGGTCCTCGGCCAACCCCAACAGTTCCCGGATGCGCCGGCCCCGTGACGAGCGCGTGCCCTGCGGCACATCCCCGATTCGGGTCGCGTGGACCTGGCCGTCGTGGGTGAAGGCGAGGATCTGGTCCTCGGATTTGCTGAGCCAGAGGCGCGTCACGAAGTCATCGCGCGCTTCCTCCAGCGTCTCCGCGGCGGCCAGCCCTCCATCGTTGCTGGCGTTGCGCGCGGGTAGCGCCTTCAGGTAGCCCAGGTGGGTCAGGAACAAGTGCATCTCCTGCTCGGCGTCGCCCGTCGGCAACGGAAAGCGGCCGGCGTCACCGAGGATCTCAGTGCGGCGGGCGTCGCCGTAACGCTCGGCGATCGTATTCAGCTCGCGGCGCAGGAGGTCGCGGCGGCGTTTTTCGTCCTCTAGCAACGCCCGCAGTGTCTTGATGCGCCGGTTGACCTGGTCCAGCTCTTCTTTTAGCGAGCGCGTCTCCAGGTTGGTCAGCCGGCTGAGGCGCATCGCGAGGATGGCGTCGGCCTGTTTCGCGCTGATCTTCAAGGCCGAGCGTAGATTCTTGGCCGCGGTCTCGGGCGTGCGGCTGGACTTGATGATCTGGACGACCTCGTCGATGCGATCGAGAGCGACCAGCAAGCCCTCGAGAACGTGCGCGCGGTCTTCGGCCTTGGCCAGGTTGAAGCGAGCGCGCCGCACGATCACCTCGAGGCGGTATTTGATCCAGACTTCCAGCGCCTCCTTGAGGTTGAGCTGGCGCGGCACGCCATCGACCAGCGCGAGCATGATCACGCCGAACGTGTACTGAAGCTGTGTCTTCACGAACAGCTTCTCGAGCAGCTTGCGCGGGTGGGCGTCCCGCTTCAGCTCGAGCACGATGCGCACGCCGTCGCGGTCACTCTCATCGCGCAAGTCGCTGATGCCGTCCAGCTGGCCCTTGCGCACCAGCTCGGCGATGCTCTCGATCACCCGCTGCTTGCTCACCTGGTAAGGCAGCTCGGTGACGACCAGCGAGGACTTGCCGTAGGCGCCGGGCTCGACGTGCGCGCGTGCCCGCATGACGACGCGGCCTCGACCCGTGCGTCTGGCTTCCTCGATCCCATCCTCGCCCCAGATGTAGCCGCCCGTCGGGAAGTCGGGCCCGGGCACGATCTCCGACAGCTTGGCCAGCGAGGTGTTGGGTCGCACGAGAAGCTGTTCCGCCGCGGCCGCCAGCTCTCGCAGGTTGTGTGGCGGGATCTTGGTGGCCATACCCACGGCGATACCGTCACTGCCGTTCACCAGAAGCTGGGGGAAGGCCCCCGGTAGCACGTCGGGTTCGCGCAGGCGGCCGTCGAAGTTCGGGCGGAAATCGACCGTGTCCTTGTCGATGTCGCGCAGGAGATCGGTGGCGATGGGCGCGAGGCGCGCCTCGGTGTAGCGGTAGGCGGCCGCCGGATCGCCATCGACCGATCCGAAATTCCCCTGGCCGTCCACCAGCGGATACCGCATCGAAAACGGCTGTGCCATCCTCACCAACGTGTCGTACACCGTCGTATCGCCGTGAGGGTGATACTTGCCGAGCACATCGCCCACGACGGTGGCGCTCTTCTTGTGGGCGCGCTCCGGGCTTAAGCCCAGCTCGTGCATCGCGTACAGAATTCGCCGCTGCGCAGGCTTGAGCCCGTCTCGGGCGTCGGGCAGCGCGCGCTGAACGATCACGCTCATCGAGTA
>JABAOD010020185.1_pt1 | contig 13104 bp, 11 predicted proteins | sample 7062151 | NCBI WGS metagenome assembly JABAOD01 (sample SAMN14538626, study PRJNA623070) | marine sediment metagenome | biome: marine biome [ENVO:00000428]; feature: marine pelagic biome [ENVO:01000023]; material: deep marine sediment [ENVO:00002113] | place: India: Gulf of Khambhat ...
AAGAATTGAAATTCTGACAGATTTCAGAAAAGGAGAGTTCGACTGTTTGGTGGGGGTGAACCTGTTACGAGAAGGGTTGGATTTACCTGAGGTTGAGTTAGTGGCTATTTTAGATGCTGATAAAGAAGGTTTTTTGCGTAGTGAAACAGCATTGATTCAGACTATTGGTCGAGCAGCTCGTAATGTTAATGGGCGAGTCATACTTTACGCTGACCAAATGACTAAGGCGCTAGATGCGGCAGTGGAGGAAACTCGTCGACGTCGGGAGCTGCAGCTTAAATACAATGAAGAAAACGGTATTACACCACAAACAATCAAGAAAGAGATTAAATCAATTGCTGACCAATTACGAACTGAGCATGACGAAACGGTTGATACTCTTCTGAAGGTTGATGTGGAACTATATAAAAAGAATCCAAAGAAAGTGCTAAAAGAAAAACGCCGGCAGATGGAAGATGCAGTAGCTATTCTTGATTTTGAAACAGCTGCTATAGTGCGTGATGAAATCAAGTATCTGGAGGATTTAGGTAATAAATAACTGCACAAAGCTGATTTAAAAATAAATAAAATAGAGTTATACTTATGGTCATGGCAAAAGTATTTTTGATAGAAGACGATCTGTTCATCAGCGACATCATTGAAACTAAATTAAAGCAAGCTGATTTTGAAGTGGAAACTACAGCTGACGGTAGAAATGTAATTTCTAAATTAGATCAAGGTGAGTACGACTTAATCTTGCTTGATCTCATGTTGCCTAATAAGCATGGTTTTGAAGTGTTGAAAGAAATTCGTGATGATGCTACTCATGGCTCGATTCCGGTAATTATTTTATCTAACGAAAATGGTCCTGACGTAGAACAGAAGGCTAGTGAGTTAAATGCTAAATACTATTTTAAGGCGATGACTGACATGAACGAGTTGGTTAAAATCGTCAAAGAAGCTCTCCCAGCTTAAGTTATCGACACGTTTTTGATTACGGAGGTCACTTATCAGTTATAATGTAAGTAATGGTAACGACTAAGAAAGTCGCAGGTGGTTCTAATACAAAAAAAGCAGTTAAAGCAAAAACTGCTAAGTCTAAATCTGTCCCTAAGAAAACTACGAAGCGAGCTACAAAAAAAACTACTAAAAATACAACTAAAAAGACTACCAAGAAGGTAACTAAAAAAACCACTAAAAAAGCAGCAAAAAAGTCTACTAAACGAGCCAAAGGTACAGCTGCTTCGGTTAAAATTACTGCTGAAAACCGTAAATCTTTTGAGGAGAAGTTGGCACAGATTGAGGTTATTCATAAAAATAGTTCAGTTCTACCAAAGGAAAATCTCCATCAGTCACTAGCTGAGAAGAAGTCTGTAATGGTGCTTTCACCGTATCGTTTCCCGGTAAAGTCAGACAGTATAATTATACAAACAGCTCGCATTAGCGGCCTCTTCTTCGTGGCGATAGGTGCTTTCTTCACTATTTTTTATGCACAATTTTTAGCCCCAGGTTCAATTGCGGACGCACTAACCAAGGTGACTAACTTTGCTACTGTTTGTGATGCTAGTGACCCTGCTTGCGATCCAGATGGTGCTTATCAGGGGTATGAAGATATTGACCCTGAATCAGGTTGTTATTATGACGATACAGCTTGTATGGATGCTTACTACGGTGGTGACAGCTCACTTGAGACTAATACTGGATCAGACGGATCTGGAGGAGTTGAATTGTTAGATCCCACACCTCCTGCGGAGATATTCATTGACAGTAACGAACCTCTGGTTGGTCGGGTAACTATTGAAGTATATGTTGAATATGCTGATTCGGTGATTTTATACGTCGAAGATGAAGCGGGTAGTTACCATCAATTAGGTGGAGCTAATGAGCAGGCGGACGGTAGTTGGCACAAGATTTGGGATACAGCTTCATTTAATGATGGAAAATATAAAGTGAAAGCTGTGCTAATCAATCAATATGGCACCTATGAAGAATTCTCAAATTGGTATTTAGTGGAGAATAACCCAGTGGTAACTGAACCGGTTCTAGAGACTGGTACATCTTCTGATGGAACGTTAGGTGAGGTGACTGAGGAGGTAGTTGAGGATGTGGTGACCGTCTCTGGTTCAGACTTTGATTTGTTGGATGTTGAACTGTCGCAAGGAGGTACAGTAGCTGGCGAGTTGGAAGTTGGTGTGGTGGTGATAGATGCAGAGAAAGTGAAACTATCGCTGCGTGAATCTACTACTGGTGAAACAACTATCCTTGGATATGCGTATCAGGATTTTGTTGATGATACCTTTTGGACTTTTATGTTCGACTCCACTTCTTTTGTTGATGGAGAGTACAAATTGGTAATTCAAGCCTTTGGTTTTTCAGGGGAAAAAGAAACCAAGTCTTTAACAATTGATATAAAAAATACTTCTGTAGTTACTGCAGTGGAAGATGATGTAACAAATGAAACTACTGACACAACGGTGAATGAAGATGATATCTTAAAAACTTATGAACAATCTCTAGTCGAAGATACGTCTTCTACGGTAGAGCCGTTAATTGAACTTGATATTAATGGTTCATCTCCAATCAGTGACACAGTAGACTTGAGAATTAGGGTTGATGAAGCTGTTTTTGTGGAAGTCTATGCTACTAAAAAATTCTCAGGGCAGCCGCACTTTATCGGTTTAGCTGATCAAGTAGATGACGAAAGGTGGCTATTACGATGGGATACAACCAGAATTCCTAACGGTGAGTATAAAATAACCGCTAAGGTGAAGAATCCGTATGGTGTATTTGTTAGTGATTATCTAACAACTGTTATTTACAACGAAATCTTGTTTGTTACCGAACCTGAGGATGAAACAGCAATCAACGCAGATCTGGTTGAAGTTTACGAAGAGGTTGAGCCTGATTCTTATCTTGATATTTCAGATAATGACGTTTCAATAGAAGTTGCTGACGATTCAGAAACTACTGATGATCAATTTAGTGTTGATGGCAACACAGACGTTGAGCTAGATGACGAAGTTACAATTGAAGTTAGGGTCACCAACCTTTTGGAGGACTACAAATCTGAACTAGATGAAGAATTTTCACGCTTAGCAGCTGCTTTACGCATGGAAGACGAAGGTGCAGTGGATGATTCAAAGGAAAGAATTCTGCGTATCAAAAATCGTATTTTACAATCAGATTTAGCTGAGTTTGATCAGCAGGTTTTGATTGACCGCATTAATCAGCGTATTGCTGAAGCTGTTATTAGGGTTGAAGAAGCTGTGATTTTGACTGAGAAAATTGTTAAAGAAAGAACTGGTGAACAGGTTACTTTAGACAGTGACAATGACGGTGTGTCTGACTATGATGAAATTAACATCTTTAAAACTGACCCTCAGTCAGCTGACTCTGATGGGGATGGATTTATTGATGGAGCAGAAATTCTTAATGGTTTTGATCCAAAAGATGATACACCTGAAGCAGTGGTTAAGTATGAGTCACCTAAAGATACAGGTGTGGTGAGAGAAGATCTTTTGGTGGTAACAGATATTGTAACTGCTAAAGAGGATGAGGCTGAGCCAGGTGACAAGGCTGAGGCTATTATTACAGGTCGAGGATTGCCGAACAGTTTTGTGACATTGTATATCTTTAGTACCCCAGTTGTAGTAACTGTTAAGACTGAGGCGGACGGTACATGGGTTTACCGATTTGATAAAGAGTTGGAAGACGGTGAACATGAAGTTTATGTTGGTGTAACAGACAATGCTGGTAAAATTATTGCTAAAAGTGAACCGTTCAGGTTTGTAAAAGAAGCTCAGGCGTTTAGTCCTGAAGACGCAGCTGCGCCAGTAGCTGTGGGCAGTACAGATAACACCTCACTACTTTTATCTGAGTACATGATCTATGTGGTATTCTCAGTTTCAGTGGTAGCTGTAGGTTTAGTTTTGATCCTGCTTGGTCTGCACTTAGATGGTAGAAAGAGAGAAAATGAAATTGTAGAACAGCAGACAGAAACTGAGCCTGTTAATGCCTAATTTTTAAGGTACATAATGAAAAAAATAAGTACTTTACTCAAAAACGGTCTTTCTCGAGTGGTTGGTAATACCAATTTGCTGTTTGCTTTATTTTTGATTGTCGTACTGCCGCTATTACTTCTTTTTTCCGGTCGTCAATTTTTGCAGGTAGGAAAAGATAACCAGGATCTTTTGGAGCGTGAAAGGATTGGTTTGGTTCAAGATGTATTTGTTTCATTAGTTGAAACCACATCTGCTGATAAGTTAATTTTACAGTCAGAGATTGAGAATATTACCGATATTAATCCCGACATAGTAGCTTTTAAGATTGTGCAAAAAATTGACGCTGGGTACGTCACTCTAGTGTCGGATCATCGAGATGAAATTGGTTCTTTAGAGGAGGAAACGTACCTTTATGACCTAGCTTTTTCCAGACCCGATGAGTCCTTGGTGGAAACAGTAGTGATTGGTGGTGAGAGGTTAATGCGAGCTGTGAGACTGGCTGATGTTCGTGGTGGAGATTTTGTAATTCTTACTGTAACTTCAAGAGCTGCTATTGATCAGAAGTTCAAAAACAATGAGCAATTGGCCTACTTCACATTGTTATTCATCTTCTTGTTCTTGGTTGGTTTAGCTTTTTGGATCTCACGTTTGACTAATTATCAGATGTTATACAAAAATTTGCAGAAGACTTTGAAGGAGAAGGACTTGTTCACTAACATGATCGCTCATGAGTTAAGGGCCCCACTGACCGCCATTAGAGGGTACGCTAGTATGGCGCAGGAGGATCTACAGTCTGACGAAATGGAGAAATATATTAGTCGTATCGACATTTCCTCTGAACGATTGCTCAATATCATCAACGATCTTTTAGATGTGGCTCGTATTCAGTCTGGTAAATTGTCAGTAGATATTAGTAACTGCTCTATCAGTGAAGTGGTTCGTGTGGTTTCTGAGGAATTACAGGTAACGGCTGCTAACAAAAAGATTGTCTTGATTTTAGCATTGGAGGCAGAAGATATTTTTGCTTTTGCTGATAAAAAAAGATTGCATCAAGCCGTGACAAATTTGGTTAGTAATTCTATAAAATACACCAAAGAAGGAGCAATTACTCTAAGAGTTTCTCAGAAAAAAGAATGGGTGGAGATCAGAGTAGAAGATACAGGAATGGGCATCTCAGCTGAAGATCAAAAGAAGCTTTTCGCACCGTTCTTCAGAGTTAAAAGTGACAGCGTGGCTGCTATTACAGGAACTGGATTAGGTATGTGGATCACCAAACAGATGATTGAGTTAATGGGAGGAAAGATTGGGGTGGAATCTATTGAAGGTGTGGGAACACATATTGTGGTTTCGTTGCCAAAGAAAAGCTGGTAAATAAGATGTTGTTTTGTATACTTAAGTAATTNNAGAAAAAGATCGTTGTTCGTGGTGCACGTACGCACAACTTGCGAAATGTGGACGTAGAAATGCCGCGTAATAAGATGATTGCTATCACTGGGCCATCTGGTAGTGGTAAATCTTCCTTGGCTTTCGATACGATTTTTGCTGAAGGTCAGCGTCGTTACGTAGAAAGTCTTTCACCCTACGCGCGACAATTTCTAAACAAGATGCAGAAGCCTGATGTGGATGAGATTGCGGGACTTTCCCCAGCTATTTCCATTGACCAAAAGTCAGCTAGTCGTAACCCTCGTTCAACTGTGGCGACTATTACAGAGATCTATGACTATTTACGTATTCTGTACGCCCGAGTTGGTCAACCTTATTGTCTAGACACTGATGTTCCAATTGAAAAACTATCTCAAGATGAAATTCTTAACATCATTCTTAAATCCATTGAAGAAAAGGAGGTAAAGAAGGCGCAGAAAACCGAAAAAGTGATGGGTATTGAGTTGAGTAAGGGTAGGGTGTCAGTCTTTGCTCCAGTAGTGGTTGGACGTAAGGGTGAATACTATCAGTTGCTTTACGACCTTCTTAACAAAGGTTTTGAAACAGTTAAGATTGACGGTGAGATTAAACAATTACGGGAAAAGATTGTTCTAACCAAAACTAAACGTCACGACATTGATGTGTTGGTGGATGAGATTTACGTCAGTGAGTTTACCGATGATCCAAAAGGTTCACATGAGCGTTTGTCTGAAGCGGTGGAGATTGCCTTAGATCAAGCTAATGGAATGGTTAAGATTGAATCACCAGATGGCTCAGAACGTACCTTGTCAGCTAAATTTATTTGTCCAGTTGACGGGTCGTCGTTTCCTGAGGTTGAACCACGATTGTTCTCATTCAACTCACCTTATGGAGCTTGTGAGGAGTGTAATGGTCTAGGTGTGGTGGGTATTTTTAATACTGATGAGTGTCAGTCCTGTAAGGGGGCACGCTTACGGCCAGAGGCGTTACGAGTTTATTTGCAATCTTCTTTTGTAGGTAAAGACAAATTAGGTCTCAACATCGTAGATTTTACTAAGCTCACCGTTTCAGATGCAGCAGAGTTTATTGCCGGTTTAAAACTCACTAAAAAGCAACAAGATATTGCCTGGCCAGCTTTACGTGAGGTGATTGAACGTCTGGAGTTTATGAAGAATGTTGGGATCGAATATCTAACCCTTGATCGTCGAGCCAACACTCTTTCTGGTGGTGAAGCCCAACGTATCAGACTAGCTTCACAGTTAGGGTCAGGTTTGGTCGGTGCGTTGTATGTGCTAGATGAGCCAACGATTGGTTTACACCAGCGTGATAATGATAAGTTGATTCAGACGCTAACAGAGTTAAGGGATTTAGGAAATACTATCATTGTGGTTGAACACGATGAGGATACTATTTTTGCTTCAGACTACATTGTAGATATTGGACCTGGGGCGGGTGTGCACGGTGGTGAAGTGGTGGTGGCAGATTATCTGGAGCCACTTTTATCAGCAAAAACCAATAAACACAAATCGATCACTTTGGATTACCTGCGTGGAGATAAAAAAATCGAAATCCCAGAACGTCGCACTAGTGAAAAAGGATCTATTAAAATTAAAGGTGGAAAAGCTTTTAATATTAAAAATCTAAATGTAGATATTCCACTCGGACGACTGATTTGTGTGACTGGTGTATCTGGTTCTGGTAAGTCGACATTTATGTATGAAATTCTACATAAGAACTTATTGGCTCGTCTTGAAAAACGACACCGCACAGCTAAGGTGTTTAATGTAAAAGAGATCACCGGTACTGAGTATTTAGGTCGGACCGTATTGATTGACCAGTCACCGATCGGACGTACTCCACGTTCAAACCCTGCTACTTACACTGGTGCTTTTACTCATATTCGGGACATGTTTGCCGCTACCAGCGAAGCTCGAGCAAGAGGTTGGAAGCCTGGACGGTTTAGTTTCAATGTTAAAGGAGGTCGTTGTGAAGCTTGTCAGGGTAATGGGGTGGTGGCGATTGAGATGCATTTTTTACCGACAGTGTATGTTACTTGTGACGTTTGTGATGGCAAGCGATTCACTAAAGAGACATTAGAAGTTCGGTATAAAGGGAAAAATATTCATGAGGTGCTTCAGATGAACATTGAGGAAGCAACGGAGTTTTTTAAAGATGTGCCTGCTATCTACGAGCGTCTTAATTCAGTACTTAATACCGGACTTGGTTATCTTAAGTTAGGTCAAAGTGCTACCACTCTCTCAGGTGGTGAAGCTCAGCGTGTAAAAATTGCTTCGGAGCTTTACCGTCCGCATACTCAGAAAACTATTTACTTACTCGATGAGCCAACGATTGGTTTGCATTACAAAGATGTGGCTAAGTTGATAGAAATCCTGCAAGAACTGGTTAACCGAGGTAATACTGTAATGGTGATCGAGCATAACCTTGATCTGATCAAATGTGCCGATTATGTTATGGATATTGGACCAGAAGGTGGTGAAGGTGGCGGTCAGTTGATAGCTAAAGGAACCCCTGAGGAAGTGGCGGATAATGAAAAATCTCACACTGGACGATACTTAAAAAAACTTCTCTAATTAAAAACCGTGGATAGCTCTTCACACGAAGGGAATAATTTGGTATATAGTATATTTTTAGGAGCTATTTTTGAAAGGGGGTTTGACCCATGTGTAGTAAAGCTCGCGCTAAAGCCTTCGCCGCCGCCAAGGAAAACCCTCTAGGGTTTCTTCTTCAACATTTTGACTTGACTCCTGAAACGGATCAAGAGTCGGTCAAAAACAAGTTTGCCAAATTTGCAGGTCAGACGGGTATCGAAGCAAGAACCGCTGAAGCAGCGGCCGTTGCTTTTATCGAAAAATCCGAGGTACCTGATTTTGTGCTACAGGCTGCGTCCGGAGCAAAAGTCGATCACTACGCCTAGATGACCATGATGAAATACTAGGCCTGATCATCGCCCTATTTGGGGCGATTTTCATTTCTCTGTTATATTTACTGCATGAACAAAACTGATCTTGCTAAGAAAAAACTACCTGACGCACCTGGGGTGTATTTTTTCTTAGGGTCAAAAAAAGAAATACTCTACATTGGTAAAGCTACCTCTTTACAAAATCGAGTTCGTAGCTATTTTACAAAAGATCTCAAGGGAAAAAGGTCTGAATTGATTGAAAAGATGGTGGCTGAAGCCAAAACTGTAGATTGGACTGAGACTGAAAGCGTGCTGGAAGCCTTAATTCTTGAAACTAATTTAATTCGTACTCACAAACCGCGCTATAACACTATCGCTAAGGACGACAAAAGTTATAACCATCTTGTAATTACTAACGAAGAGTGGCCGCGTGTGTTGGTGGTGCGAGGAAAAGATTTGACGGAGCAGTTTAACGCAGAAGAAATTATGTATGAGTTCGGACCATTTCCGAGCGGTTCACTTTTCAAAGAAGCGTTGAAAATTGTTAAAAAACTCTTTAAATTTTATGACACAGCCAAACCTTTGGGGGAAGAGAAGAGTAAGGTAGTGAAAGGGAAAATTGATTTCAATAGACAGATTGGTTTATATCCAGATGAAGAAAATAGGGAAGAGTACCAAACTACTATTAACCACATCAAACTATTTTTTGAAGGAAAGAAGGATGTCATTATTAAAGATCTTAAGCAGAGTATGCTGTTGGCTGCAAAAGCAGAAGAGTTTGAAATAGCTAATCAGCTAAAGAAAAAAATATTTGCCCTACAGCACATTCAAGATGTCTCATTACTTAAAGACGATGCTAGGATTTATCGTGATGAAAAAACTGTCCGTATGGAAGCATATGACGTGGCTCATCTGGGTGGTGATGACATGGTGGGAGTGATGACTGTGATTGAGGGAGGAGAGCCTAAAAAAAGCGAATATCGAAAATTTAAAATCAAATCAGTCGATAGAAGCAATGATCCTGGTGCCCTAAAAGAAATACTTCAAAGACGTTTAGCTCACACAGAATGGCCTTACCCGCAGGTAATTGTGGTAGACGGCAGCACAGCACAAAAAAACGCTGCTGAATGGGTGTTACGTAAAATTGGGGTGGTTATACCTGTGGTGGCTGTTGTGAAAGATGAGCGACATAAACCAGAGCGTATTATTGCTGCGAAAAAGTTACTAACTACTTATGAGGATGATATACTGCTAGCCAACGCAGAGGCCCACCGCTTCGCAGTTAATTATCATCGTCAGAAACGTAATAAAAAATTTCTGACATAACATTTATGCTGTTTCTGCAGTTACAACACGTATGACAAAAATTGGATTTATTGGACAGGGGTGGATTGGTAAACATTATGCAGATGATTTTGAGTCTCGCCTTTATGATGTGGTGCGTTATTCGTTAGAGGAGCCTTACATACAAAACAAGGACCAGATTAAGGATTGTGAAATTGTTTTTATTGCGGTGCCAACTCCTACTACACCAGAGGGTTTTGATTATTCACCAGTGCGAGACGCTCTGACAAATCTAAAGCCAGGTACAACAGCAGTGATCAAATCAACCTTAGCTCCTGGTACAACCGAAAAATTACAGGATGAGTTCCCAGATTTGTTTGTACTTCATAGCCCAGAGTTCTTGCGTGAAGCTTTAGCAGCTTATGATGCAGCCAATCCAGATAGAAATTTGGTTGGAACTCCTAAGCAAACACCTGAATTTAAAGAAAAAGCTGAGCAAGTACTTCGCATCTTGCCAGAGGCTTCATACAGTAAAGTGATGTCGGCCAGGGAGGCCGAGATGGTTAAGTACGCCGGTAACTGTTTCTTGATGACTAAAGTGCTGTTTATGAACTTGTTGTATGACCTAGTAGAGGAGTCTGAGGCTGATTGGGCGGCTGTCCGTGAGGCAATTGTGAATGATCCACGTATTGGTGAAAGTCATACTAAACCAGTTCATGTTAGTGGCCATATCGAGAATAGAAAAATTTCTAACCAAAGAGGAGCCGGAGGTCATTGTTTCATTAAAGACTTTGAAGCTTTTCGTTTGCTTCATAATGATTTGGTTGGCCAGCCAGAGTCAGGTCAGCTACTTAAAGCTTTAACTGAATACAACATCAAACTCTTGCGAGACAGTGATAAAGATATTGATTTACTTAAGGGCGTATTTGGTGACAAAATGAAGGTTGCGGACTAGTGAAGTTTGTAATTTCTAGCCATGTTATTATTTAGGCATGAGTAACAGACGAGTTGCAGTTTTACGTGGTGGTAGAGGATTTGAATATCAGCACTCAATGGAGAGTGGGGCTCGTGTCACTAATGCATTAAAGGAAAACAATGAATTTGTTAAGGACATTGTTATCACCAGGGGTGGTGAATGGTTACATAATGGCTTAACTCACAACCCGCACAATATCCTCTCTGATATTGATGTGGTTTTTGTAGCTTTACATAGCGGTCATGGTGATGATGGAGAAGCGTTGCGGGTAATAAATGACCTAGGTATTCCATATACTGGCAGCGGCGTGTTTGCTTCTGTGATGGCTTTAGATAAATTCTTGGCCAAAAGAATGATTAAAGACTTAGGCATTACAACTCCTCGTTATATGAAAATAACTCGTGATGGTGTGAATGACTTATCTCGCACCATCGCCAGCCTCACTGAACTATTTGGAACACAATACGTCATTAAGCCAGTCACAGCTAACTCATCTGTTGGAGTGATGTATGTCTCAAATCCCAGCATGTTAAGAACAGCAGTTGAATCAGTATTGAAAGATCATGAAGCTGTTTTAGTGGAGGAATACATCGCTGGTAAAAATGCAACAGTAGCCATTTTAGAAGACTTTAGAGGCCAATCTCACTATTTGTTCCCACCGATTGAAATTGTTTTAGATGGTGATCAAAAAGTTTATTCAATGATTGATAAAAGTGGTTATACAAATAATGAAATTTGCCCCGGACGATTTTCTGCTGCTGAAAAAAATATGCTTCAGGATAAAGCGCTCGCAGTGCATAAAAATTTGAATTTATCACAGTATTCACGGTCAGATTTTATTGTTCGTGATGGTGAAGTTTACTTCTTGGAGGTGAATACACGTCCGTCCTTAGATTTTAATTCGTCTTTAGATGTGGCTTTTAATAGTGTGGGTGTAAGTTTCTTTGAGGTAGTGGAGAAACTTTTAGAGACCGCAAAATGTACCAGATAATATGAAACACGTAGCAATTCTTTGTGGAGGACGCTCTTATGAGCATGAAGTGTCAGTAATTACGGGTCTACAAGTAGCTGAAGCTATTGATTCAAAAAAATACACTTTTTCATTTGTTTATTTTGATAAACATAACCAAGCTTGGTTAATCCCAACTTTAAAAACTCGAAAGGATTTTAAAAAGAAGCGCCGGATTAAGGTAGATATTGTAAAAAGAGAAGACGGTACGTATTTACAGTCCGCTGGCTGGCTCCCAGTAAAAAGAAAGATAAATGTTTTCTATTTAGCTTTTCATGGTGGTTCAGGTGAGTCTGGTCCAGTGCAGGGATTGTTGGAAGTTATGGATGCCGCGCATACCTCACCGACTCAAGAAGGTTCTGTTTTAGCGATGAATAAATCTGTAACAAAAGAAATATTGCGAGCTAAAAATCTACCGACGCTCGACAGCGTGACTGTATTTACTGCTGATTATGAACGTGATAAAACTGCCGTTCTTAAGAAAATTACAAAGGATCTAGAAATGCCAGTCATCATTAAACCTGTCCATCTCGGTTCTAGCATTGCCATAGAAGTAGCTCATGATGAGTTGGAGCTTGAAAAACATCTCACAGTAGCTTTGCGGGTTGATAAAGAGGTGTTAATTGAGCCTGCTTTGCAAGACTTCACTGAATTCAACGTGTCTGTTCGTTCTAATGGTGTAGATTTGGAGTTATCACCAATTGAAGAGCCTAAGAGAGAAGGGGAGGTGCTGTCATTTGCTGATAAGTATGACAATGGTTCTAAAAAGACTGGTGGTAATCAAGGTGGTGGTATGGAGCTTTTAGATCGTACAGTACCCGCTAAAATTTCTGACAGTTTAGCAGCTGAGATTAATGAATTAGCAAAACAAATTTATAAAGCCGTGAGACTTGATGGTTTGGTTAGAATTGATTTCATGTACAGTGAAGGAAATTTATACTGTACTGAAGTTAATCCAATCCCAGGCTCTATGTCATTTTATCTTTGGGAAGCTGCTGGTGAGCAGTTTAGTGAGCAGATAACTCAAGCGATTGAAGATGCTTCGCAGCGTAATAGTAAAAAGGTAAATATTGTTCCATACCAAACTGATATTGTTGATAAGTTTGTTTCTTAATTATTATAAGTAAGCTAGGTCTGATTGTTCTGGTAATACTAAAAGAATTTCTTTCTCACAATCTAAATAGTCACTAGGTGTGGTCAGTACATCTTTAGCAAATTCCACTATCTCAGTTTCTAGATTTAGAACTTGCTTGATGTCTTTATGAAAGACGCTTGGNNATCTAAATAGTCACTAGGTGTGGTCAGTACATCTTTAGCAAATTCCACAATTTCTGTTTTCATACTCAGAACTTGTTTAATGTCTTTATGAAAGACGCTTGGATTAAGTATTACTCGGTCTGCAGTTTCATTCAGTAACGATCCAAGATTACGATTCACTTCAGAATTTTTTTGACCCTGTTCTCCAATACCAGCCGTCATGACCACTAAGGTTTTTTTGAGATTGTTGGCCATCCGTTTCGCTTCAAGAATGTTT
>JABAOD010011198.1_pt2 | contig 13096 bp, 12 predicted proteins | sample 7062151 | NCBI WGS metagenome assembly JABAOD01 (sample SAMN14538626, study PRJNA623070) | marine sediment metagenome | biome: marine biome [ENVO:00000428]; feature: marine pelagic biome [ENVO:01000023]; material: deep marine sediment [ENVO:00002113] | place: India: Gulf of Khambhat ...
GTCGCCGCGCTTGTGCTTGTGCTGGTTGACCGGATGTGGAAAAGACTGCCTCCCGATCACCCGGTGGTCTATGCATCGCCTTGATTTGCCGCCCAACTTCGTGAGGGAGCGCTCGATGGCGTTCCCTGTCGTGATTCGTCGTGGGCCTTGCCGGCGTTGGGCGGCCGTACGAGCGCTGTGGCGCTGCCTTTGAAGGACGGGTAAACGATGAAGACCGATCGTCCGAAACCTGAAGGCCCCCGCGGGCTCGTGCTGCCGCGCTGGGCCGTTCCCCTTGTATGGGCAGTCCTCGTGCTCGCCGTCCAGATCCTCCTGCCGTGGGCCATCGCCAGGCTTGGGCCTCGCTTCGGCTGGTCGGAAGCGGCCCCCGGGGGGTGGAATCTCGCCGGCCTGCTCCCGGTCGCGCTCGGACTTGGTTTGTACGCCTGGTGTCTCGCTTTCCACTTCATCAGCTACCCGGCTTCGGTCCGTGTCGGCTTCTCTCCGCCGCTTCTGGTGGTAGCCGGGCCATACAGGTTCTCTCGGAACCCAATGTACCTGTCGGCCCTCATCGCATGGCTCGGATGGACTATCTTCTACGGAAGTCCTTCGATTTTGGCTGCGCTTGTGCTTCTCTGGTCGGTGTTCGCTATTCGCGTGATCCCATCCGAGGAACGCCAACTCCAGCAAATGTTTGGTGACGATTACCTGGACTACAAGCGCTCAGTACCTCGATGGTTGGGGCGGGTCTGATCTGGCTCCGCTCATCAGGTCTTCGGCGGCCCGGCAGCTGGCTGAACGCGGCTCGGCCCGCAGGCGAGAGGGGCAGGGCGCTTGGCCTGCCGCCTGATCTTCTGACCGTACTCCTCGATTCCGCCTCCCCGCAGATGCGCCCAATTCCGTGAATTGCTGTCGCAGGACCGCCGCACTGCTGGACAAAGTCGCGCCGTTCGCCCCCCTTGCCGCATGTTCATGCCAGATTGGGGCACGCCCAGGTGAGTTGGAATCAACCCGCTCTGGCACCAGACTCCCCCACCCCCAACCTACCAACAAACGAGAGAGGCGGCCCACTTGGGCCGACCCTAGGCTCTTCCCAAGCTCATGTCGTGTGTCGGATCTGTTTTCCGGGAGCGACCGGCCTTTGGGGACCCCGGACGGGCCGAGGGTTTCTACTTCTTGAGAAGCCTTCTAGCCTGGTCGAAGCCGCGAAAACGCCGGCAGCGCGTATACGGAATCGATTGTACCGGCGAGCGTGCGCGCAGCTTCGTCCGCGTCTGTTCCAAGCAGCTCGGCTCCAGGCTTGACGCCCAGATCGCCCAGAAGTTCTTCGGCCTGGCGACGGGTCTCGTGCTCACTGGAAGGGTGCTTTTTGATCAGAGCAAGTATCTCTCTGGCACGTTTCGTCTCGCCCTCACGTATGAGCAGTTCACCGATTCCGACGAGGGCATCCAGTTGCAGGCGAACAGACATGATCCCGATTGCACCTGCCAGCGCCATCCGATCACCCAGCTATCGCTGAATTGTGATCGCGCTCAGGAGAATATACTCGGCTTCGTCATAGTGGCCCATCGCATAGTTGACGCGACCCAACCAGAACGAGGACCATCCCAGGGGTCAGGGCTCGTCGAACTCTTTGCGGATGTGCAGGCTCTCGCGCAGCACCTCGTCCGCCTGCTCGTAGTTCCCCAGGTAGAATTCGACGCCCCCCTAGCCTGGTGAGGCTATCAGCTAACTCCTGCCGATTGTCCAGCTCGCGGAATACAGAATCGCCCTCTTTGAGAAGAGCTTTCGCATCGGCGTACTGTCCCAAGCGCGTCGCGAAGTGGGACTGCCCGATCAGTAATCTTCCAAGTGCCGGTTTGTGTTCGTCGGTGTGCGATCGGCGCCCAAGCGCTTCAAACGCCCGCGCAAAGGAATCCAGTCCTTCCTGATACCGGCTTCGGGTTTCGAAGAAGAACATGAGCGTCTGCGCCTGCTTGTCCAAAGCAGCGAACCGACCCTGAGCGATGGCCCAATGCCATGCCGCGCGTATGTTGTCCACATCCTCTTCGAGCTCTCTGTAAGCCGTCAACTGACGCTTGCTCTGAATCTCTTTTGCGCTGGTGCACGAATTCGGCGAAATAGCCGCTGANNCCGCTGATCGGGGCCTTTCGGCGGCCTGTATTCCCTAGGGTTTGCCGGCGAGCCGAGACGTATTCGGAGCAGCTCATCCATCTCCCCGTGAGCGAAACCGCAGTACTTCAAGCAGCTTCCCAACCTCGATGTCCCTCGCGGGCGCCAGCCTGAGGGGAAGCTCAGAGTTGACCCGATAGCGGTTCACCCGGCCCACACGCGTCTTTTCGATGTAGCCGGCCTCCAGGAGGTCAGCGATGATCTTCCGGATCGGGCGCTCGGTCATCCTCAGAGTATTCGCAATATCCCCGGCCGTGATCTGCTGGTGCTGGGCAATCAGAGCCAAGACCGCGCCGTGGCTGGTAATGAAGGTCCATTGTCGCACCGGCATATCAGAATTCCTCATTGACAGCTTGTGTAATACATGCTAATAATAGCATGCTTTATAGAGCAGGGATAGCAGCTTGGAAGCCGCTGACGGACAGCATGCCCTGCGGGATCTGCCCGCGGGCCTGGCCTGCAGCCTCCGGCAGGTCTCTCAGCAGGCGGCACGGCGGGCCAGCTCTTCGCGAACCTTCCCTGTTCAGGATCCCGGATGGCCATCCTATGCGCCGTGGGCGGAGAGATGCCATGGTGACATCGAAGGGATTTTACCTGAAGAGCGGAGCTAGCCTCTATCCGCCGGCAGGGACGCCAACCGCCCTTCTGTTCTTGGCGGCGTGCGCACCGGCCCAACCAGCTGCCTATGCACGGAAAACGTTCAGCCTGGCAGCAGAGCGGGGCTGGGATAGCCCCGCCATTTTCGTTCGCCCGGGCGATCAGTTTGAAATCACGGCCACAGGCAGTTGGAACACTGGGCTTGAGGAGAGGCCCTATGGCCCGGGAGGCACGGATAGGCTCGAACCCGACTCGATCCTGCCCTCGGCGCCCATCGGAGCTCTGATAGGGCGGATCGGCGACAACCCTCCGTTCCTGATTGGGGAACATGTGATCCAGACTGCCGAATACGGCGGCGAATTGTGGCTGAGCATTAACGGCCCTCTGGAAGGGCTGTCCGGCGATCCCGGTTCGTTAGAAATCGCCCCGATCCTGACTCCCGGTACGGCTGGACCCGCCCAGCGCTTGACAAATCACTACGGCGGCTACCTCCTGGCGTATCCATCTGAGTACCATACCGAGTTCAGCTTCTCCGTCAGGCAGTTCGAGGACGGCACATTCAGAGTCATGGAGCTGCCACCGTATGTAGCTTAGCTTGCGCAAGCTCAAGAGGGCTAATGCCATGAACGCGTTGAGATCAAGACCTGTGATGGGCCCATACAGATTGGGAGAATTGGCCCTGATTGCCGCTCTGGTCCTGTCGGCCTGCGCGCCCCGGGACCTGGACTCGAACCCCTCCCCTACAGCCTCGGCACCTCCCCCTGCGCCCACCGCGGGCCCGGCCGTTGCTTCCGCTCCATCCGTGGTTCCCACGCCAAGCGCAGCGACCGGGCAATCGGCGGTGGTCGTGTTCCTCAAGGACGGCGACATCATTGTATGGGAGGAAGCCACCGGTCAGAGCGAGACTATCTTCAGCGCCGGCGACGTGATCGCCGTGACGATGAGTGACGACGCCCAGGTCGTGGCCTTTCTGCGCCGCTCGGTGGTCCAGAAATCCGAAATGGAATGGTACGAGCAATCGGCGCTGTGGGCTGTGGATCGGAACGGGCAGAATCCGCGCGAACTCGTTTCGGCCGAATACCTGCGAGGGCTTCTCGACGCCTCGGAGACCGACTCCACGAACATCCCACAGATGGAGTGGATTCCCCGGACGCATCGTCTGCTCTACAGCGCCTGGACGTACTTCGTCCAGGCCGAGGGGGAATCGCACGCCACCCCCGCAGGGCTTTATCTTGTTGACGCGGATACGCTCACGCACGCGGTGCTGATACCGGCTGGGGACCACATGCGCTTCGCGCCCTCCCCCGACGGTGGACGCGTCGCGCTGATGTCCCTCACCGGCCTGAGCTTCGTCGATGTGGACGGCAACAACCGCAGCCAGGAGGTACTGACCTATCCTGGCGTCGGCATCGGCGGGTCAGCCTTCCCTGCGGGGGTCTGGACTCAGGACTCCCGCGCCTTCGTGATCACCGGTTCTATCGAGCCGGAGCCCAGGACCAGCTTGGACTTCACCATCTGGCGTGTCCCCGTAGACGGCTCAGCCGCGCAACTTCTGGCCGCGTACAGCGCCTCGCACCCCGACTCCGTCACCTTCTCGCCTGACGGCCGCCAAGCAGCGTTCTTCCAGGGGTATCCCCCAGAGGGGGTGGTCACCGACTACGGCTGGTTCGTCACCCCGCTCTGGCTGATGACCTGGGCCCGCTGGCCGCTTCAGGATCCGCGTACTTCTTCTGGCAGAACCTGCACTGGTCCCCGGCTGGAGCGGCCTATGCCGTCAGTGAAGGGACCTTGTTCCAGCTCTGCCCTGAGGCCACGCAGGATTCCGAAGTTTGCGGCGAAGTGCTCGACATGGGTGACGGGATCACCACGATCCAGTGGATCGACGGCACCCGCTTCCTCTACGTAACTCGCGAACCGTATGATCTTTACTTCGGCAAGCTGGATGGTACGCGCATCCGGCTAGCCGAAGGAGCGGAGCGGTTCGCGGCCGCGGCGATGACCTGCCAGAACGACGCCGAGCTCGTGATGGAGGCTGACGGCCCTGGACCACTGCAGGTCGCTCCTGGTACCCTGTTTCGCAACACCTGGCGGATGCGGAACGCCGGGAGCTGCAGCTGGGATCCTTCCTACCGGCTTGTCTTTCTCGGCGGAGAGCGGCTGGGCGGCCCGCGCAGCCTTCCTCTGGCACAGACCATCCCGCCCGGTGCGGAAGTCGAGCTGTCGCTGAGGTTCATCTCGCCGGGTACTGTTGGGAGCTATGAGGGGCAGTGGCAGCTGTTCGCACCNNCCGACAGTGACAGTTGAGGTCGTGGTTCCCTTCGATGTACCGACCGGGCTTTCGCCTGACCAGATCGTCGCGAAGCTCGTATCGGGAAGCGGCGCGCGTCACATCGCCCTCGGAGCCGGGGCAGGTTGGGTAGCCAACGAGTACGACAGCACGGTCTCACAAATCGACCTGAGTTCCAACCGGGAGATCGCAACGGTGCCGGTCGGTAGTTCGCCTCGCTCGGTGGCAGTGGGCTATGGTGCGGTCTGGGTTATTAGTTTGGCCGATGGAAAGGTCTCTCGGGTCGACCCCGCCACCGGCAGCGTCGACGGCATAATCCCGCTCGGGCCGTCGTCCGAACCACTCGCCATCGCGGCAGGTGCGGGAGCCGTCTGGGTCACGAGCATGGTCACCGGCGGCGAAAGCGGCACGGTTTTCCGCATCGACCCAGAGGCAAACCAGGTTGTGGCCTCGATCGAGGTCGAACGCTGGCCGGCACAGGTTGCGGCCCTGGAGGAGGCTGTCTGGATCACTCACTCAGTCAGCCCGATCGTCTCAAGGATCGATCCAGTGACCAACGAGGTCTCGGCCACCCTCAGCCTCGAGTGCCCAACGATGGGACTGGCGGCTGAGGCAACGGCCGTCTGGGCCACGTGCGTGAGCGAACCAGTCCTGTTTCGCATTGACCCACGGAGCAACCAGGTCGCTGCCAAGATTGCCGTCGGCTCTCTCTCCAGACAAGTCGCCCTCGGCCCGAACGCGGTCTGGATCATCTCGAACGCCGATAACACGCTGATGTTGATCGACCCTGCCACGAACCAGGCATCCCGTGTCTACGCCCTCGGCTTGGAGCCGCTCGCCGTGGCCGCGTCCCAGGACGAGGTCTGGGTCGTCATGAGCGGCGAAGACGCCGTCTGGAGAATTAGGCCCTAGCCGCGCCGAGGCTGCTGGCCGTCTAGCATCTATGAAAGCGCTGCTGCTGTCAGGTACGTTCAAGTGGAATCAAAAAGCTCCTCACTGCGGCATGGCACTTTAACATTGTGGAGTTCAGTGCCAGGGTAAAATAGATGCGGTTCTTGGGCGCTGTGCGTATTTTACTGATGGCCATCCTGGCCGCCGTATTTGCGGCACCGGCGACGCTCGTCAACCAGGTCGCCGCCAGTTTGTTTGGCACGGAATCCGGAGCGTCAGCGGCTCAAGTGTCAGATCAAGCGAGATGTGGCCGCGAGGATCCTAGATCATGGAAATAGCCTTGAGCGACCGTAGGTCGGCTGAACTTCCGAGACAGCTTTTGGCGATACTTCTTGGCTCCCTTGCCGCGATCGTGGCCAACGTGGCCTACTGCTTCATCCTCAAGGACTTGGCCGGCATTGAGTTCATCGCTCTAGAGCAATTCCCTCCGCCGGAAGGCAGCCCCCCACCTGCTACGGATATAGTCACCTTCAGTATCGTTTTCTGCGCGGGTGCAAGCGTTGTCTTCTTGATCGTTGCCAACATGGTTCGACGGCCCGCCCTGGTTTTCGCGACGATATCCTTGGTAGTCCTGGTACTTTCCCTCTTCCTGCCTCTCATGAGTCCCACGCCGCCAATTCCTTTGGCAACTGAGCTGAGCCTTGTCAGCATGCATATACTCGGCGCAGCCGTGCTCGTTCCCCTGTTGGTCATCATCGGTCTTCCAAAGGTTCCCCGAGATGTGTCGGACGGGCAGCCAAACACTGATGCATCTGCCTGGCAACTCGCCCCTGAGGAACACAAGGACACCTTGGCGGGCACAGCCAGGCTGCCGGCGGCCAGAAGGCACACAGTTGATCTGATCCAGGCGTGTGCGGCTGTCTGGAAAGTGCTGCGTTCAATCCCTAGCCTGATCGCAGGAGGAAATCATGTCTGCAACAAGCCTCTATCGTCTGAGCGCGCTGGCGGGGATCGTGAGCGGACTCACGATCATCATCGGAAAACTGCTGATTCCCCTGCCGGACCCACGACCCGGGGAAGTTTTCGATTTCCTCTCCCCGTTATTCGCCTTGTTCTTGTCTGTGGGTCTCTATCTGCGCCAGCGGAGAGAGTCCGGCGTCTTCGGCGGCCTCGCCTTTATCCTGCTCTTCCTGGGCCTGTCCCTGGTTATTAGCCTCGCTTACTTCGGTGCTTTTATGGTTCATGAGATTCCCGAGGAAGTGGTTGATCGTCTCATGGAAGGTCCAAGCGGCCCGGTCTTCATCGGCTCCATTCTCATCTTTGTCATAGGTGAGCTCCTTTTTGGGATTTCCGTCATACGATCCGGTGTCTTCTCCAGGATTGCTGCCGTTCTATTCATGATCGCTATGATCCCGACCGTTCTTCATTTGGCCGATATCTTTCCCGAGAGCGTGGTCGTGATCAACTCTATCTTAGCGGGCGCTGCATTGATATGGTGGAGCGTCGAGCTCTACAGACTGGCGAGCAGCGAGGCGGCGGCCGGGTAGGGGGTCGGCGGCGCACCCCGGCCGCCAAGTAGGTATACGATTCCCTCAGCCCCCCAGTTGCTCAAATGGATGAAGCAGGGCTCTCCTAATGCTCAGGTGGTCCGTTCGAGTCGTACCTGGGGCACACGCAAACCAAGACGAACCGCTTTATCCCATTTGGAGGGGTCTTCCCTATTTTGCCCACTGCATTTTTTATTTGTCGTTACTCGAGTTAGCCTTAAGTTACAAATGTCTCATTGTTGCTGACGCGCTACAGATGGTATTGGGAGCGTAGATATCCTATCCACCTCGCGTGGATGAACGGATGCCTCCTGAGGCCTGGGGGACAACCGCATAGCAAGGCGGAAAGAAGCCTGATTTTGTGGGAGGCAGGTTCTTTTTTCTCGTCCAGAAGCTGAACTGAGACAAGGGGCGGAAGATCTTCCTGCGGGGGGAAAGGGATGTCTTCCCATCGGTGCTGCCTCTGCTAGGCTTCCGTCCCGCCGCAGGAGCGCCGGTAGAGCGTTGGGCTCCGGTATTCGATTGAAGGGGGTGACGAACGGACCTTGACCCATTTCGGGAACCCAGATGCGGCTAAACGCGAACGCGAGAGAACATCAAGCAAGGAGGCACGACCCATTAACGCGCGGGCAATTCCAACCGCCGCGCCGGTTCTGGCCCTGACGCTCGCCCTGGCGGGCGGCGCGGCGACCCAGGGCGAATCCCAATATTCCTGTGATGGCCAACCGGCCACCCTCGTGGCGACGACGTGCTGTGTGACACACCGGGCGACGGCGTGACTGTGGCCCTGGAGGGGGACGACCGCATCGAGACCTACGATGGCCACGACCCAGTGTGTGGCAGCCCGGACTCTGACGCCCTCTTTGGCGATTGGCGTGACGTGCCCGGCGACGACATGCTCATCGGAGGGCCAGGGGACGATATCCTGCATGGACAAGAGGGTATCGACGTCCTCGAGGGTGGGCCGCACAACGACGAGCTCTTTGGTGGGGAGTGCCGGGATGGCGGACCGCACGGCCTGAGATTCATGGCCTATGATTAAAGGGGAGGGGCTGGCCGCTCACCGCAAAGCCGCGGCAGACTGTCCGTCCACACTGTCCTTCCGGGAGGACAGGCAGCTCTAGAGCCTTATCTACCTTTGGCTTCAAGGAAGCCAGCATGGAAGAAAAGACATTTCTGATCTTAGGTGGTTATGGGACCACGGGCAGGCTGATTTCCCGGCTACTTCTGCAAGAGTCAGATGCCCGACTGGTAGTGGCAGGCAGGACTCTTGAGAATGCCGCGGCAACCGCAGCTCACTTGAACTCCAGATTTGGAGGGAACAGAGTTTCAGCAAGGTATGCCGATGCATCGGATGTTATGAGCTTGAAGAAGGCACTTCAAGGCGTGGATCTTATCGTTGTGGCTTCCAGTACATCCGAGCATGCCGAACAGGTTGCTCGCGCGACACTTGAAGTAGGAGCGGATTATCTCGATATCCAATATTCGACCAAGAAGACAGCCGCACTGAAGGCTCTGGCAGGGGAGATCAGGAATGCCGGCCTGTGCTTCATCACGGATGGTGGCTTTCATCCGGGACTCCCCGCAGCATTGATCCGCTACGCTGCTCAGTACTTCGACTACATGAAGACCGCCATTGTAGGCAGCGTGATCAAGGTGGACTGGTCCAGTTTGAGCGTGAGCGATGCCACAATCTATGAGTTCATGGATGAAATGCGTGATTTCGAGGCTTTGGTCTACAAAGAAGGTCAATGGAAGAAAGCCAGAATGCTGGGCATGAGGGACTATATTGCTATGGATTTTGGGGGTGCTTTCGGGCGGCAATATTGTGTACCCATGTTCTTAGAGGAGATGCGCTCCATTCCCATTCTGTATCCATCATTATCGGAGACCGGGTTCTTTGTCGGAGGCTTCAATTGGTTTGTGGATTGGTTGGTCTTTCCAATGGCGGCGATAACCTGGAGGCTGTTTCCCCGGAGGGCGAGGAAGCCGCTGGGAGAGTTGATGAAATGGGGTTTGAACACCTTCTCGAAGCCGCCCTACGGAACGGCGCTGAAGGTCGAAGCACGAGGTGAAAAGGAGGCTGAGGACAAAGCCGTGAGTGTAACTGTCTACCATGAAGATGGCTACATGCTTACCGCAATTCCCGTCGCAGGCTGTCTCCTGCAAGTTCTTGATGGGTCACTCAGGAGGCCTGGGCTTTGGACACAGGCCAACCTTGTTGAGCCAAATCGATTGATGGAGGATATGGAGCGATTGGGGGTTGAAGTCCGCCTTCAAGGTGATATGAGCGCTGAGAGCTAGTCTTCCTCGTCAGATTGTGTGAAGAGTGCCCGCGGCGACGGGCGCTTTGGGTCTTGGAGGCGGTTTCGCTCCCTATTGGGGTGGGAAACCCCGGAAGACTGGAAGAGACAAAGGGGGGCTCTCAGGCCCGGGCTTCGATCATCTTCGGAACCCTCCGGGATGTTGACCGCTGTTTGAATTGCGGCGCTGATACGTGGGTCGACATCGAGATGTCTGGCAAAGCCAAAGAGGGCCGCTTGGCGACGTTTTGGATCTACCGCAGGGCAGCCCGTCGCGTGACGCCCGCGGGCGGGTCTTTCGCAGGATCAACCCGGGGGAGCTCGAAGCCGGTTTCCGATCCTGGGCAGCGACGATCCGTGAGCGAGCCCAGGGCGAAGTACCGGCCGCGGTTGGCCAAAGCCTGCGCCGATCCAAGGACGGGGGCCCGGGAAAGAAGGCCCTGCAAGTGGTCAGGGGATGGGTCGGAGGGAGCAACCTGGTGCCGGCCCAGGAGAGTCGAGTGACTTCAACGCCGTTCCGCCCGGTTCGCGACTCGCTGGCCTGGAAGACACGTTGGCGACCCTGGATACCATGGGGTGCCAGAGGAAGATCGCCGAAACCATGATCGACCAAAGAGGGGATTATCTCTTGGCTGCCAAAGGGACCAGGGAGAACTGCCAGGAGGCCACCTGCCGGCCTTTCGGGTTCCTTCAGCCGGCTTTGAGGTGGAGTTTGGGGCGCCGGTCACGATCGAGACCATAGAGCTCCGGGTCGGGGAGGCCCGTACCGCCAGGACCGTGCCTCGGCTGTGGTGCAGGGGGTCGAACGAAACCGAGCGACTCCACCACGAGTTCCGCGGGACGGCAACCTCCGACCGGGTCCTCCGTACAGGCCGCCGGCGCCTCTGTCCGGCATCCATTACCTCCGGATCGAGACCCACGAGACGCCCTCTCCGGGACATGGCAAGCGATCCAGGTATCCGGAAGGGTCTTGGAGCCCTTCGCCGGACCGGCGGGGAAGGCACGCCTCCTCACCCACAACGCCCGGAGCCTCGCCATGGAAAGCGCCCCCCGCAGGCTGAGGCCGAGCGGTCGCTCAGGCCGCGACGGGAGCCCTGGGGATTGAGATCGGTCCGCGCAAGTCATGGCGGCTTGGCGTAATGCGGCCCTGGGGCTGCTGAGAATAGCTGGGGTGGAGACCGAGGCCGCCGGTGTGTGGGAGAGGGCGGGCAGGTCTGGGACCGCCGAGGTCTTCAGAGATGCGAGAATAGAACGGGTCCTAGCGAGCGGGTGCCCGGCTTGACAGCCTCCCAAACCTGCCTTATAGTAATCATGGCATCCTGTAATAACAAGTAAAGGAAACTTCGATTGACCGACGTCGTGGATCACGATAGTCCAATTCCCTACTATGTTCAGGTGAAAGAGGCTCTCCAGGCGAGTATCGAGCAAGGGCATTGGCAACCGGGTGAGCAGCTTCCGGGAGACATGGACCTGTGTCAGATGTTTGATGTCAGCCGGACAGTGGTCAGGCAAGCTCTCAACGAGATGGTCCACGAGGGCTTCGTCATCCGCAGGAAGGGCAAAGGGACGTTTGTCGCTGAGCCCAAGATCAGGGAAAGCCTGGTTCAAGAGCTGACCGGCTTCTACCAAGATATGGCGGAAAGAGGTCACCCACCGACGAGTCAGGTTTTGAAGCAGGAAATCGTTCCTGGTAGCCCGAAAATCGCCGCCCATCTGGAGATCNNTGAAATCGAACGCCTGCGATTCGTGCAGGCTGAACCTATCGTCCTGGTGACGACCTACCTGCCTGAAGCCCTGTGCCCCGAACTCATCCACGAGGATCTGACACGCCAGTCTCTGTATGCCTATCTTGAAGAGCGTTACGGTCTGGTCCTGGCACGCGGCCGGCGCGTCATACAAGCTGTTCCCGCCAACGAGTACGAGGCATCGCACCTTCAAGTCAACAAGGGAGCGCCGCTAATCCAGCTGGACAGCGTGAGCCACCTGGAGGACGGCACTCCCGTGGAGTTCTATCACGCGGTTCACCGAGGCGATCGCTCACAGTTTGAGGTTGAGCTTGTCCGCATTCGAGAGCAGGGCAAGGTCAGGGAGGTCATGGGAGGCGAGTCCACTGAGCTTCCGCCTAGCAATTCCAGAATCAGCCGCCGATGAGGGCAGCTCCGCGATTTTCGAGATGCCTATGCCCTGCCGGGAGCATTGGTGCCAATTTCCGCAGAAAACGCCGCGCCTGACATTCTCGCAGTTGGCCAAATGATCGAACGCCTTCACCGGGGCGGCATTGACCTCGACGCGCTGCCGTTTGCGCGCCTGGCAGGGATCGAGAGGAGGTGCACCGGAAACGAAGCGACGATCCGAGGAATTCACTGTCCAGCCAAATGAGTGCGATCGCTCATTCCGTTTGAGTTCTCTACTTGGAGAGACTCGGGAGGAGTAAAGAGAATGTTGGCAAGGAAGAGACTGGCTTTGACCCTGCTGGCGTCCCTGGCTGTGATGCTGCTGGCAGTCTCCTGTAGGCGGGCAGAGACGCCAGAGCCGCCAGCGATGGCTCGCTGGCAGGAACCCATTGTCATCGGCTGGACCCCGCCCGACATCACTGGCGTCTTCAAGACCGCCACCGACTTCTTCGAGCTGGCGGCTGAGGATGCGAACTCGCATGGCTTCAAGGTCGAGGTGATTTCGCAGTCGCCGGCGACGCACGTTGCCTTTGACGACCAGGTAGCGATCATCGAGGACTACATCGAGCGTGAAGTGGACGTCATCGCCATTTCGCCGATCGAAGTAGAGGTCATCAAGCCCGCGGTGCAGAAGGCAAACGAGCAGGGCATCCCGGTCATCATCGTGAACCTGCTCGAGCCTATCGAGGGTCTGGAAATCGAGTCGTACATTGGCTTCGATAACACCGTGGCCGCCGAGGTCACGGCCTATGCGCTGCTCGACTACTTCGGCGGACCGGGCGTCTTGGGCGCCGGCGAGATGGTCGACGTGGAGCAGGACCAGTACCTCGACTACGAGTTCTGGAAGAATCTCTACAGCGGTCTCACAGATGAAGAGAAGGCAGCCATCGTGGCACGAGGCGCCATCGTCGAAGGGGTCGCCGGAGGCTTCTTCTCTACCGCCCGGCTGAACGGCTTCCACAACGTCGTTGACCAATTCCCCAACGTCCAGGTTGTGGGCGAGCCTTGCGCCGCCGATTGGAACCGTGAGAAGGGCATTGCCTGCACGGAGGATATCCAGACAGCGAACCCGACGGGCCTCGATTTCATCTGGGCCGCCTCCAACGAGATGGGTCTGGGCGCCATGCTGGCTTCTGAGCCCGTTGG
>JABAOD010006982.1_pt2 | contig 13093 bp, 13 predicted proteins | sample 7062151 | NCBI WGS metagenome assembly JABAOD01 (sample SAMN14538626, study PRJNA623070) | marine sediment metagenome | biome: marine biome [ENVO:00000428]; feature: marine pelagic biome [ENVO:01000023]; material: deep marine sediment [ENVO:00002113] | place: India: Gulf of Khambhat ...
TTCGAGAGCTGCGACTTCGAGGTCCCCACCGCGATCCCCAGTTGTGCTCCGATCTCCTCGTGGGTGTACCCCTCCACGTCGTGCAACCAGAGCACCGATCGATATCCGTCGGGTAATTTGTCTAACGCCCGCTGCACTGTGACCCGATCCGCCGCCCGCGTTGCCGGCCAGCGATCCGGGTTCCCCAAGGTCGATTTACCGTCGAAACCCTGCTCCAGGTTCCGCCGTCGCGATGCCTGTCTGAGCCGGGTCAGAGCCGTGTTCACCGCGATCCGGTGCACCCAGGTCCCAAACGCCGACTCACCCCGGAAATCGCGGATCTTCTGGAACGCGCTGGTCCACGCATCCTGGGCCAGATCCGCCGCCAGATCGTCGTCGCCGGCCAGACGGCGCACGACGGTATACACCCGTGACGCGTGCCGCTCGTACAGCTGCCGCATCGCCTCGAGTTCACCCGAGCGGGCTCGGCGGATTAGCATGGCCTCGGTCAAGTCGACCAAACCGTGTTTCCCTCCGTCTCCCGTCAATTTAGACGGGCGGTGCCGCCGTGTCGTTGCCCGGCGAACGGCGGCTCCAGATCCCCATCAGACCGGGCCGTAGCGCCCGGGCCGCCGGCACCAGCAGCAGGGCGGCAACGACGCCGGCCAAAGCGTCGATCCCATAATGGAAGCGCCCGTAGACCGTACCAATTGTAAGGCCGACCACCAAAGGCAAGGCCACCAGCGCCACCACTCGATCGTGACGCCACGTCACCAGCACGATGGTGATCGCCACCGCCACATGCGAGCTGGGAAACGCCGCGCCCTTGCTGCCGCCGTCCGTCAGCACCCAATGGACCAGGCGATAGAACGGCCCGGCCGCCAGCTCGCCCCCGATCTCCGGGAATTGGTAGAACGGTCCCGCCACCGGGAAAACGATGAACACCAGATAGCAGGCGAAGAAGACCACCAGCTCCACGTAAACCAGCTCTCGGAACCCACGCAACCGCCCGCGCAGGTAGAGGGCGGCGGCCGCCAGGGGCAGGAGCACCCAGTAGAGGCCGTAGAAAAAGTGGAGCAGCTCGCTCAGCCAGAGGCTGGGCAGCCGCTGGCTGAAGGTCACCGCCAGCTGTTCACCGAACAGCGCCTCCTCGAGCCGCAGCACGAACACGTCGTGGTACCCGTTGCTGAACAGCAGGGCGAGATAACGCAGCTCCCAGTAGAGGAAGGTCACGAACAGAGCGGGATAAGCGTCGCGGAAGAAGCCGGCCACGGAGGGTCCGGAGAGCGGACGGCCCGACCAGAGGAGCGCGACGGCGATGATGGCGACGTGGGCGAGGGTGAGCCCGAGCCACAAAGGCACGGAGAGCCGCCAGCCGAAGGCGAGGATGAGGGCACCGCTGAAGGCGACGTAGAGCAGGAAGACGGTGTCGGACGGTTGGGCGCCCGCGAGACCTCGGCGCGCCCAGCTCACAACCAACCCTGCTCTCGGTACCAGGCCGCCGTCTCCTGGATGCCGCGCTGGCTGTCGTATTGCGGCGACCAGGGCAGCTCGGCCATCGCCCGCTCGACGCGGCAGGTCCAGGCCCGTTCCAACATGTCACGCGCCCGTCGGCGATCGATCTCACCGGCCCGGCGTCCGGCACCAGCCAGCTGGGCGGCGACCGCGGCGGCGGTCAAAAGCGGAGACGGAACACGCAACGGAATCACGCGGCGCCCCACCGCTTGGGCGATGCCGCCCGCAAGGTCTCCCCAGCTCAACACCTCGGGGTGGGCGATGAAGTAAGTGTGTCCCACGCCCCGAGACGTCTGTGCGGCGTCGACCAGCGCCCGAGCCACGTCGCGCGCGTGTACGATCTGCAGCAGCCGCCGGCGCAGCCCCGGAACGACGACTACGCCGCGCGCCGCCATTTGAAAGAAGGTCAGGGTGTCTTCGTCGCGGGGTCCGTATATCGCCCCGGGTCGCAGCACCACCGTCTGCAGCCGATCCGCCTGCTTCCGTACCTCGTGCTCGGCCGCCAGCTTGCTGCGCCCGTAGTCGCTGTTGGGCTGGGGTGGGTCCTCCTCGGTCCGCGGGCGTTCGAGGCTCCCGGGCCCCGCGGCGGCCTGGCTGCTGCAGAGGACGAAGCGCGGCGGATCCGCAAACTGAAGACATGCGTCAAGCAACGCCGCCGTCCCGGCGTGGTTGGCGGCGAACAGCGTCTCTCGCGCCCCACGCGTGAGACCCGCGCAGTGGATCACGGCGTCGACCCCCTGAACGGCCGCGGCGAGGTTTGGCCCGGTCAGGTCGGCCTCGACCAGCTCGATCGGCTTACCCTCCAGCCAGCGCCTGTTGCTGTGGGCGCGGACGGTGCAGCGAACCGTATAGCCTGCTTCGAGCGCGACGTCGACGACGTGACTGCCGACGAACCCGGTGGCGCCGGTGACCAGCAGCCGACCCATCTCAGGGGGCATGACGAGAGGACCGCGTCGAGGGTGTCCGGCCTGCCGGGGAGCTTACGAGCATCAGGCGCTGAGCGAGCGCTCGAAGAGCCGATAGGTCTTGTAGCGCGAGAACCCCATCTTTTCCAGCGCGCTCCACATATTCGTGTTGTCCTCGAGGATCCAGGAGCTTTCCGCCACCGTGTGACCCTTGCTCACGCCACGCTTGAAGATCTCGACGTAAAAGAACGATGCGAGACCGGTGCGACGATACTGCGGCCGGAGTCCGAGCGTGATCACGCGGATGCCGTTGATGCGCCGCATGTGCCAGAGGAGTTTGAGAAGGCCGAAAGGAAAGAGCCGGCCGTTGGCGTGGCGAATCGCCTGGTTCACGTCGGGCAGGGCGAGCGCGAAGCCCGCGGGCTCGCCGTCGATCTCGCCGATGAGCGCCAGGTCGGGATCGACCACGGGCTTGAGCTGCTTGGCCATGTGGGCGACCTCGGCGTCGGTCATCGGCACGAAGCCCCAGTTCCTCTCCCAGGCCGAGTTGTAGATATCGAGGACGAGGGCAACCTCGTCATCGAACCTCTTCATGTCGATGGAGCGGACGCGAATCTCGGCACCGGACCGCTGGATCAGCCGCTGCAACCGTTCGAAGCGGCGGTGCTCGAACGCCGCTTTGCGCACCTGATAGGCGAGCAGGTCCTTCACCTTGGTGAGGCCCCACGTGGTCAGCAGCTTTTCGTAATAAGGCGGGTTGTAGGGCATCATCACGTAGGGTGGGTCGTCGAAGTTCTCGACCAGCAGCCCGCAGTCCTCGTTGGTCGAGAAGTTGGTAGGACCGCGAAGACGGTCGAGGTCGCGGGCCCGAACCCACTCCGCCGCGGCATCGAGCAACGCCCCCGCCACCTCGGAGTCGTCGAGCGACTCGAAGAGCCCGAAGAAGCCGACCCTGTCATTATGAAAGCGGTTGTGTTGCCCGTTCTCGATGGCCGCGATCCGGCCCACCGGCCGACCGTTGCGATAGGCCAGGAACAGCTCGACGGCGCCGTGCTCGAAGAAAGGGTTTTGGGGGTCGATGCGCTTGCGCTCTTCCGCCAGCAGCGGAGGCACCCAGGCGGGATAGCGCCCCGGGTAGATCTGCCAGGGGAAACGGATGAACGTTCTCCGCTCACCCCGTGTCGTGACGGGTCGGACCTCTAAGCTCACGGGCTCGCGTGGGGTCGGAGCGTGGTGGAAACGGCGGCCGCCTAGATCACGCCCAGCGCCTTGCCCACCTTCCCGAAGGTGTCCAGCACGTAGTCGAGCTGCTCGTCGGTGTGCGTGGCGATGTAGCTGGTGCGCAGGCGACAGCTGTTCTCGGGTACCGCCGGCGGCATGACCGGATTAGTGAACACGCCCGCATCAAAAACCGCCTTCCAGAACGCGAACGTTTTTTCCATCGGACCCACCATGATCGGGATGATCGGGGTCTGGGTCGGACCGATCTCGAACCCGAGACTGCGAAAGCCTTCCATCATCCGGTAGGTGATCTGCCAGAGGCGCTCGCGCCGCTCCGGCTCTTTCTGGATGATATCCAGCGCTGCCAGCACGGCCGCGACCGAGGCCGGTGGCATGCTGGCGCTGAACATGAGGCTGCGCGCGTGGTGCCGCAGATAGTGGATCACCGGCTCGGGACCCGCGACGAAGCCCCCGATCGAGGCGAACGACTTGCTGAACGTCCCGATCGTCAGCGGGACACGATCCCCCAGCCCGTGGTACTCGGCGGTCCCCGCGCCCGTCGGCCCGAGATATCCGATGGCGTGGGCGTCATCGAGCACCAGCACCGCGTCGAACTCCTCACAAAGCTTCAGCAGCCCCGGCGCATCGGCGATATCGCCTTCCATGCTGAACACGCCGTCCACCACGACCATGCGTCCCACTTCTTCCAGCCCGGAGGCACGCTCTGACTCGAGCTGGCGCCTCAGACCCTCCAGATCACCATGCTTGAACCGCGCCACCTCGCCGTACGACAGCCGGCTGCCGTCGACGATGCTGGCGTGGTCCAGTTTGTCCAGGTAAACCTTGTCGTTGCGTCCCACCAGCGTCCCGATAACGCCGAGGTTCGTCTGATAGCCCGTACTGAACACCAGCGCCGCTTCGGTGCCGATGAACTCCGCCAGCCGCGACTCCAACCGCTCATGCAGGTCCGTGTTGCCATTCAAGAACCGACTTCCCGTGCAGCCGCTGCCATATTTCTTGAGCGCGGCCTGTGCCGCCTCGATCACGCAGGGGTGGTGGGTGAGCCCCATATAGTTGTTCGAGCCGACCATGATCTTGCGCTCACCGTTGACGTAGGCCTCGGTGTCGTTACTGCGCTCGATCGGCACGAAATAGGGGTAATACCCGGCCGCCATGACCTCACGGGCGCGCGTGAAGCTGCGGCACTTGTCCAGAAGGTGCATTCACTCCCCCGGAAGGTGGTTGAGCCTACCCTCGCCTGCTACTAGATTTAACGCGACCCTGTCGGGTGAGTTAAAGCCCGATTCTACCGGTTCAGGGGCCGGTCGGCAAGGACGGCGGGAGCCGGGGAGATACCCACCCACGAGACGCCCCGGCTGGAGTCGTGAGGAATGATGGGAAGCGGTCCCGAACGTCTAAAATCTCTACGCCGCAGGGGATTCACCTTTGTCGAGATCATGACGGTCCTGGCGCTGATCGCCGTCCTGGTGGTCATCGCCGTGGGCAAGTACAACACATCGTACGAGAAGGCCCTGCGGGCCACGATGATCCACGACCTGCGAAACACGGCCACGGCGCAGGAGTTGTACTACCGGCTTTACCAGACCTACGCCAACGACATCAGCCTGGTCGACATCGAGCCCAGCCCCAGGAGCACCATCTACATCACTCAATCCACGCCGCAGGGCTGGTCCGGCTGGAACGAGATCCAGCGCTCGAATGAACGTTGTGAGATGTACGTCGGCAACGCCACGTCCTCACTGGGGTTCGCCACGACCTCGGAGCGAATCTTCTGCCAGTAGCCGTGTGCGGCTGATCGTCCTTCTCGAAACCCGACCCACCCGAAGCGCGTTAGGCACACGCGAGCAGCGACCCGCGTGATCACATCCACGAGCGAGACGACGATGCCAGACCGACCCCGCCCGGACAAGCCGTACGATCTTGTCGTGATCGGAGCCGGAGCCGCCGGCCTCGTGACTGCTTCGGGGGCCGGGCTGCTCGGCGTCCGCGTGGCGCTCATCGAGAAGGACCGCTTCGGCGGCGAGTGCCTGTGGACCGGGTGCGTGCCAAGCAAGGCCCTGATCCGCACCGCCCAGACCGCTCACGATGCACGATCCGCCGCGACTCTGGGTCTGCCGGCCACCGAGCTTTCCGTCGACTTTGCTCACGTGATGCAAAGCATGCGCGAGGTCATCGCCCGCATCCAGCCACATGACGATCCCGCGACCATCGAGCGCAAAGGCGTGGAGACGATTCAGGGGACGGCCCGCCTGCTGGCGCCCGACCGTGTCCAGGTCAACGGCGACGTTCTGCCGACGAAGCGCGTCGTCATCGCCACCGGATCGCGTCCGGCGATCCCGCCGATCGACGGCCTCGAGCAGACCGGCTACCTGACACACGAGACGATCCTCGAGCTCGACCGCCAGCCGCAGCGGCTGTTGGTCCTGGGGGCCGGCCCCATCGGTCTCGAGTTCGCCCAGATATTCCGACGTCTGGGAACCGAGGTGATCGTCGTGGAGATGGCCGATGCCATCCTGCCACGCGAGGACCCCGAACTTTCCGAGCGGTTACGCGAGATCCTAAAGGCGGAAGGAATCCACATCATGGTCGGACACCGGGCCGTCTCCGCTGCCCGCCACGGCGACACGACGGAGCTGGTCCTGGACCGCCCCGACGGCACCCGCGAGCGGGTCAGCGGCGATCACCTGCTCGTGGCCACGGGCAAGCAGCCGCACACGGCGAATCTGGGTCTGGAGGAGGCTGGCGTCGCGCTGGACGAGCGCGGCGCGGTCCGGGTGGACGACAGGCTGCGGACCACAGCGTCGGGCGTCTGGGCGGCAGGCGACGTCACGGGAAAGCTCTTCTTCACCCACGTGGCGGACTACCAGGCGCGGCTGCTCGTCCGCAACATGTTCTTTCCGTTTCCCGCCCGCGCCGACTACTCCCGGATCCCCTGGGCCACCTTCACCGACCCTACGCTCGCCCGGGTGGGGCTGACGGAAGCGGAGGCCCGGGCGCGCCACGGCGACCGGATCGGAGTCTATCGATATTCGTTGACCGACCTCGACCGAGCGGTCACCGACCGCGCCGCGCGCGGTCTGGTCAAGCTCGTCACCGACGCCCGCGGCCGTTTGCTGGGCGGCCATATTCTTGCCAGCCACGGCGACTCGCCGATCCACGAGGTGGCGCTGGCGATGCGAGCCGGCGTAAAGATCGGCGGCCTGTCGCAGATGGTGCACGCATATCCCACCTGGCCGGAGGGTCTGCGGCGTGCGGCCGACACGTATTATCGAGAGAAGTTCAGCGGCGGGTGGATCCCCCGGCTGCTTCGCTGGTGGGCCCGGAGATAGGCGCCGGCCGGGTCGGTGGCCGTACGCCCGCCGGACAGTCGACTTCTACAGGTTCAGGATGGCGCGATAGTCCGGGTTGATGCGGTCCGGTGTCCAGAACGGTTCCCACACCAACTCGATGTTGACCTCTTCGACTCCTTCTAGATCCTGAACGACCATCTTCGAGCCGTTGAGGATCTGGGGGCCGACCGGGCAACCGGGGCTGGTCAACGTCATCCGGACGTTCACCGTGGCGTCCTCGACATCGATGTCGTAGACGAGGCCGAGATCGACGATGTTCAGCCCGATCTCCGGGTCCTCGATCTGCTTGAGCGCTTCTCTGACCTGGTCTTCGCTGACCATGAATCGTCTCTACGGTTGGGGCCGAGACTCGGCCGGGGCACCGCCGGGTTCCGCGACGGAATCCCGACACGTTGACGACAAACTATTCGACCCGCAGCCGGCGATCAATCTTGTGACCTGGCCGACTCATGTGCATGTTGAGCCGGCCCCGTCATCCACCGTCAGATAGAAAGACCGCAGCGATCACCCAGATGCGCAGGCTAACGATCGACGACGGGCAACTCGAGATCAGCTTCCGAGACGTGGGGAGCGGTCGCGGCGTCGTGGTTCTCCTGCACGGTTTCCCGTTCACGTCGGAGATGTGGACCTCGCAGCTCGATGCGTTGGCGGACCGTTACCGCATCATAGCGCCGGACTTCCGCGGCTTCGGCGGATCGCAGACGTCGCCCCACAGCTACACCCTCGCACGACTCGCCGATGACATCAGCGAGCTATTGGTGAGCCTGGGAATCGAGCGCGCGGTGATCGGGGGCCTATCGATGGGCGGCTACGTGGCCTTCGAGTTCTATCGCCGCCACGTCCAACAGGTCGCCGGCCTGGTTCTGGCCGACACCCGACCCGACCCGGACAGCGCCGAGGCACGGGCCAACCGCCACCGGATGGCGGCGCTCGTGCAGGCTGAGGGTGTCACGGCCGTGGTGGAGCAGCTGATACCGAAGCTGCTGTCGCCGGAGACCCGAACCGAGCGGCCGGAGGTCGAGCGGCGCTTGCGCGCGATGATGGGGTCGGCGACGCCCTCGGCCATCGCGCACGCCCTCGAGGCCATGGCGAGCCGGAGAGATGCGCGGCCCTTGCTCGCGAGCGTATCTGTCCCCACCCTCGTCGTGGTGGGGGCCGACGATCAACTCACACCTCCGGACGAGTCGCGTGCCTGGTCGCGCGCGATCGACGGCGCGGTATTCGAGCGGATCGACGGCGCCGGGCATGTCTCGAACCTCGAGCGTCCGCAGACGTTCAACGCCCGGTTGCTCGCTTTTCTCGACGCTCGGGTGACGACGAGCGACCCGCCTTCACACGAAAACCGAGCGCTGACTGGAAGGGACGGATGATCCGGGTTGGGTGCAAGACGTCGGTGACGACGAGGGCCGGGCAGGGCCCCGCGGCGCGAATAGGAGCGGCTGCGCTGCTCGCTGCCGCTCTGTTCGTCAGCTGCAGCAAGGCGCCGCCACCTCCCCCGCTTCCCATGCCTGCGCCGGCCGTGCCCCGGCTCGAGAGCATCAGCTTGGCCGAGGGGCCACTCGCCATCGAGCCGCCGCGCTCGCTGGCGCCGCGCCTGCGCTGGACGCCGGTCGAGCCGGGCGAAGGGTCGCTGACCGTCCTGACCATCGAGCCGTCACCGCGAGGTCAGCCGATCTTCGAAGCCCGGGCCCAGACCGGCGACAAGCCGATCCCTTTAGCGCCACTGCGCGGGGGTGGCTTCTTGGGGCTGGTCGCGGCGCCCATCGGCACCCGGGAGGTGCCGATCCAGATCGACGTCACGTTGGTCGATGGGACGCGGCTCTCGCAGTCGCTCACGCTACGGGTCGCGACACGAACGTTCCCCGCCACCCGCCTCAGCGTCGCGCGGCGCTTCACGGCCCCGGACGCACGCACCCTGGAGCGGATCCGCCGCGAGCGCGAGCTGGTCCGCGCCGCGTTGAGAGAGGTCAGCCCCACACCGCTATGGCAAGGTGCGTTCGACCTTCCCCTCGAGGGGCCGGCCACGAGCCCGTACGGGCAACGCCGCCTGTTCAACAACGAGCTGCGTAGCCGGCACACCGGCCACGACATCGACGGTGACACGGGAGACCCGGTCTACGCGTCGAACAGCGGGCGCGTCGCCCTCTCGCACGATCTGTTTTATAGCGGTCAGGCTGTGTACCTGAACCACGGTCTCGGCTTCTACACGGCCTACTTCCACCTGTCCGAGCGCCTGGTCGATACGGGCCAGTGGGTGGAGAAGGGCCAACTGATCGGGCGAGTGGGCGCCACCGGGAGGGTGACGGGGCCGCACCTTCACTGGGCGGTCTACGTGCGTGGAAACCACCTGGATCCCCTGTCGCTGCTCGACGCCGGCTTCGCCCGCGAGAGCGCGCGTTTGCTGGTCGAGCCCACGCCTCTGGCGGTCGCGCCTTAGCGCGACCGCCCCGCCGACTACCTACCGCTCAAAAGCTCCTCGAACAGTGAGAGGGCCCGGGGATCGTCGGATTGGGCGAGCCAGAAGAAGGCTTGTTTGCGCAGGGTCGGGCTCGTGCTCTCGCGGGCGATCTCGATCAGCGCCGGCACCCCTTCATCGGCGGGCCGCTGGGACAGGGCAAATACCGCGGTCTTTCGCACCTCGAGGTCGCCCGACTCGTCGTCCACCAACTCGGTCAGACCGGCCGTCGCGGCCTCGCCGGCGGCCTGGCCCAGCCAGAACACGGCGCTCTTGCGCGTGCTTCGTGGCACCGATCCGTCCCGAGCGATCTGGAGCAGATCGGGCCAGACGGTGGCGCTGTCCGCGAGTATGGCCGGCAGGATCGCCTCTTTTCCAACGTGCGCCTCAGAGCGCCGCGCCAGGGCCAGAAGGTAGCGCGCGGCGCTGACGGCCCCCACGACCCCGAGATCCGTGGTGCCTTCACCCGCCCGCCAGCGACCGCCCACGTAGGTATCGACCTCGGTCACCACGCCGTCTTGAACCCGCAGGACCACCCGAACCGGACCGGGTTCACACTCGCTTTCCCAGTCCTCGCTCCACCGGCGCGACTTGCGGTCACTACTGATGTGCAGACCGCCGCGGGTCGAAATCCAGCCGTGGCCATCTCCGCACACGCCCGCCCGGGCCGCAAAGCTCAGACGGATCTTCCCGTCTCGCACCTCATCGACACGGTCGGCGATCGACTGGGCCGAGGCCAGCGACGCTGGCGCCAGCCAGGCCACGGCAAACAACGCGGCCACCCACACTCGCGTCTTCATTTGCCCTCGATCAGCTCCATCAACAGTTCGACGACGCGCGGATCGTCCGACTGCGAGAGCCAGAAGATCGCCTTCTTGCGCAACTCGGCGTCCGTTTCATTCCGCGCGATGTCCAGCATCTTGTTCACCGCCGCCGGCTCACTGCGTTGCGACAGTGTGAAGATCAGCTGCTCTTTTATCTCACGATCGGGCAGCCGGTCGTAGAGGCCGGACAGCTCTTCGACCGACACCCCGACCTGTCCGGCCCAGAAGATCGCTGCCTTTCGAACCTGCACGGGCTCGTTCGTGTCGACGGCACGATCCAACAACCAGCGCGCGTTCTCGCGGCCGCCCCGCTGCGCCACTGAGAAAATCACCTTCTCGCGCAGCTTCGCATCGCTCGTGCGACCGTACAGCTCCCGCAGGAACCGTCCCGCCGCCTCGCCCTGGCCCTGGCCGATCCAGAAGATCGCATTCTCGCGCAGCTCCAACGGGGCGTCCTCGCGCAGCGCATAGTCGCGCAGTACCTGGTTGGCACGCTCGCCGCCCGACTGCGAGAGCGCGAATATCGCCTTCTTCTGCAGCTCCAGGTCGTCGGACTCGCGCAGGATCTGCTCGAGCGCGGTCACGGTCCGATCGCCCGGCACCTGCGACAGCCAGAAGACGGCCTGGGCGCGGACCTCGCGATCCGGATCGTTCCTCGCCAGATCGAGCAGCAGATCCAGATTCTCCTCGCGGACGTGCTGAGCCAGAAGGAAGACGGCCTTGCGTCTGAGCGCGACCGAGCACGCATCGTCGTCCCGGTTGGCGAGCACCTTCTCGATGATCGGCAGCGCTCGTTCCGAGCTCATCTGAAGCAGGGCGTTGAGCGCCGCCAGACGCATCTCGTCCTCGCCCTCGCACGCTTCGCCCTGGCGCCCCGTGCGCGTGCGCTCCCTGATCTCTCGGGCCTGGCGGGCGATATCCTCCGCGGCCCGCGAGTCGCCGCGCCGCGCCAGCGCACCCTGGATACGCGCGGAGAGGGTCTGGGCCTCGCTCAGAGATCTGTACGCATCGGCGTAACGATCCTGCAGCAATCGCAGCGCGTCGAGTCCGGCCCGCAGATCCTCCTCCCGGCCGTTTCGGTAGAGCGCGAACGCCTGATAGTAGAGCGCCTGTGCCGCGTAGTTCGACCGCGGATAACGCTCCTGGATCCGGGCGAACATCTCGGCCGCTCGGCGGTAATCATCCTGGTTCAGCCGTTGAACAGCCGCTCGGTAGAGCGAGTCCGCGGGATCCTGCGGATGCTCCGCTTCGAGCGCGACTGCATAGGGCCCGCCGCTTCGCGCCTCGTGCCTTTGAGGGCTCGCCTCCGCGCTCGCGACGCCGAAGCCCAGCCAGGCGACCGCGGCAAACAAAGACAACACCCGATCCATTTCCCACATCACGATGCTCCTTCTATTCCAACTGCCGGACCCGCCGGGATCGCCGCCCGTAGCTTGGTCAGCAGTCCTCTGTTCTCGAATCCTTCCGTCACCAACTCCAGATCGCCCACCCCCTGCTGATAGGAGAGCTGCGCGATCTGCACGAGCACCAGCTCCAGCTCGTTCAGCAGCTCTCTGAACACCGGGTCGTCCGCCGCCGGGGAATCCAGCAACAGCCGGGTGCTGGACAGCAGGTCTCGGGCACCGGACCAGAACGCCGCCGCATCTTCAGCCTTCGGCGACGCGCGGAGCGAAACCAGAAAAGCCTCCGCCCGGCTCAGGTGCTCGGTCGTCGCCAGCCGGTAGGCCAGGCGGTTAGGCGGCGGCGGACCGCCCTCCGTTGCTTCGGTCGTGGCCAGCGGCTGCGGCTCCGGTTCCGAATCGAGCGTAAGCCGCCCGATGCCGATGCCGATCAACAACGCCGCCGCCAGGCCCAACCCCCAGCGTGTCCACGGCGAATAGAGGATGCGGAGCTGCTGTCGCCGCCGGGCGCGCTCACGCCGGATCGCCTCGATCCGCGCCCACATCAATTCACGCGGCGTCTCGGGCGGCGCGTTGTAATCTCGAGCCACGTCCTTCAGCAGCTCGTCGAATCGGTCGTCATTCATGACGCCCACTCCTCCGCGAAATCGGCCAGGGCCTCTCGCAACTTGGCGCGCGCCCGGGAGAGCTGCGCCTTCGAGGTTCCGGGCCGGACGCCCAACGTCCTGGCGATCTCCTCATGCTTGTAGCCTTCGACATCGTGCATCACGAAGACCGTGCGATAGCCCCAGGGCAGCGCTGCGATTGCCGCAGCGAGCCGCTGCTTCAAGTCGGGCTCCGTGCCACGCGGTAGTTGACCCAACGCGTTGCCCTCGTTGAGGTCCACATGTCGCTCGTTCAACCGTTTGATCTTTCGCATACCGTTGTAGACCACCGATACCGCGATCGAGTGCAGCCAGGTCGAGAGCGCCGCATCTCCACGGAACTGCTGGAGGCGGTCGAAGGCGCGGACGAACGTCTCCTGGGTGAACTCCTGAGCCAGATCGTCGTCCCCCGTCATCCGGAAAGCCAGCCGGTAGACGCGGTCCACGTGCGCGTCGTACAGCTCACGCTCCGCGGCCGGATCGCCGTCCAAAACCCTGCTGACTAGCTGCCGATCTCGCACGGCTCTCCTGACTCCAGGTGCCCGCTGCACCGCTTCCGACCGTATGACACAAACTCGCCGAAAAGGGTTGCGTGCCGGGCGCTCCGCCGCTTGCGCTTCGATGCGCGGGCCTCGCCTTCGGCCTCTGGATGCATCAGGGGCCTGCCTTCGGGCTCGAGCCCGGAAGCAGACCCCTGGAGAAGGAGGTTGCCCGGTCCCGCGGTCGTTCTACGCACCCTCCGGTCGCCAGGCGACGATCCGGCCCGCCAACGCGCTCGC
>JABAOD010029122.1_pt4 | contig 13090 bp, 15 predicted proteins | sample 7062151 | NCBI WGS metagenome assembly JABAOD01 (sample SAMN14538626, study PRJNA623070) | marine sediment metagenome | biome: marine biome [ENVO:00000428]; feature: marine pelagic biome [ENVO:01000023]; material: deep marine sediment [ENVO:00002113] | place: India: Gulf of Khambhat ...
AGGCCGCGGAGCGTCTCGCGAAGATCACGAAGGTCATCTGAGGACGCCGTGTCGGTCCAGCTTCGACACGATTCGTTCGACGGTTTCTTCCACTTCGATCGTGAGCCTGTATCGTCGGAAGTACCGTTGCAGGGCGGTCAGGCCGACGCGAAGCGCGTCCGAGGCCTGGGTTAGCCGCCGCCAGGGCGCCACACCCGTTCGATCGACACGGAGGCCGCCAGAGAGATCGATGAACCAGGGCTCGTCCCGGTGGACCAGGATGTTGAAGTCGCTAAGGTCTCCATGGACCACGCCCGCGCGGGCGAGGCGTTCGACTCCCTCGAGCACCCGCGCGAGGAGGCTGCCTGCCTCGTTCAGTCGCACGTCATGGAGACGCGGCGCGGGTCCCGTCTCGTCGCCGATGTAGCGCATCGAGAACATGTTTTCGACACGACGGGCCGGAGTCGGAACTCGCGCGTTGCCCCTCCAAGCGAGCCACAGGAGTGCGAATTCCCTCGCCGCCCGCGAGCCCATGACATCCGCCTTGATGGGCCGACCCCCCCGATGGGAGGTTCGATAGAGACGGTAGACCTTGATTGCGATCGGCGCGCCATGATACATCGCGAGGAACACCTCCGCCTCCTTGCCCGCACTGATCGTGCAGACTACTTCCGTGGCGAGACCCGCGGAGAGTATTCCCTCGACGCGGTCGCGATAGGTAGGCTCTTGACGCTCGATCGTCCCGGCGTCGATACGCCATTGGACGCTCGCGTCCAGCAAGGGATCGTTCGGCATCGGATCGTGGGGGAAGGGCAGTCGCAAAGCGGGCGCACACGCCGGGAATCACGCAAGGGCGTTACGGGCTCCCCGGCGCAACTTGGAAAACGGACCACGCCATCATGCCGAGGAACCTCCTGGTCCCGAGGGAACCAGGCGACGCAAGGGCACGCGGGTTCAAGAACGTGTCGATGTCCGCCCCCTCCGGGCGGCCAGGAAGTGAGCCTTAAGTCGAAGGACCGCCTATGCAATTCTGGTGTGTTGTGGCCCAGGTCACCCTCGTCGGCGAACGACAGGCGGCCGTGGGCCATGAGTTCATCTACCGAGGTCCTCAGCCGGCCTGCCGTCCCTGCAAGGTGAAGGCGGCCTGCCTGAACCAGGAAGTTGGCGAGCGCTACCGAATCCTCCGGGTCCGTGACGTGAGCCACCCGTGCCTCCTAAACGAGGAGCAAGTGAGGGTCGTGGAGGTGGAGCCACAACCGCCGGAGTGCAGCCTGCCTCTGCGGGTGGCCGTCGGGGGGTCCACGTTGACGTACCAAGGGCTCGTGTGCTCCCACGCCGCGTGCCCGAACTTCCGTGTCTGCCATCCCGTCGGGATCGAGCCGGGTGCGAGGATCAAAGTCATTTCCGTGGGACGGACCCTGGACTGCCCCCTGGGATACGAGATCGCGTCCGCCGAGGTCGCGTACGCGGACTGAGGATGGCGATCCCATGAAAGCCTCCCTCCCGAAACGGATGACCCTCCACGCGATTGAAGCGGCCTGCCTGACCGTGGGCTACAAGGTATCTCGCGAACCCTTCGACATTGTCGCCTTCAAGCCTCTCCGCAACGGCAAGAGGTTCCACATGCGGATCGAGACGCACGGTCTCGAGACAATCCCACGCGGCGCCGAGATCGACCTCCACGTGGACTTCCTCCGGGAGGTGAAGGGGTTCCACCGATCCGAGGCGGAATCCGAGGGTATCGCCCGGGAGATGGCGGACGTCCTCGGCGCTTTGGGGAGCCAGGATCCATTGAGATCCCGACCTCGCGTGCGGTGCTCCCAGTGCGGAAAGGAGTTCGGCCAGGAGGCGTACCGAGCCCACCGCGCGGTCGTCCACCGGCGCTAGGTCCCGTACCCCTGTCCCCCGAAGAGCACGACGCGTACGGGGGCCCCCTTCTCGATACGATCCACGTGGGCCGGAATCTCGACGTACCCGTCTGCATGGGCCATTGACGTGATCGCGCTGCTCCCGCGGGACGCTGACACGGCCCGTCCGTCCACCACCCGAACGGGGTGGAATTCGACCTTCCCTGGCGGACTCCGAACGGTCTCGGCGAGGGGGAGCTCGAGGGTCCGGGGCGCATCCGGAGGCAGGCGGGCCATGCGGCGCAGCATGGGGACGAGGAGCACGTACGCGTTGCTCAGGCACGAGGTCGGATAGCCGGGCATGCCGAGCACCGGCGTTCCCCGGATCCGGCCGAGGACCGTCGGTCGCCCGGGTTTCATGGCAATCCCGTGGAACCGGAGCTGCCCGCGCTCCCGCACGAGGTCCGCGAGCAGATCCTTCTCCCCGACGCTCGAACCGCCGGACGAGACGACCAGGTCCGCTCGCAGGGCCTTTGCGAGGACCGACCGCAAGGCCTCCGGACGATCGCCAGCCCGGCCGAGGAGCACGGGCTCACCGCCGCTCTCCCGAACCACGGACGCCAGCGTGTAGGAATTCACATCGTATACCTGCCCGGGGCGAATCCGCCGGCCCGGCGGGACGACTTCGTCGCCCGTGGTGAACACGGCAACGCGCGGCCGTGCGTACACACGAACCCGAGGCATCCCAATCGCTGCGAGGGCACCTACCTTCGCCGGAGACAGTCGTTCGCCCCTGCGGACGACCTGAGAACCGGCCCTGATGTCTTCGCCGCGCGGAGACACGTTCCGACCCGCTTGAATGGGTGAACGGATGATCACAGCATCGCCCTCCCGCATGGTGTGCTCCACCATGACCACGGCGTCCGCGCCGGAAGGGATCGTCGCACCCGTCGCAATCTCGACGCACTGACCCGCCGACACCCGCATCCGGGGCGCGTCGCCCGCGTAGAGGGTCCCGATTCGCCGCAGTATCGTGGGCTTCTCCTTCCTCGCCCCACGGGTGTCTAGCGCCACCACGGCGTAGCCATCCATGGCCGCTCGATCCGCGAGGGGAACGTCAAAGGGCGCATGGACGTCCTCGGCCAGAACCCGCCCCGCCGCGTCGCGAACGGACACGGCCTCAGTCCGACGAATCGGGCGCGCGAGATCCACGGCCATCCGAAGGGCCTCCTGGAACGGCAGGAGCGACGAGAGCGGGCGCATGCCGCGGCGGATCTCCCCGTGTTCGAAACCCTTCCTGGGGCCGGTTCCAGATCGTTTCATCGATGCAGCACCCCGACAGCATGGGAGAGTTCCGGCAGGATGAGCCTCTCCATCGCGAGTCGACAGGCGTCCGGGGAACCGGGAAGACAAAAGAGCAGCCGGCCACGGTACACGCCCGCGAAGGCGCCGGACAGCATCGCGGCACTGCCGATGGCTTCGTAGGACAGGATTCGGAAAAGTTCTCCGAAACCGGGGAGCGTCCGCTCCACCCGGGGGCCGAGAGTTGGGATCGTTACATCGCGCTTCGAGAGTCCGGTTCCGCCGTTTGTCACGATCGCGTCACAGGTCCGCGAAGCGCTATCCACGGCCTCCCTAATCGCTTCCGCCTCATCCTTCACGACCACGGAATAAGAGACCGTGTGGCCCTGCCGGACCAAGAGTTCCCGGATCAGTCGACCCGAGTCGTCCGTGTCAGGCCCTCGACTGTCGGAGATCGTGATGATTCCACACGTCACGGACTGCGGGGCGTGGGCTTTGTGTTTCCTCGGCACGGCCATCGTAGCGCGTGATGGATAGGTCGACCGGGGTCAAAAGGTTCTCCGTGAGCGCCGTCGATGGGGATCATCGCGGGCGGAACCCCTCACGCCAGCCGCTCTGCCCGGCCGTCAACTGGAAACCGACACGAAGGCCGTGAGTCGCTCTGCCACGCTTGCATCGTCGAGGGACGCCGCGAAGTCCGGCCACGACGTGAAGGGGCGGGCCCGTACGATCCGCGCCGCACGTTTCGCACCGATTCCGGGGAGGGCCGAGAGGGCCCGCAGAGGCGCACGGTTGACGTTCAGGGGGTACTCGACGCCCGTCACGGAGCGTTGTCCGTGGCTCAGAACCTTCACGTCGACGAACCGATTGAGAGGCGCGTCGTAGGGCAGGCCGACGAGAATCGGGTATGTGCCAATCTGTCGGCCGTACGCGACATGCCCCTCGGCCAGCTCGAGGAACACACGGCGTAGGATCGTGCCCTCGGGGATGGTACGACGTAGCATTTCGTGGTCAATTTCCCTTCTCACGGTCTCCTTGAAACTCCGAAACTCCCTGTACAGGCCCGTGGGTTCGAACTCACGCCGGACGGGGCGAACCTGCCGGATGTTGATGCGACGGACCCAGAGATCGTCCCTGAGAAGACGGCGAAGGAATTTGAGGTTTCGGTCAAAGGTTCCCGCGGTTTCCTCTTCCAAACCAGCAACAAAGTTGAGAGCGGGAAGCAGCCGAGGCAGTCCGTTCTCCCCGCGCTGGCGGCCTACCGCATTCACGACCCGGATCGCCTCAAGGCAGCCCTCAGCGTCGATGTTCAGGTTGTTCGCTGCCGTGACCGCGGGATCTGCGCTTTCGAGACCGAAGGAGAGGCTGTTGCCCGGTGTTGTGTGACCGACGAGAAGTCGAAGGGCTTCCGTGGCNNGGATCGCCGTTGTCTGTATGCAGGACTCGCAGGGCCGGCGCCGCGCGGTGGATGCCCTCGAGCAACCCACGGAGGACGTCCACGTTCGGGCGCGGCGTAGGCGATGTGCCGACGCCTTCCGCCCAGTAGCTGAAAAAGTCAGCTTGACCCCCGAGCCGGAAGTTGACCGCGCCCGCCTCGGCGAGGCGGCGCACCTCCGAGAGGACCCCGTCCAAGGGTCGGAACTTAGGCTTGCCGTACATGGGCTCCACGCAAAAGGAGCACCCTTTGTTCACGTAGCGCACGCAGCCCTTCGACGTGTCGAGCTCAACGGTCAAGGGATCTGGGAAGTCGGGGTGGGCTCGGACGAGGTCGGCGCCGAGGAGCGCCCAGCGATCCCACTCCTCCATGGACCGATCCCGGTGGNNGTCGATGTCGCGAAGGGCAACGAAATCGTAGGGATCCACCAAGGCCTCGTCATAGTATCGGAACCGCGCGAGAGGGCCTCCGAGGAGACGCGATCCCTCGAAGGCGTGCGCGTAGTGCACGATCTCCCGTTCACTAATCGGCAGGCCGCGCAGGTACTTACCCGGCACGATAGGGCCGGAAAGGACCACGAGCAGATTCCCGCGGAGGGGACGTCCCCTTCGGGCCTCGTCGATCGTGACGTACTCCCATACGTGGCCGGCGTCGCGGATGGCTCCCGCGAGATACCTCGGATACGGAGAGATGTAGGGCGGCACCCCGAAGTTGGACGGCTCGTCGACATAGCCATCGAGAATCGTGACCTTCATGGAGAACGAACGATGGCTACCGCTCGATAAAAGGACTTCGGCGAAGCCGGCGGGGCGGAGACGGTTAGGCCTTGCCGCCCCAGCGTCCGATCACGATGATCAGGACGATCATCACTACGGTGAGCACGACCGCGGTCACGACGAACGTCGCCCAACCTTCCAGGTTCGTCGGAGCTGTCGTGCTGATTCCGGCCACGGCGAGGCCGCCCTGGACGACCTGGTTCCAAAGCAGTGCAATCACGAACCCGAAGGCCGTCCCGAGAGATGTCGCAATCGTCTTGCGCACTTCAGACAAAGACAGGTGCCTTTCCTCTGCCATCTGCTACCCCCATCCGCGGTAGAGACTGCCCCGTCATGTATCTTTCCTCCACGGAGGTATGCCGGCCTCGTGCATGACACTACCGGGTACGACGAATCGCGGATCCGACCGCGGCCTTCTCCTTCGCGACGACTCGAAGATTCTCGACGGACACGGCAGGATACTGGCCCGCCTCGTCCTTCTCCAAGGCCTTCACCATGTCCCAAACCGTCAGGAGGGCGACAGAACACCCGTAGAGGGCTTCCATCTCGACGCCCGTCTTGTAGGTCGCCTCCACGGACGTCGTGCATGCAATGCGATCTCGGCCCATCTCGAACTCGACGGCCGCCGACGTGATGGGGACGGGGTGGCAATGAGGCAGGGCCTGCCACACCGACTTCACGGCCTGCAGACCGGCAACCTCGGCAACCGCGAGCGGGTCGCCCTTCTCCACGCGCCCCTCCCGGATCGCAGCCATGGTCGCAGGCCTCAGCCGGATGTCACCGCGCGCGACCGCCCTGCGCGGAACCTCGGCCTTGCGGCCGACGTCCACCATCTTCGCCATGGGTGACCAAGGAACGCCAAGTTCGCTATTTCACCGTGTCGTTCCGCGAGGTCCAGGCCCACCGATTTGTCAATTCGCAAACCGGCGCTCGCCTGGGCGATCGCGGGCCCGCCATGCGGGCCTCCCGAGTCCTTTGTCAAGTCGACGGGTGTTGCGAGGAAGGATTAATTACGTCGGGCTAGACTGGGCCGGACCGCATGCGGATGCGCGTGCTCGAAGGGATGGGACGGGAGCCCGCGGAAGCGAGGCCCCGAGGCAACGCGTCCTTCTTCACGCCTACGCCGTCATGCGCCGCAACGCGGGCCCTGCGTGAAGGCCCGCGAGCGAGCGAGGTAACGTGAGGCGAACAACATGGTAGGCCCAAAGAAAGTCTTGGCCGTCGCCCTGGTCATCGCCCTCAGCGTGGTCCTCGCGGTGTACCTGACCCGGCCGACGGCGAGCCCCACGGGGACCGTCGTAATCAACGAGCCGGAGGTGCCGGACGTCCCGGACGTGGGGACGGACCCAGGCACGGAACCGGACGTGCAGCCGGGTGAGGAGCCCGCGGCGGATCCAGGCGAAGAGCCGAGCGATGTGCCACCCCGCGCGCACGGTCTCGCGGCGCAGAACAGCAACGGGCCCAAGAAGTCCGTCTGCCTGCCCGAGAACGATCGAGTGCCGGACCACGCTGCCGACGAAGGTGCGAACCGCTATCGCGGGATGTGCTTGACCTTCACCGGCAGAGGCCATCGCTAGGCCGCAGGCGCGCACGAACCGTCCTTTCCCCCTTTCGAGGGGCGCGGCACGGGGCGGAAGGCCCCGGCCTTCTTTCCAGCCTTCAGGCTCGCCCGGGGGCCTCCGAGACCTGGGGTTTCATCGATTTCCAAATCGGGACGATGCGCTTCACCTCCTCCATCGCCCAAGCGCATGCCGCGAACGCGCCCTTCCGATGGGGGGCGGAGCAGGCGATAACCACGGAATCCTCACCTACGGGGATTTTGCCAAGGCGGTGGACAACGGCCATCTCCTTCACGCCGAACTTCTCCTTGGACCGGTCCGCAAGTTCATGTAGCTTCTTGAGGGCCATCCCTTCGTACACCTCGTAGTCCAAGGACTCCACACCCGGATCGGAACGTACGGTCCCGAGAAACACGACGACCGCACCGGCGTCCTCGCGTCGGACGGCGCCGATCACCGCCCCCACGTCAATCCGCCCTCGCTGAAGCGCAATCATCGTCCACCTCCGCTTACCGGGGGCATCAACGCGACCTCGTCACCTTCCTTCAATCGGGCAGAAGCTTCCGCGAATTCCTCGTTCACGGCGAGTAGCATGGCTTTTCGATGCGGCTCAAGGCGGGGATACTTATCAATGAGTTCCGCAACGAGATCGCCAAGTGTGGCTCCTTCGTCAGCGATCCACGGTATCTCCTCTCCGCCCACGATCTCACGATAGGACGCGAACAGAAGAATCCGCACCCGCATGTGCCATCGGTCACGCGGCGGAGGGGCATAAGAGCTTTGCATCTCCGCCTTCGCGGCGCGGAGGGGGCAGTTTCGTTGAGTCTGAGGCCCGGGGGGGAGGATCTTCTCGCTCCGAGGGTTCCTTCCACCCCCCCCCCCCNNCCCCCCCCGCCTTCCGGTGGAAACTCTTATTGAGCCCCGACCCCGTTGGACGTCCCGTGGACGTCCTGCTCGTCTCCCTGAGCCCGGACACCACGGAGATACGCGCCCTCGTGTCCTCCGCCGGGCATCGGATCGTCGACGAGATCGTCCAGCGGAGGAACCACCCGCACCCGAAGACCTTCGTCGGCCGAGGCAAGCTCGATGAGATTCGAGAGCGGGTGAAGGGTGGGGACGTTGATATCGTCGTGTTCAACGGAGAGTTCCGGCCAACCATGCACTGCTTTCTGGAACGGCAGCTCGCGCTGGAGTGCTACGACCGCCTGAGAGTTATTCTCGAGCTGTTCGCGCAACGGGCATCGACCCGCGAGGCGAGGCTACAGGTCGAACTCGCCCTTCTTCAGTACGAAATCCCCCTCCTTCGCGAGTGGATCCATGAGGCGAGGGGCGGTGAGCGACCTGGCTTCATGGCGGGCGGAGAGTACCGGGTTGACGCGTACTACGAGACGGTGAAGCGGCGCATGAAGAAGATTCGCGACGACCTCAACACGATACGTCGAGAGCGCGAGATTCGCCGGGTGACCCGAAAAGATCGTGGGTACGGCCTCGTCGCAATTGTTGGCTACGCGAACGCGGGTAAGTCGTCCCTGCTGAACGCCCTGACGGGCGAGCGCGTCCTCGTGGAAGATCGCATGTTCTCCACCCTAGCTACCACGACGCGGGTGCTTCCTCAAACACGGAAGCGCATCCTCCTCACAGACACGATTGGATTCGTGGACGGCGTACCCTTCTGGATGGTGGAAGCCTTCAACGCGACCCTCGAGGAAATCTTCCAGGCCGATGTCATACTGCTTCTAGTTGACGCATCGGACCCGGAGTCGGACATCCGGCGGAAGGTACGGCTGGCCGCCCAGACCCTTCTGCCCCGGATCGCAGCGGATTCCGTGGTGCCCATCCTGGCGAAGGTGGATTTGCTAGACGAGGGGATGTTGGAAGAGAGGAGAAAGGTACTAGGTGATTCCGAATTCCATCGCTCTCCTCTCCTCCTCTCCACGTATACGGGCCGCGGAATCGCCGAGCTCCGTGAGGTCGTCCTGTCCGCTTTCATCCACGAGTTGGAGATCCACCTTGCCCTGCCACAGACCCCTGCGGGCGCCGCGGGGCTCCACTGGTTGTACGAACACACTCAGGTGGTCTCGGCTGCCCACCGCCCCGACCAGATCGAAGTCGTCGTTCGGTGCCGCCCACGAGACAGAGATGCAGTTGAAAGCCTCGGACAGATCATCCTTCGACGCGAAGGGGTCAGGCCTTGATGCGGAATTCCCTTTTCTTTTCGACGAGACGCTTCTCGTATGCTGAGGGCAGGTGGTAGTAAGCAAGTTCCTCGATACGTTTGAGGTTCTTCACAAAGACCTCTTTGGAAGTTGTGGACAAGAGACGGTTGAACTCCCGGTCCTTCAAGATCGTATCGAAGAAATAGAAACCGCCGCCCACGAGGGCGAAGAACCCTAAGACCCCCTCCCAGAAGACGTAGCCGCCGATTGAGGAATAGAGGGTCTTGAGGAGATCCGGACTTTGGTCGCGGAAGAAGGACTGGGCTACGGCGAGGGACGTCGCGAGGACCCCGAGACCGAAGAGGAGAGCGCTCAGCTCATACCGGAACTCCCGGAAGAGGCCCATGGGGCGCTGGCTATGGGGGTTATACAAATAAGCTTTGCCGGACGGGCGAGGTTTCATCGGCTCCCGTGTCCTCCTGGGTCCCGCGCACATGGTCCTCCGCAGCCCGCTACATGATTGGCATAGAGCCGCCGGCGCGCGGATGACACAGTTCAGCGGCTGGGCAATGCCCCTGCAGTACGTTGGGATTGTGGAGGAACACCTCGCGGTACGCCGATCCGTGGGTCTCTTCGACGTGTCTCACATGGGCAAGATCTTCCTGGAGGGCGAGGGTGCCCACGCACTCCTTGACAGGCTCAGCGCGGGGAGGATTCCGTCGGACCCAGGGCGGGGCCGCTACACGCACATCCTCCGTGAGGATGGCACGACTCTCGATGATGTCATCGTGACGTGCCTTTCTAAGGATCGGTACTTTGTGGTGTGTAACGCGGCAGCTCGGGCGTCCGTCGTGGCATGGTTCAACGAGCGCGGCCCCGCCTCCGTCGTGGTCGTTGATCGGACGAAGGACTTCCTGTGCCTTGCCCTCCAAGGCCCGCGCGCCTCCGACGTCCTCGAGCGATGGACGACCCGGGGCGTTCGGAGCCTCAGGCGCTTCGAGGGGGCCGTATTAGATTCCCCGGCTTGGAGGGAAGGAACGTCCGCCCTCCCTCCACCGGAAATCGAGGGGTGGGGAGGTCCTCCGAAAGACCACCCTCGCCCCGGGGAGCCCGCTGTTTCCGGTGGAAACGTACGTCTGTTGGTGACGCGGACCGGCTACACGGGGGAGGAAGGCTTCGAGCTGTTTCCCCCCGTGGCGAGTGGCGTGGGGACCTGGGAGGCCCTGCTGGCGCTAGGGCACGCCGAGGGGATCCGCCCCGTGGGGCTAGGAGCGCGCGACACCCTTCGCCTGGAGAAGGGGTATCTGCTCGCCGGACGAGACTTCGACGGTCGCCAGACACCCCTTGAGCTAGGCTGCGGGTGGCTCGTGGGGTGGGACCGGGCCTTCGTGGGCAAGGACGCCCTGAAGGCCCAGCGAAGCCTGGGTGACTATCCGCGCCTCGTCGGCCTCCGCATGGAGGGGCGAGGAATCCCGCGCCAAGGCCAACGCGTTGCCGCCTGGGACGGGACGCTCGTCGGGCTCATCTCGAGCGGCACCCTCTCCCCGTCCCTGGGAGTAGGGATTGCGCTCGCGTCCGTCCCGCAGGCTCACGCTGCCCCGGGTTCACGCCTTCGGGTGGAGATCCGACAGCGTCTCCATCCGGCCCGTGTGGAACGTCTCCCNNCATTCCTGTGAAGCTTCGCCGGGGATCCATCCGCGCACCCCGTCCGCAGGTACTTATAACTCAGGTTCGATGAGCATCTGATAACAAAGGTGGTAAAGCAAGCTGCGCGGCGGACGCCAAATGTGATGTAGAAACCAATATAGGCCCAAACCGGCCTCGCCGCGAACCCCCGGGGATGGTTTCGCCGCCCGTGTCGGTTGCGGACATCCTCTCGGCGGAGAAGGGTCTCCGATGGAACAAGTGAAGGTCGCCAAAGGATCGGTCCCGGAAGCATTCGCGCGGGAGGAGGACCCAGTGCTGTCCGCGAACGCAATCCGCGTCCTCGAGAGGCGATACTTGAGGAAGGATGATGAGGGCCGCCTCCTAGAGACGCCCAAGGAGCTGTTCGCGAGGGTTGCCTGGAACCTCGCACGGGCGGAGGCGGCGTACGTACNNGCGAAGACTCTCGAGACGGCGAAGCGCTTCTACCGGCTCATGGCCGGACTCGAGTTCCTTCCGAACAGTCCAACCCTGATGAACGCGGGTCTCGAACTCCAGCAGCTCTCCGCATGTTTCGTGTTGCCCGTCGACGACAGTCTCGTCGGAATCTTCGAGGCTCTCAAGCAGCAGGCTCTGATCCACCAAAGCGGCGGGGGCACGGGATTTGGTTTCTCCCGCCTCCGCCCGAAGGGAGATTTCGTGAGGTCGACGATGGGCGTCGCGTCGGGCCCCGTGTCCTTCATGAGGATTTTCGATTCTGCCACCCAACAGATCAAACAAGGAGGCTGCATCTCCGTCGACAGCCTGCTTCGAACGTCCGAGGGACTCAAGCCCCTCGGGCGGCTGCTCAACAGCCCGCCGCTCGGCGAGAACTTCACGCGTGACCAGGTTTTTGACGGGGCGGAATACTCCCATGCCTTAGTTGCCCAGGACAACGGACCCGCGGATGTCTATACAATCGAGACAGAGCTCGGGCTTCGAATCAAGGCGACCTACAACCATTCGGTTGCGGTCGTGGACGACCACGGCCAGATTGGGTGGCGGGAGGCCCGGATCCTCCAACCCGGCGACTGGATCGTCATCGTGAAGGGAGGCCATCTCGGGATCGATCGCCCCTTGCCCGGACTTGCAGGGCGGCACAAGGGCCCGACGGTGATCCGGGCCCCGGCCAGTATGAACCCGGACCTCGCGGAACTCCTCGGCCTGTACATGGCGGACGGATGCACGGGCTCGGGAGGTCGTCTGATCTTCACGATCGGAGCAGAGCGCATTGAAATCGCGGAGCGAATCCGCGCCCTGATGAAGCGCTGCTTCGGTCTTTCGCCGAGCCGAGTCACAGAGGGAGAAGACGGGGGCTTTGTGGACGTCGAGTACCGGTCGCGTGGCCTCGTGGGATGGATGGAGCGCCTCCGCTGGATCAAAGGGTCGTCCCCCGAGGCGTTCATCCCAAAGGAGGTGTTGAGCGGATCCGCGGACACGGCCCGCGCGTTCCTCCGCGGGCTCTTCGAGGGGGACGGACACACCGATCCGGAAGGTGGGTATCCGTGTCTCTCAACCACATCCCCGCGGCTCGCGGAGGAGGCCCAGCAGCTCCTCCTGTCGCTCGGGATCGTGGCCCGCAGCAGCTCGATCCCCGTGCCGGACGCGTCCCATGCCCAACGACTCGTCTACTCGATCACAATCGTCGACGGGCACAGCGCGCGGACGCTCCGCCAGGAGATTGGCTTCGTCGGGGACCGGAAGCAAGTGCGCCTTGAGGGTGTTCTGCGGCCAGCAATCAACACGTCCGACGTGGTCCCGAACCAGAGGCAAGTCTTCCGTTCCGTCTACCGCTACACAGGACCCGGAAGTGGCCCCGGTCGATTTGCTCGAGGGGCGACCCGAAAGCCGTACCGTGCGCTCATGCACTACGTGAGCGCGGCTCACGCGCGAGCCTTGCTCCGGGAGCGCCCGCTTCAGCTCATCGACCGTTTCCCCGAGGTTGCCGCGAACGAACACTTGCGCCGGATGGAGGATCCGGCGCGCGCATACACCAGGGTTACAGCGGTCTGCCAACAGCGCGCGGCCACGGCGGATATCGAGGTCCCAGGACCCGCGCGCTTCGTCGCGAACGGAATCCTCGTGCACAACAAGAGGCGCGGAGCGAACATGGGCATCCTCCGGGTCGACCATCCGGACATCCTCGAGTTCATCTCCTGCAAGGACGAGACGACCGAGATCACGAACTTCAATATCTCTGTGGCTGCGACGGACAGGTTCATGGAGGCTGTGAAGGCCGGGACGAAGTACGATCTCGTGAGCCCCAGGACGAAGCAGGCCGTGGGCCAGCTCGACGCGCGAGAGGTTCTCGACAAAATCGCATACCAGGCATGGAAGAACGGTGAGCCGGGAC
>JABAOD010002748.1_pt2 | contig 13089 bp, 18 predicted proteins | sample 7062151 | NCBI WGS metagenome assembly JABAOD01 (sample SAMN14538626, study PRJNA623070) | marine sediment metagenome | biome: marine biome [ENVO:00000428]; feature: marine pelagic biome [ENVO:01000023]; material: deep marine sediment [ENVO:00002113] | place: India: Gulf of Khambhat ...
CGGGGGATGAGATCGAAGTCGGTCGAGGTCAACAGACCGAGGTTCTGGCAGTTTTCCCGATAAATGCGCTCGATGTTCTCGGCGATCACCACACGAATCCCCGCCATCAACTCCGCGAACGGCGACGCCTCGCGGCTCGATCCCTTGCCGCGACGCTTGCCCGAGACGCAGGCGACAAAGCCGCCGTTCTTCACACCATTCCGTCCCACCGGACGCTCGCCGCGGCACTCGAGACCTACATAGGGATATTCGCCCAGCTTCTCGTCGTAGTGGTAGCAGACCCATCCCGGCGTGATCTCGTCCGTCGATATATCGTCGCGCAGCTTTATCGATGGATCCCAATCGAGATCCTCGCCCGCGAGTTGCCGACGGATGAGCTCGGGATCTTCAGTCAAAAAGAGGATACGGCCCTCGAAGCGCACCGAGGGCCCTCGCGCTCCCTCTTCTATACTCGACATCATTATCTGTATCTATCCTCACGCATTCAGAAGATGCGCCGGCAAGGGCCGGCGACCCACGTAACCCGCGTCCAGCTCGTGCCACCACTCGATCGACTCCTCGCCCAGCTTCCAGCAGAGAAAGACTGGCCGACCGTCCAGCGTCGAGTAGAAATCGACCAGCCCCTCCTCGAACCCCTTGAACAGGGCGCCGATCGCGTCCAGCTCGGCGATGAACCGGTTCGCCGTCTCGGCCAGTTCCTCGATCTCCTTCTCCAGTTGGCGCCGGCGCGAGCCGGGACGGCCTTCCGACTCCAGCGAGCGCAACTGGTCCAGGCGTTCGACCAGCGATCGGTGGGTGGCGACGATATCCGTCACGATGCGGCGCACCAAGGGGAGCGTTTTGTTGGCTTCGTCGACGGTGAAGTTCTTGGCCATTCTTGAATCCCTTCGTGCTTCGTCAGGCGGCGTCAACTCGCCGTAAGGTACGCGAACGCGAGGCCGGTGATCAACGCCTCCCGCCGGCTCAGCCACCGCCCACCAGTACGTCGATCGCCCGCGCGTTGTCCTCGGTCGTGTTGTAGAAGTGCGGCGACAGCCTGACCGCGCCAGGTCGGTAGTCGGCGATCACGCCGGCCTCGGCCAGCCGCCGCACGGCCGCGCCCGGATCGGTGTGCTCGATCATCACGATCGCCGATCGGGCCTCCGGCTCGGAGGCGCCACGAACGCGAAGCCCGGCGGATCGGGCGCGCCGCCACAAGTCCTCGGTTAGCGACGCGACGCGGCGCCGGATACGTTCGACGCCGACCTCGTGAACGAGTTCGAGCCCCGCCCGCGCCGTGTAGAGAGTCGGCACCGCCGGGGTGCCGAGCTCGAACCGCCGCGCGTCCCCGCGCAGCCGCAGGACGCCCGCGTCGAAGGCGAACTGGTCCTCGGCGCCGAACCAGCCGACCGTCGTCGGCGTCAGCCGCTGGCACAGCTCATGCCGCACGTACATGAAGGCGAGACCCTGGCCGCCCAGCAGCCATTTCAACGCCCCGCTGAGCAAGAAGTCGACGCCGAGGTCCCTGGCATCCACGGGAAGCTGGCCCGTAGATTGATAGGCGTCGACGAGGCAGAGAGCGCCTTTCGCGTGGGCGCGCCGGGCCACCGCCCCGATGTCCTGGATCGCGCCGGTTGTATAATAGACATGAGAGGTCGCGACGAGCGCGGTTCGTTCGTCGATCGCCGCGTCGAACGCCTCGATCGGTACGCTGACCCCGTCCGGCGACTTCAGGACCACAGGTTCGACACCGAGGCGGCGGCGGGCGAGGAAGTGGTACACGACGGTGGGGAAGTCGAGCTCGGTGGTCACGACCCGGGGACGCGTGTCGAAATCGATCGCGCTGACGATCGAGGCCAGGGCGGCGGAGATGCTCGCCGCGAGCGCTGTTTCCTGCTCGCCGGCCGATATCAGCCGGGCAAACGCGAGCCGAACGTCCCGCGCGGCATCGAGCCAGTCCTGGTACCAGGCGGCCGCGCCCGAGCGATCCCAGAGGTCGGCGAAGCGCTCCAGCGCCGCTCGGCTGCGCTGGGAGAGGGCGCCCAGAGAGCACGAGTTCAGGTAGATGGCCGAGCGAAAGATCGGGAACTCGGGCCGATACCGTTCGGCAAGTTCGAATAGATCCGCTTCAGGCATGGCAGGTTCGAAAGTACGTTATGACGCCTACAGATAATGCCGGTCCCCTTTATGAGGCCGACCAGGCCGCGGAGCTGATAGAGGCCGATCGCGGAAACCCCATCCCCGGCGGTGAGCCGGCCTGCCCCGTTTGTGGCACCAAGACGGTACGGTTGGTCGAGGAGCACCAATCGCCCACCAACGGCGGGTCGCCGTTCCGGGTGCGGCTGATCTGCAGCAACGACGAATGCCGCCGCTGGACCGTCTACAATTGGTGAACCGATCAGCCACCGGTGCCCCCGCGACTCGCGATCGTGGATGCCTCACCCTTCGAACGCGACCTGGCGATACAGAACGTCGTCGCCCTCACGCCGTACGCAGCAGCGACGCAGCTCCGCCGACCGCAGCGCCCGCTCCAGCTCGCCCTCGGCGCCCGCGACAGCGACGTGCTCGGTAAACTCCAGGAACCGGCCCGGAAGCGCTTGATCTTCGTACAAGCGAACCGTGGCACCGACCGCCTCGGAAGCCCGGGCATACTCACGCCACCGCTCCAGATATTCGTCGCGCCGGTCCGGTCGTACGATCACACGAACGGCGCGAAGCTTCAGCACCTTGCCCATACGGCCTCTCACGTTTGCCGCCCCCAGCACGCCCAACTTACATTGCGTCAGATCGAACAGCACCTTAGCCCACAGACCGAGTCGCCGACAGCCGCTTATGCCTGAACAGAACTCTGGCCGACTGGCGGCCAAAGCCAATCAGCTCTACTGGCACACCGACCGCCCGGCCGGCCATCTGGCGGATGAACTGGGGATTTCCCGGTCCAAGTTCTACGCTCTGATCGAGCCGCTTCGCCTCGAGGCCGAGTGCCAAGCGTGCGGTGCGCCGCTGGCGTTCAGTAGCCGCTCCGACCGCGAGGCCGGCCGTGGCCGCTGTCCCGAATGCGGCGCGCAGACGAAGGTGGCCGCCGCCGCGTCCGGCGCGCCCTCAGCCGCCAAGGAATCGGCGCCCCCGGCGTCCACAGACGAAGAAGTCGGAGCGGACGACATTGCGCCTCAGAGCCGCGTGCTCTGGGCGACGGCCATCGCCGGGACCGCGTTAGGGCTGCTGGCCACGGCCTGGTGGCGACGTCGTTGAGGCTGCGGCGCGTATCCGCCGCGTAGTTTGCAAACCTTTACGAATTCATAACATGGAGATCATCCGCGAGCCGAAGGTCACCTTGTTGGCCCGTCAGCAGTTCCTCGGTCACCCCGACATCGATTGGACCAGCGACACCGACAACGCCCCGCAGCAACTGGTCGAGTTCGCCGGGCGGCTCTGTTACCTGAGTTTCGGCAAAGATGTACGGGTGATCGGAGGCCATAAGACCATTCAAGGACGGACCAACAACAAGGAATACCTCGCCAATCTCCTGCAGGTCAAACACGGCAGCGTTCTCGAGCACGCCGTGTTCACGTTTCTTTTCGAGGGCGTCTCGCGGGCACTCACGCACGAACTCGTGCGCCATCGCGCCGGTTTCGGCTACTCCCAACTCTCGCAACGCTACGTCGACGAGTCGGACATCGGCTTCGTCTTGCCACCGGAAATCGAGGAGGGAACCCGCGCCTTCGAGCTGTGGAGAGAGGCCTGCGAGAACGCCGTCGAATCGTATCGCAAACTGCTCGACGAAGTCACCCAGCAGGTCGCCGACGAACCTAAAGCGACCTTGCGGCGCAAGCGGGCCCGTCAGGCCGCCCGGGTGGTCCTACCCAACTCCGCCGAGACGAAGATCGTCGTGACCGCCAACGCCCGGGCCTGGCGGCACTTCGTCGAGCTCCGCGCCGCGCCGACGGCGGACGCCGAGATCCGCACCCTGGCTATCGCCGTACTCCGGGTGCTGAGGAAGGAAGCGCCCGAGATCTTCGGCGACTTCGAGATCACGCCGCTCGGCGATGGCACCGAGACGGCGTCGACCCCCAACAGCAAGGTCTAGCCCGGTACGCCGCGGGTCGGTCATGAACCGCCTTTCCGAAGGCGACCTTCTTCCCCGCATCGAGGTGCCGCCACCGGGACCTCGGTCCCGTGCACTCGCTACGCTGTTGCTGAAGCACGAGTCACCCAACGTCACCTTCATCTCCGAGGACGGCCCTATCTTCTGGCGCGAGGCCCGCGGGGCCAACGTCCTGGACGTAGATGGTAACGTCTACATCGATCTGACGGCCGGCTTCGGGGTTGCGGCGGCCGGCCATCGCAATCCGCGGGTCATCGAGGCGGCGGCGGCGCAGCTGAAGCGGCTGGCTCACGGGCTGGGGGATGTCCACCCCTCCGAGGTCAAGACGGCTCTGCTCGAGCGGCTCGCCTCGATCACGCCCCCCGGACTCGAACGCACCATCCTCGCCAGCTCCGGCGCCGAGGCCGTCGAGGCGGCGCTGAAGACCGCACGCCTCGCCAGCGGTCGCCCGGGCGTGCTCTGCTTCAGCGGCGCCTATCACGGCCTGACCTACGGGGCGCTGTCGGTCACCGATGGCCGCGCCTTCCGCGAGCCCTTTCAGGATCAGCTCGGCATCCCCACCGTACGCGCACCTTTTCCGAATCCCTTCCGGCCTCCCGATCCGTTGCGTGGGTCAGACGACCTCGCGGGCGCCGCTCTGGAGACCGTGTCCGGTCGGCTCGAATCCGCTCGGGACCGCATCGGCTGCGTCATCGTCGAACCGATCCAGGGACGTGGCGGGACCGTGATTCCGCCGGCAGGCTTTCTCCGCGGTCTGCGTGAGGTGTGCGATCGTTTTGACGTAACGCTGGTCTTCGATGAGATCTATACCGGGTTCGGCCGGACGGGGCGCTGGTTCGCGTGCGACCACGAAGCGGTGGTTCCCGACCTCCTCTGTCTCGGCAAGGCGCTCAGCGGCGGCTTCCCCTTCTCGGCCTGTATCGGGCGACCTGAAGTCATGGCGGCCTGGCCCGTCAGTCGTGGAGTCGCCATCCATACCAGCACCTTCCTCGGCCACCCGCCCGGCTGCGCCGCGGCCCTCGCCCAGATCGAGGAAATCGAAGCCCACGGGCTCGTCGATCGGGCGGCCCGCCTCGGCGAGCGGCTCCTGCAGGGGCTGTCACGCCTGCGCACGCGGTTCCCCCGAGTCGGCGACGTGCGCGGACGTGGGCTACTGGCGGGAATCGAACTGGTGCATCCCGACAGCGGGGCGCCCGATGGGGCGGCGGCCGCACGCGTCATCACGCTCGCCTTGCGGGAGGGGCTGATCCTGCTCGCCGACGGGCCCGACGCCAACGTCATCGGCCTCTCACCGCCCCTCACGATCGCCGAAGCGCAGCTCGACTGCGCCTTGACCGTTCTGGAGGGGTGTCTCAGGCGCGCATGAGCGATTAAGTTCCCCCCCGCGGCACCGATCTCCGGTGGCGAAAGGAGACGCCATGGTCGATCCGCAGGTAACGGTTCAAGGCACCCCCAATCCCAACGCGGCCAAGTTCACCGTCGACCGCAGGTTGGTGGAAGGCGGGTCCAGCGTATCCTACTTCGACCCGGAAACGGCCAGAGACGACCCGCTGGCGAGCAAACTCTTCGCCCTGGACGGCGTGGAGTCGCTGTTGATCGCCGAGGACTTCGTCACCGTGACCAAAGCGACGACCGCCAGCTGGGATGATCTGGTGCCGCGCATCCAGAACGTCATCAAGGAGGCACTATCCTGAGCCGATTTCTTCTCGCGACGATCGTTTCCTGTTCGCTTCTGTTCATGGGCTGCCAGCCGCGAGAATCCAGTCCCGACACCGACGCGGGGTCCGGGCTGCTGTTGCCCGAGGAAAGCCATCTGCGCAACGCCCGCCAGCTGACGTTTGGAGGTGAGAACGCCGAAGCTTACTTCTCCGCCGACGATCGCCAGTTGATACTGCAGTCCACCCACGGCGAATACGGTTGCGACCAGATCTTCACGCTGCCCGTCTCGGGTGGGGCGCTCCGGCTCGTGAGCACGGGTCAGGGACGCACGACCTGCGCCTACTTCTTCCCGTCCGGCGAGAAGATCCTTTACTCGTCGACGCACCTCGGGGGTACCAGCTGTCCGCCGCCACCGGATTACTCTCAAGGTTACGTTTGGGCGCTGTATCCGACGTACGACATTTTCGTCGCGGACCCGAACGGCGACAACGTCGTGCGTTTAACGGACACGCCGGGCTACGATGCCGAAGCGACCATCTCGCGAGACGGCACGAAGATCGTCTTCACGTCTCTGCGCGACGGCGACCTGGACATCTACGTCATGGATGCCGATGGGAGTAACGTGAAGCGGTTGACGAACCAGCTGGGTTATGACGGCGGTCCGTTCTTTTCCTACGACGGGACCAAGATCGTCTATCGTGCCTACCACCCCGAGACGGAGGCGGAGAGAGCCGACTATCAGCGCCTACTCAAACAGAATCTGATCCGGCCCAGTCGGCTCGACATCTTCGTGATGGACGCCGACGGGTCGAACAAGCGGCGGCTCACGAATAACGGCGCCGCCAACTTCGCACCCTACTTCTTCCCCGGCGGCGACAGGGTGATCTTCGCGTCGAACATGCACGAGCCCGAGGGTCGCAACTTCGATCTCTACGCGATCAACATCGACGGCACCGGTTTGGAGCGCATCACCTCTCACGAAGAATTCGACGGGTTCCCCATGTTCAACTCGGACGGGACGCAGCTCGTGTGGGGTTCCAACCGTTTCAACGCCAAGCCCGGCGACACCAACATCTTCATCGCCGATTGGGTGAACTAGCGCGCTCACGCCGCCCTCGCTCCGAGCCGCGCTCCTCCTCGATCGCGGCCGGCAGACCGACGCGGTAGCTGGGGTATCGGAGCTCAACCCCGAGCTCGTCCCTCAGGCGTCGATTTCGCACACGCTTGCTGCCCAACTTGCGCCGCAGGCGGCCCTCGCCGAAACGCCTTCGTGCCTCGGCTTCCTCGATCCAGGCCGGTCGAGGCAGACCGTGCAGGTCGGCGGCCAGGAAGGCAAACTCCGAGGCGCGGTGCGGCTCCCCGTCCCCCAGATTGTAAACGCGGCTGTCGCCTCCGCGATGCCAGGCGGCGATCAAGCCGGTAACCAGGTCATCCACGTGAATGCGGTTGACCCAGGTGTCACGATCGCGAATCAGAACGTAGTCGCCACGCTCGAGGACGCGCCGCAGCGTGCGGCCGGGTCCGTAGATCCCCGTGATCCGGCAAATTCGCGTCGGCGTCTGATGCTCCCAACCCGCCCCGAACACCGTACGCTCCGCCTCCAGCCGCGCCGTCGGGCCTTCACCCTCCGGCCTCGGCAGAGTCGTCTCGTCCACCCAGCCGCCGTCGCTACCGCCGTAAACCGAGGTGCTGCTGGCGTAGATGAAGCCTTCCAGCGGCGCCCGGGCCGTCGCCTTGATAACGTCCGGGAGCGGGTCGGGACCACGGGGCACCGGCGGCACCAGGTAGAACACGACGCCGGGTCCGAGCCGATCGATTCCCAGCAGCGTGTCGCGGTCGCCCAGATCGCCCACCAGCGGTCTGATCCCCGACGCTTCCAGAACCGCGACCCGCTCCGGGCTGCGGGTCGTGCCCACCGGCTCGAATCCCAGCTCGGCCAAGCGCCGGCCGAGGCGCAGACCCGTGTAGCCACAGCCCACGATCAGCGCCGGATTCAACGGGGCTCCCGCCCGGTGTAACCGATGCTCCTCAACACCTCCTCGAACTGCGCCAGTATGCTCAGCGTCAACCCCCAGATCACGTGCCCGCGGTACTCGATCGTGGGAAAGTCACGATCTGGAACCACATCAAGACGCAGCCGCCCCCGATGCTGCTCCTCGACCACCACATCCAGAGGCAGCCAAACCGCTCGCTCCACCTCCGAGCTGGTCCGCGCCTCGACCTCCCGGCCAACCGCCGCCACGAACGGGCTGATGGCGATCGATGGGATCCGGCGGCTGCGCGGCGCCACATCGTCGAGCTGACCGAGGAGCGTTCCCTGGCGCATGAGGTCGACGCCGACTTCCTCGCGTGTCTCCCTGACCGCCGTCATCCACAGGCTCTCATCCCTCGGCTCGCGCCGGCCGCCCGGCAGCGCCATGTGGCCAGACCAGGGATCCCGCTCGTTCTCCGTTCGCTTGATGGCAAGGAACTCCAGCCGCGACTCGAGCGGCCTCAGCATCAGACTCACCGCCGCTTCCGTTTCGAAGCTGCCGGCCGACGCCCGGCGCGGCGTGCGCCCGGCGAGCGCGTCGGCGATCTTGAGGATGAGCGAATCGGGACTCACCGGCTCGTGCCCTCTTTGATCGATACCTTATTCATCATCGCCGTCCGTCAACGCGCTCGCCGAGGATCTTCAGGTAGCTGTCATACCGCGGCCGCGGAATCTCCCCCGCTTCCACCGCCTGCGACACACCACAGTCGGGTTCGTGATCGTGTTGGCAGTCATCGAAGCGGCAGGCGCCGAGGAAGGGGCGGAACTCCGGGAAACACCGGTCGAGCTCCGTCTTCTCAACCTCCCAAAATCGAAGCGTTCCCAACCCCGGCGTGTCCACGACATAGCCGCCCGTACTCAGGGGATGCAGCGTCGCCGCGACCGTCGTATGCCTTCCCCGCTGCAGCGAGCGGCTGAGCTCGCCCACACGCAGACCCAGCCCCGGTTGGAGCGAGTTGAGCAGACTCGATTTGCCTGCGCCCGACGGGCCCACGAAAAGCGTGATATGGCTCGAGAGAAGCTCACGCAATCGCTCGATGTTCGATCCCGATTTCGCGCTGACGTACACAACCTCGTAGCCAGCGGCCTCGTACAGCTCGAAAGCCTCCCGCGCGTCCTCGCGGCCCGATAGATCAATCTTGTTGACGACGACGAAGGCGACGATCCCGTTCGACTCGGCCAGCACCAGAAATCGGTCGAGGAGATGGAAGAGCGGCTCCGGCCGCGCGACCGCGAACACGGCCGCCAGCCGATCGACGTTCGCCGCGATGATCTGCTCGCGCCGCCCGCTGCCCGTCCGTCTCGACAGACGCGCCCGGCGCGGCAGAACCTGAGTGATCACACAGCCCCCGTCGCGCAGCCGCTCGACCACCACTTCGTCACCCACCGCCACCCGGCCCAGACCACGCTGCCGCTTCAGGCGCCCGCGCAGCGCGCACTCCAAGAGCTCGTCACCGACCTCTACATGGTACGTGCCTCCCACACTCCGCAGGACGCGACCACTCAGTTTCGTGCGACCCTCCACCGTCATCGCGAAACCAGCTTGTCCAGCATGTCCTTCACCTGGTGCAGGGTCAGAAGTTCCAAGGGCCTTCGCGCCTCGACCTCCGTTCCCGCCTCGCTCAAGAAGTCGCTCTCCAGATGCCCCACCGGCTCGCTTCCTTTCCAGCGGAGGAAGAACAGATACCCGCACCAGGGACCCTCATCCTCATCCGGCCGGTTTACCACGATCTCCACTGTGTAAGAGTCGCCGTCCGGCCCCTCGAAAGCCGGGGGGCGCTGGTGTTCTTGCAGATAACCGCCCAAGGTTGCGTCTTTCATAGTGTCCGCTAGAACGTTAGAGGGACCGATTCGCCCGGTCAACGCGGCCGGCAACCGTTGCGAGCACCGATTCGAAGCGCCGCGACTTGCCCCACGGGCTCGCCACAGACCGGCCGCCACAACGCTCGAACCGTGACGCGAACGATCCTACACGCTGACATGGACGCGTTCTTCGCCGCCGTCGAGGCGCGCGAGAACCCGCAGATCGCCGATCGTCCCGTCGTCGTCGGCGCCGACCCGCGTGGCGGGACGGGACGCGGTGTCGTGGCGGCATGTAACTACGCGGCCCGACAATTCGGCATCCGGTCGGCGATGCCGATCTCCGAGGCGTACCGCCGCTGCCCGCACGCCGTCTATCTGCGCCCTCGCGGACGTCTTTACGCCGAAGTATCCGAGCGCATCATGCAGATCCTCGAGACGTACACCGAGCTCGTCGAGCCGCTCAGCATCGACGAGGCCTTTCTGGACGTCACCGCATCTTCCCGCCTGTTCGGGGACGGCGTTTCCATCGCCCGCCAGATCAAACGCGAGATCTGGACGCGGGAACGCTTGACGGTCTCGGTCGGCGTCGCTTCGAACAAGTTCCTGGCCAAGCTGGCCTCCGANNGGCTTTGGGGCGTAGGAAAGAAGACCGCTCGGCGTCTTCACTCTCTTGGGCTCAAGACGATCGGGGACGTGGCCGCAGCGCCGGCACCGCTCCTGGAGCGGCACCTCGGCTATGCCCATGCCCTCCACCTCAAGCGGCTCGCCGACGGTGAAGACGACCGGCCCGTGGAGCCGGGCCGTGAGCGCAAACAGATCGGCCGGGAGACGACGTTCGACGCCGATGTCGACGACCGCGATCAGGTGCGCCGCACTCTCCTCTCGTTGACGGAAGAGGTGGCCGCCCGTTTGCGCCGCCGCGGCCAGGCCGCCCATACCGTCACCTTAAAGCTGCGTCTGGCCCCCTTCGACACCCGCACTCGGCGAACGACGGTCGACACCTCTTTGTTCACCACCGAAGCGATCTATCCCCTGGCCAAGACGCTGCTCGCCGCGGCCGACCCGGGCGACCGGCCGGTGCGACTGATCGGGGTCAGCGTCTCCGGGCTGCACGAGCTGCCGCCCGAGCGTCAGCTCACCCTGTTCGCCGAGGCAGGGGACGAGGGCGGAGGCGCCCGAATCTCCAAGGCGCTGGACGAGGTCACGCAGCGCTTCGGACGCGGCTCACTCCGGCGAGCCAAGCTGATCGACAACTCCGAAGGTGAACCGGTTGAGGAAGACGGCTAACCGCTTCTAGCGACCGTCGGCGAGAAAGGCTCTCGACGCGGACCGAATCGACACCGTGCCAATAAGAACGCGGAGGCCCAAGGTGGCCTCCGCGTCCAATGGTTCGTCCTGTCGGTCTAGGCCTAGGGCTCGATCTTCGTCCCGAGCACCCTCAGGAACTTGGCCAGCCACGCCGGATGCGCGGGCCAGGCCGGAGCCGTCACCAGTTTGCCGTCGACGTGGGCCTCGTTCATGGCCAGGCTCACATACTGTCCACCGGCCGCCTTCACCTCGGGTTCAACCGCTGGATAGGCGGAGACCGACCTTCCCTCCACGACCCCGGCCGCGGTGAGCACCTGAGTCCCGTGGCAGACCGCCGCGATCGGCTTGTCCGCTTTGGCGAAATGCTTAACGACCTCGATCACCCGCTCGTTCAGGCGAATGTACTCGGGCGCCCGCCCCCCGCTGATCACCAGCGCGTCGTAGCTCTCGGGTTTGACCTCGGCGAAGGTGGCGTTCAGCGCGAAGTCGTGACCGCGCTTCTCGCTGTACGTCTGGTCCCCTTCGAAGTCGTGGATTGCCGTCCTTACCCGGTCGCCCGCCTTCTTGTCGGGGCAAACCGCATGAACGGTGTGGCCGACCATCTGCAGAGCCTGAAAGGGCACCATGACTTCGTAATCCTCGACGAAGTCCCCGACCAGCATCAATATTTTCTTTCCGGCCATGTCACCCTCCTAGCTGAAGAACTCCAACGACCAGCTCAAGCCCTCGAACAATGCATCAACATCATCGCGATCGTTATAAAGATAGAATGACGCCCGGGTCGTCGCCGGCACGCCCAGCCGCCTCATCAGCGGCTGGTTACAGTGATGCCCGGCACGGACCGCCACGCCGCGATCGTTGAGCGCCTGGGCCAGGTCGTGGGGGTGAATCCCCGCGACCTCGAACGACAGAACGCCCGCGCGGTTGGTCTCGGGCCCAAAGGCGCGCAGACCGGCGATCTCTCGGACCCGCTCCAGCGCATAGGCGACCAGCTCGTGCTCGTGCGCCGCGATCCGTTCGCGCCCGACCTCGTCCAGGTAGTCCATCGCCGCGGCCAGACCGATGGCGTCGGCGATGTTCGGCGTGCCCGCCTCGAACTTGTAGGGAGCCGGCTTGTAAGTCGACTTCTCCAGCTCGACTCGCTCGATCATCTCGCCCCCGCCCTGGTAGGGCGCCATCTCTTCCAACAACTCGCGCCGCCCCCACAGGACACCGATGCCCGTCGGGCCACACATCTTGTGGCCGCTGAAGGCGTAGAAATCACAGCCCAGCGCCGGGACGTTCAGCGGCAAGTGGGGGGCGGCCTGAGCACCGTCGACCAGCACCTTCGCGCCGCAACGCCGGGCCGCCTCCACGATCTCCTGTATCGGATTCACCGTCCCCAGCGAATTGGAAACGTGGGTCACCGCGATCAGCCGTGTTCGCTCCGACAGAAGCTCATGAAGCTGTTCGAGGCGAAGCCGGCCCTGATCGTCGATATCGAGCGAGCGCAAGCGGGCACCCGTCCGCTGCGTCAGCAGCTGCCAGGGCACAATGTTCGAATGGTGCTCCATCACAGTCAGCAAGATCTCGTCGCCGCTGCGGATGTTCTGCGAACCCCAGCCCCAGGCGGCGAGATTGATCGCCTCGGTCGTGCCGCGCACGAAAACGATCTCGTGCTCATCCTGCACCCCGATGAAGCGTGCGGCTCGCGTCCGGGCATCTTCATACGCCTGCGTCGCTCGCATCGATAGCTCGTGAATGCCACGATGCACGTTGGCATGATCGTGCTGATAGTAGTGCTCGAGCGCCTTGATCACTGCCGTCGGCTTCTGCGAAGATGCCGCGTTGTCCAGGTAGACCAGCCGGCGACCGTTGACCTCCTGATCGAGTATCGGGAAGTCGCGGCGGATCCGAGCGACATCGAGAGGGGTGTGCGACTTGAGCTCGGCAGCTCGCATACTCATCTGTCTACCGCCACCATGATGTCATCGCCTTCGATCCGGACTTCGTAGGTCTTCACCGGCTCGTAAGCCGGCGGACCCAAGACCGCCCCCGTCCGCACATCGAACCGCGCGCCGTGCAACAGGCAAACGAGCTCGCCGTCATGGAGGTTGCCCTCTGAAAGCGGGAAACATTCGTGCGTGCACTCGTCATGAACGGCATAGAACGCCCCGTTCAGGTTCAGCAGCGCCACCGGCTCGCCCTCGACCTCCACCGCCTT
>JABAOD010014628.1_pt1 | contig 13086 bp, 13 predicted proteins | sample 7062151 | NCBI WGS metagenome assembly JABAOD01 (sample SAMN14538626, study PRJNA623070) | marine sediment metagenome | biome: marine biome [ENVO:00000428]; feature: marine pelagic biome [ENVO:01000023]; material: deep marine sediment [ENVO:00002113] | place: India: Gulf of Khambhat ...
GAAAGAACCGGTCAAACAGGTCGCCGCCACCCAAGTGGAAATCGAAGCCTAGACCGCCGAAAAGGTCACCAAAGTCGATGCCGCCAAACAGATCCTCGGGCGAGAAATCGGCAACACCGGCGAAACCACGGTTGTCATATTCTGTGCGCTTCTTAGGATCCGACAAGACCGCGTAGGCCTCGGCGATCTCCTTGAAGCGTTCCTCGGCATCGGGGGCCTTATTCCGATCCGGATGATACCGAAGGGCAAGCTTGCGAAAGGCGTCTTTGATTGCCCTCTGGTCAGCGTCGCGAGATACGCCGAGCACCTCGTAGTAGTCGCGCTTTTCCATGAAGACCGCGCGTCAAGCTAGTCGTCGCTCAGGGGGGTGTCAAGATGCCCGACNNTACGCCGAGCACCTCGTAGTAGTCGCGCTGGGCAGGAGTGACCATCGATGAAGGCTCGTCAGGACACCGGCCTCATTCCGTCTCCTTATACTCGGCATCGACGACACGACCACGGGGCCCCGAGCCGCTTTCACGCGGCTCACCCGTGGCGCGACCGACATCGGGCGGCGGCTGGGGCTTGGCGCCGCCCGTCTGCGCGTAGATCGTGCTACCGGCTACCTGCAACTCACGTTTCAGTGCTTCCGCGCGCTCCGCTGCGAGCTTGGCATCATGTTTGTTAACCGCTTCGCGGGCCTCGCGCAGCAGCGACTCGATCTTTTCACGCAGTTTCTTAGACAGCTTGTCGCCGAACTCCGCCAGCGTTTTTTCTGCCTCGTAACAGATGGCGTCGGCGTTGTTAAGCTTTTCTGCTTCTTCGCGTCGCTTACGGTCTTGCTCGGCGTAACGCTCGGCCTCCTTGATCATGCGTTCCTTTTCTTCCTCACGCAGTCGCGTTGAGCCCGTGATGCGAATCGACTGTGATTTGCCGCTCGCCATGTCCTTGGCGGAAGCATTAAGAATGCCGTTAGAGTCAATATCGAACGTAACTTCGATCTTGGGGATCCCACGCGGCGCCGGGGGTAAACCGTCGAGGTTGAACTCACCAAGACTGGTGTTGTCTGCCGCCATCGGGCGCTCCCCTTGATACACATGTACGGTCACGCTCGTTTGCATATCGGCAGCGGTCGTGAATACCTCCGAGCGCTTAACCGGTATCGGCGTATTGCGGGGGATCAGCGCGGTCGCCACCCCACCCAAGGTCTCTACGCCGAGCGTGAGCGGCGTGACATCCACGAGAACGATATCGCCCATTTCGCCGGTGAGCACGCCGGCCTGAATGGCGGCACCGCTGGCGACGCATTCCATGGGGTCTACGCCCATCTCGGCCTTGCGCCCGAGCAGATCTTCAAAAAACCTTCGCACCATCGGCATCCGCGTGGGGCCGCCGACAAATACGATGCGATCGACGTCCTTCGCTGTTATGCCGGCGTCGTGCAAGGCTTGCTCTACCGAGCCGCGGCAACGTTCGACTATCGGTCGCACCAGCCGCTCAAGCTCCGTGCGCGTGAGATCTGTGTCGAAGTGCACGGGGCCTTTCTCCGTCGCACTCAGATAAGGCAGGGTGATGTGCGCTGAAGTACTGGTTGACAGCTCGACCTTGGCAATCTCTGCCGCTTCCATCAGACGCGCGCTCGCCATACGGTCCGTGCGTATGTCCACACCACTTTGCTGTTTGAACCGATCGGCGAGATATTCGAAAACCTTCACGTTCATGTCGGTGCCGCCGAGCTGGGTGTCACCGCTCGTCGCCCTTACTTCGAACACACCCTTACCAAATTCCATGATCGTCACGTCCAGCGTGCCACCGCCGAAATCGATAACAGCGATGCGTAATTCCTCTCCCCCGCGGTCGAGGCCGTACGCGAGCGAGGCCGCGGTCGGCTCATTGACCAGGCGTGCGACCTCGAGTCCGGCGATCCGGCAGGCGTCCTTGGTCGCACTGCGCTGGTTGTCATCAAAGTACGCCGGCACCGTCACTACCGCCTTGTCCACAGCTTCGCCGAGGAATGCCTCAGCGTCGCGTTTGATCTTCTGTAGCAGAAAGGCGGAGAGCTCTTCGGGTGAGAATTCGCGATCACGCAAACGAATCTTCTCTCGCCGACCCATGTCACGTTTGAACGCGGTGGCGGTACCCTGAGGGTTGACGGCCGCCTGGCGTCGCGCCGGCTCCCCGATCAACATCTCTCCATCAGCGGTGATCGCCACGTAGCTAGGGAAGGCCTTACCGCCAAGGCTCACGCCCTCGGTGCTAGGGATAATTACCGGCCGGCCGCCACGAAGCACCGCAGCCGCTGAGTTGGAAGTACCAAGATCAATGCCGATGATAGCCACGTCGGTTTAGCGCCTCCAGGTCACACGGAGGATGTTTTGCTCTTCTGTATATTCGTAATCGAGCTCACCTTCATAAGCATCGTGCAGCGCGTCGCCGATGCTACGCGCCAGGTGTATATCGGTCGTCGTGATCAGGGTATTCCCGTCCTGGTCCTCGGTGTCCATGATGCGTTTGAGTGGATGTTCCGCCTTTTCTCTGGCTTCCACATTATGCGCTAAGCGGAGTAACTCCTGACGATGCTCTTCAAAGAACTGACCACTCAACTTGACATAACCTGCAGGATATCTGTCACGCAAGCGCAGGCACGCCGGACACAGCGTCTCGTGCGCCTTAGGCGGTCTCGTTGCCCATGTCCATCGACCTTCATGAAATACAGCAGCGCACTCGGGGCAAACGCTGGGTTCGGGCAACTTTTGTTTCGATTTATAGGTATCGTGTTCGTATTCCTGGATTAGACGATCCCTGCGCAATCTATGCTTTGATCGTTTCATGGCTCTTTTAATGATTCCCGTGAGCACTCACGCATATGAAATCCAACCGCCGATTACTCCTTGTATTCCTCCTCTCCTTCCGCTTCGCTTTCTGGTTCCTCTTCATTTCCCTCTAACCCCTCCGTTTCCCCTTCTTCCTGCAGCGGTGCGGACCAATCTCCCTTGCTCATCTCTGTTTCTGTATACCCCAGATCGTCGCGCTCGATACCATCCATCGACCCGGTCCAGTCCTCTGGCGGTTCGATAGTCTCCAGTTCCAAATCGTACCAACTATCGAGATCCAGCTCTTCCAGGTCCCCATCGAAGTGCTGTAGTTCGACCGTGCCTTCGTTCTCGTCGACTGCTACCACCTGGAACTGATAACCCTTGTCGAGATGTTTGTACCATTGGTTGATGATCGGCTCATCCTCTATTGGCATGACAAGCCTCCTTTCTCACTTACGTAATCGCCGCAACAATCTAGCGTACTCAACCAGGATAACACGAGCCCTTGCGCACCCAGACGCCGCGCTCCTCACAGCGCAACAACTCATTGCCGCTGCAAACGTATTCACCAATACGGTAGCTCACCCCATTGAAGTAACAAACACCGGTCTCCAGCTCGAGGTCAATTGCTTCAAACTCTTCGCTTTCTCGATCAAAGATCGGCGAGTTCTTCATTTCCGGGTCAGGCGCACCGACGTTGGGTGCATTGATACGTTCTGTCATTTCGAGCTCCTCACGCTAACACGCTACCGCCAGGGCTTGGTTTATGCTGCACGCCAGCCTCAACTCGCAACATGGTGCTTCCCCACTGTGACGCTCACAGCTTGCGGACCCTCGCGGCCTTCTTCTTCGACATACTGCACTTCAGTCCCGAGAGCCAGGCGATCGAAGTCTATATCTACCAGGCTGTTGCGATGAAAGTAGACCTCACGGCCATCAGGCGTCCTCAAGACACCATAATCGCCGGCCGGAAAGATCTGAAAAACCTTGGCGTGGTGTGCAACAGGGTGTGTCTTTACGTCGCCCCGCCGACGTCGTACGTAGTCTTGTAATCGACGTCTTGTGGCGTCGAAGGCATCCCGTATCGCGACGTACACATCCTCATGTGCCGCGTGTTCAGGTGGATCGCGCTTCACGACGATCTCTTCATCCGGTACGGTCAAATCGATGCGTATGTGATAAATCTTACCTTTGTGGTGATGTCGGTGCGGTGACTCCAACATAACACGACAGCTCATGATCTGATCGCAAAACTGGTCGAGCTTCTCTGCTTTCTCCTGGATCGCGGCCTCGACAGCGTCGGAATGAGACACGTCGCGCATTGTGATCTGTAGTGGGATCTTCACAAACACCTCCGTCAAGCCGGCTCCAGTATTATCGGCCCAGTTGATAACATCAATGAGCCTGGCCCGGATGTCATTGACACAGATCAAACGCAATCATTAACGCGGGTAAACAAACCCCGCCTGGCCGGCATCAGTTGAACTCATCGGGCGGCACTGCTTGCCCGTCGATGAAATAGACCCGAAACAAGGCAGGATATCAGTCAGTACTTACCCTCTCCTGTGCCCGTCGGTCTAACGTCTCCAAGGCATCGTGCAATCGAGTCGCCCAATCCGCGATCTGCTCTGGCGGCAGGCTCGCCGGCACCGCCATCGGTGTACCGATGACCAGGCAAACGCGCGTGAACAGCCGGGGAATCTCCATGCGATCCCAGCGGCGTGTCAGGACGCGTTTTCGGCGCGCGGCGACGGAGGCTGGCAGCAAAGCAAACCCAAGCTCGGAGGCTAACTGAATCGCGCCTCGATGGACCACGTGATAGGGTCCAAGCGGACCGTCCACGGCGATGGCACCCGCGACATAGTTGGCAAGCGCCGCACGCATGAGCTCCAGCGATCGGTCCCTGCCGTGGTCGGGTATCTTCACACAGTCGTAACCGAATCGTCGGCAAATCTCAGCGATCACGTTTCCACGTGACGATTCACTCGCAAATACGCAGGCGCTGTGATGGCGAAACAGCACAAACAGCGGAATGTACTTGCCATGCCAGAACGTTAAGAGAAGCTTCTCGCGGCGGGCGAACATCTGCTCGAAGCGCCCCCATCCCTCCACTTCGATGCGCCAGGTGGCTGAGCGCAGCCGCAGCGCCCAGGCCCAGATACGCCCGAGCATGCGAGCGCCTAACTCACGAAAGCTCCTGACCCACGATGCGTGCGCATGTGCGCGCTTTGTATGTTCCTTGGGCCGATCTGCCGACGGCACCTGTTTCGGGGCAGCTTCGCGCCGAACCACCATGGGGATTGCCTTAATTGTCCTTGGGCGAAGGCGATGATAGCACCGCGTCACTCACCGCGCGGGCAATATTGCGCATGATCTTCCACTCTTCCTCGATGCGCCGGCGGGCCACCGCCCAATGGCTGGTGTCAATCTGCTTTTGCGCCGGCACATCAGCGATAAGAGACTCATAAAGGGCGAGCGCACGGCTAGCAGTTTGTGTCATAGAGAACTCTTGTGCCGTGTGTGCGACGCCCTGCTGCAGTCTTTGACGCTGCTCGACGTCAAGCGCAGCCACCCACGACAACGCGGCAACGAATGCATCGAGATCATCATTCGGTAGCAAACGCCCGTTGATGCCATCACGGACTACCTCGCGCACTCCGGATGCGTCTACGGCGACCACTGGTACACCCGCGGCCATGGCCTCGGTCAGTACCATGCCCTGGGTTTCCGAGTGCGAGGCGAACGCAAACACGTCCATCGCGGCGTACGCCCCAGCGAGCGCTTGCTGTTCCAACACGCCGACGACGTGAAACCGATCGGCAACACCGTAACGCTCGACAATCGCTTGCATAGCAGGCCTTGACGGGCCCGCGCCGGCTACCAGAAAGTGCGCGCGACCGTGTGCGACCAGGAAGCGGGCGACCGCTTCGGCGAGAAATTGTGGATTCTTCTCGGGCGCCAACCGTCCCGTATGCCCGACCAGGAACGCGTCTACTGGGATTCCCTGGCGCTCGCGAGCACGCGCACCATCACCGTGCGCAAACACCGGAATATCTACGCCCGTAGGAATAACCGCAATCGCAACCTTCACCCCGCGTTGCGCCAACAGCTTAGCCACTGTCTCGCTCGGGGCGATAATCGCGTCGCAAAGGTTACAGTAGCCAACGGCCAGGTCGACCGCAAAGCGTTTCAGCCTGGGCGAGTCACCGGGGACGTAATGCGTGTACTCCTCGTAGCGTGTATGGTGGGTAAACACCACCGGGATATCGCGGGCCGCCGCGACGCGCAGCGCTGTATCGCCCAAGAGAAACGGGTGATGGGAATGTACGATATCGGGATGAAACGCCTTGAAGGCTGAGTGCAGTCGGCCAGGAACGGGCATCGGAATCGAAAAGTCACTGCCGCTAAAATGTTGGACCGCTGGGAACCGGATGACGTCTGTCTCGATCTTCGGTGTGTTTTCGAAGTACGGTGCCACCACCACCACGCGGNNCACGCGGTGGCCTCGTTGACGAAAGGCGTCGGTGAAGCCCTGCACACTGCGTGCCACCCCGCCGACGTGCGGCGTGAACGTGTTGGTCATCATCAAGATATTCATTAAAGCGGCATCCTTTCGAGCGCGACCGAGTTCTCCCCGGGGGCAGCCAGCGCCGATGCGAAGCCTGGCAGGCGCACTTCAATGACAGGCGACTCGGTGCGCCATTCGGGTGTCCAGCGTACGCGCACCCGCTCGCCATCGGCCAACACGGTGATCGTGACTTCGCCGAACGGCGTGAGCGCGGGGCCAAAAAACAATTCCTGAGGCTGCCCGAGCCAAGCGGGTGGAATGCCGGAGGCGAGAATAAGACGATTCCCCTCCTCGCGCACGAAGCTGTTTCGCATCATCAGCACCCATTCGGCGGACGCCCAGACGTGGTGGCCGTCGCCCATGCAGCCTCCACCGGTGCGGGGGNNAGGCCATTGACCGGTCGAACTCGCGAAGTCAGCGACGCTTTGAAATAACTCAGCGAACCGTGGGTCACCGGCGCGCAGCAGAACCTGAGCCACGTGCAGCGTCAGGTAAGGGTTAACACCTGAATGCACCATGTCTTGGAAGAATCCGCCATGCACGAAACATTCCGCAAGAATGTAGTTAACGGTATCTAGCAGCCGAGGGTCATCGCCTGCAAACAGCGCCAACGGATACCCGGCGGCCAGCGAGCCCACCGAACCGGAGTCCATGCGCCGGTACGGCGAGGCCGGCATGCCCCGGTGCCGCAGGCGTGAGACGACGATATCCAGGCTTCGTTCGATAGCCGCCAGGAACCGGTCGGCTTCACGGCGAAACTCGACCGCGAGTGCTTCGTCGCCCAGCGTCTCGAGAAGTTGAGCGGCAGCACGCAGACCCGCCACGCCCCAGAAGTCATCCCAATAATAATAATCGTTCGGCCCCAGGTGCTCGGCGCTGAATCCGGGCGGTAACAAGCCCGCGTGCGCCTCCGCTGGCGTCTCAGACAGGCGCTTCTCCTTTATCCAACGACCGCCAAGGCGAATTCGCGCGACGCCATGACCGCTTTGGTGCACATCCTGTCAGTTCGCAAAAACGGTTGAAGATCCAAAGCACCTCGCCATTGGAGTCCCACTCGCCGTCTTGAGAGTGGAAGAATCCAGCCGTGGTCTGTCCCGCGGGGAATTTATCCAACGCGCGCTCGACCCGCTGTACCAACCCGATGCACAGGAGCGCGTGCAGGATAAACGTCGCGTCGCGATACCAGAATCTTTTATAGGTATAAGGACCGGGATAAACCTCCCCCGGTGAATGAAGAATGAGCGAGCGCACCGCAGCCTCGTAAAGGAATTGGCTGCGCGCGTCCGGGATGCGCAAGTGGGCGCAGCCGCCGACCGCGTCGCGCCAGTTTGTGCATGCGCTGCGCTGCGCCGGCTTGACCGATCTTCGCGCCAAGGGCACGGTAACCCGCACCTGCCTTGGTGTACCGCTGTCGACACGAAACAATGCAGCGGCACTCGCCATGCCTACATTGCAGTGAATGCTCCCGCGGGTCGTCGGTTCGCAAACGCGATGGTACACGTCTCCGGTTCGATAATTCGAGAACTGCACCCGCTCCGCAGGCGTCTCGAACTCGACAATTCGCCGATCATCAATCCGCCAGCCTAAATTCTCCGGTTGCAGAGCAACATCATGCACGAAGCTTACACCCTCTGGGTTGTACGGGCGAAGCGCAACGACCAACCAGGCGCGTGCATCGCTTTCAGCCGTCAGATCAAAGCTGCAAGTGGGAATGCGATCTTTCTCTTCCACCTGTATGTGCGAGACCAGCGCGAGCCCATCGCTCGCGCTGCGCGTTACGACCGTTACATTGCCGTCGAGATCGAGACGCTGATCTACGTCTCTTAATTTCGACGGCAGCAGCTCGCGTCCTTCGTCGGTCACGATCCAGCTGTCGAGCGACCAGCTATCCCAAAACGGCGTCAGCAGTCCGCACGGATCGACGATAGGCNNGTCCCGATGGCGGTCCAGTTGCGATGCGTGAGGTTAATATGCGTGATGGAAAACGCACGCGGAATGAACGCGTCGTCTGTCGGATCGTATTGACGCTCTACCCAGTGCGGCCAGACCCAATCGAGATTGTGCTGGATCGCCCCAGCATTGAGCAGTCCGCGGGCATGCAGAACCATTCCCGCTCGCAGCAACTCCAGGGGCTCCTTGACCTCAATAGGTTGACCAAAGCTCTCCAGTCGCGCGAGGATTTTGACCGGATCCACGAGGCCGCGCGCTTGCGCTGCCCGGCTCACCACCAGCTTCCATGGAAACCACTTTAACCACATTGCAAGTCGATCTCCTCAGAGACCCTTCTAACACCGCCGCAGATTGATGTCTTCTCCAAGGATCCCGTGCGGCAATGCCAGCATCTATCCTTCCAGCATATCGGCTAACGCGGCAACGACGCGTTCTAGCGATCCTGTGCTCTTGTAAACTTCCTTCTGACGGACGTAGGGTGGGCCGCGTTCCACGGTTTCTCTAAAGCGCTCCAACTCGGCGTCCTGTCCCAGCTCGGCGGCGCTGCTGGTCACAGCCTCAATCACCTCGTCAAACACGTCTGCCAGGCGACTGACGCCACCCTGTTCGTCCTTCACATATTTCGCCGCGAGGCCCAGGCGCGAGGCCTGGAAATGATTCTCCTTCTCGATCCACCACGGCAACGGCTTGAGCGGTTGCGCTGAACGACCGGCTGCGCGATGGCGTTGCAAGTAAAACGCAAGCGCGCGTATGAATCCAGCCAATGCAACGGTCTGCGCGATTGTGGGCTGCGCGTCCATGACGCGAACTTCCAGTGTCCCCAAGTGCGGACGTGGCCGTATATCCCAGTGAATATCATTGATCGTCTGGAAGATCCCGGCCTGTCGGGTGGTCGTGAAGAAATCGATAAAGTTATTCCAGGTTGCAAACGTGGGTGGCACACCATAGCTACGGGTCGCGGCGAGGATACGCTGACGATAACAGACATAGCCAGTGTCATAGCCGCGCCAGAAAGGCGAGCCAGCCGATACTGCCAGCAGTAGCGGAAGATATGGCTTCAAGTCTCCTAGCAACGCAATTGCCTCGTCACCGGATTTCATGCCCAAGTGCACGTGCGTTGCAAAGGCCAACTGAATGTGACCCAAATATCCCGAGGTCTTCTCCATCTTGAGGTAGCGCGGCAACGGCGTAATCAGAGCGAGGCGCTTCGAGAAGGCATGCGAGCCTGCACCGCAAAGAACCATCCTCAGCTCTTTGCACCTCGACTTAAGATTGGCCACAAGCGACGTGACATGTGATTTTAGCTCGGGCAGAGTGTCGCAAACCTTTGAAGCGACCTCCACGGTGTTCTGAATGAACTCAGGCTTTACGTACTGGCTACCCGGGTAGAACTCCATCAACGGCATGATCCCATCCATGAGATCAAGCGACCGTGCATCAAGCAGTTGAAGCTCCAGTTCAATGCCAACCGAGAGCGGTCTTGAACGCTTAAACTCCATGTACGCTCCTCTATCGTCGGTACTCGCGCGACGCCTCTCGCACGACCTCGTCAAAGAAAGTGGCACCAACTTTGAGCACTTCTTCGTCGATATCGAAGCGCGGACTGTGCAGCGGAATGTACTCCTGCTCCNNTCATGCAGGTAGTACGAAAAGTCCTCTGACCCCATGCTCGGATGATCCAAGGCCATCAATCCCGTCTCTGCGATGACTTTGCAGGCTGCGCGGTGCGCCACTTGCGCCTCGCGCCGCGTATTCACGACCGGTGGGTAGCCCTCGGTGATGTCTACCTCGATGTTGGCGTTATGTAGCTCGGCCAGCGCATTGGCCATTCGTTTCAATCCGTGATGAATGTGTTTTCTCACTTCCGGTAATGTCGTTCGTATCGTGCCTTCAAGCACGGCCTCTTCGGCAATCACGTTCGGTGCGGTTCCAGCCTGGACCTTCCCGATTGTTACGACCGACGGATACACCGGGTTGATCTCGCGCGAGACCAACGTCTGCATCGCCGCGATGAACAGGCCTGTCACCACCACTGCGTCGATGGCCTCATGCGGCCTCGCCGCGTGACCTCCTCTGCCTGTCACCTTGACGGCAAAGCGATCCGATTGTGCGGTAATTACGCCGTCTGCCACCATGATTTCACCGACGCGGTAGTGGTGCGTGACATGGCCTGCAAAAATCGCATCCACACCCTTCAGCGCCCCTGTTCCGATCACAATCCGTGAACCGCCTCCTCTCTCTTCGGCTGGCTGAAAAACCAGCAAGACATTGGCATCCACCGGCGTTTCCTTGAGCAACGCGGCAGCACCCAGCACCATCGCCATGTGGGCGTCATGTCCGCAGGCGTGCATCTTGCCCTCGACCCGAGGGGCAAACGGCAATCCAGTACTTTCGACCCCAGGCAGCGCGTCCATCTCGGCTCGGAGGGCCACCGTCGGCGCACTGCCGCCTGTGCCGGTGAGACGGGCTATCACGCCACCGCCCTCGCCACCGTATTCATAGGGGATGCCCAATCGCTTCAGCTCCGCCATGATAGTTTGTGCTGTTTGCACCTCCTCAAAGGCCAGCTCTGGATGACGGTGAAACCTGCGTCTAAGCTCCACCATCTGCGGATAAATGACTTCGGCTCTGGTTAATCTCGGCACCGGCCACCTCCATCGTCCATTCTGCCGTGCAGTCCGGAGCAGCCAATCAGACGACCCGGATTTCCGGTCACAAACGACTCTATAACTTCGTTAAACGAAAAAGAACGGTTTGTCATTGACCCACATCAAACCGCGCTGCCGTGTAGATTGGCTATTCACGAGCTTGATTAGGCATAATTCATGTGTTGCCGATCGCAGGCGACTCGCTCGCGATCGCATGTCCGCTTACACGATTTCTTGCGGTGGATAACAACAAGCGTCGTGTGGGCATTCCCATGTTCCCATAACGCTATGGCGCGATGAAGACAACATAGCTAGCCGCGCGGTTTACTGATGAAGAATCACGCTGAGATTTCGAAACGGATTTGAGGGCCTGAGTCTCGTGTCAGTACAGATAAAGCTCAAGCGCAGCCTCTCTTTACCGTTGATCACCTTCTACGGTCTCGGCACGATTATCGGCGCTGGGATTTATGTTCTGGTCGGCAAAGTGGCTCACAGCTCCGGGATGTATGCGCCACTCGCTTTCTTGTTTGCCGCCGTCATCGCTGCCTTCAGCGCCTTTTCCTATGCCGAGCTGTCGGCACGTTATCCGCGCAGTGCTGGTGAGGCTGTCTACATCGAAGAAGCGTTCCATCGCCGTTGGCTGTCAGCGTTTATCGGCTGGTCCGTGGTGTTGATTGGCACAGTCTCAGGCGCCACGCTTGCCAACGGTTTCGTCGGATACTTCAAGCTGTTCGTACTAATGCCCGATTGGTTGGTGATTACCTTGCTGGTCATCGGGTTGGGGCTGCTGGCGGCCTGGGGCATTAGTGAGTCCGTGTGGACGGCAACGATCATTACGCTGTTGGAAATTTTCGGTTTACTGATGGTGGTATTCGTCGCCAGAGGTAGCCTGGCCGAATTGCCTCAGCGCTGGACCGAGCTCGCGCCACCGCTGACGGTAGATCCCTGGTTCGGCATTGTGTTCGGCGCGTTCCTGGCCTTTTACGCCTTCATCGGCTTCGAAGATATGGTCAACGTAGCGGAAGAGGTCAAGAATCCTCAGCGTAATTTACCGCTCGCCATCATCCTGGCACTTTGCGTTTCGACATGCCTCTACATACTGGTCGCTTTAACCGCTGTGCTTGGACTGCCGCTGGAGATTCTGTCAAAAAGCGATGCGCCGCTGGCCAGCGTTATCGAGCATCAGGGAACACACTCACCAGTGAGCATTGGTTTGATCAGTCTGATCGCCGTGCTAAATGGTGCATTGGTTCAGATCATCATGGCTTCACGCGTAATTTACGGCATGGGTCAACAAAACATCGCACCGCGCATATTGTCTTTCGTGAATCCACGCACGCAAACACCGGTACGGGCAACGCTGTTAGTCACGCTTTCCATGCTAGCGCTCGCGCTATGGCTGCCGCTGGTCACGCTGGCGCAAGTGACCAGTTTTATTACCTTAGTCGTATTCGCGCTGGTGAATCTCGCTCTGTGGCGCGTGAAGGTACGCGTACCACGAGCGGAGGGTGTAGTCTGTTACCCGTTGTGGGTTCCGGTGACAGGGTTTGTTTTGTGTGTCGGCTTTATAATCCTACAGATTCGTTAGCCCCCAACGTCATTAGTTTGATCCAAATCAACGATTTCTGACCCCTCGCACAGTTTAATTTGCACTAATCATTCCGCAAGGCCAAAGAGCCGGTCAGCCACCGATGATGTTAATGGGTAGGGGCCGAAAACGTCCTAAGAAAAGTGACCGCATGATAAAAAAGATTCTGGTTCCGGTTGATGGCTCGACGCACGCGCTCAAGACGCTAGATTTCGCCAGTGATCTCGCACAAAAGTACAGGGCGAGCCTTCTTATTTTGCATGTCGTTGCACAACGAACTATACCGGAAGGCGTGCGCCGCTTTGTCGAGGTGGAGCACATCAGCGAGCCGCCGGACTGGGTTTACGAGCAGACCCTCAGCAAGAATATCGCTCGCGAGAGTGAGCAGCGGGCGAAGAAAAAGGGCGTCTCATCCGTCCGGGCAATTATTCTCGAGGGCGATGCGGCCGAAGTGATACTTTCGGTCGCCAAGACCGAGGATGCAGACGCCATCGTGATGGGGAGCAAGGGGGTAACGGACCTCCGAGGATTGTTGAT
>JABAOD010013094.1_pt4 | contig 13084 bp, 15 predicted proteins | sample 7062151 | NCBI WGS metagenome assembly JABAOD01 (sample SAMN14538626, study PRJNA623070) | marine sediment metagenome | biome: marine biome [ENVO:00000428]; feature: marine pelagic biome [ENVO:01000023]; material: deep marine sediment [ENVO:00002113] | place: India: Gulf of Khambhat ...
TTCGAGTTGTCGTCTACGTGACAAGCCAGGGCCTCTACTACGACTCAATTGTCGGTCCTACGCTTCCACAGCACGGACCCTTCCAAAAGCTGGAAATGGGCCCTAACGGACTCCAGACCGAGTTTGGGCCTCGTGATCCTGGCTACGTTGGCGGAAGGTGGTGGGTCGATGCGAACGGCAACGGCGCTATGGATGACGGCGATCAGTTCTTCTCCTGTCCCCTCCTTGGGCCCGGTCGCGAGACGCCCTAAGTGGGAGAGAAGCTGATCTTGAGGTGAACAGGATGTGAGCCTCAGATAGCCCGAACCAAAACCTCGCTCCCGGTTCGAGGATTTCACCAACCGGGGAGGGAACCGCTCAGAGTCAGGAGCGGTTCCTGCTTTAAGCATGCCGTGGGTAGGCTGGGCTGCCGGACGGGGACGGGGTCGCGCACGCTGTCCCGGCGTCCTGTCGGGTTGCAGGCCTCCGGCGATGCCGGCTTGGCCTAGAAAGCTGTCAGGCTCCCCGCTTGTCTTGGCCAAGGTCATTGTGGTAGCGGATGCGATGTGCCGTCAGCCAGCCAACGGCAATCTCCGCCAGGGTGTCTTCGCGGTAACTGTACCAGTTGTCGGCAACGTTGTGACGATGAAGCGCGTCCTTGAACCGGCGGAACGCGCCGGGTCCCCTAATCTGGTCCAGGAGTTCTTCCCTCAACGGTTCATCTTCAATGGAAGAACAAAACCGCTCCATGATGGCGTATTCGTGGATGTCGAACCTGCTCGGCAGAGGCAGGTACTCTTCGGACTCAAGCACCTCTTTGGTCTTCTCAATGATCTCGATTTGCCATTCAGGGTAGGCTTGAGGCTCCAATCCCTGTTCCGCAAGTGATATCTCTTCATCCGTGATAGTCACGAGTTCGCCGGAGCGCCGGTTTAAATAGGGGTGATGTTCGTCGCTGAAGACATCCATGGAGTCGATGAAATCTCTAAGCGACACTCTCGGTTCAAATTCCATCAGCCTAAGGGTGGAGGTGCCGAAGGGCGCCCAAGCTTGAACCGCATGCTCTCCAAACCTCTGCCCACATAATAAGCCATTCGGAGGCCAGGGACGAGAAGCGGGAAGAAACTACCTGATCAGCCCAAGACTGATCACCTAACCGCCCAACGACGCCAGGAAAGCGCTCACAAGCGTCACACCCAATAAGGTGGCATGGGGGCCGACGGCCTTGCGCCATGATCCATGGCCCGCCCTCCTTCTCTCTCGGCCGGCTGATTTCAGGCCCCCTGCGCAGCCTGGCCCCGGGGGCGCGGAGCGGCTAGGCGAGGCCAGCCCCTCCATCCTCAGACAGGGCTTCCAAGACCTCCTCCAGGGAGGGTGTTTCCGTCATCTCCTTGAAAGGCGCCATCCGACGATAGATCTCACCGGCAGCAGCGTGAAAATCACCAGGCAGGCCGGCCTCACGAAACGTCGCGGCTATCTCCTCCATCTCCCCGACGAACCGCCACGCCTTGGCCGTCGCCCGCCTCACCCGGGACTGTATTTGATCCACTGAGCCGGAGCCGTCTAGCGACCACTGCTCTTCAAGTTCACCTCGAACTCCGAGCCCCTGCGCCGTGGTCAGTACCGCTCCCCNNAGGCCGCGTAGCACATCTTGAGCGCGGAGGCCTTCCCAATAGACCCCCTCAGGATGCGAGTTTCGAGGGGACCGGAGGAAAAACACGCCGCGACTGCAGGGGCCTCCCGACCTGAAAGGTAGAGCCAAGTCGTACCTCGCTCCCACGCCGGTCCGCCGATAATGCCGCCATCCACGAAGGCGATGCCAGCTCTCGCCATCGCCTGGCCAATGCGAATCGCCTTCTGTGGAGATATTGCGTTGGCGTCCAGATACAGCCCCTCGAAACCGCAAGCCAGGACCTGACCGGATACCGCCTCCGCAGCGTGAGGCGGGCATACACTGACGAGCACGGCACAAGTCTCGCACAGCTTCTCGAGGCTCCGAGCATCGGGCAGACCCCGCTCGGCGGCTCGTGCATGCGTCTGCCGGCTTCGCCCCTCAGACGCCCAGTAGACGGTGTGGCCGGAGTTCTGCGCTGAGGCTGCAAGGGAAATCCCCATGGCGCCGGGGTGCAGAATTCCGATGTTCAGCTTGGCCATGCTGGATCTCCGCAGTCATTCAAGACCATCGAGCACCTCCTGGCGGACTCGAATTCCTGTCCCCCGATCTGCCGGGCAGTCTGCCCCGGATCCCGCGCACAGCTTCCCGCTTCGGTGCAGCCGGAGCACCCTGTGAAGGGCGGAGGCCGGCGTTCCCTTGGAATTCTCTCCGACGCTCTGCCAGCAAGTCCTCGACGCCGGCGGGGCGGCGGAATTCTACACCTGTCAGGGCGATGATCGCAGCATCTTGACCAGTATCGAGACCGCAATGCAGCCATCGGTCAGGTTCTTTGATGCCTGGCCAAAGGACAGGCATGAAGCCTCCTGCAGGATCGCCCTCGTCCGGCAGGCCCTTCCGGGCTCCGCCTCCCGGTGGCCCTATCCGGAGAGCCCCTTAGGCTCCCGGCGCTTCCCCATGAGCGCCGCAGCCGCAGCAGCCCTTGGGGGACCGCGCCGGGCTGGCCGAGTACATTGTGACCCGACCCGAGAATTTCTAGACAGAACAACCGTAATCCGAGGAGCGCTTTCGGCTTTCTGAATCGAAATCAGTCTGGGGTCTGAGGCTTAGAGCTCGGCCGCGGCCTCGGTGGGGCGGCGATCGCTTCTCGGGAACCTGACGCGACCCTTCTACTTCCCAATAACCGCGATGGAAAGCAGCCCAAATGAGAGGGCAGACGCGATGAGAAGGATGCCTGCTGCGACGAATTCGCCGCTGAAGAACGGAAACAAGGCAGCGGCGAAACTGAAGACGCCGATAAAGCCCGGGCCGACAGCTGCCAAGCTCACGATCGTATTCTGCCAGCTTCTCCTGTCGCTCATGTTCTCAATTCCCTCCCGGTGTGCTGTCGACTATTCTAGAGTGCTCGATGAATGCCGGCTGCAGCGACGCAGTCTCCATTGGCCTGATTTATGAGGTTGCGCCAGTGTTCGCGAACCGCTCCAGTTGGGCAAAGTGCTCTTCTTCGTCCTCCCTTTCAACCTCAAGCAGCCGCCCGATCGTTACCCTCCAACCTCTCACTCGAATCCAGCGATCCTGCCAGAACTCGCCGGCTGGAAGATCTTCCAGGAAACCCAGCAGTCGGCCGTGTGTTTCTCTGAGGAGCGCAAGCAATTCCTCGAAATCCTGCCTCCCGTATTCGGCGACCAACCTGGCGTTGTAGGTGGCCCAATCTGGGTCGTGATGCGCGTAGAAGCTGGGCAGCTTCCCGGCCAGGATTTCCTTCACAGCTCTAAGATTCGTGTCGTCCCAGCCGGCCAGATGGGCAAGCAGATCCCTGGGGGACCAGCTTCCCAGGAAGATCTGGTCTTGCTGTCGGGCCGACAGGGATGAGGCCGTTGCCAGGATCCTTTCCCGGACCTCTGCAAGGCCTGCGATCAGCTCGTCTTTCTTCCTTTCCATGTCTGGGTCCTGATGGGCCTTGTTCGTTCCTGACATGATTGCGCGCGGTGCGTTTGCCCTGAGGCGCCTGAAGCCCAGGCGCCTCTCATTCGCTGCTTTTCTTTGTATAGATGTCCACGATAACCGCCAGGATGAAGACCACACCCTTGATGACCTGCTGATAGTAGGAGGGTACCCGCTGCAGATTCAGACCGTTGCCCAGCATCCCCACAATGAGTGCTCCGATGCAGGCGCCGACCACGTTGCCCACACCCCCAAACAGGCTCACACCGCCTAGCACGGCCGCGGCGATCGCATCCAACTCCAGCCCCACGCCCATCTGTGGCTGTGCGGACCAGAGGCGGGCCGTCAGCAAGAGCCCCGTGAGCGCGGCCAGGAGGCCGCTGAGGCCGTATACGGTGATCTTGATGCGGTTTATGCGGATTCCCGCCAGGCGCGAGGTCTCCTCGTTGCCTCCTATCGCATAAACATAGAGACCGAAGCGCGTATACCGAAATGCAGCGTAGGCGGCCATGAGCACGATGAGCCACACGATGACGGGTGTGGGGACCGAGCCAACGCTGCCAGTTCCCCAAAATGTGAAGGATTCGGGTAACCCCGCGATCGGCTTTCCTTCCGTGTAGACCAGTGTCAGCCCCCGGGCGATCCCCAGCATCGAGAGCGTGGCTACGAACGGCGGAAGCCTGCCGTAAACGACAAGCGCCCCATTCACGAGGCCAAGTCCCGCTCCAATGCCCAGCCCGGTGAGCATCGCCGGGTAAACGGCCCAGCCGGTTCGAGAGACCAACCCGGCCGCGACCGCGCCCGCCAATGCGGCAACAGATCCCACCGAGAGGTCGATGCCGGCCATCAACATGACCATCGTCATGCCGATGGTCACGATCCCGACGATGGAGGTTTGCAGGAGGACGTTGCTGATGTTTGAGAGGGTCAGGAAATCACCGGACAGAAAGGAGAATGAAATGGCGACGAGGACCAAGATCAGGAAGCCGCTTGCGCGCTGTATCCAGCCGGTCCACTGGACAAACCCTTTACGCAGGGTTGTTGTTGTCACTTCTACTCCCCGCAGCCGCACGCATGACATCGTCCTGCGTCGCTACCATCGGATCCAGTTCGGCGACGATCTTCCCTTCCCGCATTACAAGAATGCGATCGCAGATGCTCAAAACCTCAGGCAGCTCCGACGAAACCATGAGGATCGCAACACCGCTCGTCACCATCCTGTCCAGGAGGGAATGGATCTCACTCTTTGCACCGACGTCGATGCCGCGGGTGGGCTCGTCCAACAACAGCACCTTCGGCTCAAGGGCCAGCCAGCGGGCCATGATCACCTTCTGCTGGTTGCCCCCACTCAAGTTTCGGACCCGTTGCTGGAGGCTTGGCGTCCGAATGTCAAGCCGATCGACCATGGTCTGAGCGAGCCTTCCCGTCGCCTGGCGCAGCACGACGCCGAAGCGTGTGAGGAACTTCAGGGCCGACATGACGATGTTGTTGCGCACCGCCATGTTCATAAACAGACCCTGGGCTTTCCGATCCTCGGATACGAAGCCTATGCCGAGTCGAATCGCCTTTGCCGGCGAAGAGATCTCCACCCTATCGCCGTCCAGGAAAAAGCTCCCTTGCTTGATCCGTCGCGAGCCGAAAATGGCCTCAAGGAGTGCCGTTCGGCCCGCTCCGACGAGTCCCGCGATGCCGAGGATCTCCCCGCGCCTCAAGCCGAAGGACACATCGTGCACCATTTCGCCGCACTGGAGGTGTTCGACCTGAAGCACGAGTTCATCCGTAGACTTCGGGGTTCGACGACCCTCTCGAGCGAGCTCGCGACCGACCATCATTGTGACGACCTCGTCTTCTCTCACATCGCCGATCACGCTCGTTCCGATCAGGCGGCCGTCTCGCAGCACGGTCAATCGATCGGCTACTCGGAACACCTCCTCCAACCGGTGAGAAATGAAGATGGTCGACACCCCCTCTTGGCGCAGCCTGTGCATCTGGTCAAAGAGCGTCTCGACTTCGCGTTCTGTGAGAGCCGATGTGGGCTCGTCCATCACGATCAAGGAGGCGTCCAGGGACAGCGCTTTGACGACTTCGATCATCTGCTTTTGGGCGATGGTCAGCTCATTCACCAGAGTCCTGGGGTCGATGTCCAGGCCCAGCCGGGTCAGGATTTCCCGGGATTGATCGTACAGGACCGACCAGTTGATGACTCCTGGTAAACGAGCGGCCNNGGGGATCACCGCAAGTTCCTGGTGGATCATGCTGATCCCCAACGCTTGAGCGTCGGACGGGGCCTCGATCGCCACCGTCCGCCCCTTCCACAGGATCGATCCGCTGTCTTGCTGAGCGGCGCCGCTCAGAATGCGCATGAGGGTGGTCTTACCCGCGCCGTTCTCGCCGACGAGAGCATGGATTTCGCCGGGCCGCACTTCCATCGTCACCGAATCCAAAGCCTGGACGCCTGGGAACGCCTTGGAGATGGAATCCATGAGGAGCAGTGATTCGTTCTGGCCCAGCATCAACCTGAACTGCCTGTCTCGATACTCATCAGCGGTCCGGGGGGCTAGGAAAGCCCCCCAGACCATGTGCTTCCTTGAAGCGCAATCTACGGTTCAACCAGTGCCAGGTCGACGGGGATGTAGCTTNNGGTTGTTCAGCGTCGACAGCGACAGGCCGATGGTTACCTCCATAGGCGGCGCTGGGCCTTCTCCACGTACCAGTGCCAGGTCGACGGGGATGTAGCTTTCGACCGGAGCGCCGCCCAGGTAGGAGACGGCCTGCTCGACGCCCAGCCGGCCCATCTCCGCCGGCTGCTGGGCGATGGTGGCCGCCAGCTTCCCGGCGTCCACCGCCTCGACGGCGTCATCGACGGCGTCGAAGCCCACGAACACGATCCCCGTCCGTCCGGCGGCTTCGGCAGCCTCGATCGCGCCGAGGATCATCTCGTCGTTGTGTGCAAACACACCGTCGATCTCGGGCTGTGCCTGCAGGATGTTCTCAAAAACCGACAGCCCCTCGGCACGGTTGAAGTTCGCCGTCTGGCGGGCAACGATCTCCACCCCCGAGCATTCGGCCGACATGTAGTCGTTGAAGCCTTGCCCGCGATCCCGGGCGGCGGAGGTCCCGGCGATGCCTTCCAGTTCGACGACCTTGCCTTCACCGCCCAGAGCCTCGCAGAGGAACTGACCCGCCATGCGGCCGCCGGCGACGTTGTCCGAAGCGATGTGAGAGACGATCTCCCCGCCGCTGGCCCCGCGATCGATGGTGAAGACGGGGATGTTGGCTGCGTTGGCTTTCTCGATCGAGGGCACGATGGCGTCGGCGTCGGTGGGGTTCACCAGGATCACGTCCACGCCCTGCTGGATCAGGTCCTCCATGTTGGTCGCTTCGGTCGCCGGGTCGTCCTGGGAATCAACGACCACCAGGGTCACGTCGGCCCTCTCGGCCGCCGCTTCGGCTCCGTCCTTGAGGGTGACGAAGAACGGGTTGTTCAGCGTCGACAGCGACAGGCCGAGTGTGAAACCCTCCGGTTGGTCGGTATCATCCCGCGGACCACAGGCTGTCAGCAGGAAGCTCATGACGGCCAGCAGCGCCAGCAGCCTGAGCAAGTCTTTATTCATCGTTCGCTCTCCTCTCCATACTCCCGTTGATATCGAAGTTCCATGGGTGCAGGGTCCTTTCGACCTTGATCTGTCCACCTCCTCTCGCCAAGCCTTGCCTGAGCTACCTGAGCGTCCTGTGAATCAGGAGCGCCAGCGCTATGACAGCGCCCTTGACGACGCCCTGGTAGAAGGAAGGTACATCTAGAAGATTCAGGCCGTTGTTGATAACAGCAATGATCAGCGCGCCCAAGATCGTGCCGAGCAGCGAACCTTCGCCGCCTTCAAAGCTCGTTCCGCCGACCACAACGGCGGCAATGGCATCGAATTCAAACCCCAACCCTGCGACGGGTTGAGCCGAATCCAGTCGCGCAACCAGGATTTGTCCCGCGAGCGCCGACAAGGCGCCTGTGATGGCGTAGGCCGCGGTAATGTAGCGATTTACGGGGATCCCGGTCAGGTGGGCCGCCACCTTATTGTTCCCGATGGCGTATATGTACTCGCCGAATTTCATCCGGGTGAGGGAAAAGTGGCCCACACCAAACACCAGGATGGCGATCACAATGGGCATGGGTATGGAAGCCAAGAAGCCTGTCCCCATGAACCTGAAGGCCTCAGGCAGACCGGTGACGGGTCGACCCTGTGTATAGGTCAGCGCCAAGCCCCTGGCGAACGTCATCATACCCAGCGTGGCTATAAAGGGCGGGACGTTCAGGCGGGTGACGAGCACTCCGCTGATCGATCCTAATAAGCCGCCGAGCGCCAGGCCGATAGCAATCGTCGCAGGCACATTCAGTCCGCTCTGCAGCAGATCCGCGGTGACCACCGCGGAGAGCGCCAGGATAGAACCTACGGAAAGGTCAATGCCGCGTGTGAGGATAACGATCGTCATCCCGACCGCGATGATCCCGTTGATCGTCGACTGACGGAGAACGTTTGTGAGGTTGTTTACAGTCAGGAACCGGTCCGACAAGAGCGTCAGGATGAGGCAAAGCAGGAAGAAGGATAGTGCCAACCCGTAGCGCTGCGCGAAGGCGCGCCAATCGATTTCGGCCGGCCGGGGCGCAACCGCCTCACTCATCAGAAGACCACCCCAGCGACCAGGATTACATTTGCGTAGGGGGAGAATTCGCCGGTGCGGATGATCGCGCGGGCAGATCGGGTTTCCTCCTTGAGGACCTCGTGGGGAACGCGGGTGATAGGGATCCCGCCCAGAAGGGTCCTCAACGCCGCCTCGATCGCCGCGCTGTGCTCGCTGATTTCTGAGGCGACGAGCGCGGTCTCCACCTGCATCTCCTGCAGCACGGTTTCTACCGTCTCAAGGAAGGAAGGCACGCCCTCCCGAAGCGCCAGATCGATGCGCTGGACGCCGGGGGGGATGGGAAGTCCTGCATCGCAAATCACCACTCGATCCGAATGGCCGAGCGCGGCCAGGACGGCCGAGATAGGCTGATTGATCACCCCGATCTTTTTCACACCTCACCTCCCGAGCTCTTAAGGAGGGCTTCCACATCCTTTCGAGTCGGCATCGAAGGCTGCGCTCCCAAGCGAGTCACGGCGAGCGCACCGGCCGCGTTGGCCAATCGCGCCGCTTCCTTGAGTTCTGATCCTTCCGCGAGCGCCACAGCCAGCGCGCCGACAAACGCATCACCGGCCGCAGTTGTGTCGACGACCTCGACCTTGTGAGCGGGGAGGACGGTCTTGGGTTGATCGCCGTCCAAGACGAGGGCGCCCCGCGCTCCCAGGGTTAGCACGACTTTTCTGACCCCCATAGTCTGCAGGGCCCGCCCGGCGTCCTCCGCCTGAGAGAGCGTCGAAACCTCGCCCCCGGCGAGTATGCTGGTCTCACTCTCGTTCGGAACGATAACGTCGATCAGGCTGTAGAGCTCCTCCGGAAGCTCTCGAGCCGGCGCAGGATTCAAGACGACCAGTGCGCGGCGCTGCTTCCCCACTTGGACCGCCGCCTCGATGCAGTCCATCGGCACTTCTAGCGGCATCACGACGGCGTCGATATGGCCGATCGAGCCCAGGGCCTCGGCAACGTCCTTCGGCCGCATTCGCATATTCGCGCCCGAAGCGACCACGATGCTGTTCTGGCCCGCCTCATCGAGCGTGATCACGGCGATGCCGCTTGGCGCTTCCGGATCGATCCCAACGCGCGCTATGTTGACACCTTCCGCCTGAAGGCCGGCGGTCAGCCGCCGGCCGAAATCATCATCGCCCACCCTACCAATCATCGAGACTGCGGCGCCCAGGCGCCCGGCAGCCACGGCTTGATTCGCCCCTTTGCCGCCTGGAAAAGTTCCGAACTCACCGCCAAGAACGGTCTCGCCGGGCCGCGGCATTCGCGGCACGCGTACGACCAAGTCCATGTTCAGGCCTACCCACAATGACGACCTGCGGCATGTCCAGCCTCTAAGACTGTACACGAACCTCGCTCGACGAGGGAAGAAGGCAGCAGCTTCCGGCTTGCCGGGGGGTCCGCTGGTCCTTTCTGCGCAGGCTGCTCGCCGAGCGGTTCATGATGGAGGTTCTTCAACGCGACCGAAACGCGGTTGGGGGTCTCCTCACCAACAAATTGTCTCTCGCCGACGATGTGAGAAACTATACTGGCCGATGCGCCACCCGCTTCCGCTGCTTCCCGCAAGGCCGGCATTTTGAAAGTGAGAAAAACCTTAGCACAATCGAATCCTTGTCGTCAAGCATTCATTTCCAGACAGAAACGGTCGAAAGCCTGGTCGTCTGCAGAGGTCCGGCCGGGGGGTCGAGGTGCGCGAGCGGGGTAGGCTGCCGCGGCCAAGAAAGGGTCCTCGAATGGCTGCATGCTCGTATCTTCCGTTCCCCGGCCCAACCGCGCGCACATGAGCCCGGAAGCTCAGGGCTCTCGTCGACCCAGGCCGCCTCAGGTTCCGTCTGGGCAGGCGTCTAGTACCAAGAGTCAGAGACGAGGCTCTAAGGGGTCGTGCCTTCCCACGCGTTGCGCTTGGCCCTCCGGGGCGGAACTCGGCTCTGTGGGCAATCTCCGGACAAAATCTGAAAGAGGCCTGGAAAGCGTCCTTAGGCCTCTTTCATTGGTGTGAGGGCGGGCAGCTGTCTCTTTTGGATCCTGTGCCGCTGCCTAATCCACGCAGACTTTCCCGCTGACAGAACTGAAGAACTTTGCACCNNTGCACCAGTGTCATCCGCCTGGAATTCGAAATTCAGGAATCCATCCGCTCCGTCGAAGATGCCTGTCCCATCGATGACCGTATCGAACTGACTCCCGCGCCCAAAGGGTACCGCTTCGAAGACACCCACACCACGTGTGGTCAGCGTTCCTTTTGGAGTGGTGATCTGCAGGTCACCTGTGTAGGAAAACGTCAGGGGCTCCAGCGGTGGCGAGGCCGCGCTGCTGATCAGCGTGAGGGAGGCGGGATCGCCGCTGAACATCGTCGTCCCTTTGAGAAATCCTGACGGTATTTCGCCTTCGGTAGTAAACGTGGTGAAATCAGCAACCGAGGCCAGCGTGGTATTGATCTTGTGACATTCGTTCGTGGCCTCAGCCTGCCTGGGCAGCAGCAAGAAGCCCCCAGCCGCCGCAAGAAGCGCCCCCAGAAGAAGCGCGCTGATGCCCCTAATCCGTCCGCGTGCACTCATGGATGGTTCCTCCTTTCAGATGGTCCGTCGCTCATAAAGCATGGCCCTACCTCAGCCTGCCCCTAAAGCGGGAATTCACTGATCGATTGGCCGTTTCTCCTTGCGGGAGCCCCCGGGAGTTCAATGGAGGGGGCGGGCAGCTCTTGCTCCTTCTTCCGGCTGGTGGCTCTGCAATTCCTGATCGAGCGTCCACAGGTTCTCGTCACCCTCAATGGAGACTGAAGAAGGCACCCCCATTATCTTAGAGTACAAATGCCAGGACCTTCATGTACAACATCACAAAAGCTGCACTGTACATCACCTGCAGAATGACGGAGGCTACCTCCGCGAGCTTGGTATTCATCCTGGTGCGCAGATACTCCGCAAGGTCGACTGCAATGGCATAAAAGATCAGTGTGATCAGCGGCCAAACGAAGATGGCTCTGGGCATCCAACCTCCACCAATGAGAATCTTGTTGGGGTCGCCCGGNNCCTGAAATGATCACCATCATCTCGGTCCTAAGAGCGTAGATTCCGATGGCTGAATAGTCGAGCCAATTGCGGAGACGCGGCCGAAGGCCATAGAAGACCACCATGGCAAGAGGGTAGCCGATCGCCGGGAAGATTAGGCCGTACCTGTAGACCCATCCGCCTTCAATGAAGCCCAAGGTGTCTGCGGTCACGCCGAAGAAGAACCCATGCAGGGCCACCCGCAGATAGCTTCTTTGCTGTGCCTTCATGTGTGGTAGCCGCCTAAGAATCTTCCTCTCTCTCCTCTCAAGCGGAGATTCGGAGGCCCAGGGAGCCGTTTGTAGAGCGACTCTGGATCAGTCTCTTCGGAGTGGACGACCCTTGGCGAACCCTCCTACCTAGGGCGCTGGATCGTGGACCGCCTCCAGCGAGGCTTGCACAGGCGCCTCAAGCAAAACCCGCGTTCCGCACCCCTCCGACTCGCTAATGACAAGGTTGCCGTTCACCAACCGAGCCCACTCGTGCATCCCCAGGACGCCAAAATGGTGTGCGCGGGCTAGATCCGACATCGACAGCGACCCCCACGCTTCCCCGCAACCGTCATCCTGTATGGACAGCCGAAGGTACCCATCCTGACACGAGAGCTCGACCTGCACGGAACCTGCGGTGGCATGTTTGCGGATGTTGTTGAGGGCCTCAATGAGCACGTGCTGCACTGCGCTTGCGGTCTCCCGGGGAATCTCCAGTCCCTCCGGCACGTCCACCACGAGCTCAATGTCCATCTGAGTCTGGCTGCGAAAACTGGCTACTGAAGCCTTGATCGCATATTCGATGCCCTGCTCCAGGACGGGTGAATACAGCCCGGCGCAGATTTCGCGGAGCCTTGTGCAGGCGAGGCGGAGACTCTGCTTGTGGGCTTTCAGCATCTCGTCCAATTCGGAGGAAGGGAGTTCGGACCGCCTCGAAAGGTCTCCCAACGCGTTCACGACAAGGGAGATGCGCTGCAAAGGTTCGTCATGGATCTCTGTCGCCAGACTCACCCGTTCCGTCTCCTGCACCCGCAACAGCTCGCGGGCCATCTCCCGCAGGGATTCGAACAGCTGAATGGAATCGGCCGCCACGGCCATCATGTCGGCGACCTGGCGCACATACGTGATCTGCCGGGCGTGGAATGCTCCGCCAGAGACCGGAGGTCCGAGAAGCAGAAGGCCGATGGGCGTCCCGCGCGTTGTGAGGGTTGCCAGGATCTCGGCCCACAGGTAGCGCTCGAGGATCTCTTGGGGTTTGCCTTCACGCCTCAGACTGGATCGGACAAGGATGGATTTGGGCAGGCCCCGCGGCGCCGGGGGGATCAAAGGCTCCGGCAGGGTGCTCTCAATCGTCGTCCATTGTCCCTGGTGGTCCGTCAGCAAGAGCGCAGCCTGACGCACCTGCAGCAGACCGGCCAGAGCCCTGAGGATCCGCTTCAAGGTCGAGATTTCCGGATCAACCGCCAGCGCGGCGGCAAACTCGCCGATGGATACCTGATAGGGGGTCTCCGAGCCGAACAGCAGCGTCTCGACCGCTCGTCGGATCCGTCCTCCAATTCTCGGGATCAAAAGCAGCACGGCCAGGAAGAAGATGGCGGCCGGTAGGGGTTCGAGCGCCGACGGTGCCAGGTTGTTTCGAAAGGGGTAGTAGAGCAGGCTGTAGAGCACCGCGAAGATCAGGCCGACGATCAACAGGGTTAGCGTCCGCGTGGCGAATAGGTCAAGCCCGAGGTATTTCCGACGATAGATCACATAGCCATATGCAGCGGGGATGAGGATCAAGAGCGCCAGCGAAACCTCCCACGGCAGGAGGGGCTGTTTGGATTTGAGCACCGCCACCG
>JABAOD010037544.1_pt2 | contig 13077 bp, 14 predicted proteins | sample 7062151 | NCBI WGS metagenome assembly JABAOD01 (sample SAMN14538626, study PRJNA623070) | marine sediment metagenome | biome: marine biome [ENVO:00000428]; feature: marine pelagic biome [ENVO:01000023]; material: deep marine sediment [ENVO:00002113] | place: India: Gulf of Khambhat ...
GGGAGGGTCAGTTCGGCGCCTCGTCGGGCTCGTCCGCGCGGCCGCGGTACCGCCCGCGAACGGCATCCACCCAGGCGTAGGCTGCGATGAGGCCGGCCAGGATGGTGCCTATCCCGAAGATGCACCTCCCCTGAAACTCGGGCGAGAGACCCTCTATGGTGAGGAAGAGGAGGGAGAATCCGCCCTCAAACTCGCGCTCGCCAGGTCCGAAGGCGATCCACCCTCCCATGATCGCCATCAGAGTGATGATGGCGGCAGCTGCCCACCCTCGCCCAGAGAAGAGCATCTCGGTCCAGGGACCCGAGCGTCCTTCCCGCTCGGCCATGCCCATGAGGAGAATCACCGCACCGGCTAGGCCGAATACCCCACCCGCCACGGCAGCCGTCCAAGGAGGCGCCCGCAGGCCCACCGCCTCCGGGGGGATGAATCCTATTGCCACAAGGAGACCGTAGAGGCCCGCAAGAAGAGCCAGGAAGCCGATGATCACGGTGCCCCGCCAGCCGCCGGACCCGCTGATCTTCACCGGGGTGGGATCTCAGCTGGTTTGGGCAGAGCCGAGATGAGGAGCGTGCTCCACCAGGAATTGGACGAGGAGTTCCCGGAAGTCCTCCTCGTGTTCAGTGCCGAAGAGGAAGGTCCCGTGGGCGTTGCCGGAGTAGATCTGGATCTCCTTCGGATCGGGCGAGACGTCGTACATCCATTGCACAGCGTCCCGATAGGGCTGATCTGACTCCGCGGCAACGAACAGCTTGGGATACCCCAGATCCTGGAGATCCCCTGGGGCAAGCTCCAGGGGCGGCTGCATCGCGTTAGGGCTGGAGATCACGATCAATCCCACCAGACCGGGCTCGTGCGCCGCTTTGGCGCAGGCGGTGCCCCCCATGCTGGCGCCCACGCAGAAGATGGCATCGAATCCAGCGTCTCGCAGGAAGTCCAGTGCTGCCTCCACATCCAGATGGAGGAGACCCACATCCTGGATACCCTCTGAGGCGCCATAGCCTCGGAAGTCAAAGGTGAAGGCAGTGAAGCCTTTGTCGGCGAGAATCTGGGCGAAGGGCTGCCAGTCGCTCTGATCGACGGGTAGCATATGGGCGAGGATCACGGCCGTACTACCTGTTCCAAACACGGTTCCGGATAGAGCCACGCCGTCCTCAGAAGTGAAGGAGACGATCCCCTCTTCCAGGAGGGGCTGGGCTTCTTCTGCCGCGGGCGGCGGCGGTGGAGGGGTGGGCTGAGGCGCGGGCTCGGTGGGAGAGGAGGGCGGTTCGGGAGGAGATTCAACCTGCGGAGGGGTCGGTTGCTGGCATCCGCTAGCTGCCAGCGTCACGAGGGCTACGAAGACAAGGATCAGGAACGGGAGCCCTTCTCTTCTTGTCATGTCAGATATCGTCTGCCGTCGGCGATCTCGGGGCAGGCTACCCTGCCTACTTTCCGGAGGTGCCCCTCTCCTCGTCTCCGGCTCGCTCCTTGCGCGCTGTGGCCAATTCTCGGAGGAGTTCGTCATGGATGCGTCCGTTGGAGGCCGCCATCTCGTCCAGGAACGGGGACCAAGGGCCGTCCTCGAAATCCGTGACCTTCCCGCCGGCTTCCTCGATGAGGACCTCTCCCGCCGCCCAGTCCCACGGCTCCAGGTGTGTCTCCCAGTAGCCGTCCAGCCGACCGGCGGCGACATGCGCTAGGTCCAGAGCCGCCGATCCGGCCCTTCGAATCCCCTGGACGCGGAGCACCAGCCGCGAGAACTCCGCGATGTTGTTGTCGGGCAGAGAGGCGCGCTGGTAGGAGAAACCAGTCGCCAGGAGAGAGTCGAGGAGTCGATCCGCGCGAGACACGTGCACGGGAGCACCGTTCAGCGTCGCGCCTTCTCCCCGCTCCGCGTAGTAGAATTCGTCCAGGAGGGGATCGTAGACCGCTCCAATCAAGGTTTCGTCCTCGTGTCTCAGGGCCAGGGTGATCGAAAAAGTCGGGTAGCCGTGGACGTAGTTGACAGTGCCATCGAGCGGATCTATGAGCCAGAGATGCTCGGCTCGGCCCTCTGGCCGCTCGCCCTCCTCAGCTAGGATCCTGTGATCGGGGTATCTCTCACGGATCGCCCCGACCAATAGCCGCTCAGACTCCAGATCGGTCTGCGTTACCAGATCGATGACCCCTTTCTTATCGGCCCGCTGCTGGGGGCCGAATTTTCGCAGAAGGATGCCTCCGGCCTCCCGGACCAACTCTTCCAGGAAGGGTCTCAGCAGAGGATCTCGCCAACGCGCTGGCATCTTCAAGAGCTTGGGACGGGGGTCGATAGCCCGGGCGGATGACGACGGGAGCGATCCGTTGCGGCATGCAGCGGGAGGATTGACATTTCCACAATCAGCCCAGCCGCTCCAAGTTTGCGATGGGGACGAAGATCTGTTCGCCCTCCTCGAGTTGCACCTCGACGCCGACCACCGCAGTGGCCCACTCCACGCGTCGTCGCCGCGGGGTGACATCGACGACGCGGCCGACGCTTCCGAGCTGTGGTCCTGCGGCCACGCGTACCCGTGCGCCCTCCATGAGTGGCCGTGTCCAAAGGTCCTCGTCCGCGTTTCGGGCGGACATCCGCTCGATAAGAATCTGAGGAGGGGTTCGCCGGGGACCGTGGCCCATCGCGCCGCCCAGATAGACGTCCCGGCCCTCGCTGTCGCGCAGGAGTCCCAGGGCTGGGTCGGTCATGGTCCGTGATCCAAATCCCTCGAGGGACAGGACGGGAAACGGGGAAGACCGGGCCAGGGCCAACAGGTCAGGATGGATGGTTCCCACTATGAGCCCCTCGATCCCAATCTCGGCGGCGAGCTGGAGCGCCCCCTCGTCCGGCCAACCGGGTGTGGCCAGCACCGCTCCCTGGTAGGGACTGACCAGCGCCTCGGCACCGAGCCGGCCGCCCCTGTCTCCCTCGACCAGGGAGAGGGCTCCGTGGGCATCTTTGTCGGAACTCCAGACGCCCTCGATGACGATCCCAGCGGCCTCGATTTCCGCTCCGTACCCGGGAAGGACGTCGGCGACCTGGCCTCTCAAGCCGGCGGTCAGCTCATGAAGCGTAGGCGCCGCCTCCAGGAGCAGATGGCCATGAGCCATAGCTGTGATCTGGCCCTCGACTGGAGAACGCAAGGCCCTCTTGCCTCCGATCCTGCCCTCGCGTTCCGCGATGACCTCGCCACGTTCCACCCGATCTCCCAGATCTCTGGTCACGGAAGCCAGAGCCTCTTCTGGATCGGTGCCCAGTGAGTCTGCCACAGACACAGTCCACACCGCGCTGGGCACGAGTGCCCGTGCGATGACTTGGTGTGGCTCCACGGCTTCGCCCACGTTGACCAGGACCTCTCCCGGTATGGGCAGGCGGCGGGCCCGTCGCAGGGTTGCTCCCAGACGGACCCGCGACGGCACTCTCCAGGCGGGGGCTGTGGGTTGGGTGCGGACGGCCATCAGTATCCCGCCTCCCACATCCACTCCTGGATCCTGGCCCGGCGCGAGGTGACATCCTCAGGAAGGAGCAGGGGACGGCCTCGGGCGTCGATGATGATTCCGACCGTTCCTCCCTCGACTTCGGTGGTGGCGCCGCCCCCTGGCCGGCCCATGCCCACATCGAAGCTGCGTGAGGGGCGAAGCTCTAGTGTCGCCACCTGATCGGCTGGAAGAGGGACCACCTCCAGGGTGCCGTAGGTGGCCTCGCCTTCGATGACCGATTCGTCGGGGTAAATCACCTTGAAGCGGAGGGCCATGCTGCCTGGTCGGCCTTTGCCTTGGGGTGCCACCACGGTGCCGAGGTTCACCAGACCATCCCGCACCAGCACCTGCGCAGCAGCCAGGGGCTCGACGGCTGCCAGGCCCCCGATCTGGGACATGATCCCCAAGCGATCCAGCGCGATGCTGCAGACCCCTATGGGCTGCAGCGCGTCGAGGAGGAGCAGTGCTGCCTGGCGGTCATGCGCGGTATGGGAGAGCAGTCCTCCCGAACCCACGATGAGGTCCAGCGGAGGAAGGGAGGGAGCCGCCGCGCCGTTGGTGGAGATTCCGCTCATTGCCAAGACCCGGGAGAAGAGCTCTCTTGCCACGGCCTGTTCAAGGAGCGCGTCCTCACGGCTTCCAGGAAGCGTGGCGGGGCGAGCTGCTTTGTTAAGGAGTCGGATGCGCGCTTCACTTCCCTCCATCTCGAAGGGAAGCCAGCGGAGGATGTCATCGTCGGTCACGCTCTCAAGGACTCGATCCAGCCCGAACGCCAATCCCGTCCCGCCAGAAACGGTCAAGGAGGGTTGGCCTCTCAGAGAGCCCACTAAGCTAGTGGACCCAGCCCCCAGATCGGCACCGAGGACGTCCAGGTTGTACTGTCGGGCCAGGTATTCCACCGTCCAGGCCAGGGCCTTCACCGTCGGTTGGATAGGCGCCAAACTCCAGGACTGGATCGTCTCGATGCCTGGAACGGCTCGGATCTTGTCCTCTACGAAGATTCTTTCCAGGGCCTGGTGGATCTCACTCAGGTTTTCCTCTCCCCGGCTCGGTGTGAGATTGGCGGTCGCCTCCAGGTCAGAAACATGGCCCAGGATCTGGTCGATCTGGTCGCTCACATGTTGATTGCCGGCGAAGATGATGCGCGGTCTTCCTTGGTGGACCTGTGAGGCGCAGAACAGGGCGAGGGTAGAGGCCAACTCCAGCACCGGCTCACGGGCGCCACCGTCGGTCCCCCCGACGAGAACCACCGCGTCAACTTGCTCGCTAGCGAAGGCGGCAAGGAACTGACCCATGGCCTCAGGGGGGCCGAGCCGAAGCCGATCGCTGGTGCGCTCATCAGCTATCGTACTGTAGGTGGTGGCAGCGGCGCGGCGCGCTGCGCGCAGGCTTCGTGGCCCAGTCGCGGCTAGGATCAGCTGGATCGGATCTGCCGCGCTGGTGATCGCCACCAATCCGTCCACCCCTGTGCCTTCCGGGGACTCCGGGGTGATGAGGTTTCCTTCTTTGCCCAGGAGTTGCTTCCCCGTTCTAACCTGGATGTCTTGGATCGCCTCCCTCAAGCCGGCGCTGATGTCCCGCGGCGTGCTCTGCGCCTCCGCCATGGCGACGAGCCGGTACTCTCCAGCGATGCGATCCATCAGGCTGACTCGGGTGATGGCGCTGCCCAGATCAGCGGTCAATACGGACTCCAGTTGGAACTCTTGCGCCAAGGGGCGTTCTCCTAGGAGAGGAGACCGAGCCAGTCCCCCAGGAGAAACTGGGCCCGGTCGATCAAGAGAGAGATCCGGGTGGTGAGCGCGTTGGCAAAGAGCGCTCCGAAAGTAATCATAATGAAGCCTCTCCCGACCATTCTCCAGCTTCTGGAAAGGGCCCTGCGAAACTCTCCGGCGCGGCTGCCCCCTTCCAGGCTGAAGTAGAAGTACCCGAGGGTCCCGAGCGTGCCGACGACCAGAATGNNGCCGGGAGAGAGGGAGACCATGGTGGCCTGGGCCTGGCGAAGCAGCGTTCCTGTCAGAGCACCTCCCGCCGCCACGGCCGCTCCCACACCGAACAGGAGCGCCATGGACGGGTTTCCGACCCAGGCGAGCGGCGGGTAGATCTTCGCTAGCAAGAGGACTCCCAGGGCCAGGGGGATAGCGAGATGAGCGTTAGCCACCGAGTCTTGCAGCAGAGGCGTTGCCAAGCGAGCAATCAGCACCTGGTGGACGGCGACCACCGCGGCGAATCCCAGAGCCGTGCCAACGAGCAGGTGCTCGGCGACTCGGAACAGGGGGCTGTCGGACAGGAGATAGCTGAATACCATGATGGTGAGAACGGCTCCCGTCCACACCCCCGCCAGAGCCGTCACGTCCTCAGGCAGCGGCACTAGCTTCGGCCTCTCAGACGAGCCCAGAGGTGCGCCAAGTTTGCGGCGAGGATGATGGCGAGCACCGCCAGGTGACCGAGAGACTGGGGTGCGACGGCATCGGCAGCAGGGCCGGAGAGGCCTCGAAGGGCCTCTAGCTCAGCGGCCCCGAGGAGGCCGACCACGAGCCCCTCCAGTTGACCAGACCGCAGGTAGGGACGGGCCAAAGGGTCCGCCTGGGCGCTCACGCCGGCCACCATCGGAATTTCCATAGCAGTTTGAACCTGCTCGATCCAACTTCGCAGGGCCTCGGGTCGGGCCGTGAGCACCACGATTAGGTCCACATCGGCTAGACCGGTAAGTCCCTCCCCGATGGCTGTGTCGGCAAGGTGCCGCCCCTCCCGGTACTCCGCCTGGTCGGGCCGGAGAAGAATTCGGGTCAGGGCCCGGGCGCCGGCGGCCTCGCCGGAGACAAAACCGAGATTCAAGTAGTCGTCCCCATACTCGTAGTCTCCGGCGGTGTTTGCCGATCGGTCGAGGGCCTGATCGGCGAGCGCGGCTCCCTCGGGCACCAGGCTGACCGCCAGAACGCGGGATCCTTGCCCCATGAGATAGCTGAGCACCGCGNNTCCTCGGGTAGCGGGATCGTAGTCGAAAGAGACCAGCACGGTCGCCTGTTCTGGGAGTTGGGAGAGCGCCCGGTCAAATGCCGCAGCCGTAGCCCCGGGTACAAGGCCGCTGGGGAGAATCCCGGAAAGGAGGATAGCCAGGATGACTGCACCGCCCACCAGAAGATAGATCAGCCAACGGACCAAGGTAGGCGACACTCGTTCGGGCTCCTCCTCCTTCTCCACGGGGGCCGGGATGGCTGGCCCCGTGACGATCTCTTCGAACACGGAAGCCTGCTCTGTCCCTGCGAGGGGCGTGGCGATGGTGGGCCGCCGTCGTCGGGGTCTGGGAAACGCAGGTCGTTGGGACAGCAGTCCAACCAGACCGGCGAGGATCCCTTCGGTCGCGGCTGGCTCCTCATCTTCCGCCTCTTCGGGAGAGATCGCCTCGGGGGGCCCCGCTTCTTCCGGAGCGATGCCCTCTCCCGGAGGCGGAGAGGGGGGTTCGACGGAGACGGCTTCCTCCTCCAACTGAGCCAGGTCAATGCGGGCGATTCTCTCGCCTGGTTCTTCGGGTGGGGCAACCTCCACTTCGGCCGGCTCGGGCGGTTCGATCACCGGTAGCTCGGCTCGGGGAGCTTCGACGGCCGGAGGCGGCTCCAGCGGGGCCGGTTCCCCTGAGGCGGGCTCCCTGGGAGCCGCCTCTTCGGGGGCTGGCTGCTCAGCGAGGGGGGCCACCCCCTCCTGGCGAAGCCGGAGCAGCCACGTTGGGATCTTCTCCCCTCCTTCGGCCTCCTCCTCTGCTCCCTCCAGGTCGCGGAGCCGCCTAAGCCACGTGGGTACCTCCTCGGGGATCCCTTCCGGCTCCTCACGCGCCGCGGCCGAGGGGAGGGTAGCTCCGCAGTTCACGCAGGACAGGGAACCCTCAGGATTGAGGTGACCGCAGGCGGGACAGGCTATCTGTTCCGCGGGGCTGAAGTCGTGTCCGCAGTTGTTGCAGAAGCGACTCCCCTCACGGTTCGCCGTTCCGCATTGTGGACAGTAGATCACCCTAGACTCCTCACTGGGCATAGGGGCGGTCCATTCCGAGTAGGATCCGGAACGCGGTGGCAATGGCTCCCAAAGCCACCCCCAATAGGATACCGCGGGCGCCGGCCGTGCCGGGAACCTCCAGGACCCAAGCGCGGAGATCCGGTGCGTTGGCCCAGAGGTCTGCCACGGCGGGGATCTGGCCGACCAGGACGATCGCTCCTGCGGCGACCATGAGGAAGGAAGCGACACTGCGGATCCGGAAGGCTCGGTACGCAGCGAAGGCGGTGTAGAAGGCGAGCAGCGCGAAGAAGCTTGTCTGCAGAGGGACCTGAACGTTCTGGAAGATGAACTGGACGATGGGATCCTGTGGACCTCGGGCGCTAGTGAGCCCGGCGAAGAGGACCACGGCTAAGGCTAGGAGAAGGAGGGAGCTATAGAGCCACCCCTCGGCCTGACGACGGACGCGCCGCAGGTGGTGAGCCATCACGTTCAAGAGCCCTAGCAGCAGGGCGAAGGCGGCAAGAATGACGACCCACTCGACCAGGATAGCTCCGGCAGGGTCCAGATAGGGGGCATCCACGAACAGGTCGACCAGCACGACCGTTCCGGTCGCGATGGCGATAGCCAGGGGCAGGATACGTCTCATCGCATGCCAGTCGGGCTTGGCGCCGGGTCCCGCTGAAGGGAGCGCCTGCGGTGCGGGTTCCCCAAGTGGCCCTGCTCCGGCCGGGCCCCTCCGCAAGGCAGCCGAGAGGCTGGGGACGACCCGGGCCTCATCCTGATACTCCTAGGTCAGCGTGCTGATCAGCACCCCCATCACGATCGCGGCGATCACCGCGGTTCGGAGCCAATCTTGAGCCACCAGACTCGCCTGGTGATCAGGGATTCGAGCCAGGTAGGCACCGCCCGCGTAGATCTCCTCGCCCCACAAGGGCGTATCTACAGAGGCTTCGACGAAAGGAAGCACCTCAGGGGACGAGGCTCCACCGATTTGGATCAGACCCCGTCGCGCTCCGTTCTCGCTCATGAGAAGGAATTCGTCTCCGAATCCGCCGATCATCACGTTCGCGCCCAGAGTCTCGCGGTCGAGGATCCCGGCCACCCCGGCAGCGTAGGCCGAGGGCGTTGGCGCGATCCATCTGATGCGATCCGGGTCGTAGTGGGCCGGGTCGCCATGCCGCTCGTAGCCCCTGCGGACGGCGTCCTGCGCGGCGGGGAGGAGCGTAGGGTCGGCCAGGGTAACCAAGATCCGGAGATCAGTTCCGACGGATCTCTGGGAGAGATAGGCCAGGGCCGTCAGTCCAGCCATGGCATCCGATGTCGAGGCCCCCCCGATCCCTCCTGTCCCGAGAGTCAGGTGAAGGGTCTCGCCGGTCTCCAAAGCCCCGTCCACCACCTCCTGGAGATGGGAGAACGCTCTCACCGGACGGAGCTCAGGCGGCCGACCAGCTCGCACACGCGCCCGGAGGATAAGCATGATCAAGACGAAGGCCCCGGCAACGGCCACTCCGACTCCTATGTCCAGTTCTGGCGGCATTGGAGTCTCCTAGCCCTCTCCGGGATCCATCTGTCGGATCTCCTCGAGGCGCGATATGAGCCGGCCCACGCTGTCCCGATCCTCAAGTAGGGAGACGTATGAGGTTACGGTGTCTCGCCCAACCAAGGGAGAGAGTAGCGGCCCCGCTACCAGAAGAAACTGGCTGGCGAGGAAGGATAGAGGCCGGTGCATCTCCAAGAGCAGGAGCGCTGGCGCGGCCCATCCGGAGTCAGACAGGCGTCGTAATCCGGCTTCGATTAGGGGTTCGTCCTGGCGAGGCTGGGCCATGGGTGTCTCCGCGGAGAGCACCGGCAAGTATAGCATGCGGCGAAAATGGCAGACAAGAGATTTCATCACTTGGGGGCTTGGGACCTTGAAGCGCGCGCATTCTGGACAAGAACGCGGGCGCTCCCCTAGAATCGGCCCAGTTGAACGGACGGCCACAGGCCATCATGTCAGAATTGTCCCAGCTGCACGAAGAGGTCCGGGTCTGCCCGAGGTGCATCCTAAGCCAGTCCCGCAATCGGGCGGTGCCGGGGGAGGGTCCGGAGCAGGTGGAGATTCTGCTCGTGGGCGAGGCCCCCGGATTCCACGAGGATCAGCAGGGCCGACCCTTCGTCGGCCCCGCTGGTCAGCTCCTCGACGAGTTACTGGACGGGATCGGCGTCTCGCGAGACAGCGTATACATCACGAACGTGGTTAAGTGTCGACCCCCTGGAAACCGCGATCCTGAGGCGGAGGAGATCGAGGCCTGCCATTCCTATCTCGAGCGGCAGATCGACATCCTCAAGCCCAAATTGATTGTGACGCTGGGCCGGGTATCCACCCAGCGCTTCTTTCCCAATGCCAAGATCTCCCAGATCCGGGGCCGTCCGCGCAAGATTGCGGGGATCGTGTACTATCCGGTGTACCACCCGGCGGCGGCCCTCCATCAGCCTCGCTGGCGCCGCACCGTCGAGGAGGACTTTCAACGCATTCCAGAGGTCCTAGAACGCGCCCACCGATTGCCCGACGAACGGGCAGAGACTGCAGGCGAGCAACTGAGCTTGCTCTGAGACAATCGCTCCCGCGAGATTCGCGCTCCGGGTCAACTTGCAGCGGTGGAGCAGACGTCGTTGACACCTCCGACGCGACGGTCAGGGAGCCTTCTTCTCGAACGGTAGGAATCGAGCCTCTCTAGATGGCCAAGAACAAGCTACGGATCCTCCCCCTGGGCGGCGTAGGGGAGATAGGCAAGAACATGATGGTGATGGAGTACGGTGACAACCTCCTCATCATCGATGCTGGCCTCATGTTCCCCACCGCCGAGATGCCGGGGGTGGACATAGTGATCCCCGATATGAGCTATGTCCGGGAGCGCAGCCACAAGGTGCGAGGGATCGTGATCACCCACGGCCACGAAGACCACATAGGGGGCCTTCCCTATCTGCTGGCAGATGTCCAGGCACCGATATACGCCACCACCCTCACTCGAGGCCTCATCGAGGTGAAGCTGAAGGAGCACAAACGGCTGAAAGGAGCAGATCTCCGCCTGATCTCCACTGAGGATTCGCTGAAGCTCGGACCCTTTGAGGTGGAGTTCTTCGCCGTCTGTCATAGCATCCCTGACGGGGTGGGCCTGGCCGTCCACACCCCGGTGGGCACGGCGGTCCACTCTGGAGACTTCAAGTTCGACCATGCTCCTGTGGACGGTCGCCCCACGGACTTCGCCAAGCTCGCCCGGCTGGGCGGAGAGGGCGTGCTGGTCCTCCTCTCCGACAGCACCAACGCCGAGCAAGACGGATACACCCCCTCGGAACAGGAGATCTCGGCAACCTTTGATGAGGTGTTCTCCCATGCCCGCGGGAGGATCATCGTGGCCACCTTCGCCTCCAACATCTCCCGCGTACAGCAGGTGATCTCCGCCGCGGGCGCGCGCGGTCGCAAGGTCGCGGTGGTGGGCCGCAGCATGGTGGAGAACGTGAGGATGGCCCGGGAGCTGGGCTATCTCAAGACTCCCGAGAACGGGCTCGTGCCAATCGGGGAATTGAACAATCTCCCTCCCGATCGGTCGGTCATTGTCTGTACTGGTAGCCAGGGAGAACCCACCTCGGCTCTGGTGCGTATGGCGAGCCGCCAGCACCGTGACGTGAGCCTGGTGCCCGGAGACACCGTGGTGGTCTCGGCCACGCCTATCCCTGGCAACGAGGAGTTGGTCCACCGCACGCTGAACAATCTGTTTCGGCTGGGCGCCGAGGTCCTGTACCACGAGCTGGCGGACGTCCACGTATCCGGCCACGCCAGCCGGGAGGAGCAGAAGCTGATGATCAATCTCCTCCGACCCCGGTACTTCATTCCCATCCATGGGGAGTTCCGCCATCTCGTCCTGCACGCTGCGCTGGCCCACGAGGTGGGGATCCCTCCTGAGAACGTCTTCGTGGTAGAGGACGGGTACGCAATGGAGTTCGATGAGAAGTCGGCGCGCATCACCGAGCGGATGTCAGCCGGCCACGTTCTCGTGGACGGTTTGGGGGTCGGGGACGTGGGGCAGGCCGTGCTCCGCGACCGCCACCTGCTGTCGCGGGATGGGTTCGTCCTGGCTGTTGTTGCGGTAGATGGGCGGACCGGGGCCTTGGTCTCGGGGCCCGATATCGTCTCTCGCGGGNNGGCCCGATATTGTCTCTCGCGGATTCGTGTACGAGCCCGAGTTTGAGGACCTGCTGGAGCGGGCGCGAAGCCAGGTTGTGGATGCACTCGAGCCTGGAGGCGATCCTTCGGTGGCCAGCCGGAGGATCCGCGAGACGCTCCGCCAGTTCTTCTACCAGGAGACCAAGCGACGCCCCGTGATCCTGCCTATGGTGATGGAGGTGTGAGGGTGAGGCTCTCAGTCGGACGCGATGCGATCTTAAGGTTCTGGCGCTTGCGGCCGGAACCTTTCATTCTATAATGGCCGTGGCTAACGGTTTCCGCTTGGGGACAGCGGGGAGGGGGGTGGTTATCGGCGAGAGGTTGAGTTATCCACTCATACCTGATCCATTTGTAGGGAGGAAGGGAGATGCATAGAGCGTTTTGGGCCCTCCTGGTGGTTTCGGTGTTGCTCCTGGTCGCGGCCTGTGGCACCCCCACGGCGGCGCCGCCTGAGCCGACCGAGCCGTCGTTGGAGGGAGTCACACCGGTCACGGTCTGTCTCGTCACGGACCTGGCGGGTGTGGATGACCAGAGCTTCAATGCCAGCGCCTGGCAGGGCGTGAACGATGCCGTGGCGGCTGGCTATGCCAACGTCGATCCGATACTGCTGGAATCGGACTCCCGAGAGGACTACCAGCCCAACATCGACGGCTGCCTGGCTCAAGGCGCCGAGCACATCGTCACCGTTGGGTTCGAGTTGGGCGAGGCGACTGCAACAAACGCTGCGGCTGAGACAGATNNGACATCCCCAATGTCCGAGAGCTGGTGTACCAGACCGACGAGGCGGCCTTTGCGGCCGGGTACCTGGCGGCCGGGATGACCAAGACCGGCATCGTGGGAACCTACGGTGGTCTGAACATCCCCACCGTGAGCATCTTCATGGATGGGTTCACCCGTGGCGTCGAGCACTACAACGATCAGAAGGGGACCGACGTGCGGGTGGTCGGTTGGGACATCGCCACCCAGGACGGGCAGTTCACCGGCAGCTTCACCGATATGGGGATTGCCCGCACGACCTGCGAGGGCATCCTCGACGAGGGAGCGGACATCATGCTGCCGGTCGGCGGAGCCATCAACCAGCCCTGCGGGGACGCCATCACCGCCCGGGGCATCGACGGAGCGCTCATCGGTGTGGACGTGGATGCGTTCCGCGCTATGCCCGCAACCTACCAAGATCAATGGATGGTCACGATCGAGAAGGCCATCGCCCTTCAGGTCTTGCGTTCGATCGAGGCACACTCTCGGGATGAGTGGACGCCCGGAGGAGCTCTCGGCACCCTCGCCAACAGCGGTGTCGGTCTCTCCGCCTACCATAGCTGGGAAGACGCGATCTCGGATGAGTTGAAGGCCGAGGTTGAGGCACTCCTCGAGGCCATCAGGGATGGGGAGATAGACGCGGCATTCACCCAGGTGATATA
>JABAOD010002323.1_pt1 | contig 13069 bp, 15 predicted proteins | sample 7062151 | NCBI WGS metagenome assembly JABAOD01 (sample SAMN14538626, study PRJNA623070) | marine sediment metagenome | biome: marine biome [ENVO:00000428]; feature: marine pelagic biome [ENVO:01000023]; material: deep marine sediment [ENVO:00002113] | place: India: Gulf of Khambhat ...
CGGTGAGCGCCTGACTTCGCACGTGTAGAATCCCGCCGCAGGCCGCGTGAGCAGGTCGAGGGTCTTGAGGATCACCGTGGTCTTGCCGCATCCCGGTGGTCCGGTGAGGAGGAGGCGCGTGGGAGGAGCCATGAAGGTCACTTTGGGCGTTGGCGACCACCGAGAACGGCGTCACGGCCGCCAGGGACACCCGGCTGTGATCGAGGGCGAACCGCTCATGCCCGCATCTCGCCCAAGCTTCGCGCTTTCGGCTTGCGACACTCAGTTTGCCCGCGACACGGCCGACCGGCAAGCGCCGCCCCGCCCTGAAGGCCGTGCACGGCTCGAAACCCTCCGTTCGGGTTCCTCGTACGGACGCCGATTGCTCACATGGGGCCTGCCGCAACTCAGGAGACCGTGCCCATGATGACCGCCGACCTCAAACAGACCACATGCATTCTCCTGGTGGCCTGCGCCGTTCACGTCGGCCCGGCACGTAGCCAGCAGGAACTCACCGCCGGCGAGATTGCGCAGATCGACAGCGTGGTGTGGAACCTCATGGCCGACCGGCAGGCACCGGCGGTGTCCGTGGCGGTGGGGCGCGGGGGTCAACTGGTGTGGACCAAGGGCTACGGCACGGCCGACGTGGAGAACGCCGTGCCGGCCACCGCCGACACCAAGTACCGCACGGCGTCGATCTCCAAATGGATGACGGCCACCGCGGCCATGCGGCTGGTGGAGCAGGGAGGGCTCGACTTGCGGGCGCCGATCCAACGGTACTGCCCCCAGTTTCCCGAGAAGCGGTGNNAGCGGTGGCCGGTGACCGCACGACATCTCCTCACTCACACCTCCGGCATCAGGCACTACTGGGGGACCAACGACGAGCCGCGCAGGACTCCCGAGGAGCGGACCCGGCTGCGCGAGCGCCGCCGGCTCGAACAGACCGGCTTCCTGATGCGCTACAGCGACGTCATCGCGCCGCTCGACCGCTTCAAGAACGACTCGCTCCTGTTCGAGCCGGGCAGCCGGTACAAGTACTCCTCGCACGGCTTCCGCCTGCTGGGGTGCGTGCTGCGCGGCGCGGCCGGCAAGCCGTACGCAGCGCTGATGCAGGAACTCGTGTTCGGCCCTGCCGGTATGGAGAACACGGTGAACGACGACGCACTCGCCGTCATTCCGCACCGCGTGTCGGGCTATTGGCTCCGCAGCGACGGCACGGTCTTGCGCGCCACCTACCGCGACGTGAGCGAGAACCTGCCAGCCGGCGGCCACCTCTCGACCGCGGCCGACCTCGTCCGCTTCGCCATGGCGTTCAACCATGCCAGGCTCGTGAGCCGCGCGTCGATCGAGGAGATGACCCGGCAGCCGCAGTTCCCCAACTCACCGCGGCCTGAGGAGCCACCCGAGCGGTACTACGGCTACGGAGTGAACGTGATCCCAGACTTCGGCGGCACCGAGGTGTGGCTCCACTCGGGCGGCCAGAGCGGCACCAGCACCTTCCTCATCCTGGCTCCGGAGCGGGACAGGGCGGTCGCCGCCATGTCGAATCTCCAGGGCGGGCCTGCTCGCGACATCGCCTTGGCGCTGATGCGGATGTTGCTGGGGAGGTGAAGCGGATGCGGTGCCCAGGTTGCACCACCTCCAACCGGGGGCCATGTTCCCGGGGAACGAGTGACGAATGCAAGGAGTCTACCATGCGGCACCGCACGGTTTCACACGTAGTTGGGGCCTTTGCCGCGCTGCTGCTCGCCGCGGGCCTGGCGTCGCCTGCCGCCGCGCAGCAGCTCGAACTGGGGCGAGTCGTCGGCGGATCGACCAGCGACACTGACGTCGCAACGCTGTCGTTTCGTGCCTCGGCGGCCGGCGTTCTCACCGTGGTGGTTCGCGCCACCCAGGACGAGGATCTCGTGCTGGTGGTGGCCGACGGGGACGGCCAGCCGCTCCCGGACGGGCGGTCGGACCAGGACCTCGGCGGCGTTACGGGCGCCGAGCAGGTTGCGGTCACCATCCCCCGGGCCGGCGCGTACCAGGTTCGCGTCGAGATGTACGGCTCGGGCAAGGCGAACTTCCAGATCGGAGCTTCGTGGCTTCCGTTCCCGGCGCTCGAGGTACCGCCCGATCCCGACGGGTCTCCAAGCACCGCCCAGCGCCTCACGACGGAGCAGCAGAGCATCAGCGACTCGATCGACGAGAGTGCCGGCGACCATTGGGACTGGTTCGTGGTGACCGCCGATCGGAGCGGTACGCTGACCGTGGCCACGCGCGCCCCCGAGGGCGACCTCGTGCTGGAGGCGTTCGAGGACGGCGAGTTCGACAGCTCGCTCGAACGGTCCGATCAGGACCTCCAGGGCGTCAACGGCAACGAGGCGCTGACGCTATCGGTCACCGCGGGGCAGACACTGTACTTCAAGGTGTCGATGTACAGCGGCGGCTCGGCCGTCCAGTACCGGCTCCAGGTCGGGTTCATTCCCGGGTAGTCGGGGAAGCCGGCGGTCGGGCGCCAGCCGACCGACCACGGCTCGAACCTCCGCGAGACCTTAGTGACACGCACAGAGGGCGGCCGCAAGGCCGCCCTATCCGCTGCCCCGCCTGGGTTCGACCGGAAAGCACGAGCGCTAGCGAGTGCGGCGGCGCAGTCGGCGGGGAAATGCAAGGCGGCGAGCGTCTGCTCGCCGCCTCCATTGCCCCGCCTGGGCTCGAACCAGGACTCTTCTGATCCAGAGTCAGACGTGTTGCCAGTTACACCACGGGGCATCATCCGCGGGTGTCTGGTTCCTGGTTTCTGGTGTCGGCGAGATGCTGTTCGGGCCCCGCCCAGACACCGGCAGCCTGACACCAGGCACCTGCAGTCACCATGGAGCTGAGGGGGCTCGAACCCCTGACNNGGCGCTCTCCCAACTGAGCTACAGCCCCGTCACACGGCGGCTCGACGGACGCTCCGCCCAGCCCCATATCAAGATACAACGCCCCACCGGTGCGCTCCGGTGAGGGCGTGAAGGAACGTAGACCTCCACCTAAATCGAGTCAAGCGCCGGCCCAATCGAGGCCGCGGCGTCCAGGCCCCCCTATAGCTCCCCCATCACACTCTCAAAGAACTCCGGAAGCGACAGCTCAAACGGTGGCATGTCGGGATCGGGCTGCCACGCGAGCGTCTCCGTGATCGGCTCCGGTCGTTCATCCTCCGGCCGCCAGCGCTCCACCAGCCGCGCGTCGAGATCCACGATCCAATACTCTGGAACAGCTTCCCGCTGGTAGAGCCGGCGTTTGGCCTGCCTCTCCGCTCGTGCGGTGGAGGGCGAGGGCAGCTCGACCGCAAGTGCCAACTGCCGAATCTCGCTCCAGTCCCTCGGCCTTCTTCCCTCCAGCAGTGGCGCCACGAACAGATCGGGCTGCACCAGGTTGCGCTTGTCGAACTCGATGTCGGCCGGTGACGCCAAGGCCTCGCCGAGCCGGTGACGGCGGACATAGCCCGCGAGCAACCGCCACAGCTCCAACATGGCACGCTGGTGCGGCAATCGCGGCGCCGGGGTCACGAACAGCCCCCCGTCGATGACCTCGTAGCGCTTTCCGTCGTCCGGAAGCGCGCGGACCATCTCCGCTGTCCAGTTTCTCGTGGCCTCCGGCATACCCACAAGCTGCTCGGCTCGGCTGAGACGGAGCAAGGGGACACGCCCCGAACATGCCGAGCGGAGTGAACTGCGCGTCACCCAATCAGCCCAGCGACAAGCAATGTACCGCCGGCGCGTCACTCGGCGTCCGGATACGGCACCTCGATCACCATGCCGTCGCGCGCTACCACCGTGCGCTCGAACACCGCCTTGGCCTCGTCTAGCAGCAGGCCGGGCGCCGCCGAGTAGCGGGCCGAAAGGTGCGTCAACACGAGCCGCTTGACCCGCGCCGCCAGCGCCACCTGCGCTGCCTCGCCGGCGGTCGCGTGATCGGTCTNNTCGGTCTCGGCTGCGCGCTCCTTCTCATCCTGCCCGAACGTGGCCTCGTGAATGAGCACGTCCGCACCCGTGGCCGCCCTGACCACGCTCTCGCACGGCCGCGTGTCGCCGCTGTACACCACCAGCCGCCCGGGCCGCGGCGGGCCCACGAGGTCGGCCGGGTCGGCGGATCGCCGGACCGGGGAGCCGCTCACCGGCCGGTCTTCCCACTCGACCGGCTCCCCCCGGTGCAGCTTCCCCCACAGCGGTCCCTCGGGCACGCCGAGCTCCCGAGCCTTCTCGGGGTTGAAGCGGCCAAGCCGCTGGCGCTCCCGAAGCGCGAACCCCACCGCCTGCCGGCCGTGCGCCACCTCGATGACCTCCAAGTCGTACTCCGCGCGTCGCAGCACGTCGCCCGGCTTCACCTCGTGGACCTCGATCTCGAAAGGAGCCCTTTCCACGCCGAGCTCCACGGCCGCCATCAGCGTCTTCCGCGCGCCTGGCGGCCCGTACAGGTGCAGCGGCTCCTGCCTGCCCTGCAAGCCGAGGGTCCGCACCAGCCCCGTGATGCCCAGGAAATGGTCGGCGTGGAAATGGCTGACGAAGATCTCCGAGAGCGTGAAGCTCACCCCGTATCGCATCATCTGTCGCTGCGTGCCTTCCCCGCACTCGAACATCAACGTCTCGCCTTCGCGCACCAGCGCGATGGACGAGACGCCGCGCTCGACCGTCGGACGAGAGGCGGAAGTGCCGAGGAAGGTGAGGGTGAGCATGGGAGCGAATATACGGAGGCGGTGGGGAGTAGGGAGTAGGGAATGCGCCCTCTGCTGCGCCACTCCCTACTCCGGGCTCCCTAGAACACCGACACCTTGATGTACCGGCCCGGACGCTCTCGGATATCGTCCAGCAGCAGCTTGAGCGACTGCAGCACCTCGTGCAGATCGTGGTAGACGGTCGAGTCGGTGAGCGCCTTCCCGATGGTCCCTTCGGGCGAGCGCATCTGCGCGAGCAGCAGCGCCAGGTTCGTCGTCACCGCCGCCAGCCCTTCGGTCATCTCGCGGACGCTCACGCTGATCTCGTCGAGCTGCGACAGCGACTCGCTGATGGCCGGATTCGAGAGCGTGGAATCCAGCGCGGCCGCGGCGCCGTGCACCGCCGCCAGGGTCGACTCGGCGCTCGCGGCCAGCGGGCCCCCGCCCACACGCGCCACCACCGCCATGGCCCGCTCCGCGGCGGAGAGCGTGCGACGGATCTGGGCTGCCGTCTCGTCCGACAGGAGCGCCTGGGCCCGGAGCAGCGTTCTGGTCGCTTCATCGGTGAGCTCAACGGCGCTCGACGCCAGATCCGTCTCTCCCACGCCGGCGATGACCGCCTCGTCGGGCAACAGGTCCTCAGCGGTACCGGGCGTGTACGCCACGAACTTCGCGCCCAGGAAGTCGAGCGAGCGGACCGCAGCCGTGGCATCGACCCGAGGCCGGACGCGTCGCTCCACGTCGAGGCGCACCAGCACTCGGCCGACCTCTTCCAGTCGGACCTCCGCCACGCGACCCACCGTGACGCCGGAGATCATCACCGGGTCGCTCTCGGTCAGGCCGCTCACGGTCTGGAACTCGACCGACACCGCCACGCGACGACCGCCCCCGATCGACCGACCCGTGAGCCACATGAGACCCCCGACCATCACGGCGAGCGCAATGAGCACCAGCGCGCCGACGGTGATCTCCTGTTTGTAGTACAGGTCCATAGACGGCTCTACCTGATCACGGGCGTGCCGAAGTCCCGTTCGAGGAACTGCCGCACCGCAGGATCTTTGCTCTCTCTCATCTCGTCCGGTGTGCCGACCATGCGGATCTTCCCCTCCGCCAGCAGCGCCACCCGATCGCCTACGCGAAACGATCCCCGAACGTCGTGCGACACCACGATGCCGGTCACGCCCAACTCACCTTGGAGCTTCTGAATCAGCGCATCAATGATATCCGCATTCACGGGGTCCAGCCCAGAGGTCGGCTCGTCATAGAGGAGGTAGGTGGGATTGCCCGCGATGGCCCGTGCAATCCCCACCCGTTTCCGCATACCCCCAGACAGGTCCGCCGGGAACTTGTCCTTGGTCTCGGCCTCGAGGTTGACCAGATCCAGACACTCGCGGACCCGCTGCTGACAATACGCATCGTCGGAGGCGCAGTTCTCATCGGTGATCCCGAGGCGAATGTTCTCGAAGACGCTCATCGAGTCAAACAGCGCGCCGAACTGGAACACGTAGCCGATGCGCGTGCGCAGCGCGGCAAGCTCCTTGCGTTTCAGGAGCCGAACAGGGAGGTCGTCCACGAACACGTCGCCGGCGTCGGGGTGGATCAACCCGTTGATGTGCTTGAGCAAGACGCTCTTGCCGACGCCCGACGGCCCCAACAACGCGACGGTCTCGCCTTGGTGGACGAAGAAGTCCACCCCGTCCAGCACGACATTCTCGCCGAACCGCTTGTGCACGTTGCACAATTCGATCATTCCCAGGCCTCGGACCACCGGCGATCGTTCACGCCGCCTCCCTGTCGCTCTCCGCCACGTGAGTATCTTCCTCCGCGATGCCGACCCGCCTTCCTGCCAATGCGAACCGGTTCAAGCGCCGGCTGCTCGCGTGGTTCCGCCGCGACGGGCGCGACCTGCCATGGCGCCACACCCGCGATCCCTACCGTGTCCTGGTCTCCGAGTTCATGCTGCAGCAGACCCAGGTCGCACGCGTCACGGACTTCTATGCGCGCTTCCTCGAGCGTTTCCCCACGGTCGCGATGCTCGCCGCAGCGCGCCCGCACCAGGTGCGCGACGCGTGGGACGGACTCGGCTACTACCGCCGCGCGGCCAACCTCCACCGGGCCGCGCGCACCGTGCTGCGGCGCCACGACGGCCGGATTCCCCATGCGCCAAACGAACTCCTGGCGCTGCCCGGCGTCGGTCAATACACCGCGGGCGCGGTGGCGAGCTTCGCCTACCACAAGCGGACCCCAGCCGTCGACACCAACGTCGCCCGCGTGCTGCGACGGGTGTTCCGGATTTCGGCCGCACGCCGCACACGCGGAGCGGGGACCCCGGAGCGGGGGGTGTGGGACCTGGCCGCCCGGCTGCTTCCCAGACGCGCCACCGTGGCCTGGGAGTTCAACCAGGCCCTGATGGACCTGGGCGCCCGCTTCTGCACGGCACGTCGTCCCCGATGCTCGGGGTGTCCGGTGAAGCCCGCGTGCCGCACCGGATCGCGCCACACCTGACGGTCCCGCGAGCGGTACCGCCCGGGGTCGCCCTCCGGCGGCCGAGTCCGCCACAGCGTGCCCACCTCGCATCACACCAAGAGGATCTGTGACAGGAACGCGTCGAGCGCGAGAATGAGCACCGAGCTGCTGACCACTGCGGCGGTCGTGGCCCGACCGACGCCTTCCGCCCCCTTCTGCGTGTTGAATCCCATGTAGCATGGCACCACGGTCACGGCGAGCCCGAAGAACACCGCCTTCACCATCGAATACCACAAGTCGTACGGCCTGAAGAAGTATCGGGCTCCGTAGATGAAGTCGGCGTTCGTGATATCGAGCGTCGACCGCGCCGCACCCCATCCGGCGAGAATGCCGGTCAGGTCGGCGAAGATCACGAGCACCGGCAGCATGAGCGTCCCGGCCACCACGCGAGGGATCACCAGATGGGAGATCGGCGAACGGCCGAGGCTCTCGAGCGCGTCGATCTGCTCGGTCACGCGCATGGTGCCAAGCTCGGCCGCATACCGCGCGCCGATCCGCCCGGCGAGAATCAACGCCGTGAGCACCGGACCCAGCTCGAGGATGATCGATTCCACGATCACACCCGCGGCGAAATAGACCGGGATGCTGCCGGTGAACTGGTACCCGGCCTGGAGCGACGTCACGCCGCCGGCGAACGCGGCCGTGAGGAGCACGATGAACAGCGACCCGGCTCCGACGTGGACGGCCTGCTCGACGGTTCGCGGCAGCCAGATGCGCCAGTCGGTGGCCCCGCGGAAGATCTCCAGCACGAGGTACGAGAACCGGCCCACGTGCGTCGCGACCCTCAGGGCGGCCCGACCCAAATGCCGTCTGAGGTCGAAGCGGTGCTCCTCGACCGGGATGCGCATCGCCTGCGACAGGCGCCACTGCTCCCGATCGCTCAACCTACGTTGGCCTCCGGAATGGGCGGCGGCACCGCACGGGCCCGCTCCTCAGAATACGTACCAGGAGAACAGCGAGAGGACGGCCAGGGCACCGGCCGCAGTCGAGATCACACCAAGACGACGCCGATAGATCGCGAAGGCCGGCGGGAAGTCACCGGTCTTCGACGCGACCGCGAGCGCCCCGGCCCGGACCGCCGTGGGCAGGCCCACGAACATGACCATCATTCCGCCAATGAGGCCGGTCACGATCATCACCCACAGCCGCGGTTCACGCATCATATCGCCCAGCCCGCCGGTGCTCATGGACATCATCAGCAACACGCCCGACCCGACGACCAGGAGCGCGCCCAGCCCAATCACCATGGTGTGCACCCGCACCAGAATGCGGTACGCGCCTGCTTGAACCTCGGGAGGCTCCTCCCGCGCCCCGAAGGCGACCACCAGCGCGGCGACCCCACCGCCGATCCAGAACGCCGAGCCCAGGATGTGACTGAAGAGCACCAGGGACACTACTCTGCCTCGCCGCCGATGAGTTCCGGCACCAACGGCTGTCGGCCGGCGAATCCGGCATCGACTTCGTGCCAGTGCGTGATCTCCTCTTCGCCCAGCTTCCAGCAGAGGAACACATCGCGGTCGCTCAACCGACTGTGGAAGTCCACGAGGCCGCCTTCGAACCCCTTGAAGATGCAGCCCACCGCCGACAACTCCTCGATGAAGTCGTTGATCCGCTGGGCCGTGCGGTCCACTTCCTCCCGCAGCGCCACCTGATCGGCGGTCTCACCCGCCTCGCTCGCGCTGCTGGCCGCGATCACCTCGTAGCGGAAGATGCAATCGCGCCACTTCTTGTACTCGGCCACGATGTCTTGCACGATCCGGCGGACGTACGGGATCGTGGCATTGGCTTCCTGGAGCGTGAAGTACTTCACCGCAGTTTCGGTCATGGGCCTGCCTCGCAGGGCGTAGGACGCGCTACGCGCCGAGTACCGCGCGCATCAGATGCGCGACGCCGAGTCCGAGATAGTTACCGACGCCGTAACCGACCAGGCCAACGGCGACTCCGGGAAGCAGTCGATCGGCGTAGCCGCGGGCGGTAGCCAGGGCCATCGCGGAGGCCGGCCCGCCGACGTTCGCCTGCGACGCTACGGCCAACGTAGGGAAGTCGAGCCCCAGGAGTCGACCCGCCCCGAAAAGTAACAAGCCGTGCGCCCCGACAACGAGCAGGGTGAAGTAGAACACGGGAGGGCCGACCCGAGCGATCTCCGCGAGGACCGACTGCGCGCCCAAGCTGGCCAGAAACAACTGCAGAACGTAATTGCCCCACACCGGACCCGCTCCCAACCGGCGAATGGGCCCGAACTGCGCCGCGATGAGCACCAGTGTCGTCAGCCACAGCACTTGCGGCAGCCGCGGCACCGCGGCTGCGAGCGCGCCCGATGCCCAGACCGCTCCCAACGCCAGCAACCCGACGAGCGCGGTCTCGGCCAGCGACACGGGATTGGGCGTGGTGGTGAATCGATGCAGCGGATCGGCACCCGCATCGTGAGGGGAGGGCAGCGAGTCATCGCGGACCTCGGGACCGGGCGTCCCGCCCCGGACCCTTCCCAGCGCCGGGAGCCCCAAGCAGACCATCATCCAGAGCGCGGTCGTGACATTGTCGGCCGCGATGGCCGCACTGAACAGGTCGGCGCTGGTGTCCACGGCCCGACCCACCGCGACCATGTTCACCCCGCCGCCGGTGTACGTTCCGGCGTACTGCCCCGCGAGCTTCCACACCTCCGGCCCAATCCCTTGGCGCACCACGAACGTGGCGCCGATCGCCCCCAGGACCGTGCCCAGCGCGCCCAGCGCGAAGGCCCCGAGCATGCGGGGTCCCGCACGGACCACCGAGTGGATGTCGACGCCCAGGAGCACCAGGGCGATCCCCAGGCTCACGCCGATATCGCCCAACGCATCGTACGCTTCGGACCGGTGCGGCAGGAGCCCGAGGTTGGACAGGACCAGGGCGATGAGGATCGCCAGCAGCGTCGACCCGAGCGCCCGCGCCGGCGCGTACCGTTCCTCGAGCTTGATGGACAGGAAGACGATGGCGGCCAGGCTGAGAAGAACCGCGAGCGGCGCGACAATCACTCCGTGGCCCCGGGTGCCGACGCCCGAAGTCGCGCCCAGGCGGTGGACGACTCCAGCGCCCGAGAGGCGGTCCGATAGCCCTCCTCGACGTACCGAACGATGTTGGCCAATGCGAACGTCGCTTGTCGCTCGAGCGGCGGCTCCACAAGCACGAGCGGTATGGACCGATCCTTCCAACGCTCGACGGCCTCATCCACTTGCGCAGCCATCAGCACGCGCATCGCTTCGTTATGCGCCCGCATCATCGGCGGAATGGAGGGCGGCTGGGCGGCCGCCGGCGCGGCAAAGGACGGGCCGACATGCACGGCGAACACCGCGTCCGGCTCGAACCCCCCCGCGACGTCTAGCGGCAAGACGGCTCGCAACCCGCCGTCGACATAGCGCCGACGTCCGATCTCCGCTGGCGGATAGAACAGCGGTAACGCACAAGACGCGTACAGCGCCTCCAGGAGGGGGACGTCGCTCCTTCCCCCCGACCCGAACAGGACCAGCTCGCCGGTGTCAATATCCACCGCCGTGATGGTGAGCGGGATCGCCAACTCCCCGAAGCCCCGGGCGGGCACCAGCGCCCCGATGGTGTCTCTGAGCGGCTGCTCGCGAAACAGGCTCCGAATGAAAGGACCCAGGAACACGGTCGGGGACACCCGCGCCACATCCTGCCGAGATATGTGCATCACGCGGTTCAAGACGTCATCGTAGCTCAGGCCACTGGCAAAACAGGCGGCCACGACGGCCCCCATGGACGTGGCCACGAACCGGGTCGGCACCACGTCGTGTTCCTCCAGCGCCCGAAGCGCGCCGACCTGGGCGGCGGCCTTCGCTCCGCCGCCGCTCAGCACGCAGATCAGGTTGGGACGCCCCATCTAGGATCCTCTCCGTGGTCGTTGCATCCGCTGTCGCCGCCTCGCCCCGGCCGCCTCGTAGCGGCGCCGCTCCTCATCGGTCTNNCGGGAACGACGGGTACCACCGGTCGCGGGCGCTCGTGCTCGTCGATGGCGACGAAGGTGAGATAGCAGCTGTTGGTGTGCCGGCGCTGCCGGGTCGCAATCTGCTCCGCCTCCACCCGGACCCCCACCTCCATGGACGTACGACCCACGTAGTTGACACTGGCCCGCGCGACCACCAGTTCCCCGACGTGGATGGGCTCCCGGAAATCGACGTGGTCGATCGAGACGGTCACGCACGGTCCTCCCGCATGCCGTATTGCCGCCACCGCCGCTACGCGGTCGACCAGCGACAGAATCACGCCGCCGAACACGTTGCCGAGGTTGTTGGCCATGTGCGGCATCATGAGCTCGGTCATGGTGGCCTGCGAGTCTCTCACCGGCCGGGGCGTGGCATCGGGCGTGCGTGTCATGGCGGCCATCCCGGGCACCGCCGACCGGGGGAGACGGAGGAGAGGGGAGGGCAAGGGAAGGAGGGCGACGGGAAGCCGGCGGCCGCGGCAGGGTACCGGCGCCGGGCGCTCGCCGAGATGCGGGCACAGCGAGATCCTGCTCTCCTCCTCCCCCTTCCCCCCTCCTGCATCAGTAGTCCACCGGTCGCAGGTAGCTCTCGCCGATCGCGGTGCTGCTCACCATCGCAACTGTCGGCAGCCGCCGCTTCCAGTGCGTCGCGTGCAACCGGCGGTTCACGACGTCGACGTCCTCCACCGCGAAGCCCTTCGCGACCACCTCGTCCCGCCCCAATCCGATCAACAGCCAATGCAGGATGCGATCGAGCCTGGCATAGGTGATCCCGAGATCCGCCTCGTCGGTTTGGTCCTTCACCAGGTCCGCACTGGCCGGCTTCGAGAGGATCGCGGCCGGCACGCCGAGGTGCTCCGCGAGCAGCCGGACTTGTGTCTTGAACAGGTCGCCCAGTGGGTTGACCGGCGGCGCGTCGTCACCGTGCCAGGTGAAGTAGCCCATGAGTCGCTCCGTCTTGTTGCCCGTTCCGAGCGGGAGCGCCCTGTGCTTCGCCGAGAGGTCGAACAAGGTGATCATGCGCATTCGTGCCATCACGTTGCCGCGTCGCGCGGGGTCCGCGTCTCTGTCGGCCGCCTCCAGATAGGCCTCAACCGCACCGGTGATGTCGACCGTCACCAACTCGATGCCCAGCTGCGCCGCGAGGTCGGCAGCGTGCTCCAAGCTCTCGGGACTCGACGTCCGGTATGGCATCCGAACCCCGATCACGTTGTCCGGGCCCAACGCCCGGGCCGCGAGGATCGCGGTCACGGAGCTGTCGACCCCGCCCGAGAGCCCCACGATCCCTCGTGCAAACCCTCGCCGGCGCACGACTTCGTCCTGAAGGAACGCGACCAGCCATCGTGCGGTGAGCTCGGCGTCGATCACCATCGGATCACCGCACGCGGCCGGCGGGAGAATAGGGTGATCCGCCGCCTCCGCCGGCGCCACACCATCGGTGGGCTCCCCCTCGCCATACTCCAGGGCCGGTCGCGGCCCATCCGCGCTCCGCAGGAGACTGTGGAACTGCGTCTCGAGGTCGGCGAGTAAGGGCTGTTCGAAGCGCGCTCGAGTGATCACCTCGCCGTCAAGCGTCGCCATGAGCAGGGATTCCTCGAACAGGGGGCCGCGCACCACAATGGCGCCCTGGGGGTCGACCACGAGCGAACTGCCCTGGAGGCCTTTGCCCCCCTCGAATCCGGCAAGCTGCGCGCATGCGACATACATCCCGTGCTCGCTGGCGATCTGCCGCGCCAAGACCTCCCATCGCCGCACGCTCATCGGCCGACGCTCGGCGTCCGAGGCATCCTCGGGATCTTCCGTGACCCCCCGGGCGGGCGACGCGCTGGGAACGATGAGCAGTTGCGCGCCGTCCAGCGCGGCTAGCGTGGGGATGATCGAATGCCAAGCGTCCTCGCAGATGGCCAGGG
>JABAOD010003599.1_pt1 | contig 13064 bp, 17 predicted proteins | sample 7062151 | NCBI WGS metagenome assembly JABAOD01 (sample SAMN14538626, study PRJNA623070) | marine sediment metagenome | biome: marine biome [ENVO:00000428]; feature: marine pelagic biome [ENVO:01000023]; material: deep marine sediment [ENVO:00002113] | place: India: Gulf of Khambhat ...
CTACGCTTCGGCGACGGGCCAGTTCGTCGTCCGAGACACTACGCCACCGACGGCCGATGCCGGAAGCCCCGTCACTGTCAACGTAGGCGATGAGGTCACCTTGGACGGTTCCGGCTCCACGGACAACCACGGCATCGTCAACTACACCTGGACCTTCGACGTCGGAGGGCAGACGCTCACCCTTTACGGCGTCGGCCCCAAGTACACCTTCAACGAGGTTGGCACCTACACAATCACTCTGACGGTGAGGGACGAAGCGGGCAACATCGACACCGACACCGTTGTGGTTACGGTCCAGGCGGCGGAATTGCTACCCACCAACACCCTTCTCATCATCATCGGAGGCGTGGCAGGCGTCATCATCGTCCTAGGCTTGGTCTACTACCTCATGAGGAGAAGGGGACCGGGAGTACCTCCCCCGCCAGAATAGACCGTGGCATTTTTTGACCCGGGGTGATAGCCGAAAGGCAGCCCTTAAATAGCCCTCAGGCCGAGGCGGCGCTCATGACCTCGGAGCTCACCTCCTGCTCCATCTGCGGCCAGGAGCTGTCAGAGGAGCAGGTAACGGAGAGCAGGACCGTGGAAATCAAGGCCTCCAAGAAGGTCATCAGCGTCTGTCCCCGGTGCCATGAGGCCATGGGAGACGGCATGGAGGACGACTTTCTGGAGTTCCTCCTCTCTTCCACGTGAGGACCTTCAAGTGTGCCTCTAAGGGAAGTCGACTGAAAGGTCCAGCTTGACGTTGGGCCAGATGAGTTTCACGCTGTAATCGCCTCCAGAGAGGACGATGTACACATCACCTATGTTGGACTTGTACCGTTGCGAAGGGCGGCCCCGGTTCTCTGGATCGTCTGGTTTGGGGCAGAGCAGCCCCTGCTTCAAGAGGGCCTTGATGCGACGATAACAGGCCCTCATGGGAAGCTCGCAAGCCTCGGCTATCTCCTTCACCGATAGGAACTCCACCGCCGTGGATCTCAGAATCTTGACGTTGATCTCATCGAAGAGGGCCGCGAGAAAGCTAGGAAAGGGGGTAAGGACCCCGGTCTGGGCCGGAGTGGCGTCCTCTTCGTCCGCTGTCTTGGCCTCCATCGTCCCCAAGGCCATGCCTCCGGGGCAGTGCCTGGCCTCCCACCTGGCTGACGACATATAATCGTGTCGTCTCCGATATCACCGATGAAATGTGAAGGACGTATGTTCGCCCTGTTTAATTTCTGATGGACATTCATGCAGCAATTCGTCCCGAAACTACATATTAGTCCCCTCTCTACCATCTTGGCGTTACACTCGTTGGCACGGCGGTGGAACAATTGGCTCGGGGAGCGGAAGGCCTTGAGGGCATTCGCGTTCTTGACAGCCCCCTGGGGAGAGAGAGATCTTCCAGGGACCAGGCCGAGGTGCCCGAGGAGATCCAGGGAGTCCTCCTTCGGGGCCTTCCAAGGCTGGTGGGAGACTATCTGGCCTCTGGCCTGGACGGATCTCACGTCCACGTCCACGGGACGGCCCAGGACCAAGTGGCGCAGATCATGAAGGGCGGCCGCCTTGTCATCCACGGGGACGTGGGCCAGACTTTCATGTACGGGGCTAAGGGTGGAGAAACCTTCGTCCTGGGCAACGCCGCTGGCAGACCGCTCATAAACGCCGTCGGTGGCCCCAGGGTCGTCATCAACGGGACCGCCCTGGATTAGCTGGCGGAATCCTTCATGGCGGGCGATCCCCACCACGGCGGGGGTTTCGTAATCCTCAACGGCCTCAAGGTCGATGACCAGGGTCGCCTGCTGGACCTGGAAACTCCCTACGAGGGGGGCAACCTGTTGTCCTTGGCTTCGGGGGGAGCCCTATACATGAGGGACCCAGGGAGGGTCGTGGGAAAGGATCAACTGAACGGAGGCAGGTTCGCTGAGCTCAGGGAAGAGGACTGGGAGCTCATCCATCCCTGTCTGGAGGTCAACGAGAGGCTCCTGGGAGTGCCAGTCGACAGGCATCTTGAATACAGGGGTGAACGGAGGACGCCGTCGGAGATCTACAGAAAGGTGGAGGCGGTTCCCCTCAAGGCCCTCATCCCGGGCCACGACTAGACTGGGCCCCCCTCAGTTCTTCAGGAGGGACATCCGTCAGAGGAGGACTTCAGGCAAAACGATTAATCGATAGAGGCCTCTGCTGGTAGCATGAGCGGCGCGCAGATCCAGGGGAGAAGAGCTGTGGACATTCTACCCCTTTTTGCACCTGCATTCCACCACCTTTGGCAGTTGATACTTCCGGGACACTGCCTCGTGGTCTATCTGCCCGAGGAAGGGGATTGAAGGCCCAATTCTCCCGAGAGCGCTTTCGTTAACGATAACGGAGTGGCAAAGCTTTTCCCGATTGGCCCTCTAGAAAGCCGAGACGGAAGTGAACACCTACGCGCCCATCAGGAAGAGAGCGTGGCCTGGATCACATCCGAACCTCGGAGCCCTCCTGGGCCTAATCATCATGGTGGTCCTCGTCCCATATGCCCTAGACTACGGGCTGATGGGCCTGGGTCTGTCCCTTTTCGCCGCAGGTCTAGCGGCGGGAGCCCTGGCCAGGGGAGGGGCATCGGGCGGCCTCGGAGCAGGAGCGCGAGCTGCCGGTATCTTCATGCTCATCTTGCTAATCTCCTGGGCTCTCTTTCTACTGCAAGACCGAGGACTCATAGACTTCGCCTCCACCCCTGAGATGGCGGAGTTCGTGCCCTACGTGATGCTGATGGAAGGGCTCTGGGATCAGATATCCCTTACCCTGGACCCTGTCCTGCAGGGCTTCATCGCCTTGGCGGGGGGAGACCTCTTCGTGGACCTCATCCTGCACGTAGTCGCCCCGGCAATCCCCGCAGCCATCGGCGGGGCAGTTTCGGGGGCCGCTGCTGGGAGACCTCGGCCCCGGCCGTTGCCCATGGCCGTCAACCCCCACTACGTGCCGCCTTATAATCCTCAATATCAAGCGGTTAACCCCAATCCGACCCCGCCAGCGATGGACTATGTCTGTCCATGGTGCGGCCTCAAGGTCCTGCCCCACATGGTACAGTGCTGGAACTGCGGGGGACCCCTACAGCTTCCGCCGCCGCCTCCCTACTAACTCACTCCCCCTCTGCAGGCCCGAAGGGAGGGCCGAAGGGCGTCTGCTGAACGACGTTGAGCCTCTGGATGAGCTTCCACTGAACCTTGGCCAGGTTGCCCATGATCTCGTTGAAAGCTGCATGATCTGGCTTGGACTTCACGCACAGCTCCTCCTTAAGGGATTCCAACCCTTTGGCCAGTTCTCGAGCGCTAGACCTCAGAAGCCCCTCCACCGAGGGATCCAGGGTCTGGATGTTCCTCAGCTGGAAGGTGGCTCCTCCCACCTGTCCTAGGATCATTCCCGCCATCATGTACATGCCGCTGTCCAAGAAGTCCCCCAGAACCTGCATCAGGGCCGAAAGGCTGGCAAGCTCCGTTGTGGAGTTGGACCTGAGATCGGAGATGGCTCTGTCAAAGGCCTTGGACAGGTCTTCGGCGCTGAATATCGTCCCCTTCACCCTTGTCACCTCACCTGACAACTCGTGTGAATGTGATGCCCATCTGAGGTCTGCGGACGAGGCGCCTGGTCGCCAGGAAGTTGGCGTACAGGCGAACAACCTGAGACTCCAGCTTCGTTAGGAAGTTCATAGCCCGATGGGCCCTCTCCCTCTCCTCTGGAGCGGTTGCATGACTCATGATCTCCTTGGCGGCCGCTTTGCTGAGCAGGATGTCCATGGCTATGGTGCCAAGCCTCTTCGGGCTCACACCCCTCGAGCCCATCAGGGCCAGTTCGTGAGTCATATCCGTGATTCGCAGAAGGTCCAGGGTCAGTGGCATGTAGTTCCCCCTCCTCTATAGAGACCTGAATGAAAAACCTTCCCAGCAACGGCAACAAATCGACCCAACGGCATCCCTCCAGAAAGTCAGGGGCGATGCTCTCGGACGGGGTTCTTCACATACCCCTGATCGGAACACCGAAGAGATTCAGAGGCCCGCGTCCTTCATGATTATCCAGAAATGGTAGTCCAGGGCCTCCCTCATCCTAAGTATCAGCTCGGACCAGGAGCCGGTGCCTTCCTTGGGGTCCGTCAGACCCGCCATACCGTAGTCGGACTTTTCCTTGATGTTGGGTTGTACGACCGGATGCAGGGCCCCTACCATATGTCGAACCGTGGATGCAGACTCGCCGTTCAAGACTATCACCAGATCCTGCCTTCTGAGGAGGTCGTCGGTAATGGCCTGCGATCGATACTTCTGCAGCGTGAGGCCTTCATGGAAGCCAAGAATGTTCTTTGCCTGCCTCACTATGACCCGGGGAACTCTCTCCCCAACCATCCCGGGAAGGCCTGCCGAATCGATCCTCACACGGCCCTCAAGGCCGCTTGTAGATACCAAGTCCCTCATGATCACGAAGGCTAGGGGACCGAGCTTGTTGTCGGTGCTGCTGGCGAACAGTATTCTGCCGGTCATCGGGTCCTCCGGGCTGTTCTGAAAGAGCGCTTCAGAATTTTGAGCTTTTCCCTAACTATGAAGGGTCTATCAGACCGTCTGCGACCCAAGGAACTCCAATAATGAAATGTGTCCGTAGAATATGCGAGAAGTCCGACATTTGACAAATGTCGCTGCCAGACGCCTCGAAGGGAGCGAAACCTTAAATGCTGAGCGCGATAGGCGGTGGGGGAGGTGGCATGAAAGAGGAAGTCCTCGCCATCTTTCCAGCCATCGAGATATGGGGCCTGAACAGGAAGAGCAACTGCACCATCTTGCTGAGCGATCAGCGGATGATCGTCCTGAAAGAGGGAGCGGATAGCCCAAGACTCTTCGCGAGGATAACGAAGACGCAGATAGCGAAAAAGGGGTTGGACGCTCTCCTGGAGGGACACCACTATTCCCTCCCTTTTGAGAAGATAAAGTGGGTACAGGTAAGGCCCTTCATCACTGGGACTCTCCTCAAGGTTCAGACTCCCGGCGGTGGGTATCGCTTCAAGGTGGGGCGAAGGTCCTCCAAGAAACTGGAGGAGCACCTGAGAGATACCCTGGGCGCCAAGGTGCGGAGGCCAGGCGAGTACTGAGGGGTCTCAGCAAGGGGGAGCATCGGTAAGGTTGAACCTTGGCCTGGCCGTCGAAACACTCCGCCGCCATGACCCTTGGCCCATGCCTCTGCAGCGAACCCTTCAACCGTTAGAGGACCGCATTAAATAACCTCACAGCCTCAAACTTCACGAGGTCGGAGGGCCGGAATGGAACCTGACGAGAAGACCTCCTACAGCCCCTCAGAGGCCGGCAAGACCACCAGACGCCGGTTCATCGGCCTTGCCGTCGGCCTCGGAGGAGTTGTCGCCGCCGGTGTCTTGGCGAGCCGCTTCTTCACCTCAGACCAAGGGATGAGCGTCCCCGATGTTCCGGAAGAGGGGGACTACTTAGGCTCCCTTGACAGCAACATCATCTCTGGAGGGGTGCGCAAGGACGGGATACCAAGCATTGATCGCCCCAACTTCGTCTCCAGAATGGAGGCCGAAGGCTTCCTAACACCGGACGACGTCGTCTTTGGCCTCAACTATCGGGGGGCGGTGAGAGCCTATCCCCAGCGAATTCTGGTATGGCACGAGATTGTGAACGATTCCATAGACGGGAGAAGGATCGCCATCACCTACTGTCCCTTGACGGGCTCTCAGATAGCCTTCGAGGGCAGCCCCGGCCTTGTGGGGGAACACACCTTCGGCACTACGGGTAACCTCGTCAACAGCAACCTCCTGATGTACGACCGTCAGACGGACAGCAACTGGCCCCAGATTCTGGGAATCGCCATCAACGGCCCCCAGCGAGGTGAGTCTCTCTCCGAAATCCCACTCGTTTGGACAACGTGGCAGCGGTGGCGCAAGCTGTTCCCCGAAACCGATGTGCTCAGCACGGACACGGGCCACATCAGGGACTACAGCTCCGATCCGTACGGTACGAGGGGGTATTACACGGGAGAAACCATTTGGTTCCCGGTGATGAATCGCTCGGACCGGTTCGAGGCGAAGAAAACAGTATTCGGTCTGAAACTGGGTGACCGAAGGATGGCCCTTCCGCTGGCAGAGCTTCGATCGGAAGCCGTTCGAAACTTCTCCCTGGCGGGCATCCCCCTCACCCTCTTCTACGATTCCAGACTCGACACAATAAGGACCTTCAAGCGGGAAGTGGAGGACAAGTCTCTGACGTTTGTCCGCCAGGGGGACAAGGTAGTGGACGAGGAGACCTCCACTGTGTGGTCTCCGGAGGGCGTGGCCGAGGAAGGACCTCTCCAAGGGGTCGCCCTGGATCAGGTTAACGTTTTCAACGTGATGTGGTTCGCCTGGTACGCCTTCTTCCCGGATACCGAGGTCCTCCTGTGAGGAAGGTCGAATGAACTTCCGTCCCCCGTTTCGCAAGGCGTGGCAGCGATTGAAGGACTCCCTCGCCACGCCCGGGCTCCGTCGCATCGCCCTCCTTTCAGGCCTCGCCTATGCCCTGCTCTACCTGTACTCCATCGGCCACATCATCATCAGGCCTGGTTCCACCCCCTTCCCCGGGAGGGGGATCGTCTCCTTCGTTTCCCTGGAGAACCTGTGGAGGGAACGGGCGCCTTACAACTTCGAACCCATCGCAGTCTTCCATCCCTTCGAGGGCTTCGCCATCTTCCTTGCCGTGCCCAACCTGCTCCTGGGCGCCTTCTTGGGGCTCCTGCTGGGCCTCAACATCTCCACCCTGGTCCGAAGCTACACCCGGGCAAAGGCCTGTGGGCTGAGTCAATCCGTGTCGGGCATCGCAGCCAGCGTCCCCGCCTTCCTCACCGGGTTTGCCTGCTGCACGCCTAGCCTCGCCATCCTCTTGGGTGCTGCCTTCACAGCGAGCTTCGTGGCCCTCATCCAGTGGTTTATGCCAGCGGCCATCGTCGCCCTAGTCCTGAGCCTCCTTTGGAACCTAGTCAGGGAGCAGCCCTCCACCGTTCCCCCATAGGAGGTCGGGGAGACAGGTTAGAACGAGGACGGCCCCTCACCTTCGATGACGCTGGGTGAAGCTGCTCCCATCCTCGGGAGAGTGGAAGAACCATCTACGGCTTCAGCGCTTCTCGATGGGCACGTACTTGAGGCCCTTCTCCCCCATGTATTGGGCCCGCGGTCGGATGAGCATGTTGTCCGCCAGCTGCTCCATGATGTGCGCCAGCCATCCGGATATCCTAGACACTGCGAAGATGGGGGTGAAGAGGTCGATGGGGATGCCTAGGGTGTAGTATGTGGAAGCCGAGTAGAAGTCCACGTTGGCGTTGAGGCCTCTCTCCCTCATCATGACGTCCTCGATGACCCTGGATATCTGGTACCACCTGGTTTCCTTCGCGGCCTTCCCCAGATCTTCGGAAACGTGCATGAGCTCCTCGGCCCTGGGGTCCACAGTCTTGTAGACGCGGTGGCCGAAGCCCATAACCCTCTGCTTGCGGGCGAGAAGGTCCATGACATAGGCCTCCGCCTTGTCGGGGCTGCCTATCTCCTTGAGCATCTGCATCACCCGCATGTTGGCCCCGCCGTGAAGGGGTCCCTTCAGAGTGCCGATGGCCGACGTCACCGCGGAGTAGACATCCGAGAGGGTTGAGGCGGTCACCCTGGCGGAGAACGTGGAGGCATTAAAGCCGTGATCCGCATGAAGGACCAGGGCCATGTCCATGACCCTTGCCGCGGTCTCGTTAGGCACTTCACCACGGAGCATCCAGAGGAAGTTTGCGGCATGGCTGAGGTCCATGTTCGGCTCCACGTACTCCTTTCCATTCCTCAACCTGTCCCAAGTCGCAATGATAGATGCGAAGGCGGCGGTAAGCTGCAGGGCAGTCTCAACCTGTTCTTCCTTGCTCGGTGCCTCAGGCTGTTTCGCTGAGGCTCCCAGGAGGGAGACCGCTGACCGCAGCACGTCCATGGGCAGCGCGTCCTTGCGCCAGTGGGCCATGCACTCCAGGACCTCGCTGGCGAGTGACCTGTGCTCGGCCATCCGCCTGCCGAAGTCGGCCAGTTCCTGCTTCTTTGGCAGTCGACCGTTCCACAGGAGGTATACCGTCTCCTCGAAAGTCGAGTACTTAGCAAGATCGTGGATGTCGTATCCCCTGTAGATCAGCACTCCTTTCTCTCCGTCTACATGCGAGTTTCGCGACTCATCAACAATTATCCCGGCCAACCCCTTGGCAATCTGCATTACGCCCACCAACCTTTGATTGAGATGGCCTCTGCCATCAGCTCATGAATGCAACGACAAACGTCGAACTATAAATGGGTTTTTCGCCCGTATAGTACATACGGCAAGGGGAGCATGGGTTCTCCTTCCAAGTTACCGACCTTCGGCTCAACCGCAAGCCGAATGCTCACGCCTCCCTCGGCCCTAAGCTACCCGCGATCCCAGCTTGCTCTCCCAGTCCGGACTCAGGAGGACCACGGTGCCATCGGACTCTACCGCCCCCAGAACCAGGACCTCTGAGAGGAAGTTGGCTATCTGCTTCGCCCCAAAGTTCACCACTGCAACCACCTGACGGCCCAGAAGGTCCTTTATGGAGTACCACTCCTTGACAGCGGCGGAGGACTTCTTGATGCCCAGGGGACCGAAGTCGATCCACATCTTGTAAGAGGGCCTCCTGGACTCGGGGAACTCCTGGACGTCCACAACCCTCCCGACCCTCATGTCCACCTTCTCGAAGTCGGACCAAGATATCGTTGCCATCGCTGGGGGATACTGGCCCGGCTTAAAATCTTGTAGCCGGCCCGCTACGTGATACTTTTTCGGGGAGTGCGAGGGACTTCCGACGGCGGCACACATCTGCCCGGTGCTAGAGAGGTTCGAGCTGGCCGTCGTGGAGCCTGAATTTTCGCCAGCCCATGTCCAAAGCGAGGGAATCGTGGGACGCCATGAGGATGGCTTTGCCCTCCTTTCGGAGCCCTTCCAGCATACGGAGAAGGTCCATGGCACTCTCCTCGTCCAGGGATGCCGTTGGCTCATCTGCGAGCAGAAAAGGCGGCGTGTTGGCCAGGGCTCGGGCAACAGCCACCTTCTGGCTCTCGCCCATGCTGATCTCCCCCGGCATCCTCTCCGCCAGATCTTCTATCTCGAACCTTCTCAGAAGCTCCTCCACCCTCACCTCAGCCTCCGAGGCGTGACTGAGCTTGAGGGGAAGCAGTATGTTCTGTCTCACGGTTAGCTCCTCGAGCAAGTTGTGATCCTGGAATATGAAGCCGAGGCGGTTCAGACGGATTCGGGCCCTTTCCCTGGCCGCCAGAGAGCTGACGTCCCGGCCCTCCAAGAGGATGCTACCCCTGTCAGGAAGGTCCAGGCAGCCAACGAGGTTCAGGAGCGTCGTCTTCCCGCTGCCGTTCCTCCCCCAGACCAACGTGGCCTCACCACGGTCAAGCTCCAAGTGGGCACCCCTCAGCACCTGAACCCGGCCATCATAGCTCTTCCACAGGTCCCTGGCCTCGAGGAGGGGTGTCATCGCCCTCCGTTAAGGATAATTATGCTAAGAATCTTCACCTAGCAGACGCTGGAGGAGATGGAAGTATTCTTCTCAAGCTGGCGACGCGGTTCAACTGGCGAGTGTCGGCCACCATCCTTGGCATCGCCGTATGTGCCATGTACTCCTCCGGGGCCATGGTCCTCCTGGATGGGCTGGCAGAGGGCAGCAGTAGCGTCCTCGCCAGGATTGAGACCGGCCCCTTCCTCGCCTACAGAGGGTCCTTCCCTGAGCTTGAACCACTGGGAGAGCAGGTGCATCTTGGCGGGGGCTCCGCCCTAGGCAGGCTTGAAACGGCAACCCTTCGCGTGGAGAACTCCACCTTCCATGTCAGACTCTTCTCCATCTCAGACCTCGGGATCCTCTCCCTCAGCAAAGGGCCTCAAGCCCGTGAGGCCTTCCTGACCCCAACCTTCGCGGGTAAGCTAGGCATCGAAGAGGGTCAGGTCGTAAACTTAGCATCTGCAGAGAAGGAGGGAACGCTCGTATTCGCGGGCTTTCTGAAGCCAGCAGTCCCCCTCCCGGAGGGGTGGGTCCTAGTCTCAGAGGGCGACCTGCGGGAGCTGTTCCCGTCGGCCTCAGCGGCTCACAACTTCGCTCTGGTCAACGAGAGGAAAAGTGCCCTGGATCTGGAAGGCCAAGGGCTCACTGTCCTCTCCCTCACTTCCGCGGGGGATTTCTTCCTCCTCGGGCTGGAGGAAGCTAGACGAATTGTCTTCAGCATCGTTGTTGCCAGCTCCATCGCCATCGCGGCCCTGGCCTTCAGCCTGCTGTCGCTGGAGGTCCGGTACAGGAGAAGGGAGATTGAAACCCTTCGAGCCCTGGGCATGGGAGGTCGGGACTTTCTGAAGCTCTACGGCCTTCAGATGGCTTTCATCCTTTCCGCCGGCACCATCCTCGGAATCTCCATGGGCATCGTTGTCGCCAACGGCCTCGTCTCCTTCTCCCCCTTCTTCGGGCTCACTACCGTCATCCGGCCTCAGGTCACTCCGGCAGGAGTCCTCATCCCCCTCCTGTCATCCCTCTTCGCGGGACTGGCGGGGGGCACTTCCAGCATCCTCTATGCCCTCAGGAGGCTCACCCATGAAGCCAAGAACTGAGCTCTTCCTCATCCTCGTCCTCAGTGCCGCCCTCCTCTCGACCGCCCTTCCTTTATACGACTCCCTAGCCCGGACGCCAGAGGAGATCTTCTTCGGGGAGGGGGTGTACGTCGTGAGCCAGTCCTCGAGGAGCTTTTCACTGACCTACGGCTTCGTGGAGGAGCTGCGAAACCAAAACTGGGCCACGGCCGTCAGCCCTGAGGTCTACGCCTTCGTGGCCATAGGGAAGAGGCCCCTCGTACTGAGGGGGGTGGAGGCGGAGGGCTTCCTCGAGCTGGAGGGCATTCCTCTGGACCTGTCCCTGGGGCCGGAGTTCCTCCTCCTAGGTAGTCGGCTGGCGGATGACCTCTCCGTCGGCCTCGGGGACTACCTTCTGATCCCAGGCTCTACGCGTCCCCTTCTCATGGAAGCGGTGGTGGATGGTGTCTTGATCGGCGAGACAGCGGCAGACGAACTCATCATCGACCTTCCCCGAGCGAGGCTCCTCGCTGGCATCGGTGCCCAGTCCATCACCCTCATCAGGGTCAGGGCTGACGGGGAGGAACTTCTGGACTACCTGGTGGCCAGGGGGGCCGACGTGCTCGTGGGTGACGGTCGTAGCAGCCTCCGGGTGGAGGAAGGTAAGGTGGTGGACGATCGGATAGGTGCCCTCATCCTGACCAGGCCGGAGCTGGGGAGAGAACTCGGCCGTAGCTACATCAGTTCCTTCGCCCAGTACAGCGGCAACAGTCTGCGCGTTCTGGTCGTGGGAATGCAAGGGCTAACGTTCGCCCTCTTCCTCCTCATCCTGGCCTCCTCCCTGGTGCGCTTCCTGGTGGAAAACCGGAGGAACGTGGGTCTGATCATGGCATTGGGAGGCATGTTCGGGGCCCTCTTCGCTGCCTACGGCAGGAAGGTTCTGGGTGGAGGACTGGCGGCGGGAGTCCTGGGCCTTACCCTCGGCGTCGTCGTGGGGTCGCTCTTGGAGGCCACCAGCAGCTTCGCCCTCTTTGGGCACACCCTGAGGTATGAAATGGACCTGCTGGGGGCGCTTGCCCTCATCGCCCTCTACGGCGCCGCCCTCTTAGCAGCAGTGCTTCTCAGCCTCCTTTTCCTCCTCAAACAGAGACCCCGGGACCTGCTCTACGAACCAGCGGAACTCAGACTCGAGGCGGGGGAGGTGGGGGGTAGTTGAGGGGCCACGCCGTCGCCATCGCATCGGTGCTATCAGTGGCCACCGCTCTCCGCCTGATTCAGCTGCTGCTCTCGTCCCTGCCCTTCAACATCGACAGCTTCGCGCAGGTGGCCATCGCTGGAGATATCGTCCAGTCAGGCCAGTGGATGCTAGATGAGAGCTCGACCAATGCATACAACATCAAGATGCCCTATCTGCCCCTGCTGCTAGCCCTGACCTCCTCCCTTACAGGCCTGGAACCCCTCACCCTGGCCGTGCCCATGGTCATTCTGATCTCCCTGATCGGGATCCTGGGCCTCTATGCCCTCGCCTACCTCATCACCCGCCAAGTCGCAATCGCCGTCTCCGCAGCTCTGGTCCTAGGCCTCCTGGGTCCGTACATCTACGTCAGCAGCACCCTGATGAAGGAAGCGCTAGCCCTGGCGCTTCTGCCCCTGCTGGTACTCCTGTTCCTGAGGCGGGAAAACATGAAGATGAGGGGACTGGCTGCTGTAATCCTCCTGGCCCTGCCTCTCATCCATCACCTCTCCACAATGATGGCGTACGGGTTCGTCACCCTCCTCATCCTGCTTCAGAATGCCCAGGCCTACTGGGCGGGTCGCTGGTCCTGGAGGAATCTGGGACTGGACCTCCTCCTCGGTCCCGCCCTCTTTCCCCTCGGCCTCTGGTACTACATATCCGTAAGGATGGAGTTCTTTACGTCCGTATGGAATCCCAACGAAATCGCCCTGCTGCTGTCCACGGCCGTCCTGGTAGCCGCAGCTGGCCTCTTCCTAGCCTCTGACAGGCGGGCGAGGCCGTGGTTCGCCCTTTCCAGGTCCAGGAGGCTGCCTAGCCTGATGGACCAGAAGGCCATCGCCATCGTGGGGGCCTTCCTTCTAGTTGTGGCGAACTATTACAGGCCCCTCTTTCCCGGGACCTTGAACACGTCCCCTCTCCTCCTGGCCATAGCTGCGGCCTACCTTCCCTTGGCCCTCCTCGCCTTGGTGGGCATCAACCTCCATAGGATGTCGCGAGGACCCGCCAAAACGGCCATCCTCGCCCTAGTCCTCGTCCCCCTAGGCATCATCCTCTACGCCCTGCTGAGGGGACTGGACCCTCTCTCACACGTATTGCTGTATCGCTCCGTCGACTTCATGGACTACGGGCTGGCCATTGCCATCGGCACGGCTCTTGTAGCGCGGCTCAGCAAGGCCAGGAGGACTCTGGTGGTTATCGTGGCCCTCGCCTCCCTTCTGGCGACCCTCCCTCTGGCCTATGGGACCGAGGAC
>JABAOD010025753.1_pt1 | contig 13064 bp, 8 predicted proteins | sample 7062151 | NCBI WGS metagenome assembly JABAOD01 (sample SAMN14538626, study PRJNA623070) | marine sediment metagenome | biome: marine biome [ENVO:00000428]; feature: marine pelagic biome [ENVO:01000023]; material: deep marine sediment [ENVO:00002113] | place: India: Gulf of Khambhat ...
ATTGGCCCTGGGGGTCGAGCCGGCCGAAAAGGATGCAATGCGGCGTCCACCCTATCCGCCCGACGAACCCGTTCTTGGGCGAGGTATGGGCTGGCACATCCTGTGGGTTGGGCTGCTCATGGGCTTTGTGGCGCTGGGCGCGGGGAACTGGGCCTGGAGAATCGGGCTGCCAACCTGGCGGACGATGCTGTTCGCCACACTCACGCTCTCCCAAATGGGACAAGCGCTTGCAATTCGATCCGGCCGGGACTCGCTCTTCCGCATCGGGGTGTTTTCAAACAGGGCCTTGCTGGCCGCCGTCATTCTGACCTTTGCGCTGCAGGCCGCCGTAACCTATTGGGCCCCGCTGCAGGCGATCTTTGGCACCCAGGCCCTGGCGGCCGACGAACTGGTGATCGTTTTGGGGCTGAGTACGGTCGTGTTCTGGGCAGTTGAGCTTGAGAAGTGGTGGAAGCGGCGCCCCCATCCGGCTGGTAGGCCTGCCTGATCTCCTGGCTTCCATGGCTCCAGCCTGGCCCCTGCCGCCTGCCAGGGGGACTGCTCGCCGCCATGGTCGCATGATCCTTCCGATTTTGGGAGCCTGCCCTGGGTAGGAGGAGCCCCGCGTTTCCCTTGGGGGCGTTTTGCCCCCGTCCGTCTATCCGCCCCATCTAACCCTTGTGATCGCGGAGTTCCGACCTCGGGAGGCAGGGCTTCGCCAAGCCTCTCCTTTGGGGCCGGGCGCGCCGGCCAAGGTGAACCTGAGGGCGTTTACGCGGGGTAGACCGGGTTAAGCGATAATGGAAGTGGATCGAAGGAGGAACCTAGACCTGAAATGACTGCTCCTGAGGCACCTTCCCCGGCCATATCCTTCCGCCGAAGCTATCAGTTCCGGCCAACTGAGATCGTGATTTTGGGCATAGGGACTTGGCTGCTGATCGGCCTCTTTGGGCTGTTCGACCCCATTCTAGGACTGGCTGGCAGGCAGACCTGGGTGACCTATCCTTTCATTTGGATTACTGCTGGTCCCGACCCTGCTCAGCCATGCTGAACTGCGGCACTGGATTGGCCCGGGCGGCGGCAGCTATCGCCTGATCCAGGCGCTTGAACGGCCGCCTCTTTCGTTTCTCGCTGGTTGGGCCTACCTCCTGGGTTGGGCTGGTTTGAGCGCGCTCATCGTCTGGAGCTTCGCTGACCAGATTGTGGGGCTCCTAGAACTCTACTTTGCAGCCGTACCGCATCGACTGGTCCTCGCGACGGCTCTAACCGTCTTCTTCACACTGCCAAATGTGTTTGGATGGAAACCTCTTTGGAAGCAGGCGCTCTGGGTGGCCGGAGCCGCCCTGGTGGGGCTGCTCGTGCTGGCTGTGGCGCTTTCGGCTCAATGGCTTGGATCGATGGAGGCGCCCCCCCGGACCCGGACAGGCGCAAGCGCTCCTTTGTTGGGCATGGCCGCACTGCTGGCCACCGCATGGCTCATTGAGGTGCTGACCGGCCAGCAGCGACGTGAACGCGTGGTCAGCCTCACCCTGTTGGGGTTCCTGGGGGGACCTCTGCTTGCTGGGGCGCTGGGACTGCTTGGGTGGCTGAGCCTGCCCGCCGGCTTTTCCCTTCCGGCCCTGGCGGATCGGGTGGTTCCTGGAGTTGGCGGGCCGCTGCTCTTAGGCTTGGCTGCCGTAACGACGGCTGTCGTCTGGCAGGCGATGTCGCACCTCATGCTTCGACAAGTTCGGCTCATCGGCGCCGACGGAGTCCTGCCCGCCTGGCTGCTCGGGACCAGTCGGCGTTGGCAGACCCCGGTCAGGCTGGCTGTGCTGCAAGGCGCGTTGACGCTTGGCGTGGCGGCTGGGACCGCCATGTTGCTGAGGGGGCCTCAAGAGACCTCGCTCAGGCTGGCTTACCTTGCAGGCTTGATGTTCCTCGGACTGCAAATTGGGGTGAACCTGGCGGCGATCGCGCTGGCGCAGCACCCACGTTCCCTGAAACGATCGTTTCGCCTGCCCCTGTATCCCGTCATCCCGGCCGTCGGCGTAGCGATCAACTTCCTGCTGCTGTTCGCCTTCCCCAGGACCGTCCTTCTCATTGGAGCCGTCTGGCTCCTGTTGGGGCTCTTGGCGTACTGGCAGGGCGGCCGGGAGCGAATGCGCACCTCACGCCTGGGGGTCACCGTGTTCCAGGATGTGAGGCGCCGCCCTGAGGTTACGAGCGAATTCCCCGTCCTGGTCTCGGTGGCCAACCCGGACACGGCCTTTGGGCTGGCGACCCTCGGGGCGGCTGCTGCGCGCCTGCACGGTGGCCATGTCGTCCTGCTGCAGGTGATCAAAGTTCCCGATCAGCTGCCGCTTGACGCCAGGCGCTACGAGGCCAAGGAGCAGCTAGGGCTGTTGGAGCGTCTGCTGCAGCATACCGAGAGCCTGGGAGTCCCCGTAGAGGGGGTAACCCGGCTCTCGCGCAGCATCACGCAAGGGATTCTGGATACGCTTACTGAAGAGGCGGCGCGGTTCGTCGTCATCGGCGCCCCTGCTCCAACGGTCGGGGAGGAACAGGCTGGGTTTGGGCTTATCGTAGACAGCGTCCTCGAGGACGCTCCCTGCACCGTTGGGGTGGTGCGCGGGGAATGGGGCGATCAGCCGCGCAGGATCCTGGTGCCTGTCTCGGGCGGAGAGGAGGCCCATCAGGCGGGCGAACTGGCCCTGGCGTTGGCGGCTCAGGCAAACGGTGAGGTTACCCTCCTTCACGTCGCACAGACAAAGGATGGGAGGGAGGGTCTGGATTCAGGCCGCGCCCTTCTGAGCGAGGTCCAGGAAGGCCTGGAGAGCGACGGGCGCATCAGCACGCAGGTAGTGTTTGCCAAGTCGCCCACGGAGGGCATCCTCGAGGCCGTCCAGGAGCAGGACATGATCCTCTTGGGGACGGGCGATCCGAATTTCCTGGAGGACCGGCATTTCGGCCAGCTGCCCCTGGAGGTCGCCGAAAAGACGAACAAACCGGTTGTGCTGGTTCGCAGTTACGCCGGGCTTCCAACGCACGTCGCCCGGAAGGCCTGGTGGTCGCTGTCCGAGGTCTTCCCGACGCTCAGTGGTGAAGAACAGATCGAAGTCTTCCAGCGCATGCGCAGGGCCGCCAGGCCGGACATCAACTACTTCGTCTTGATTACGCTCTCAGCCGTGATCGCGACGCTGGGTCTGCTGCTCAACAGCCCCGCGGTCGTGATCGGGGCGATGCTGGTCGCTCCACTGATGAGCCCGATTGTCGCCATCGGCATCGGCGTAACCTTCGGCGACGTTCGAACCCTCCGTCGCTCCGTGGCGGCCACCCTTCAAGGCATCCTGATGGCCATCTTCATCGCCATCGTGATGACGCTGTTCCTGCCGGTTTCGGAAGCCTCGCCGGAGGTCCTGGCTCGAACGCGGCCCAATCTGATCGACCTGCTTGTCGCGCTGGCTTCTGGCATGGCCGGGGCGTATGCAATTGGACGCAAGGAGGTGGGTGAAGCGCTGCCCGGTGTGGCCATCGCGGCCGCGCTGTTGCCGCCGCTGGCAAGCGTCGGCGTGGGCCTGGCGCTCGGAAGCGCCACCATCGCCGGGGGGGCCCTCCTGCTCTTCACGACCAACCTGATCGCGATCGTGTTCTCCTCATCCCTGATCTTTCTCCTGCTGGGCATTCGGCCACCGAGGCGGGCCGAGCGCGAGCAGCGCCTTCGCCAGGGTCTGCTGATCTCCGTGATCTCCCTGCTGGTGGTCAGCCTGCCGCTGGCATTCACCCTCTGGAGGGTGGTCGCTCAGGATCGGATCGAGGAGCAAGCTCGGGCGGTCATCGGGAACACAATCGTCGAATGGGCCCAGGTTGAACTGCTTGAGCTTGATGTCCAGCAGGGCTGGGGGGAGGTAACGATTACGGGCACCCTTCATGCCGCCGATCCAATCAGCAACACCCAACTACTCGAGCTTCAGAGAAGACTCGATGAGGCCATCCGCTCCAAGATTACGATCCGCTTGTTCGCAGTGAGAGGCGTCTTTCTGGAATCCGGGTCGCCCTAGGCATCGGAAGGCGGCTGGGATTCTCAGCAGCCGCATCCGGCTGGCAGGGCTTTCCAGGGCCATCATTCTGAGTCGCTCTGTAGGCCGGGCGCAGACCGCCGAACGTTGAGAGGAGGAGCAGAATGCGCGCAATCCGGTCTGGATTCGTTTCCACGCTCTTGGGATGGCTTGTGGGGCTGATTGATGGCCTGCGAAGGTTGCTGCGGGGGACGCCTGGCCAATTGGGTGAAGCGGAGGCGCCCTTTTTCGAGGAGGTTCCCCACTGGGATATGCCCGATCTGGCCGTCGATACCCTGACCATCGAGCCCCAATGGGCAAACCCGGGCGAGGAGGCAATCTTGGCCGCCACGGTGAAGAATCTCGGCAAGGGTGATGCGAATTCGGCTGCCCTGATCTTTCAGGTGGACGAGATGGAAATAAGCCGCGAGGCCGTTGGCCCACTCGGAGCCTCCGCGCAGGCGGAGTTCAACGGCTACGTCGTCCAGGGAGACGGAGCAAAGCGCCAGATCATTGACGGCCTTTACCGCACAGTCAGGGGTGAAACGGCCAGTGGGGACTCCGATTGGATCAAGCTGAAGAACGGTCTGCCCCACAACGAGGGGCTGGGGCTTAAGGTGGACATCTTCAAGGCGGATCTGGATCTCCTCTATTCGGCGGTCACCCATCCTTACGGTGTGGACCCGATCGAGCCGAAGATGCTTCTGGGCATCTTCCGTTCAATGGATGGGGGCGATTCATGGAAGCTGGTACGTGGCTACGGTAGAGGGGAGTTGGATGGGTCTCTCTACAGCCCTTTCATCCGAGTGCACCCCGAGAAAGCCTCTTTGATCTACTTCGGGGGTGTGAAGCTCTATAAGGAGAACATCGATTCGTCGAACTGGGCGCCTCAGAGGGTAACCGGCGTTCATGATGATATGCAGGGTTTTGAGTTCGATCCGTCCGATCCCGACCGATACTACGTTTTGAACGACGGTGGGGTGTGGCGCTGTACGGTCAGCGGCGACGCGCTGACCGTGAAGGCGGTCGCCGGCGACATTCCTGCTCCATGCAACCAGGACCTGCGCGTCACCGAGTTCTACGACTTCGACGCCTCCGAGACGAACCCCAACCTGATGCTCGGCGGCACCCAGGACAACGGCACCGTGCTTTACGAAGGTAAGGAGGATTGGAATGCCTCCGTGCAGGTCCGGGGCGGGGACGGGTACTACTCGTTGATCGTGCCCAAGGACAACAGGATCGTGTACTCTCAGCATCAATCTCTCAACAGCACCTGGCAATCCCGCCAGGGCGGAAAGCCCAAGACCTGGGAGGCGATCCTCGACAAGAAGGGCGTGCCGGAAAAACGCTTCCGGGAGGGCTTCCTTGCAGTTCATCCCAACAACCCCAACGTCGTCCTTTCAGTCGGCGATCAGGTGTATGCAACTTTGGATGCCCTCTCCGGTAGGAAGGCCACCTGGACGGCCAAGGGTCCAAAAGGCCGGACGTACAGCCTGAAGAAGGACAATCGGGTCACCAGGGTTGCCTTTCAGCCGAAGACCTTTACCTGGATCGCCGGGACCAGCAAGGGCCAGATCTGGTATTCAACCAGTTTGGGGAGTTCCTGGAGCTTGCTGGACAGCCACCCGGACGACTCCGCGGTCCTCAGCATGGCGTTCGCGCCGACGGATCACAGGGTGTTGTACGTCGCCTACCAAAGCGGCAAAGCCTGGCGACGTGTTCAACGATTGGAGTGGAGTTCCGGCGGAGGTTGGAACGGGTCCTTCATCACCGACAACCTACCGCAAAAGCACATGCCCGGCAACTTCCCTTTCGAGATTCGGGTCATCTGCGGCGATGGTCACCGGGCGGATGTGGCCTACGTTGGCACCAACAAGGGCGTCTTCCGCTGGGTGGGAACCAAGGCCACCTATGAAAGCTGGACGGCATACAATGATGGGCTGCCGCTGGCGAAGGTCAACGATTTGCTCGTGCCAGCCGGGCGCTCCAATCCGGTCAACCCGAATCAGGTCGATCCGAGGCTGACGGAATTGCGAGCGGCCACGCGCGGCCGAGGGGCCTGGAGCGTGATAACCGGCCCCTGATCCCAGGCGGCTGTGGGGAAGGGAGAGGAGGCTCAGTTCTAATCCTCCCCTCCCATGATCATCTCTTGCGATCCCTAATCAATTCGCAAGCTTTCCATGGCGGACCAGCAATGGTCAAAGGTAACGATGTCTACCCCTGCCAGTCGTCCGCTCCACTGGGCGATCGTCAGATCGGCGCAGGCTTGAGCCACAGCATCCAGATACGTGCTGAACAGCAACCACTGGTTTTCAAACCCGGTCTCCTGGGCGATGGCGAAGAAATCGACCTGCTGCAGAGCTGTGGCAGCGTTCTGCTGAATGTCCAGGATATACTCATGTTGTAAGGCTATGTCATCCCGCGTACCCAGGCGGGTCAGGTGACCGCCGACGAAGGTCTCAAAGTCGTAGCTCAGCGTCTGTTCGTGGGCCCGGAAGAAGCCGGGCACATCCTCCGCCAGACCCAATCTGGGGAAAGGTGACCAGGCAGGGTAGATCACATCGACCAACATAAGCACCTTTTGTTGGGGGGCGTAGATGAAGATGTTGCCAGGTTCATGATTGGGGCCCTTGTAGTCCAGCTCCAGGACCTGGTCAGCCACCCTCAAGAAATAGCGCTTCTTGAAGGTCTTATCGGGGAGAGGAACAGGACCGCCGCCGACGAATACGCCGTAAGGATAGGGCCGCTCATCTGAGAGGGCGGCCTCCAGCTGAGCCGCCGTATCCTCGTGCGCGATGACGACCGCATCCTCTGGAAAGATGCCGGCCGCGCCTATATGGTCGGCGTGGCTGTGACTGTAGACAACGTGCGTAACCGGCTTGTCGGTGACATCGGCGATGGCCTTCAGGATGTTTTGGCCGATCGTAGGGGGCGCGTCCACGACGATAACGTCTTTACGGCTGACGAGAAAGATCATCTGATAGGAGCCGTCGGTCACCCAGTAGAGGTTGTCTCTGATCTCTGCGACGTAGTAGCCTTTCGACAGGTCGACGTCAGGATCGAACACAAAGGGGGGAACCGGATCTGCACATCGGACTTGGGGATCGCCGTGAGCAATATGTGGCGCCGCATCCGCCGGTCGCAGAATGAGCGTGCTTTGGTCGGCCAGGTGACAGACCGTTACGTACCCGAACGCACTCGGGGGCACAAGGGCCAGAGCGCTGGCGAAAGTAACAGCCGCAACAGCCGCTACCAAGGCGACAATGAACAGTTTCTTCCTACGGGGCAATGTGAGCTTCTGCATAGATCCTTCTCCTGACACTAGCGGTGGGCTTTCTATCGGGACACTGGACGAGGGCATCATGCCGGCAACCTGGCGCCGATGCCTCAAATTGGGATCTGGAGTTTAAGGGGCTGAGATGATGCAAGCGATGCGGCCATCCTATCACTGGGCATTTGGACTGTCAACGTGGAGGAGCTGAGCGGGGGTGAAAGTTCACGCGCTGGGCTGGGGCGCCCACCATCTGGAGACCGGACTAGGGAAAGGAGGCTCTATGGCGGCAGCAGGGCTGCATTCCGTGGCAGATTGATATCCGCTTGATCATTTGCAGAGCGTCAATAGCTGGAGGCTGTAGGCAATGAGACAACTTAAGGCGATTTTCACGAAACGTTCGATGCGAGCGCTGCCCTTCCGGGGAATGGTGGTCGCGTTCGTGATCCTGGGGCTTCTGGCACTGCCGGCGGGGACCTCGAGTTCCCAGCACGTGCCTTCGTTAGGCGTACCGGGTGTTCGCGGTGGGGTAGTCACCACGAGCGAACCTGCGGCCGCGCACGTCGGGGCAGACATTCTGCGCCAGGGCGGCAACGCCTTCGACGCCGCGGCCGCGGTGCAGTTCGCCCTCAACGTGGTGGAACCGCAATCTTCTGGTATCGGCGGCGGTGGCTTCATGATGATCCACCTCGCCAAGCAGAAGACCACCTTTGTCATTGACTGCCGCGAGACCGCACCGGCAGCAGCCACGCCGGATATGTTCGTCAGCCAGCCGTCCTTCGGCGTGCGCTCCACCAGCGGCTACGCGGTTGGCGTCCCCGGCACCCTGCAGTGCGTGACGACCGCGCTCGACAATTGGGGTACCTTCTCCCTGGACGAGGTCCTTCAGCCGGCCATTGAGATGGCCGAACAGGGCGTCCGAGTCAGCTCACGCCTGGAAGGGAGCATCCTGAGCTCCCGCCTCGACAGCGAACCAGGCAACCCGGCCTACGAGGAAGCCCGCAAGGTGTTCCGGCCCGGCGGTGTCCCACTGGTGGAGGGCGATCTGCTGGTCCAACCGGATTTGGCTAAGACCTTCCGCATGATCGCCGCCGGGGGTCCGGACGCGTTCTACACGGGTGATGTAGCCGAGGCCATCGTCGCCACCCAGTTGGCCACGCGCAGCGGCAACCCCGACGGCGTAGGCCGGATGACGCTCGACGACCTCGCCGACTACGAGGTGGCCATCCGGGATCCGGTGGAGGGCACCTACCGCGGCTACCGGATCGTGTCCATGCCGCCGCCCTCTTCCGGAGGGCTGACCGTCATCCAGATTCTGAAGCTGATGGAACGCTTCCCGATCGGTGATGAGGCCCAGGGCTACGGCTTTGGCGCCAAGCGCACCCTGAACGTGATGATTGAGGCGGGTCGCCTGGCCTTCGCCGACCGCGCCGTCTGGATGGGGGATGACGACTTCGTCGACGTGCCCTCCGAAGGGCTCCTGAGCGACGAATACATCGCCCAGCGCAGCGCGCTGATCGATCCCGACGGCCGTCAGGCCAACGTGATGGCGGGCGATCCGCGTCCCTTTGATATGACGGGCAACCTGCAGTCGGTGGCCGCGGTGGACGAAGAGGGCGTCAACACCACCCACTTCTCCATCATCGACCGCGACGGCAACATCGTCACGTTCACCAGCACCATCGAGTCCGGCTGGGGCACCGGCCTGATGGTGCCGGGCTACGGGTTCATGCTGAACAACGAGCTGACGGACTTCAACCGCGTCCCGGCGTTCAACCCCGACCCGAACAACTTCAACCCAGGCGCCAATGACGTGGCGCCCGGCAAGCGGCCGCGCAGCAGCATGGCGCCGACCATCATCTTCGACGGAAAGAAGCCGCTGGTGGCCTTCGGCTCGCCGGGCGGCTCGACGATCATCTGGTCGGTGGTCAACATGGCCCTCAACCTGATCGATCACGACTTGCCGGTGCAGGAGGCGATCGACGCGCCCCGCCTGGCGCAAACCAGCGCCAACGGCACCACCCGCCGGGAGCTGGGTTTCTCGGATGCGGTTCTCCAGCAGTTGACCGACCTGGGGCATTCGCTCCGGTCCCCCAGCGTCATTGGGTCGGTGCAGGCGGTCGTCATCGACCAGCAGGGCTACGCCCAGCTCGGAGCCGCCGACAAGCGTCGGATCGGAGGTGTGGTCTCGGTGCGGCTCGGTCAAATCGAGGGCGCCAGCGCAGTTCCATAGACAACTGAAGTAGGGGCTGCTCGGGAGGGTTCGCAGCCCGGCTCGAGTGGTGAGCCTGGCGGGCAGCCGGGCCGGCCGCGGCTGCCCGCCAAGTGGCCGCCCGGGGTGGCGTGGCGTGTCGCCCTACTGACCAATCCGGCGTGGCTGGTGCCGCGATCGGGGGCCGGTTGCGTCGGCGCGGTGACTCACCTCACTCTTCGGAGATCGTCACCCGCTCGATCACGCAGTCCTCTACCGGCTTCTCGCCGGAGCGAGGCGCCGCGGCGATCGCGTCCACGGCTTCCATTCCGCCTGCCACCTTCCCGAAGATGGTGTAGGCGTGGGGGAGCCCGACGTCCTCGAGACAGATGAAGAACTGGGAGCCGTTGGTGTTGGGGCCGGCGTTGGCCATCGCGACCGAGCCGATCTCGTACTGTCCGGGCTTGGGCAGCTCGTCCTCGAAGCGGTAGCCGGGGCCGCCGCGGCCGGTGCCGGTCGGGTCGCCGCCCTGGCACATGAAGCCGTTGATGATGCGGTGGAAGATGATGCCGTCGAAGTACTGGTGGAGGGCGAGGAACACGAAGCTGTTGACCGTCTTCGGCGCCTTGATCGGGTCGAGCGCGATCACCAGCTCACCCATCGAGGTGTCCATCGTCGCGGTGTAGCGCTTGGACGTGTCGATGCCCATCTCGGGCGGTTCGGAGAACTGCTGCTGCTGGGGGGCGGAACCGTCGAACGGAGGGAAGGCTGTTGGCATAGGCCGCCCACCCTACCGACGCCCCGGCGCGCAAGGTGTCAGACACCTTGCGCGCCATCGTGCGTGCCGAGGAGACGACCGTGACCCACGAGACGCCGCCGTTGACGCCGATGTCGCTGGAGACGCTGCTCGGGCGCATCGCCCACGAGTGGGAGACCCGGCAGAAGATCTTCGACCTGCCGAGCGCCCGCATCTGGAAGCCCGACCCCGAGATCGACCTCGGCTTCGAGTTCCTCGGCCGGCCCTGCGCCACCCCGATCGGCCCGGCAGCCGGCCCGCACAGCCAGCTGGCGGAGAACATCGTGCTCGCCTGGCTCGGCGGGTCGCGGCTGTTCGAGCTGAAGACCGTGCAGGTGCTCGACGAGCTCGAGATCGGCCGGCCCTGCATCGACATGCAGACGATCGGCTACAACATCGAGTGGAGCCAGGAGCTCAAGATTCCCCAGTCGCTCGAGGAGTACGTCAAGGCGTGGATGATGATCGAGATCCTGAGCGGGTGGAGTGAACTCGCTCCGTATCTCGGCAAGGATCCCGGCCCCCACGTCTTCGACATTTCGGTTGGCTACGACCTGGAAGGGATCGCCAGCCCGGCGGTTGCCGCCTACATCGACGGGATGCTCGATGCCTCAGATGAGATCGAGCGCCTCAGGCCGCTCATTCCTGAACCGTTCGCCGAGTGGAGAGATCACTCCTTTTCGACCCGGGTTTCCGACACCGTCACGCTGTCGACCTTCCATGGATGCCCCCCGGACGAGATCGAGGGGATCACCAAGCACCTCATGACGAGGCACGGGCTCGACGTCATCGTGAAGCTCAACCCGACGCTGCTCGGGTTCGATCGGGTCGAGGCGATCGTCAATGACGAGCTCGGCTACTCCGAGGTCCGCCTCCGCCAGAGCGACTTCGATGCCGACCTGCAGTTCGACAGAGGCATCGAGCTGATCTCCGAACTCGAAGAGTTCGCAGCCGAACACGGCAGGAGATTCGGCATCAAGCTGTCCAACACGCTGGTGGTGGAGAACCATCGCGGCTTCATGCCGGACGAGACGATGTACCTGTCGGGAGCGCCCCTCCACGTGATCACGACGACGTTGCTGGGGGAGTTGCACCATGCATTGCCGGGCAAGCTGCGGGTCGACGGACAGGACGGATCGATTCAGGTGAGCTTCTCGGCGGGGATCGGCAAGATCAATCTCGCCAAGGCAGCCGGTCTCGGACTCGAGCCGATGACGGTGTGCAGCGATCTGCTGAAACCCGGTGGGTATGGACGTCTCAAGCCGATGCTGAACGCGCTCAACCAGGCGATCGAGCGGGTCGGGTGTTCGTCATTCGTCGAATACGAGCGCCACGCGACGGCCGAGGCCAGGGAGCAAGGCCATGCCGGGGCCGTGGAGGCGTACATCGCCGAACTCCACGACCCCGCCCGGAACGAGATGTACACGAGGGAAGGCACGTCGAAGCTGCCGCGGGCGGTCGACCACGACCTGGAGATGTGGGGCTGTGTCGCGTGCAACTTCTGCGTCACGGTGTGTCCCAACGACGCCTTCTTCCGCCTCCCGACGCCGGACGGCATGCCGGTCGATGGGCGCCAGCAGTACTTCGTGCTGGTGGAAGCGTGCAACGAGTGCGGCAACTGCCTCGTCTTCTGCCCGGAGCACGGCGATCCGGCACAGGTGAAGCCTCGACTCTTTGTGGACGCCGACCGGTTTGCCATGGAGACCGACGAGCAAGCCTTCCTGGTGACGGCGTCGAACGGTGGCTACGGCGTGACGTCAAACGCCCATGCCCGCGCCGAGGACGGAGCCCGGTTGTCCGAGATCCTCAATGCTCAGGAAGGATTCGTGATGCCGCCCAACAGGTTGGTGTCGGCGGACCGCTGAAAGGGGCCGCTTTTCGGCGTGACCGGATGAGCCACTTCGAAGTCGCGTACCGATTCCGGGACCTGGATCTGACCGACATCATCGGGGAGTGTTGGCGATCCGTCACAGTCGACTGATTCGTGCGACATCCGTTCCCCCAGCTAGATGGCTCTCTCGAACCTTCTCACGACGAGGTTCGAACCCGGTCGAAGTACTTCTCTCGCCTCGGTCGGGAGAAAGCCGTGCCGCTCGTAGAAGGCAACGGCTTCACGGTTGTCCACCGTCGCCCACAGAGATGCGGTTGACGCGCCGCACCTTCGGCCCCACTCCACGCATGCCTGGATCAGATCCGAACCGATTCCGTTGCGGCGTAACTCGGGAGCGACCCACATCGCCCCGACCTCCAATGTCGTCCAATCACGATCGATTCTTCCGAACAGCATCCCGCCGGCCTCCCCGCCGACCCACGCGATCCACAACCCGCCTCGAGGATGCTCGACCGTCTTCCCGATGAGCTCAATCCACCACTCATCCGGCTTCGCGCTCTCCTCCGCAAGTGTCGCTCGGAAGGCATCGGGAGAGTCGGCAAGGGCCCGAAGCCGAAGATCCCGCCACAGCGGCCATTCGTCCGTCCGGATGGTCCGAATCGCCACACTCATGCACACAGTGTGCCTGGCTGGAGGTCGCGCTCGGCAGATCCGATCCTCGATCGACACTTCCCGCCGGATCGCCCGCCCGTCGGGAGGGATCCTCACAACCGCGGCCGGGGACTCGCCCTCCTCGTAGCGGAATCGATGTGGCCGGTCGGCCGGTGAGGTGAGTCCGCAGTCTCTCAGCCCAAGCCGACCTGGTCGTTGAACTCGTCGATGAGATCATCGATCGGGTCGGCCATGGCCTGGATCGAGGTCCAGTAGTCGTCGTCGTACCACTGCGCCTGGATCTCCTCGTA
>JABAOD010045088.1_pt3 | contig 13054 bp, 13 predicted proteins | sample 7062151 | NCBI WGS metagenome assembly JABAOD01 (sample SAMN14538626, study PRJNA623070) | marine sediment metagenome | biome: marine biome [ENVO:00000428]; feature: marine pelagic biome [ENVO:01000023]; material: deep marine sediment [ENVO:00002113] | place: India: Gulf of Khambhat ...
AACAACTACGAGGTCATCGATCTCGGCGTCATGGTGCCCGCCGCCAAGATCCTCGACACCGCGCGCGAGGTCGGTGCGGACATCATCGGGCTCAGCGGCCTCATCACGCCATCGCTGGACGAGATGGTCCACGTGGCGAAGGAGATGGAGCGCCAGGGCTTCGACACGCCACTCCTCATCGGCGGTGCTACCACGTCGAAGGTCCACACCGCGGTCAAGATCGCCCCTGGCTATTCCGGTCTCGCGGTGCACGTGCTCGACGCGTCACGCAGCGTCACGGTCGTGAGCAGTCTCCTCAACCCGGAGCGGCGCGGGCCGTTCACGAACGAGGTGGACGCGGAATACGAGCGGGCGCGAGTGGCGCACGCCGAGCGTGCCACAGGCGCTCGGCTGTTACCGCTCGCCGACGCTCGACGTCGCAAGATCGAGTTCGATTGGGACGCCTACCGTCCGGTCGCCCCTCGCCGGCCGGGGATAACCGTCCTCGCTCCATATCCGCTGGCCGAGTTGACCACCTACATCGACTGGTCGCCGTTCTTTGCGACCTGGGAATTGAAGGGCCGGTTCCCGGCGATCCTGGATGACCCCACCGTCGGCGAGCAGGCGCGATCGCTGTATGCCGATGCCGAGAGACTCCTGGCGGACATCGTGGCCCACCGTCTCCTGACGGCGCGGGCGGTCGTCGGGCTGTTTCCCGCCAACAGTCGCGGAGACGACGTGGTGGTCTATGCCGACTCGGAGCGCTCGAGGGTCCGAATGACCATTCCCCAGTTGCGCCAACAGATGGAGAAGCCGACCGGCCGATCGAACTTCTGCCTGGCGGACTTCGTCGCGCCGGGAGGCACGGGGCTCGCCGATCACATCGGCGCCTTTGCCGTGAGCGCCGGCTTCCGGAGCGCCGAACTCGCGGAAAGGTTCGAGCGCGACGCCGATGACTACCACGGGATCATGGCCAAGGCATTGGCAGACCGCTTGGCCGAAGCCCTCGCGGAGCGGATGCATGAGCGCGTGCGCCGGGAGTTGTGGGGCTATGCTGACCACGAGGCACTCGGCAACGACGATCTCATCCGCGAGCGATATGTCGGGATCCGTCCGGCACCGGGATATCCCGCCTGCCCGGATCACAGCCAGAAGCAGGAGCTGTTCGACCTGCTCGACGTCACCGGGAACACGGGAATCACGTTGAGCGAGACCTTCGCGCTTCACCCGGCGGCTTCCGTGTGCGGATGGTACATCGCCCACCCCGAGTCCTTCTACTTCGGGCTCGGCAACATCGGGCGCGATCAGGTGGAGGACTTCGCCAGACGTAAGGGTGTCCCGATCGAGACGGCCGAGCGATGGCTCGCGCCCAACCTGGCGTACGACCCAGACGAAGGGAAGCGACCCTCGTGACGGCGACCCTGCGGGAACGGATTGCCGACGATCGCGTGCACGTGATGGATGGCGCGATGGGGACGGCGCTCTACGCCAAGGGAATGTTTGTCAACGTGTGCTACGACGAACTCACCCTCACGCAGCCGGACATCGTACGGTCAGTCCACGAGATGTACCTCCGGGCGGGGGCCGAGCTGATCGAGACCAACACGTTCGGCGCCAACCCGGTGAAGCTCTCCGGATACGGCCTCGACGAGCGGACCGAGGAGATCAACCGCGCGGCGGCGGCGCTGGCCCGCGCCGCAGCCGGTCATCGGGCCAACGTCCTCGGGAGCGTCGGGCCTCTGGGCATCCGCATCGAACCGTTCGGACCCACGGCGCGCGAGGAGGCCGTGGCATTCTTCACTCGACAGATCCACGGTCTCCTCGAGGGCGGGGTCGACGGCATCATTCTCGAGACCTTCAGCGACCTCGAGGAACTGCACGCAGCCCTCACGGCAGCGCGCTCGCTCTCCGACCTCCCGGTTTTCGCCATGATGACCGTCGACGAGAGCGGCAGCACCGCCTATGGAACATCCGCCGAGAAGATCGCCCGATCCCTGACCGAGTGGGAGGTCGACGTCGCCGGGCTCAACTGCTCGGTCGGGCCGGCCGTCATGCTCGACGCGATCGAGCGCATGGCGGAATTGACCGATCGGCCGCTCGCGGCGATGCCCAACGCCGGCCTGCCCCGGCTGGTGGGCGACCGCAAGATCTATCTGTCGAGCCCCGAGTACATGGCCAACTACGCCGCCCGCCTCATTCGTGCGGGCGCCCGGTTCGTAGGAGGCTGCTGCGGCACCACCGACGAGCACATCAAGAAGATCCGCGACCTCGTGGCGACGACGCAGCCACGGCAGGCGACGGCCGTGATCGCCCGCGCGCAGGTCGCGCCACCACCCGGAATCGAAGCCGTCTCGCTGGCCGAGCGCTCGGGGCTCGGCGCGAAGCTCGCTCGTGGGCACTTCGTCACCAACGTCGAGCTGCCACCGGCGAAGGGGTGGCGACCCGACGTGTTCGTGCAGCAGGCGCAGGCCCTCAAGGAACTCGGCGTCGACACGGTCAGCGTGCTCGACGGGGCTCGGGCCCGCAGCTCGGTCGCCGCCATTCCTGCGGCCACGGTGATCGAACACACCGCGGGGATCGAGACGATCGTGCACTACACCTGCCGTGACCGCAACATGCTCGGCATGATCAGCGACATGCTGGGAGCCGCGGCGGCGGGGCTGCGCAACCTGTTGCTCGTGACCGGCGACCCTCCGCGTCTGGGGCCCTACCCGGACGCGACGGCCGTGTTCGACATCGACAGCATCGGACTCACCAACGTGGTGTACCGCCTCAACCACGGCCTCGACCCGGGCGGCAACCCGCTCGGCGACCCGACGCGATTCGTCATTGGAGTCGCAGCCAACCAGAGCGCGGTCGATGTGGACCGCGAGCTGAAGCGACTGTATTGGAAGGCCGACGCCGGTGCCGACTTCATCGTGACCCAGCCGGTGTTCGAGCCGCGCGCGCTGGAGGAGTTCCTGCGCCGCATCGAGGAATTCCGACTCCCGGTGATTGCCGGGCTCTGGCCGCTGACCTCGCTCCGCAATGCCGAGTTCCTCGCCAACGAGGTCCCGGGGCAACACGTGCCGTCCTCGGTGATCGGGCGAATGCGGCGGGCGCAGGAGCGGGGCGCGGACGCGGCGATTGCCGAGGGCGTGGCCATCGCACGCGAAATGCTTCGGGCCGTCCGTGCAGCCGTGCAGGGGGTGCACCTGAGCCTGCCGCGCGGTCGCACCGACGTGGCAAAGCAGGTCTTCGCCGACGAGTGACGGGGCTGCCGGGGGGCTACACCCCCGGGATCATCTCCATCAATGCCCGAAACCGCTGTTCGGGACGCTTGAACCCCAGGTTGCTCACGTAGACCCGACTGACACCGAGTCGGCGCAGTTCGAGGATGGTCCGCACACAGATCTCCTCGGCCGAGAGTCCCGAAGCGAAATCGCTCAAGACTCCCTCGACCGGAACCGGGAAGAACTGCGCCAGGCGCTGCAGCGTGGCTTTATTGGCCGACCGATACAGGAACACGCCGAAAACGCCCGGCAGGGCGAGGCCACGGCGCTCGGCCTCGGCCATGAAGCCCTCCACAGCGGCGAGTTGATGGTGCGACACGATTTGGGAGAGGTAGAACTCGGCCGTGAACTCCTCGTCGAGCAGGAATCCCACCTGCTCGACAGGGTCGCGGTGTGGATTCGTCCACCCGCCGAGCGCCAGGGTCGGGTGCCGCTCGCGGAGCCGACGGCGGAGCTGAAAGGCGTAGTCCACGCAGCGCGGCGGACCCACGGCGCGGTCACCCCCCAAGACCGTCAGCGCCGGAAAGCCATGGGACACGGCACGGTCCGCATACATGAGGCAGTAGTCCAGCGTGTGCTTGCAGGTGAGGAACGGAACGATCTTGGACGTGCTCACGTCCCCAGCGAGGTTCGTCACCAAATGGCGGAGGTTCTCCTCCTCCGAGACACCGACGGCATTATCCGTCAGAAAGATCATCGTGTCCTGGCGCCCGAGCCGCCGGACCGAGTGATACATGTCAATCCACGTGTCCATCCCCTCGGCCGCCGACAGTCCCGTCTTCGGCGGACGCAGCTCCACCGATACGAGCGGTCGCGGCTTGGCGAGTCGCTCGAGCACGGGGTTGGCGGGTGGGGTGGACATGCTCGACATCGGGGAGGCTCAAGCTACCATCTTCCCAGCGGGGAATCCATTCCAGGTCCACTTCGTCTCCCCGCCCTCCCCCTCGGGCTGCCAACAACAGGCCGCGGCCCGACTTGACTTTGTAATACAAAGTACTTTATGATTGTCGCGGAGCAGTCCTTGGGAGGCCACATGAACGTCCTCGCAGTGCTCGCGTTGCCCCTCCAACTCCTCACCGGCCTCGTGATGGCGGTCGGGCTCACGTATCTCGGCTACTGCCTGTACCGGAAGCGCCCCATCCGGGCCACCGTCGTCGGAGCCGCCCTGGGTGGCTGGCTCGCCGCCTACGGCGCCATCCTGGTGATCGTCTCGCTCTCCAGCGCCGATCGCGTGCTCGGGCTCGACCAGCCCAAGCGGTTCTGTGGCTTCTATCTCGACTGCCACGCAATGGTCAGCGTGCGGGCCGTGGACCGAACCAACACCCTGGGGGAGGGTGCGAGCCAGGTGGCCGCGGACGGGGAATTCTACGTGGTCACCCTCGAGCGGAGCTCGGACGCAGACCACGTCGCCATCGGGCTCAGCAATCCGGAAGCGGTGGTCGTCGATGCCGAGGGACGACGATACGGTCGCTCGGCCTCGGGTGAAGTCGCACTGGCACGGGTGCACGGGGCCCAGCCTCCGCTCGACCGTGCCATCACGACCGGCGAGGCGTACTCCACTCGAGTGGTATTCGACCTGCCCTCCGGCGTCCACAACCCCAGGCTGCTCGTGGTCGAGCGCGACCTCATGACCCGACTCTCCGAGCTGTTCCTGATCGGCGACGAGGACAGCCTGTTCCATCGGCCGACGCTGTTCCGTTTGACGAGCTGAACCATGACGGCGCACAGCACCCCATCGGCCTCCGAGAACCTGCCGCTGCTCCTCACGTTGGCAGTCGCCCTTGGCGTGCTGGGCGACATCCTGCTGCGTGGCGTCCCCTGGGGAATCAACGTTTCCCTCTGGACCATCGCCGTCGCAGCCAGCACGGCAGTGACCCTGCTGCGCGTCAAGGTCGATGCGGCCCGCTCGACCGCCTCACTGCTGGTGACGGCCGTTGTGTTTTCCGCATGTGTCGCATGGCGGGATGCGGATGTTCTCACGGCCTGGAACGTGCTCGCCATCGTGCTCGCCCTCGGGTTGGCACTCCTCCGAGGTCGGCGTTTCGCACTGGGACGATCCACGATCGGCGCGTACATCCGAGACGGCGTCGCCGCCGGTGTACGGCTCCTCATCGTACCGTTCACCCTCATCGGCGCAAGCGGGAGCAGCGCGCAACCCGGTCCCGTCCGGAGCCCGCCGGCTCGCAAGATCCTCATCGGCCTCCTCCTTTCGGTGCCCATCCTGCTCGTCTTCGGCGCGCTCCTCGCGTCGGCCGATCCGATATTCGAACGCACGATCCGATGGCTGATCGACTGGGACTTCGAGCAGTTGGCCTCGCACGCCCTGCTCACCGGCGTGCTCACCTGGCTGACCGCTGGACTCCTGCTGACCATCTCAGCCTCCGGGCCCCTGTGGCCGTTTGGCGATCGCACGTGGCGCACTCCCGCGCTCGGCGTTCTCGAGGTTGGCATACCGCTGACGGCGCTGGCCCTGCTTTTCGGGCTCTTCGTTGGCATCCAGTTCCGCTATCTCTTTGGCGGCGAAGATCTCATTCGAGCGACCGTGGACCTCACCTACGCCGAATACGCCCGTCGCGGGTTCTTCGAACTGGTGACGGCAACCGCCCTCGTCGTGCCCCTGCTGGTGGCAGGCGACACCGTCCTACAAACGGCGGACGCCGCGAGCCGCCGCCGATTTCGATGGCTCGCCACACTGCTGCTCGCGCTCGTGGCGCTGATCATGGTATCGGCCCTGGAGCGCCTGCGGCTGTATGTCGGTGCCTACGGCCTCACGGACACGCGGGTGTATGCGGCCACCGTGATGCTCTGGGTGGGGTTGGTGCTCGCCTGGTTCGGGGGGACGGTCCTCCGCGGGCATCGAGAGCACTTCGTGCTCGGTGGGCTCGTGGCCGGGTTCGTGGTGCTGGCGCTGCTGAACGTCGCGAACCCCGAGGCCCTCGTGGCACGGACGAATCTGCGGCGTGCTGCCGCAGGGGCAGAACTCGACATAGACTATTTCGCCCGACTCGGTGCGGACGCCATGCCCGCCCTGCACCAGGAGGCATCGCGACTCAGCCAGGATCAGCGGTGCCTGATCGTCCAGCACCTCTCCGAGAGACAAATCGATGCCAACGCTCCCGATTGGCGCACCTGGAACCTGGCGCGGCATCGGGCTGGCCGCATTGGCGACGGGCTAACGAGCGCCGGGCGCGGGTGTCAGTCACCCGCGCCCAACGCCTCCAACGCGGCCGTCACCCCCTCGTAACGGGGATTGCCACCCGCGTGTGCTCCCATTCGAGGAAGATCGTCGCGCCGCCCGCCTTGGGCTCCGCCCGCATCGTGAACATCTCCACATGCTCGTCGAGCCGCGTGCTCGGCACCTTGCCGCGCCCGACCTCCTGCGCTTTCACCTCGTCGTTGTACCGCGATTCGTGCCCCCACTGCGAGATGGAGCGGTTGACGATCACCTCCCACTCCTGCTCGCCCGGCACGGTGTAGAGCGAATAGGACCCGGGTTCGACACGAACTCCGGCCACGGTTACCGGCACCGTGGTGTGAATCATCGTCGGCTCGTTGGCGCCGGTGCGCCAGAGCGTGCCGAACGGCACGGCCGAGCCGCCGATCATGGTCCGACCGCGCGCGGAGGGACGACCGTAACAGATCTTCACCGTCCCGCCGTCCACCGCCACGGTCACGGAGTCCAGCGGGCTGGACCGGCGATCCAATGGCATCCGTTCGGTGTTCATGGTGATGCAGGACACATCCGCCTGCCAGTCCAGGCCCGAAGGTTGCGGGGTTGGGAGGGAGATTAGGGCGCCGCCAAGCATGAGCGCGAGAATGCCAGCCGAGGGGGTCATGGAGACTCCTGGGGTTGAAGGACGCTGGTGCGTATGGGCCGACTCTTCTTAGGTTAAGGAGTTATGGCATCTTACGGTGGGCGCGGCCTAGGCCCCGCACAGTGGGTTGCAGACGTGGTACCCCCGCGGGGGCTCGGGGGGTTCAGCGTCGTGGAGATGGCCGTGGTGCTCGCCACGGCGGGCATCCTCCTGACCCTGGCCGTCTGGCGTTTTGGGCCCGCCTTGCAGCAGGCTCGGACCCGGCAGGCCGTGGCCACCGTCGCCGCCGACCTGCAATATGCCAAGATGGTTGCGGCTCGACAGCGCGAGCCAGTGGTGGTGATCGTCAATCCCTCACTCCAGTTGCTCCTGATACGGAGCCGAGGAGGGACCATCTTCCGACAGCGATTCGTGGGCCCGGACACCGAGTTCGGGTTGGACGCGCTCGCGGCAGCCCCGGTCACCTCGGTGGAAGTGTTTCCTAACGGTGTGGCGACGAGCGCGATCACCCTGACCGCGACGCTCGACACGCACTCAAGGCAGGTTCGACTTTCACGTGCCGGTCAAGTCCGCGTGCTCCCGTAGTCCGCTTCGGAGCGAGGCGGGGCTGTCGCTCATCGAGGTGCTGCTCGCCCTCGGGATCCTGAGCGGCGTGCTCATCGCGCTTGCGGGCCTCATGTTTCAAGTCGCGAGCAATACGCGCCTGTCCGCGGCGGCGGGATACCGGAGTGCGGCCGTTACGAGTGCCGAGGCGTGGGCGGCGGGTCTGCCGTGGGACAGCATCGACGGGCAGGTCGGCTGCGTGACCGACACCACTGGCCTGCTCCAGTACACCCGTTGCATGTCCGTTCAGAACCCGGAGCCGGCGCTCAAGCAGCTCACCGTAGTGATCAGCCCGTTCGGTCAGCTGGTGGTGGCCCCGGAGACCGTCGTGGCGCGGCGCACGAAGCCCAAGGTTGCCTCGCCGTTCGGCACATGACCCGCCGCGGCTTCACCCTGATCGAGTTGCTTGTCAGCATCGTGGTGGCTGCCATCCTCGGTGTCGCGCTGACCCGGCTGTTGGTGAATGACTCGCGCTTCGTGGAGCGCCAGGACGCGATGCTCAGCTCTCGCCGCACGGCCCGTACGGCGATGAACTGGGTCGTCACGGAGCTGCGCATGGTGTCCAATGGCGGTCTCGTGGCGGCCGCACCCGATTCGGTGACCGTGCGCGTACCGTTCGCGTTCGTCATGACCTGCGGCCGGGTCGGCGGGCTCCAGATCATGTCACGTCTTCCGGTGGACTCCCTGAGCTACGCCTCGGTCTCGAACCCGGGGCTGGCGTGGCGCCTGTCGGATGGGACGTTCTCGTTCGTGCCGAACGTCGGGATCGCGTCATCCACCGATTCGAGCACCTGCAAGGCGGACAGCATCAGAGTGCTCCCTGACGGCGCTCTCATCGCCGTGAGCGGAGTGGCCCCGGGCCTTCCGACCGAGCCTCCCCCGGCCCGCGTGGGCTACCTCTATCAGACCGTGACCTATCGGTTCGCGGCGTCCGTGGACCTGCCCGGTCGCATCGCCCTGTGGCGCCGCGCCGGGAGCGCCGCGGCGGAGGAGCTGGTCGCGCCGTTCGACGCAGGAGCCGGATTCGGGTTTTTGGTGGGCGCCGGATTCGCGGTGCAGCTCACCCCTCCCGGCAACCTCGCCACCGTCCGCGGGTTGGAGGTACGCTTCCTGGGAGCCAGCGAGCAGACCCCCCGTGGGGCACCGGGAGCTCAGATCTTCGACCTCACCACTCAAGTGCGCTTCCGCAACCGGCCCAAATGACCATGCGACGAGACTCCAACGCCGGCTTCGCGCTCCCGCTCACGATCTTCGTGCTCACGCTGGTCACGATCATGCTCTCGGCGATCATGGTACAGGTGCAGGCGGATCGCCGCGTCGCCGAAAGCAGCAGCGACGTGGTGTCGGCACTCTCCGTTGCGCAGAGCGGTCTGGAGCGATACTTCTCGCACTACGATTCGCTCACGGGCCGGCCACCCGACGGCGACTCGCTCCGCATCAACGTGACCGGCGGCTACGCCGACGTTGTGGCCAGGGTGATCCGGAAGCCGGCCGACACGATGCCCGGAATCATGTACGTGGTCCGATCCCGCGGGCGCGTGATCAGACCGACGCAGGGCGCGGATCCGCAGGCCATTCGTACCGTGGCCCAGTTCGCGGAATGGGAGTATGGGACCATGAAGGTCATCGGGGCCTACACGGCCATCAATCACTTCACCAAGCCGTGTAACCCGCCGGGGTGCGACGGCACGTTCACGTTTATCGGCCACGACCAATGCGCCGTCCGACCCTCAGTGCCGGGGCTCCGCGTCCCGCAGGGCGGCACGCCCCCGCTCGGACCGCCGCAGGTCGATCCGGCCACACTGGAGTTGGACAATACCTGGGCCGTGGCCGCCGAAACCGGCATCAACTTCGCCGGCGTCATCGGCGGTCAGTTCATTCCCGACTACACGTCGCTCATCGACCTTTTCAGCTGGTCGTCTTACTACCGGAGTGGCAACGAGACGATCACGAACACCCAGGGGACCGGTCTGCTGGTGGTGCAAGAGGATCTCACGCTCTCAGGATCGTACTTCAAGTGGGATGGGGCCGTGCTTGTGGGCGGAGCCGTCCATTTCAACGCGGACTCCGTACAGATCCAGGGCGTCTTCATCTCTGGATTGGAGGAGCAGACAAATCCCTCTCCGGGAACGGGCGAGTGGGCGCTCGCCCCGCGTGACATCAGGGTGCTGTATAACTCATGCTACGTCCAGAAGGCGTTTTCTGCCTATTCAGGCTTCTCACCGGTCGAGAACGGGTGGATGGATCACTGGTCGGAGTATTAGCCGGTTGGGCGGTTGGGCGGAGGCGATAGATTTCCCAGCCATGAACACCAGAACGGACACCTTGTTCCGGGCGCGCGATGGTGCTCGCTCACGCCGGGCTGCGGGCGCGCTGCTCCTGACCGCCCTGCTGCTGGTCGGCTGGGCATGCCGTTCGGGGGGAGGGAGCGGTCCGTTGCGCGGTACGCCGCTCGGTGTCGTGACCCCGAAGCCAGACATCGTGCTCACCACCACTGACGGCATGCCCTTCGACTTCCCACGCGCCACTGCAGGCTATGTGACGCTACTGTTCTTCGGGTACACCCACTGCCCGGACATCTGCCCCGTCCACATGGCCAATCTCGCCGCCGTGCTGCACAAGCTGCCGAGCGCGGTGGCCGGCCAGGTGAAGGTGATCATGGTGACCGTGGATCCCGAGCGTGATACGCCGGAGCGGCTCCGAGCCTGGCTCGACAACTTCGACCGCGATTTCATCGGGCTCACAGGATCGAGCGAGGACATCGCCGCCATGCAGCAAGCGGTGCGGCTTCCGCCCGCCGTGAAGGAGGGGGAGGGGGACATGTACCTCGTCGGGCATGCGGCATACGTTCTGGCCTTCACGACGGATAGTGAGCCACCGATTGCATATCCCTCCGGTATCCGACAGGCTGACTGGGCGCACGACCTCCCAATGCTGGTGGAGCGGATGGAGCGTGCACGATGAGACGGCGCGTGCTCAGGATCGCCGCGCTCGCGCTCGGACTCAGCGCTTGCACCACCGACACGCCTTCCCCCCCGGTCGCCGAACAGAACAGCATTGCCGTGCGCGACGCGTATGCCACGGTCTCCGCAGCACCCGAGACCTCCGCGTTCTACTGCACCATCGGTAACGCGGGTGCGGAGCCCGACACGCTCCTCGCCGTGGAATCATCTCCCGGCATGGCGATGCTCCACACGGTGGTCATGGTCGAGGGGCGCTCGTCGATGCAATCCGTACCGCGACTGGAAATCCCCGCCCGGAACGAGGTTGCCCTGCGTCCAGGGGGCTACCATGTGATGGTGACCGGGTTGTCGGCACCACTTGAACGAGGGGACGCTGTTGAGATGACGCTGACGCTCGCGCGGGCCGGAACGCTGCGGTTTTCCGTGCCCGTCGTGACCTACACCGAACTCATACAACACCTCGAGCGGGCAGACCGAGAGCCGCGGTGACCTGGTGGTGTTCCGCTCAGGGAACTCCCTGGGATTGGTCGTGGCAACCGTACCCGGGCGTATGGGCGTGTGTGGTGCTACTCATCTGGGGTTACGCCGCAGCACTCCGTCACGCGCGTCGGAGTGAAGGAGCAGGCGATGCGCATCCGTGGTCGTTCGCGGTGGGGATCGTCGCCTTTTGGATTGCCGCCGACTGGCCGGTGGGTCCGCTGGGGACTGGGTACCTCGCCAGCGTTCACATGGCGCAGTACCTCGCCTTCTCGCTGGTCGTGCCCCCATTCCTGCTGTACGGCCTCCCGACAGCGCCGTTCCGCTCGTTGGCGCAGAGCACACGCGCCGGCCCAATCGTACGACTGCTGACCCAGCCGCTGATCGCATTCGTGACGTTCAACGCCGTGCTGGTGGTCACCCATCTTCCCGCGGTGGTGGACGGATTCAAGGTGACGCAGGTGGGAGCGTTCGCGGTCGACATGGCGTGGCTCGGCGCCGGGCTCCTCTTCTGGTGGCAGGTGCTGGGCCGCGTTCCCGAGCTCGATCCCATGCCCCTTCCCGGCCGCATCGTCTTCGTTCTGCTGAACGTATTCATCCCCACGGTGCCAGCCGCGTTCCTCACGTTCGCGGACTATCCGATTTACGCCGTGTACGAGTTGGCCCCTCGGATGAGCGGGCTCTCGGCTGCGGAAGATCAGCAGCTCGCCGGACTCGTCATGAAGGTGGTAGGCGGATTCACGCTCTTCGGAACGGCGTCGGTGTTGTTCTTCCGATGGTATGCCGAGGAGGAAGGAAAGATCTTCTGAGGTGCCCCTCAAGTCCGCTCGAGTTCCGAGTACGCGACCAATTCCTCTCGGTGGAACACCTGAATCAGCTTTCCCACCCGCTCCTCCGCAGGCTCGACGGCATCACCGAACTGTGCGCGCAGCCCCGCTGCGATCTCGGCAACGGTTCGCTGCCCGTCGACGAGACGCCAAACATGACTCCCGTACTCGTCGAGACGGATCCGTCTGGCGGACAGCTGATACAGTAGCCGATCGAGCAGCAGCCGAGCACCGGTAGTGGTGGGCTCGGGACGGATCACGACGACCCGCGACTCGTGTTCTTCCCATTCGGCTCGGCGTGTTGGGGTCAGATCCAACAGATTGACGCCGGCCAGTGGATCGCTCGCTCTACGCCGTCTCACGGCGCTCTCGACGTCGGCGTCTTCCTGAAGCACGGGAGCCGCCTCCCGGAAGGGAAGCGGCTCCCACGAACGTCCTCTGCAACGCTACTCGCCGACCTTCATGGACGGCAGCCCGCCTTCCCGCATCTTGCCGACCGTGAACCACGCCAGCAGGAACAGCACGACGGGATAGGCGATCAGGCTCAGCAGGAACGACGGCGCCGCGCCACCGGTGAGCCGCTGGAAGTCCAGCAGCCACGGGACAAAATCCCCTCCGATCACCAGCAGCGCCAGTACCACGGCCATCAGCGACTCGCCGGCGATGAATCCGGACGAGAGTAACACACCGATGTTCTCGGCTCGTTGCCTCTCTTCGTCGCTGGCCCCCTGGCGCTTGAGGCGCAACTCGAACACCAGCTTGATCAGTCCCCCCACGAAGATCGCCGCCGTTGCCTGGAAGGGGAGGTACATCCCCACGGCGACCAGCATGGGCGCCGGAGCCTTGATGAGGATGAGGGCGAACGCGAAGAACATGCCCACGATGACGAGCGGCCAGGCCATGTCGCCGGCGACGATCCCGCTGGCCATGAGCGCCATGAGGCCGGCCTGTGGTGCGGGGAGTTCGGCCGACCCGATCTGGTACACTCGGTCGAGCGCCATCAGCGGCAAGGCCAGCACGAACGCCGCGAAGATGACGCCGATGATCTCGCCGACCTGCATCCGCCACGGCGTGCCGCCCAGGATGTGACCGACCTTGAGGTCCTGCATCATGTCGCC
>JABAOD010030248.1_pt3 | contig 13049 bp, 21 predicted proteins | sample 7062151 | NCBI WGS metagenome assembly JABAOD01 (sample SAMN14538626, study PRJNA623070) | marine sediment metagenome | biome: marine biome [ENVO:00000428]; feature: marine pelagic biome [ENVO:01000023]; material: deep marine sediment [ENVO:00002113] | place: India: Gulf of Khambhat ...
GAAGATCATGGACTTCGGCCTGGCCAAGATCGTCAACGAGTCCATGGCCGACAAGACCACCGTGAAGGGAACCCCGATGTACATGGCCCCGGAGCAGATCATGGGCAAAGGGGTGGATCAGCAATCGGACATCTATTCCTTCGGCTGCACCCTGTTTCGAATGGCCACCGGGAGGGCGCCCTTCACGGAGGGAGACCTTTACTACCATCANNAACTGAATCCCGAGTTGCCCGAAGCCCTGGAGCGGGTCATCCTCAAATGCATCGAGAAGGAAAAGGCCACCCGCTATCAGAAGGTGAAGGACCTGCTCAAGGACCTTGAAGCCAGCCTGAGCCCCACTTAAGCTTTCTTGCATCCTTGATCCCGATTCGGTAAGATCGGGATTCCGGAGGCCCTTTCCTGCCCGCGGATCCGAAACTCATGAAAAAAGCCGTCGTGCTTTGCAGCGGTGGTCTGGACTCCAGCACGGTCATGGCGATTGCCAAGGCCGAAGGATACGACCTGTACGCCCTGAGCTTCGAGTACGGGCAGCGCCACCGGATCGAGATGGAATCGGCCGCCCGGATCGCCCGGCATTTCGGGGCCCGGGAGCATCGTGTCGTCCGTCTGGATCTGGCACAGTTCGGCGGCTCGGCCCTGACGGGGCCGCTGGGCGTTCCGAAGGATCGCTCGCCGGATGAGATGGCGCACGGGATTCCCGTCACCTATGTCCCGGCGCGCAACACCATCTTCCTTGCCTTCGCCCTGGCCTGGGCCGAGGTGATCGAGGCCGAGGCGATCTTCATCGGGGTCAACGCGCTGGATTACAGCGGCTATCCCGACTGCCGTCCCGAATTCGTCGAAGCCTTTGAGAACCTGGCACGCCTGGCGACGCGGTCGGGGATCGAAAATCGGATCAAGCTTGCCATCCAAACCCCCCTGATCCGGATGAGCAAGCGCGAAATCGTTCTGAAGGGCGCCGATCTGGGCGTTCCTTTTCACCTCACGCACAGCTGCTACGATCCGACGCCGGCGGGAAAGGCCTGCGGACGCTGTGACAGCTGCAGGCTGCGCAAGAAAGGTTTCAGCGAAGCCGGCGTGGCGGATCCCATCGCCTATGATGCAGCGGGTGAATAGACCCGAGAGGAGGGGAAGCGATGTTCAATCGGCTACGTGTGGCGAAATGCCTCCTGGCCTTGCGGTTGACCGTCCTAGCGGTGATGCTCATCTGGACCGTCGACAAATTCGTCCGGCCGGAGCATGCCGTCGAGATCTATGAATATTTCTATTTCATCGGAGGCCTCGGCCACGGCATTATCTACGCCATCGGCGCATTAGAATTGATCCTCCTGATCGGGTTCGGACTCGGGTTTCTCAAACCGTGGACCTACGGCACCGTCCTGATCCTGCACGCGGTATCGACCCTGTCCTCGTTTCGACAATACCTGGCGCCTTTCGAGGGACCCAATCTGCTGTTCTTCGCTGCCTGGCCCATGCTGGCGGCCTGCTACGCGCTCTTCGCGCTGCGGGATCAGGACACGCTTTGTACACTGGATGCCCGGCGGGCGGGCTCGGGCATTCCAACGGGGAATGGAGGAACGACGTGAAGGCCAAGCTGATAGCCGGGGGCATTCTGCTCGCTCTCCTGGTCCTGTTCACCCTGCAGAATGCCGAGGTGGTCCAGGTCCGTTTTCTCTTCTGGGAGGCCTCGCTCTCCCGGGTGGTCCTGATCTTCCTGGTGCTGGGCATCGGGATGCTGATCGGATGGGGGCTGAAGAGCCTCTCGCGGAGGGCATGAATTCGACTGATCCTACCCAAGCGGGATCCTCCGGTCTTCCCCCGGTATCCCTGATGCCGTAGGGTTTGCTGATCATGGAGCGAACGCTCAGCCATTCGGAGGCCAGAGAATTTTATGACCGCTTCGGCGCCAGACAGGACCGTCAAGGATTCTACGAAGACGCGGCCCTGGATGACCTGGCGGCGCATGGCCGGTTCGAGGAGGCGAAGGCCGTCTTCGAATTCGGCTGCGGCACGGGGCGCTTCGCCAGAAGGCTGCTGAGCCGCTCCCTTCCACCAGCCTGCAGCTACCTCGGCGTGGACATCAGCTCCACCATGATCTCGCTGGCGCAGGAGCGCCTCAAGGACTGGCCCGATCGGGCGGCCGTCATGAGGACAGAGGGCTCCGTCCTGCTGGACGCGGGCGACGGCCGGTTCGATCGATTCGTCTCCACCTATGTGATCGACCTGTTGTCTGAGGCCGAGATCGGGGGGCTGATTGGAGAGGCCCGCCGGATCTTGATTCCCGGCGGGGCCCTCTGCCTGGTGAGCCTGACCGAGGGCCGCGGACCGCTCAAGGGCCTGCTGACGCGGCTCTGGCGGACCGTTCACCGCATCAATCCGCGCTGGGTGGGCGGCTGCCGGCCGGTCCGCCTGCTGGACTATCTGGGCGATTCGCAATGGAAAATCCTCCACCGAGGCGTGATCAGCTCCTGGGGGATCTGCTCGGAGGTCTTGGTGGCCGAGCGGCTCTAAGAGGGTTATTGACACCACGCGGGGGGATCAATTAGAATGAGATGATTTTGCCGCGATGCTAGCATTGATCAATCCTTAGCATGAAGGGGGAGAGGGGTATGTCTCTGGAAACGATCAAAAACCTTTATAAATCAATGTCCGACAAGGTGCCTGCGGCCCGAAAGAAGTTCGGCAGGCCGTTGACACTCACCGAAAAAATCCTGGTCTCTCACGCCGTCGACCTGGAAAACCAGGTCTGGGAGCGCGGCAAGGCCCAGCTCAGCCTGCGGCCTGACCGGGTGGCGATGCAGGATGCCACGGCCCAGATGGCGATGCTGCAGTTCATGCAGGCCGGAAAGAAGAAGGTGGCCGTGCCCAGCACGATTCACTGCGATCACCTCATCCGGGCGGAGGTAGGCTCCCAGAAAGACCTGCTGCGGGCCATGGATGAGAACCGGGAGGTCTACAACTTCCTGGCTTCGGCCGCGAAAAAGTACGGCATCGGGTTCTGGAAGCCGGGCGCCGGCATCATCCATCAGGTGGTGCTGGAGAACTACGCCTTCCCGGGCGGGCTGATGATCGGCACCGATTCGCATACCCCCAACGGCGGAGGCCTGGGGATGCTGGCAATCGGCGTCGGTGGTGCCGATGCCGGTGAGGTGATGGCCGGCCTGCCCTGGGAAGTCCTGCACCCCAAGCTGATCGGGGTGCGCCTGACCGGCCGTCTCAACGGCTGGACTTCACCAAAGGATGTCATCCTTTATATCTGCGGCCTGCTGACCGTGAAGGGCGGGACCAACAAGATTCTCGAATACTTCGGTCCGGGCGCCGAATCCATCAGCTGCACCGGCAAGGGGACCATCACGAACATGGGCGCCGAGCTGGGCGCCACCACCTCCATCTTCCCCTTCGATCAGAAGATGGTGGACTACCTCAAGCTGATGGATCGGGCGGATCTGGCCGAGCTGGCTCTGGCGAACAAGGAACTGCTGGTGGCCGATCCCGAGGTCTACCAGACCCCCGATCAGTATTTCGACCAGATCGTGGAGATCGACCTGTCCAAGCTGGAGCCCCATGTGGTCGGGCCGCACACCCCCGATCTGGCCAGACCGATCTCCAAGCTGGCCGACGAGTCCAAGGAGAAGGGATATCCGGTCGAGCTCAAGGCGGCCCTGATCGGGAGCTGCACCAATTCATCCTACGAGGACATCAGCCGGGCGGCGCATATCGCCCGGCAGGGTCTCAAGGAAGGGCTGAAGGCCAAGACGCCCTTCCTGGTCACACCGGGCTCGGAGCGGATCTACCACACCATGAAGCGCGACGGCTTCATGGAGGTGTTCGAGCAGATGGGCGCCACCGTGCTGGCCAACGCCTGCGGGCCCTGCATCGGCCAGTGGCGGCGGGCCGACGCCGTGAAGGGGCGGGCCGACTCGATCGTCAGCTCCTTCAACAGAAACTTCCCCGGCCGAAACGACGGGGTCAGCGACACGCTGTCCTTCCTCGCCAGTCCCGAGGTGGTGACGGCCTATGCCTTTGCGGGGGATCTGACATTCGACCCGCTCAACGGAAAGCTGAAAGGCGCCGACGGGAAGGAGTTTCAGTTTGAGCCGCCAAAGGGCGAGGAGCTGCCCGCCGCCGGATTTGCCAAGGGGAGCGAAGGTTTCGTTGCCCCGGCCGAAAACGGGGATCAGCTGCAGGTCGAAATCCCGCCCGACAGCGAGCGGCTGCAGCTGCTCAAGCCCTTCCCGAAATGGGACGGCAAGGATCTTTCCAAGCTGCCGGTCCTGATCAAGACCAAGGGCAAGACCACGACGGATCATATCTCGCCGGCCGGCCCCTGGCTCAAGTTCCGCGGCCATCTGGACAAGATCAGCGACAACATGTTCATGGGCGCCAACAACGCCTTCTCGGGGGAGACCGGCAAAGGCAACAACGTCCTGACGGGGGAGACCAACCAGCCGGTCGCCCAGATCGCCCGGCAGTACAAGGCGAAGGGCATGGGCTCGGTCGTCATCGGCGACGAGAACTACGGCGAGGGCAGCAGCCGCGAGCATGCCGCCATGTCGCCCCGCTTCCTGGGGGTCCGGGCCGTGATCACCCGCAGCTTCGCGCGAATTCATGAGACGAACCTGAAAAAGCAGGGAATCCTGCCGTTGACCTTCGCCAATCCCAAGGACTACGATCAGTTCGAGCAGAACGACCGGATCAGCATCGAGGGTTTGGCCGGACTGAGTCCCGGCCAGCCGGTCACGGTCATTCTCCACAAGGCGGGCGGGGGCGAGGTGGCCATCAAGGCCAACCACAGCATGACGGCACCGCAGATCAAATGGTTCAAGGCCGGTTCCGCGCTCAACGCGCTGAGTTGATCGGCCGGGGCGCGCGCGTGATCTCGAAGGAAGACCTCATCGGATACATTCAGAAGGCCATCCCGGATGCGCAGGTCACGGTTCAGGATCGCACCGGGACGATGGATCACTTCAACGTCCGGGTCGTCTCGGACACCTTCCGCGATCATTCCATGTTGGATCGCCACCGCCTGATCTACCGGGCGCTCAGCGAGCCGATGGGGGACGGGCGGATCCATGCCGTGGAGATCAAGGCCGAGACGCAGAACGGGGATTAGGTTTTGCTAGGCAACATTCATTGACTGTCGAGGGGAGCGAGATGTCCAAATCGGTTGAGGAAGTCGTCAAGGAAGAAATCGGCAAACACAAGATCTGTATCTACGGCAAGGGGACGAAGGCGGCCCCCAAGTGCGGATTTACCGTCGAGACGATGCAGTTTTTCGGCAAGTTCGGATATCCCTTCGAGATCATCGACGTGCTCGAAGACATGGAAAAGAGAAATTTCCTGACCCAGATGACCAACTGGCCGACCCTTCCCAAGGTTTTCATCAACGGGAAATTTTACGGGGACACGGACATCCTGGAGCCCATGGATCAGAAAGGAGAGCTCCAGCCGCTTCTCAAGGAAGCTTTCGAGGGCCGGAAGTAGCCGGCCTTCGCCGCAGCCCGGCTCCGATCACGTCGGGGCGGGGTCGCCGGAATCCGGGTTTCTCGTCGCGCCGTCCGCCACGCTTTCCTCTCTTCCCGAGCCCATGAGCCCTGACCCCCAGCCCGCGACGACGAAGCGTCAGGCCGAGTTGATCCTGTTCGGCGCGACCTTCTTCTGGGGCGGCACCTTTGTCGTCATCAAATGGGGCCTGGCGGACATCAGCCCTTTGCTGCTCATCGCCCTGCGGTTTTCCCTTGCCACCCTGATTCTACTCGCCGTCTTTCACCGCGCAATCATGACGATCGACCGGCGCGCCTTCTTCAAGGGCGCGGCGCTGGGCCTGATGCTTTTCACGGGATACGCCACCCAGACCCTAGGGCTTCAGTACACCACCGTGTCCAAATCGGCCTTCATCACCGGCCTCATGGTGATCTTCACCCCCGTCTTCCAAGTCTGGATCGAGCGGCGCCGTCCGGATCGCGCGAACCTGATCGGCGTGGCCGTCGTATCGGTCGGCCTGTGGCTGCTCACCAATCCCGTCGCCGGCGGCTTCAACAAAGGAGACGCCCTGACCCTTTTGTGCGCCGCCGTCTTCGGCCTTTACATCGTCTACTTGGACATCTTCACCAAGGCGCATTCCGTTGCGCATCTCACCGCCTGCCAGCTTGCGGTCTGCGCCGCGGCGGGCTGGATCTTCTCCTGGGGCCTGGAATCGCCCCGTTTCAGTCCGACGCCCAACGCGATGTGGGCCCTGGCCTACCTGGGCGTTCTGGGCACCTTCGCCACGACCCTGATTCAGACCAGCTATCAGAAATTCACCAGCCCCACGCGCGCCGCCATCATCTTCACGGTCGAGCCGGTCTGGGCGGCGCTCACCGGCTACTGGTTCCTGCAGGAGCGGATCGGGTGGACCGGGGCGGCGGGCGGGGCGTTGATCATCGCCGGGATCCTGGTCTCCGAAAGCCGCCGCTCGCAGCCGATGCCCGCGAAGCGAAGGGCGAATGTTGACACCCCGCCGGCGGGATGCTAGACTGCCGGCCGATAACGGCGAGGGAAGCGAATTGGGCGCGCGGCGGGAATCGGGCGAGAAAAATCTGCGGCGACTGCTTTGTGAATTGATCCGCCTATTCTACGAGAAAGGCTGGGTGTCGGGGACGGGAGGCGGGATCTGCGCCGCCGTCGACCGGGACCGGGTCCTGATGGCCCCGACGGGCGTGCACAAGGAACGCCTCAATCCCTCCGATTTCTTCATTGTCCGCTCGCCCGAGGGAAGGATTCTGCGCCGCCCGAAAAAATCGTCCTTGCGCCTGTCGGAATGCGGCCCCATCTTCTGCCGGGTCATCGACCGACGGCGGTCCGGCTCGGTGATGCATTCGCACGCCCTCTCCGCCGTCCTGGCCGCGGACCTTTCGGCCGACGCCGACCGGGCGGTCTTCGAAGGCCTGGAGATGCTCAAGGGGATCCGGGGCGTCTCGAACATGGACAAGCATTCGGTGCCCGTGATTGAGAACATGGCGCGCGAATCGCAGCTTGTGGATCAGGTAGACCGGGTGTTGGCGCGGCCGGAGTTTAAAAGCGCATTCGCCGTGCTGGTCCGCGACCATGGGGCCTATATCTGGGGCGAGGACGTTTGGGAGGCCAAGCGCCACGCCGAGATCTATCATTTCCTCTTCGAAGCCAAACTCGCCCGCGCGCAACTTCAGGGCATCCGCAAAGGAGGATGAATCGATGTACAGATGCCCCTGCTGCCAGCAGGATGTCAAACATGCCCGGGTGGACGTGCAGAGCGTGGAAAAGGCCGTGGCGGCCGACCGCCTGACCCCGAAGGACGCCTTCAAGCGGACCTACATCGGACACGGGCTTCAGTCCAGCGTCTTCGTCTTCCAGGGCCACAAGGGACCTTTCCGAAANNCCGAAAGCATGTCCACATCACCCATGACGAGATCGGCTATGTCCTGAAAGGATCCGGCAAGGTGACGGTGGGCGACATGGTTCGCGAGGTCAATCCCGGGGACGTCTGGGTGATCCCGGCCAACACCCCGCATTCCGGAGAGTTCGGGAGCGAGCCGGTGGAGGTGCTGTTTATCTCATCCCCCACGGACGATCCGGACAATCCCGATCGCGTCTGGCTCGACTAGCGAGGCCGCGAATCCGGACTGAATCCCTGCCGGCAGTCCGCAAGACCCGTGATGATCTTCCATTCGCCGGGGGTGACCGGCTGGACCGACAGGCGGCTGTTGTGAAACAGCAGCATCCTTCCAAGTCCGGCGATCTTTCGCAGCCGCTCCAGGGGGATCAGGGTCCGGCAGGACCTCACGTACCGCACGTCCACCATATACCAGGTCGGATTCTTCGGATCGCTCTTCGGATCGTAATGCGGATCCTTCGGGTCGAAGGCGGTGTCGTCGGGATAGGCCTCGCGCACCACTTCCGCGATCCCGGCGATCCCGCTGGGCGTCGCGTTGCTGTGATAGAACAGCACGCCGTCGCCCTTTCGCATTTCATCGCGCATGAAGTTTCGGGCCTGATAGTTTCTCACCCCGTCCCAGCAGGTGCTGCCCGCCTTTTTCAAATCACCGATCGAGAAGACGTCGGGCTCGGATTTCATCAGCCAGTACCGTCTTATTCGGCTCATGGGGGGATTATCCTTCTACAGTTTACCGGATCAAAAGCCGCGTTAGGGCGATCGCCGTGAAAAAGAGCGTGACCGAGCCTCCCAGGGCCGGCCAGAAGCCGGCGCGGGGAAGCAGGAGCATGAAGGCCGTGACGTAGGCCAGCCAGGCGGGGGCGAAGATCAAAAGCCCCCGCGCGTAGGCCAGGGTGGGGGCTTCGCCGCTGTTTAAATAAATCAGGATGAAGGTCAATAGCGAGATGTGCGGAAGCGTGGCCACGAAGGCCGAGAGGAGCCCCCGGCCGGCCGATCCGAAATAGGTCACGGCGCTGACCACGACGCCGCCCACGACGAAGTAAAGGGCCAGCTTGATCAGCATGACGGCCGTTCCTGATTGCCCGACATCTCCTCCATCACCTTGAGCCGCTTGAGCAGCCGTCCGATATGCTCGACCTCTTGAATCTCGGGAGAGCACAGCCGGATCAGCTCCTCCCGGAACCGGGCCTGGGCCTGCCAGTCGGCCTCCAGGTCCCGCGTCAGCTGATGATGCAGCTTCTGGCCCTTGCCGTCCCAGTCCGTCAACAGCAGAACGCGTGCGTGGCAAGCCGACAGATCCGCGCAAAACTCGTAAAGCGATTTGCCGCCGTGCACCTTGATCAGATCGCCCTGCAGGCCCAGGCGGCGCAGGCAGCGAACGTCGCTGCTGCCCTCCACCACGACGGGGATCTCCCGGTTGACCTCGATGAGGTCCGAGACCAGGGCCTCAATCTGCCGGATTCTTTCGGAGGCCGTCATCATGAGCGGGGGGGCATAAAAAAGTCCGCGTATTATATCACAGACCTGCCCGAAAATTGATTGAAATCCCCTGGATTTGTTAAAATAGTCTCGGGATTTGTTGCGGGATGGCGCGATGAAAGAGAGCCTGTTATATGAAAAGCTGTCGGGGGGGAGGGTCCGATGCGACATCTGCGCCGTGCGCTGCGTGATCGCGGACGGCAAGGAAGGCGTCTGCCGCACGCGCGTCAATCACGGCGGGGTTTTGTACACCCTGATCTACAACCGCGTCTCGGCCGTTCATGCCGACCCCATCGAGAAAAAACCGCTTTATCATTTCTTTCCTGGGACCAGGATCCTCTCGCTCGGCACGCTGGGCTGCAATTTCCGCTGCCCCGGCTGTCAGAACTGGGAGCTGTCGCATGCGGGCTCTGGCCAGATCGAGCGCGGAACCATGGAGCTGACCGCCGAGGAAACGCTGCGCCTGATGCAGGAGTCGGGATGCGCCGGAATCTGCTGGACCTACAACGACCCCACCATCTGGCTGGAATACACCCTCGAATGCGCCGCGCTGGCCAAGCGGCACGGATTCTATACCGCCTATATCACGAACGGTTTTACGACGCCCGAGGCCCTGGACCTCATCGGGCCGTACCTGGACGCCTTCCGAGTGGACCTGAAGGGTTACGAGCCGGCCACCTACAAGAAGATCGCGGGGCTGGGACGGCTGGATCGGATCCTGGAGGCGTCGGTGCGTGCCAAGGAAAAATGGGGCATGCATGTGGAATGCGTCACCAACCTGACCCCGGGGATCAATGACGACCCCGCCGAGATCCGGCAGATCGCCCGGGCCATCCGCGAGCGCCTCGGCCGCGACACGCCCTGGCATATTACCCGATTTTTCCCGTATCTGGACCTCTCCCATCTGAGTCCGACGCCTGTCTCGGCGATCGAGCGTGCGGTCGGGATGGGCCGCGAGGAAGGGCTCTGGTACGTTTACGGCGGGAATCTTCCGGACCATCCCTTGGAGGATACCCGTTGCCACGGGTGCGGGGAGCTGCTGATCCGCCGCTCGGGATTTCAAATCATCGAGAACCGGCTCGAAAAAGATCGCTGCCCGTTCTGCGGCGACCGCGTGCCGGGGCGGTTCGTCCGGTGAATCTCTCCAAGAAGGACAAGACGGCCAGGCTGGTGGCCTATCTGGACCGCAAATTCAAGGGCCGTCCGATCGAGTTGGACTACGCCATGCCCCTGCAACTGCTGGTGGCCACCATCCTGTCGGCCCAGTGCACCGATGAGCGGGTCAACCGGGTCACCCCGGTGCTCTTCAGACGCTACCGCACCGCGAGCGATTATGCCGGAGCCGATCCCGCCGAGCTGGAGGGGATCATCCGCTCCACCGGCTTCTTCAGGGCGAAGGCCCGAAACATCATCCGGTGCTGCAGCCTGATCCGGGAAAAGCACGCCGGAAAGATCCCGGACACGTTGGAAGAGCTGGTTCAGCTTCCCGGCGTCTGGCGAAAGACGGCGAATGTGATCCTGGGAAACCTGTTCGGCAAGCCCGCCATCGTCGTGGACACCCATGTCAAACGCGTCTCGCAGCGCCTGGGGCTGACGCGCTCCGACGATCCGAACCGCATCGAGCAGGACCTGGGGAAGATCCTGCCGCCGAGGCGGTGGACCGAGCTTTCCCACCACCTGTTGCTGCACGGCCGCTACGTCTGCACCGCCAAGGCGCCGCGCTGCGGGGAATGCGAGATCTACCCCATCTGTCCCTGGCGGGAGAAGACGGTCTATTCGCGCGAGGCAAAGCCCGCCCGGACGGCCAGGCCCGTGAAGCGGGCAGCGGCCAAAACGGCCCCCCGCGGCCCGTCGCGGTAAGCGACGATCCCTTCGCGAATCGTACGCGTTTCAGAAGTTGGCTATCCCCGCAGGGTCGATTGGGCCGCATCATTGATTGACACGGCCAATATTTCTTTATATACTAACAGTTTAAGTAGATTCTGACACATTCCGCTTCAGACAAGCGGGACGCGGCCGCTATCCGGGTTCTTCGGCCCGGACGGGATCCCGGCAAGCCCCCGTTTTCGGAGGGTTTTCACCCGAATCCATGATCAACAGCATGACAGGATACGGCCGGGCACAGGGTGACTGCGGCGGCATTCAATTCGTTGTGGAGTTGCGCTCGGTCAACCACCGCTTCTGCGATTTCAGCGCGAAGCTTCCCCGGCACCTGGCCTTCCTGGAAAACACCCTGAAAAAAACGGTCCAAAAGAAATTCTCCCGGGGCCGTTTCGACCTGGCCGTTCAGATGGAGGCCGGCGAGAAACCCCTGCAGCAGCTGGCCCTGGACCAGGAATTCGCCCAGCAGTACCATCATCTCCTCGAGCAGCTCAAGAAGGTTTTCGGCCTTCAGGACGAGATCCGTCTTTCTCATTTCATCAGTCATCCGGGCCTGATCCGCGTTCTGGAGGGAACCGGGGGGCGTGAGGCCCAGGCCGAGGCGGTGGAGCGCTACCTCGCCGAGGCGATGGGGCAACTCGGCCGAGCGCGCCAGGAGGAAGGCAAGGGCATCGAGAAGGATCTTCGGGCCCTCCTGAAGGAGGTTGAAAAGGCGGTCGGCCGGGTGAAGAAGAAAATTCCCGCGGTACTCAAAGCGTACCGCCGCCGGCTGTCGGCCCGGGTCCGGGAGATTTCGGAGGGAATGGAACCCGACCGCGACCGCCTGACGCAGGAGGTGGCCTGGTTCGCCGAGCGCTCGGATGTGACGGAGGAGCTGACCCGGCTGGAGAGCCATCTGAAGCGCTTTGGAGGGTTTCTCAAATCCCGCGAGCCGGTCGGGCGCTCGTTGGAATTCCTCCTTCAGGAGATGGTTCGGGAGATCAACACGATCGGGTCCAAGGGCAATGACGCCGGGATATCCCACGAAGTGGTCTTCGTGAAGGGCGAGCTGGAAAAGCTCAAAGAGCTGGTCCAGAACGTGGAGTGAGTGCGGCGAAGGGGGGGAGTTGGCGCTGGGCTTCAGGCTGGTCCATGTCGGTTTCAGCAACGGGATGGCTGTTTCCAGAATCGTGGCCGCCGGATCCGCCCCGATGAAACGGCTGAAGGCCGAGGCCAAGCAGGCGGGAAGGCGGGTGGATGCCTCCCAGGGCGGCAGGACGCGCTCGATCATCGTGACCGACAGGGGCCACGTCATCCTTTCGGCGATTCAGACCGAGACGCTCGTGCAGCGGTTGACCTCGGAGGAGGATAGCATTAAGGTGTCGTCCGGATGAAGGGAGCCAAGCAAAACGAGAAGCGAAGGGGCCTGATGTTCGTCGTCTCGGCGCCGTCGGGGGCGGGGAAGACCACGCTCTGCCGGGAGCTGATGAAGTCCGTGTCCAACCTTCAGCATTCGATCTCTTACACCACCCGCGAGCCCCGGCCCGGGGAGGTGGACGGCAAGGACTATTTCTTCGTCGGGCAGGATCAGTTCCAGGCCATGGTGGAGAACAACGAGTTTCTCGAATGGGCCGAGGTTCACGGCCACCTTTACGGGACCTCTCGCCGCCACCTGGCCGATACCCTCAACGAGGGCGCCGACATCATTCTGGACATCGATTCGCAGGGCGCGATGCAGCTCAAGAAGCGAAAGGAAGTGGAGGGGGTGTACATCTACATCCTTCCGCCGTCTTTCGAAGCCCTGAAGGCCCGGCTGATGGAGCGCCGCTCCGAGACGGAGGAGCAGATCGAGCAGCGCCTCAAGAAGGCCCGTGAGGAAATCTGGAGTTATCGGGAATATTACTACCTGATCGTCAACGACGACGTTGAAAGGGCGAAGAAGGAGCTGCAGGCCATCGTGCTGGCCGAGCGGATCAAGATGAAGCGGATGAACCTGTCCTGGATCGAAGAGACATTCATTCGCCCGAAATTCGGCGATCGCCCGGATCGCAAATGGTGATCCGGAGAAACAAGCAGGAACGAAAAAGGAGAATGACCGCATGGAAGTGATTTCGCTGCCCGTTGGGGTGAACAAGGATGAAATCGACAGCCGGTACCGACTGGTCATCATCGTTTCCCAAAGGGCCCGGCAGCTCATGGAAGGAAACCCCCGCGTCGTCTCGACGCGTTACCGGAAGATGACCACCACCGCGCTGGAGGAGGTCATGGAGAAGAAGCTGGACTTCTACACCGGCAAGGA